>ORMF012426039.1_pt1 | contig 54154 bp, 44 predicted proteins | sample 1779871 | NCBI WGS metagenome assembly ORMF01 (sample SAMEA104232316, study PRJEB22302) | groundwater metagenome | biome: forest; feature: aquifer; material: groundwater | place: USA | collected 2011-08-07 | depth 5.4 m | reverse complement strand
TTTCGCTTTGCACTTTTCGCTTTTCGCTTTTCTTATACGCGCTTCCGATTTTCACCTTTAGATCTTCCACTGTCTTTTCTCCTAATATAAGTCCATGGCGAAGCCGGACATAGTGCAAGATTGCCTGATCCATCTCGTCCCCTGCAACTCGTAATGATCGGCTCACCACAATACCTCCAAGCGAGATAACAGCAATTTCTGTGGTTCCCCCACCTACATCAACAACCATTACACCAGTTGGGGCAAAAACAGATATGCCCTCTCCAATTGCCGCTGCCATTGGCTCTTCAATAAGATACGCTGCTCTAGCTCCAGCGATAATTGCCGCTTCCCATACTGCTCTTCTTTCTACTTCTGTTACCGCTGAAGGAATGCCAATAACAACTTTTGGCCGTGCGAAAGATGACGGAACAATATTGCCAACATCATGCACTTGTTGAATGTAATGGGTAATCATTGCTGCGGTTGCATCAAAATCAGCAATAACACCATTTCTTAGTGGTCGAACAGTTGTAAGTGTTGCTGGCGTTTTACCAACCATATTTTTTGCTTCTGTACCAATTGCAATTACTTTTTTTGTTTTTTTATGGATTGCGACAACCGATGGCTCACGAATAACAATACCTTTTCCCTTTACCCAAACAAGCGTATTAGCAGTACCCAAGTCAATACCTATATCGTGGGAGAATAATGAAAAGAAACGATCGAACATAGATTAGCGTCTAGCAACTAGCGTTTAGCGTCTAGTTGAGGAACAAAAAACAAAACGCTAGAGCTTATAACTAAACGCTAGTTATCATACCATCTTGTCCATATATTTCCAATATGCTAACATTAACAACATTACCCTAATGAACATCGCAAAAATCTGCAATCGTATCATCGAGTATTCCTTCTACGCCCTCTTTTTTTTTGTTCCCCTTTCATTTGCTGGCGATACCTCAGAGCTTTTTGAACTTAATAAAATCTGGCTTACTTTTGCACTTACTATTATTATTGCAGCTGCATGGGGAGTAAAAATAATCCTGCAAAGACAAATTCATATTCAGAAAACTCCTTTGGATATTCCAATTCTTCTTTTCCTTTTATCACAGCTTATTGCAACAGTTTTTTCTCTTGATTCTTATATTTCTCTGTGGGGGTATTACTCTCGGTTTAATGGTGGCTTCTTATCAATACTTACCTATGTTTTTCTCTACTATGCATTTGTTTCGCAAGCCAGCGAGCTTCAAAAAGAACGTGATCAAAAAAAACCATCTCAACAAGATAACTCCTTGCACCTTCCTTTTCTACTTGGCGGTATGGCAATTATTCCCACCGTACTTTTAATCTACTATCTCTTAACTCTGGCATTTCCTTTTCTCTTTGGATACTTTAACAATGACGAATTTACAAAGTTTATAAATCCTCTGATAATACTTAGTTTTATTGCCTCTTTTTTTCTTTTTATTTTCGCGATACAAGCTTCTTTTATTAAAAAGGTTCTTTGTATGTCTCTTTTTTCTGGATGTATTGTCATTCTATGGGGATTACCATCGCATTTTGGCTATGATCCAACGTGTCTTCTTTTTCGAGGAAACTTTGATGTTTCTTGCTGGACAGAAGCATTTCAACCAAAAATACGCATCTTCTCAACGCTTGGTCAACCGAATTGGCTCGCCGCCTACCTTTCAATTTTACTACCTATTGCAATAGCCTTCGGGATTGTAAATTCAAGATCTGGAGAGCAGAATCCTCAGCAAATGCAAAATGCAAAATTCAAAATTTTTAACTTTGAACTGCAACTTTTAACTTTTATCTTTGCACTTTTAACTCTCCTATTCTACGTCGCGATTCTGTTCACCGGTTCCAGATCCGGCTTCTTAGGTTTACTCGCAGGTGGAGCAATCTTTTTCTTTTTGAGCAAACAAAAAATCATGCTTTTGAAATTCGTTGTTTTTCCCCTCCTTATGCTCTCTCTTCTTATCGGAACACCCCTTGACCAACAGCTCAAACAAATTACAGGAAAATTCCTCCCGAAATCGTTTTCTACGATAAGCGATAAGCCACAAGCGATAAGCAATCCGAGCGGCCCTGCACTAGAAACTGGCGGTACAGAATCTGGAAAAATTCGCCTTATTGTGTGGCGCGGCGCAATAGACGCATGGCTACATAATCCTCTGTTTGGTACAGGTGTTGAAACATTTGCGTTTGCTTACTATAAATATAGACCGGTAGCACATAATGTAACCTCTGAATGGGATTACCTATACAACAAGGCGCATAATGAATATCTTAATTATCTCGCAACGACCGGGGTTTTTGGTTTAGGCACATATCTTTTTATGATTTCGGCCTTTATATTTTTTGTCATAAAACAGCTGCTTCAATCACAAAACAGCACGAAAACTTTCCTCCTTGCCTTCCTTGCAAGCTATGTGTCTATTCTTGTCTCTAACTTTCTTGGTTTTTCTGTTGTCATTATTAATCTTTACCTGTTTCTTATTCCTGCATTCGCTTTTGTTTTTGCAAACGCACTTAACCCAAACAAGGTATTTTCCTATGGAAATAGTGTTCAAAACCCAAAACACCAATCACAAAACATTACTTTTATACAACAGCTTGCTTCTGTAGCAATTGTTATTATTGGACTTTTTTTCCTTTTTACTCTCTATCGTTTCTGGGAAGCAGATAAAGCATATGCCAGAGGATTTAATCTTGACCGTGCGGGTGAGTACCAATACGGCTATCTTGATCTTATTACCGCTGTAGAAAAACGGCCAAGCGAACCGGTATTTCTCGATGAACTCTCTTATAATACGGGTGTGTTATCTGTTGCCTTAGCAACCCAAAAAGATCAAGATGCTTCAGAGTCGGCAAAAATTGCAACCTATGCAGCACGACTCGCAAAAGAAACTCTAGCCCTTAGTGACAACATTGTTTCAGATCATCCAAATAATCTTGTTTTTTGGAAAACTCGTATTCGTCTTCTTAACCTTTTAAGCCAAAATAATCCAGACTATCTTCCCCTTGCGCTTGATGCCATAAAAAAAGCAAGTGAGTTGGCACCAACTGACGCGAAAGTTTTTTATACACTTGCCATTCTCTATGGACAAAGTAATGAGCGAGAAAAAGCAATCGAAACACTTGAAAAAACAATTCGTCTTAAACCAAATTATCGTGATGCGTATTATGCGCTTGCTCTTTTTTACCATGATACCGCTACTGATAAAAATAGCAAAGTTATAAACCCAACTCTGCAGCAAAAAGCCATCGATACCATGCAATTTATTGTTGACAATATTGCCTCAGACGATGCCCAAGCAAAAGAAGCAATCAAAACCTGGAAAACACCATAGCTTGACAGCCTTTATACATATCTCTACGATACATGTATGGATCCATCCATAGTACCTGAAGAATCCCCACAGAAAAAAAATTTTCAAAAGTATCGTTTCCTCTTACTTATTTTTTTATTCTTAATTGGGATTCCTCTTTTAGCATATTTTTTGGGTATTCCCAGGCACACAGAAGAAAAAACGTTTACACTTGTAGAGAGTTCGCCAGACGACCAAATATCAGACTTTCCAGTTATTGGACAACCAACATTTGTCTTTTCTAAAAAACTCAATGTTGAAGAAAAAGATTTAGCAAAGTACTTTACGATTGAACCCTCAGTTGAAGGAAAGTGGAAAATAGAAAAGAATGGAAAAGTAGTCTATTTAGATGCGAAAAGTTACGAGAAGAATGGACTTCCAAAACTCCTCTCCTACGACACAATCTATACGGTAAATGTCAATAATGAAATGAAAGCAACAGATGGAAAAACTCTTTCTGGAAACACGACTGTTACATTTCAAACCCAAAAAGACCCGTCTTTTCTTATCCGAACTGATAATAAACTACTTGTTACTTCTCCGGATGAAACCCCAAAAATTACCTTTTACCAAAAGAATCAAATAAAAGAGCAGCTATCAGCATCTCTTTTTGTCACAGTTGAGAAGACTTCAAGAGATGATTTTCTTGCATACTTTTCCCATAAAAAAGACAAAGATCCTTTCTATGTTTTGCCAAAAAAAGAAAGAGTGAAAGTATTTGCCGAAACCCTTCCAACAGTTATTTCTGGTTCTGAATATAGTCAAAATGCAAATGGCACAGTCACTCTACCTGAAAAACTCCCATCTGGGATATATGCTGTTACATTGCAATATCCACACCGTGGGTGGGGAGAAGAAACGTTTTTTATAGTGTCATCAAAACATATTCATCATATTGTGCATGACAGCGAACAACTTTCTGTTTGGACAACAGATGGAACAACTGGAAAAGTTATTCCTAACGCATCAGTTGAGCTCTTTTCGACCATTGATACAGCAAAATCTCTTGTAAAAGGAACTACAGATGCTAAAGGTATTTTTACTACAAAAAGCGTAACTGCTATTGATTTTGCTATATCAAATGTTTTAGATGATATCGCAATAAGCAAAGTTTTCCCCATAAAAGAAACATCCAACGCTTACGCTGTTTTCTCATACACAGATAGGCCTGTCTATCGACCCGGAGATACCGTGCATTACAAAGCAGTAGTTAGACTTCGAGATAAAGGGAAGTATAGTATTCCAAAAGGAAAACTCTACTTTCGCCTTGCAAAAGACTACAGCTGGAAAGAGACAGAAAAAGATCAAAACTATCAAGAACTCTCAATTGATGAAAATGGATCGGTAACAACTGACATTACACTCCCTGTTCAAATAGCAAACCTTTATCCATCTGCTGTGCTGGCAATAAAACAAGATGATATATATAAAGAAATAGACACGCTCTATCTAACAATTGAATCGTATCGAAAACCGGATATGGAAATAACTGTCACAACGAACGATAAAGAATACATAAGTAAAGATACTGCTACCCTTACTGTTACTGCAAAAACACTCTACGGCAGCCCGCTTATTAATACACCCTTTTCTTATAGAGTACTCGCGCAAGACTACACAGAAATAAAAAATAGAAGTCAGGAGTATATTATCGAAGAGGCAAGTCCTTACTATGGCTACGGAAAAGAGCTAACACTTGGCAGTGGCTTATTTGATGAGAAAGGAAAGGGCACAATCAGCTTCTCAACAGACCTTTTAGGATTTGAACAAAGCCAAATTATTACCCTTGAAATAACTCCAGAAATTGGCGCAGCCCCATCGACTGGGAAAATTGCAAAACTTATCCACAGGGGGACATTTGCAATTTTTTTTAACAGCAGAGAAACAAATGTAGAAGATGGTATTACAGGAGATATCGTTGTGCTTGACCACAACAACCCAAGACAAAAAGTCTCAGACCAACAACTCACGCTTTTGCTTTATAAAACTCCAAACTACTCAGACAAAACAGAGCTTATCAAAGAAGAAAAAGTAACAACAGATAAAGATGGAAAAGCCTCTTTCTCCTTCGATACATTGACGCAGGGAAGTTACAAAATTGTGGCATTTGGTGATGATACCAGGGGAAACACAATAACAAGTCAGTCTTTTATCTATGTTGCGGCAAAAAAAGACGAGAAAGCAACTCCTACAACAAAAGACCCATTCACCATTACCCTTGACAAAAAAATATATGCACCAGGCGAAACTGCAATACTTACCCTTAATGCAGATTTTCCACTACAGGATGTTTTGCAGGTAATAAGCAGTGCAGAAAAAGATGGGTCATATTTTGAAAGAAACGCGCAAATAGCATCTGTAACAACAGTTTCTGCCAGCTTCACTCTTCAGATTCCTCTTGCGTCCGACCAGTCCCACCCCCAAGGAATTGATATATTTGCAACCTATAACCAAAAAGCATACTCCGCACACGCAGATATTTATGTTAAAAATGACAACAAAAAACTTTCTGTTAAGGTGACATTTGATAAACCTGTTGTAACTGCCGGAGAAACAATACGTGCTGAAATTACAACAAAAGACCATGATGACAAACCAGTTTCAGCTGACGTGTCATTTTCTCTTATTGATAAAGCTTTACTGCAAATTGGAGAAATAAGCGGTGATATTTTTGATAGTTTCTATGGGAATCTTCCAACATCCTATGTTACAAGTACAAACTCAACAGAAGGTGTTTCTATTTTTGAAGGCGGAGGCGGGGGTGGATGTTTTCTTGCTGGAACAAAAATTCGAATGGGAGACGGAACAGAAAAAAACATTGAAGATATCGTTGTTGGAGATACAATACTAACCCGCCAAAGCGATGCAAGCAATATCCTAACAAACGACACGGTTACAAAAACGTTTTATCATGTTGTTTCTCACTACCTTACTATTAACAACACCCTGCATATTACTCCCATACACCGAATATTTGTCAATGGAACCTGGAAAATGGCATCAGACATCACAATTGGCGACACATTGCTTACTGAAAACAACGAATTTATTGTTGTAGAAAGTATAAAGCCACACTATGGCAATTTCCCAGTTTACAACCTTGCAACAAAAGAAAAACATACGTTTTTTGCACAAGGGTTTTATGTCCATAACGAAAAGGGAATGGATCCAAGAAAGGAATTTGCCGATACAGCATACTGGAGCCCGCATATTAAGACCGATAAAGAAGGCAAAGCAAACGTTACTCTCAAACTCCCCGATAATCTTACTACTTTCACAGCACATGCTGTTGCACAAACAAATGATTCTCTGTTTGGACATGACATAGCCGAGCTGATATCCAAAAAAGACTTTACCATTATTCCAGTCCTTCCCCCTTTTGCTTACCAAAAAGAAAAATCATACCCATCGTTTCTTTTACACAATGATTCGAATAATCCTGTCAATGCAACATTGCAGTTTTTGGCAAAAGATTTGGGTGTGAAAGAAAACAAAACAGTACATATCCCCTCTCATGATGTTGTAAATGTTACATTCCCAGTCCTTATTGACACAACAAAAAACACGCTTACCTACCAATTGGAGGCCAAAGACGAAAAAGGCAAAACACTAGACTTAGTTGAACTTACAAATCCTACAATTCCTAAAGGAGACATTGTTTCAACATGGGAAAGTTTTACGGGCAAAAAAGAAGTAACATTTTCTCCAAACGTAGCAAACCTTGATTTTCATCGACTTTTTGTCTCTGTTGATCCCCATGCTGCACATAGCCTTTTTAATAGCAAATTTTCTGGATATTCCCAAACCTCATCCATACTTGGCCAGGAGCTGTATGCATGGTCATACATTCTTGAACAAACAAAAGAAGGCGCAATTGATCCAACATGGTACAAATATGCAGAAAGTAAAAACAATTTCCGTTTTGCAGTCGAAAAAGTCCTTATGCGCCGGGTTTTACAGCAAATGCCAAATAAAGATAGTTTTGGAACGTATTGGCCTTCTGAATATAACTATAATAGCGATTCACCAACATCAATAACACTTTGGATAGCGCTTTCCCTCCAGGAAATAGTAAACCGTCATCTACTCGATGAACTTGCTCCTGAGTTTCAAAAAGTCATACAACAAAGCAAAAACTATTTACATGAAATGTATCCCTCTTCATTTAGCAAAAATTCCACCCTTACTGCTTCTTTTTCACCTCTTGATGAAGTACTTTTTCAATGGCTTACAAAGGATACAAAAAAACCTCCTCTTGTTTTATATGATATAGAGCAAGATGCAGTCTTAGCGCTCCTTGGAAACAAAGAAGCATTACAAACATTAAAAACAAAAACCCTTCCTTCAGCTGACGATAGAATGATATGGGCTAACACAAATAGCCTAACAAGCATATTGCCAGTGTTGGCATTTGTCGAAAAAGGAACAAAAGAAGATGCAGACAAAGCCATAAAAGGTATGTCAATTGCCAAAAGCTCTCTAACACCAGACGCGCTTACTCTTTTGACTTCCGTAAAACATGCGGTAAAACAAAATCTTTTCTCAAAGGAAATAGTCTTACGAGTTTTGGTTAATAAAAAAACTATTTTTGAGAGGGAAAAAGTTACGGAAAATGTATTTATGTCTTTTTCCGAAAACTTTGTCACAAGTAACCAACCTTCTGGAAAAATAACCCTTGAAGTTTCACCTCAAGGAGCTCTCCCCTTCTACACAACAATTGTTACAACAACATATAACACTGCCCAGACAGAAGAAAAACCCTTTTATGCTCCACTTTTCAAATTCATGGAGCCAAAACAAGCAAAAGTTATAGAAGGCGCAGTACATCGGGTCTATCGTTTGCTTCCTAATGGAGAAACTGTTAAGACTATTCCGGTTGGCAAATCAGCAGCTGTTGCTTTACTGGTTGATAATAGGGTAATTTTTAACAATCATCAAAATCCAACTGGAGGCGTTGGATATCTTCAGGCAATTGATGCTGTGAATCCGTCTGGTATGATTCTTAATCAAACAAGCAATAACAGTCCAGAATACCAAAGCAATCTTAAAAATATTTTTCCAAACACAAATCCGAAAAACAATTATGTATCACCATATTATTTGCCCCAAAGCTACTCTGACCAAATTGTCTCATTTTCAGCAGGCACACAAGAAAATCAAGCAAAAACTGTTCTTACGTATGTTGTGTTTCAAATTAACCAAGCATTCTTGACCCATCCAAAAACAAGTATTGTATTTCCTATCTTAGGCATTATTGCTACGGAGAAATAATATAACGTAAGCTCACTCTTGTGCTATAATTTCCGCATGTTACCTATTGTCAAAGCGCCAAACGAAGTGTTATCGGCTCTTGCAAAACCTGTTAGCACAATAAATAAAGATGTCCTTTCGTTTGTTGAAGAAATGAAACAAACGCTTGCTGCGACTTCTGATCCTGAAGGTGTTGGACTGGCAGCGCCACAAGTTGGAAAATCTCTCCAAATATTTATTGCAAAACCAACGGTAAAGTCGCCCTTTCTTGTTTTTATAAACCCAAAAATTATTGCTGTTTCAGATGAAATGCAAGAGCTGAAGCGGCCAAGGCGGGTGGCAGACGTGAGAGGACTCCCGACCCCACTTCGCCAAGGCTTCGCGAGGCAAAGCAGCACTGGCGGGAAAGAAACGTCTGAGGGGACCCGCCCAAAGCGCGGCAAACTCGAAGGCTGCTTGTCACTTGTCAATATCTGGGGAACTGTGAAGCGACATGCAAAACTTACCCTTTTCTATCTTGACCAGGAAGGAAAAGCACACACAAAAGAATTTTCCAATTTTCTGGCAACAATTATTCAACATGAAGTAGATCATCTAGAAGGCATACTTTTTCCAAAACGAGTTTTAGAACAACAAGGCAAACTCTACCGCTCACATAAAAACGAAAAAGGCGAGGATGAATTTGAGGAAATAGAAATTTGAGGCTGCAAGGCCAGGCCTTGTCAGGGGTGTCCCTTTTCTACATGAAACAATTTAACAAAAAAACAATTTCTGTCGTCTTTTTCGGTAATACTAAGTATTCAGTTATCGTTGCAGAAATCTTGCATAAGAAGTTTGGCCTTTCTGCTGTTGTTACCATCCCCAATAGTCCTGTTCAGATATTTGCAAAAGATCATAAGATTCCATTCATTGAGTCTCGTAGACTAGACAACGAGACTATAAAACAAATTGCAGCATTCTCTCCTGATTTTTTGGTGGTTGCAGACTATGGCCTTTTACTTCCTAAAGAACTTCTTAGCCTTCCAAAATATGCACCGCTCAATGTCCATCACTCACTGTTGCCAAAATACCGCGGCCCATCCCCTGCGCCAACAGCAATCTTAAATGGAGACAAAACTTCTGGTGTTACTATTATAAGAATGAATGAAGCACTTGATGCTGGTGATATCCTGTCGCAAAAGAAATATACCTTAAAAACCGACGAAACCACAGAAACTCTACTGACAAAACTTAATACACTTGGTGGAGAAATTATTGTTTCAGTAATTGAGGATTATGCTGCAGGTAAAGTAAAATCAAAACCGCAGAAAGAAAAGGAATCCACCTTTACAAAACGCTTTGGGAAAGAAGATGGTTATATTGATCTACAAAACCCTCCCCCTCCCGAAAAACTCGACCGCTTGGTGAGAGCCTTTTACCCTTGGCCGAGCGTCTGGACACGCTTGCAAGGTGAGACCTTGCGAGGCAAAATCGTTAAGTTTTTACCACAGAAAAAAATTCAGGTTGAGGGAAAAAAACCGATGAGTTACAAAGATTTTATCAATGGCTATTCCGAAGGAAAAAACATTTTACAAAAACTGCAATTTCAAATTGTTGATTGACAGATGCATAGTACCACTTTATAATGAGCGCCACATGTCACACGCTCTCTCTCCAAAAGATATAGATACTTCGGTACGAAAGCTTATTTTTCCCCCAGATTATTCTCCAACAAAAACAATTAAAAATGTTTTTTTTATTGACTTAAAAAATAACATCGAAGAAGATGGTGATTTTTGCGAAATCATACGAATTGCTCATGGAAAGATAGAGCAGGTTCCCAACTTTAACCTTTCGCAATTAAACCGCACCAAACTAAATCCGGGAAGTGTGAAAGCTTGGCACCTGCACTTAAAACAAGATGTGTTGTGGTATTTAAATCCTGTTGACTACCTTTTTGTCGGGCTTTGGGATATTCGAAAAAATTCACCAACATGTGGTCTTCGTATGCGGGTGGTCTTAGGGGAAGGAAAAGCCCAGCTTTTGTATATCCCGCGAGGCGTTGCTCATGGATCTGCAAACTTTACTGCTCGTCCTGTACACTTATACTACTTCACCAATCGAAAGTTTTCGCTTGAGAATCCTGACGAGAAACGAATAGCATGGGATACAGGTGGAGCAGATTTTTGGACACCGGTAAGAGAATGAAACAAAAAGGCAGGATCATTTCCTTTAATAGTGTTTCCCTTTCTGCTGTTGACAACAAAAAAGAAATTCTAAACAGAATTTCTGGTGTTATCCAAAAAGGCGAGTATTTAAACGGCAATGAAACTAAAAAACTTGAAGCCAAACTTTCCAAGTTACTCGGCAATGGCTATGCAACAACCACTGCTTCTGGGCACGACAGCCTCTTACTTGCCTTGGCATCTTTGCACTTACAAAAAGATGACGAGGTAATCTTTCCTGTTAATAGCTACCCAACAGCCTTTCCTGTTTGCCTTTCGGGTGCAAAAGCTATTCCTGTTGATGTTGCTATAAACGGCCAGATAGATATAGAAAAACTAAAACAAAAAATTACTCCGAAAACAAAGGCAGTAGTACTTGTTCACCTCTATGGACTAATAGGAAATATCCAAGCAATTGTAACATTGCTTAAAGCAAAACATATTGTTCTTATCGAGGACTGTGCACAAAGTTTTGGATCTTTTTATAAAGACAGACCTGTTGGTACATTTGGCGATATTGCGTGTTTTTCTTTTTATCCAACAAAAAACTTAGGAACTTTAGGTGATGGTGGCGGTTTGTATACCAAACACAAACGTTTATATGATTTTTTTCTTCAAGCAAAATCGTATGGCGAGAAAAAGCGATACCAGAGCGAGTTCTTATCTGGACACAGCCGATTGCCAGAAATACAAGCAGCTATCTTATATATATATCTCAAAACGTTAACACGTGATTTTTTAAAGAGAAAAAAGATTGCGACATACTACAAAAAGAAAATAAAAGAAAAATCATTATTACCATTCGTACGAGTTCTTACCTCTGACCCCCAATCTGATCCTGTGCTCCACCTGTTTGTTATTGAAGCAAAAAGAAGAGATAAGCTCATGCAATTTCTGCAAAGAAGAGGCATACCAACGCTTATCCACTATCCATACCCAATCCACCTGTTACCAGCATTTAAACAGCTTGGATTGACATATGGTGATTTTCCAACTGCCGAAGGTTTGGCAAAGTCTATACTAAGTCTTCCATTTCATCAGTACCTTTCAAAAAGAGAAATTGATGTTATAGTAAATGCTCTAAAGGAGTTCTATTTAAAACATAAGCTTAACCCATAGGACAAGAAGCTCCATAAGGCTAAATACAATGTTTTTGGGTCGAAAAAATTGTGACTCTCCCCATCTTCTTTTATAATGATGGATCGATACCTCTCGAAAACGCGCGCCAAGAAATTGTGCTTTTTTAACAAGCTCAACACAGATAGCACCATGTTTGCTTGTGAGCTTTATCTTGTCAATAATATTTTTTCTAATCAACCGAAAATCACAATCCACATCTGTTATTGGAAGCACAAAAAACCATCGGACAAAAAGGCTATAGGCATTACCAATAACAATTCTATATGTCGGGTCTTTCCTTGCTAGTTTTATTCCATTGACAAAATCAACGTCGCTGCGCATAAGAGCAACTAAAACAGGCAACTCCCCAACATCATATTGTCCATCTCCATCTGTATAAAAAATCAGATCATAAGAAGCGTTACGAAATCCACTCTCTAATGCTCTGCCATACCCTCTATTTTTTGCGTGAAAGATAAGTTTGAGATCTTTATATTTTTTAGCCAATCTCTGTAATATTTCTCGGCTTTTATCAGTTGATCCATCATCAACAACAATCACCTCGTACTTGTTAGTAATATCTTTGAGAACTAAGAATGCATTTTCTACCAACTCCCCAATACTATGTTGGTCGTTGTAACAAGGAAAAAATACTGATATATTTGGTTTTACTGGTTTCAGCGCTATGAAGCTATTCCGACTCTCAACACTTCTTCTATTTTGTATTGTCTTTTTATTCATGGGTATTTATGTCGAAAAATCCTTCTCCACAATGAGACGAGTAATGTTTCATGATTTTGACGAAGCACATCGGGCAGAAAAGGCAAAACGAATGAAAGAGTACAACAGTTATTTTGTCCCCCTCACTGGCAGTCCATATGACAGGGTACCACAATTAAACATTCCTTTCAAAGACTATCCTGAACTTCGCCTCTACTACCACCCGGAGCGGCCTTTTTTTGTGTATCTTTTAATGATTGCATCAATAAGTATGTTCGGGGCAACAGAACTCACCTATCGACTTCCGTCATTTATCCTTGGCATGTCTGTCTTTTTTGTCTACGTTTTTTTTGCCATAAAACAATCAAAAAAAGTCCCTATACTTGCTCTTTCTACGGGAATGCTTATGCTTATGACCTCGTATGATCTGTGGCTTTCATCACAGTACGCACAGCTTGATACGGGACTTACCGTATTTCTCTTCGCAAGCCTCTTGTCTTTAATTACCTACTGCGAAAAAAGAAGATTGCCTTTTCTTATTATCTCTGGCATAAGCTTTGCTTTGGCAGTGTTAAGTAAAGGACAACCAGCGGTGATATTTGCGTTTCCCCTATGCGCACTTTTTTTACTCAAAAAGCTTTCGCGAAAAGAAATACTCATATTTATAGCTTCTGCAAGCACGCTTCTTGTACCGTGGGTGCTTGCACTGCTTATTCTTCTTAAAATTGAACTGTCTGAGTTTTTACGCATTTTCTTTGGATTTGGCTTTGACTCTACCCAGCGAAATATCCACCACGAGGCCCCAATTTTCTGGTACTCGCGCTGGTTTTGGGAATCATTACGACCTGGATGGACACTGTTTCTTATCTTTTTGACGTTTGATATTTTTAAAGGGAGTTTGTCGTGGAAGAAAAAAACTCTCCTAAGCTATATACTTGGAAGCTTTCTTATTTTTTCCCTCCAGACAAACAAGATATGGTGGTATGTCCTCCCTATTGTTCCAAGCCTTGCTTTTTATATTTTTCTCTCAACCTCAGATTACCTACAAAGATACCCAAAGAGACTTGTTGCTCTTGCTTTTGTTATTTTTTTAAGCTCTCTGCCAATTTTTCTTAAGGCATCAAACACAACCGTCATGGTATATGGATTTATCATAACTATACTATCAGTTTTACTGTTAATAAACGACAAACTCCCTAAGCTTGCGCTGCTTGTTAAGAAAAAAGAGGTCTTATTTATCACGTCTGTTACCCTATCTCTTGCTTTTTTTTACACTCATTTTCCAAAAATTGTCCCGTATCACAAAGAAACAAAAGCAGTAGCAAGCTATTTTGCAACAATTCATGAAGAGAAGAAATGCTTGTGGATATACGATATGCCAACCGAAGCAGCACTTTTCTACAGTAATGCTGGCGAGATAAAGGCACTCAACTTTGAAGAAACAAAAACGCAGCTTTTTTTGGAATGCGATAAGTACCTTATTACCGCTGCGGAAATAACTGACCCGGAATTCTGGTATCTACCAAAAAAAGAACTTTTGTTTCAAAAAGGAAAAATAAAGCTCATAAAACTATATTGAATGCGAGCATTGAACGCAGCGCGTTATAAAGTTGCTGTCGAGGATGAAACCTGAGGTACAACTGGAGTTTTGACTTGCTTTTCTGCTTTCATTACCTCTTTTACACGTCTTAAACACTTTGTGCACAACTTAAGTCTTTTTGAAGTTCCATCAATAATTACTTTTGCCCGATGGAGATTGGGTTTAAATATTTTTGTGTGCTCTTGTGCTCTTTGTTTCCACCTGGCACCGGCAACACCAGGATGATGACGATGAGTTTTTCCAACCATCCTGCCTTTTCCACACATATCACATACAAATGCCATAGGAAAATATGATATCATATTAGCGCATCGTAAACAATATGGAACTACTTATTGGACTGAGCATCTTAGTATTTTCAGCTATTATTCATGAAGTTGCCCACGGGTATGCCGCAGACCGGTTTGGCGACCCAACAGCTCGTCTTTTGGGGCGGCTAACCCTTGATCCCAGACCCCACATTGACCCCTTTATGACTATTCTTTTGCCACTTGTCATGCTACTTTCTGGTTCTCCTGTGATTTTTGGCGGAGCAAAACCAGTACCTGTTGATCCATTTAATCTTAAAGAAGGAAGAAAAGATGTGGCGCTTGTGGCTCTGGTTGGCCCACTTACCAATGCCATTATTGCAATTGTTGCAACGCTTATTTTTCGCTTTTTAGATGCAGTACCACTTCTTGTTCCAGCAATTGTTGGTTGGTTTCTTATTGAGGTTATTAAATACAACTTGCTTTTAGCAATTTTTAATCTTCTCCCTATTCCGCCACTCGATGGATCAAAGGTATTTGCAATGTTGCTTCCCGAAGAACAAGCAAATACCTATCTTTCCCTCCAACGTTTTGGCATGTTTATTTTGTTATTTTTGCTCTTTTTCCCCATTGGCGGCTTTTCTTTAATGCAATTTGTCTCAACCCTGCTGCAGTTTTCCTTTTCTCTTCTCTTGCCGTAGCCGAGCTTTTCATTCTGAGAAAATGAAGAATCTAAGGAGTGTATCGGAAAGACTGGGCAATTTTGTCTAGGTCGCTATAGAGAATGGGTGAAAAGGTAGAAAGAATATATACATAATTATTAACATAAATATAATAAGATTTTTGTTCCATACTTTCTTCTGTAAATCTAACTATTCTCGACAGCCCCTCATATCCATCTATGGTTAGCTTAGTACTATTTGTGCTCACTAATTTTCTTTTTGAATCAAAATTAGAAATGTAGCTATCTAAATCATTAAAGTTAGTTCCATTCCTGACGATAGCGATTTGGCGATTTGAAGATATGAGATAGACTGATGAATCACTGTCTTTTGTTTGAAAATCAGAATTAATTTGTATAGAGAAATGCATATTCTTTGACTGATAAGTTTTTGTTTCTTTCTGCATTATGGCGGAGTTACTAGTATTACTACTTTTACTCATTGCTACAAAATAACCAACTACGCTGAGGAATAAAATACCACCCACGACACCCAATCTGAAAAATTGATTATTTTGCTTTTTTATTTTTTTCATAATTAATAGCTATATTCCAGACTACCTTGATTTGTCTTAAGTTGCAAGAGTGTTAACCCATCACGAACTTCTTTAACTTTTTCGCCCTTTGGTTCTTTTATTATAATTGTGCTTTTATTTTTCTTTGCATCATACTTAATTTTAATTTTTACTTCGTCCTTTATGGAAAATTTTTGCTCGAAGTTTTTAAAGTCAACTTTTAATTGATTTTTAACAAGCGCTATTGGAGCTTGGTCGTTATATTGCAGAGCATGCACAGATAGCTTATCTTTTTTCTCTTTATCTTTTTCTCTTATATCAAGTGAGATACTGTTGCCGGCCAAATCAGAAATTGTGTACAAAGAGTCCTTTTTATCCTGGTTTTCAACAATAATTGTAGTTTGGTTGGAATCTATTCCTTCTACTATCACGTCCTTACTTGTCTGGTCTATAAATATTTTGGCTTCAGGAATAGTTTTATCAATAGCAAATTCTATTGATTTGAAATCTTCGATATTTTCATCGTTGTCTGCTGAATAAAATTCAATCTTGTAATGTTCTTCTGTTACAAACAATAAGGGTGATGTATATACTTCCCAATCTTTGCCTTCGATTTTATACATTGTGTAGTCAACGCCTAACCCACCCTCGTTATCTTGCGCATCCAATGTAACCGATACGTCCGATCGAAACCAATTTTGTTGTCCTTGTTGGCCAGTAAGTTGAGCGTTTGTGGTTGGAGGCGTAGTATCCGCTCTCTCTGCCATAAGGGCAAAGTGCGTGAGATGGTTTAACTGCGCGCTTGCGGTTTTTGTAGTAAAATCAAGTGTCGTTGATTCTTTTGCCCAATTGATACCATCGCTACTTGAGTAGATAGCCATTGTGTCGGTTTTATATCGAGTAAGATCAGCAGAAGTAAAATCAACTGTTAGCGTAAAAAAGTTTTCAAATGAGGTTATGAGATTTCCAAGAGCATCAGAGGCAGTAATAACAATTGATGAACCGATAGAACTAAGGTTGTCCAGTGTATTCACAATTGGAGAGTAAATCATGTTGAGAATAATATCTTGATTGGTTGCATTCTTTGGAAAATCCGTTGTATATTTCCCGGTTTTAAACACACCGCCGTTGGCTGTAAGTGTGGCATCAAGATTGTCAATTTTTTTCTTCCATAGATAATAACTCTTACTCCCAGTCCTGGCTTGCCCCGCATAGCTGAAGGCGAAGAGTGGCCATGGGTCAGGCTCTTTTGACTGCCAACCAAAAGGATCAGTCACGCCGTCTGGAATATTATCATCAAAATTGCCATCGTTATTTTTATCCTGTACTAGCATGAAATGAATATGAGCGCCTGCCTCACCAGATGGAAAAACATTCCCTGTTGCACCAACCTTGCCAATTTGATCACCAGTTGCTACCTGTACCTTTTCTCCAGAAACAGTAGCTATTAATTCCTCATATTGTAAATGGTAATATCTGGTTTGATAACCATTTTTGTGATCAATTAAGATTGCATTGCCGCACGCATCACATGTGTTTATATACGTAGCTTCTCCATTGGCAGCTGCCAAAACAGGATCGTCGATATTTACTTTGGCAGGTTTACCATAGTCATAACCATCATGGCTTGAATAATCTCTATCAAAACTTTGTAGTCCACCCCTGAAATATATTACTGAATTTCCCTTACCCGAAGGCTCTCCTAATCCACTGCTCAACAATGGATATTCGTGATCAAAGAATGAGTTAATCGCATTTGCAGCATCGCTAAACGTTAGCCCGTCCCCTTCGTAATCCCACGGCAAGTCCAAAAACGGCTCGGGACCAGGAGTAGGGGTTGGCGTTGGAGTAGGACTTGGTGTCGACGTGGGAGTAACAGTGGGAGTCGGACTGGGCGTTGGAGTCGGTGTTGGTGCTAATTCGTAATCAAAAGCTATCTCAAAATTATCAATATTCGCAGACCAGGCTTGAACGGATGAATAATTAATGCGCCATATAAAATTATTCGTTTCAAAATTAGAAGGCTGGAGACAATACGAACGAACTGCCCCAGGCTGAAAGATGTCTATAACTGGAGAAACAAATGTTTGCGTAGTAATCGTCTGACTGCTAAATAGTGCCCAAAGGTCAGACGGCCACTGACAATTTTCTGTAAAAGTACTTCCTGCAGACAAACCAACATATACCCCGTTGCTTGATTTCCCTGTTACGCGTATTCTCACGCTAGTAATTGTTGATCCTTGCGGTATGCCAAAATCACCATAATTACCAAAACCTCTCAAGTATAAATTTCCGTACGAGGAATCTGTTGCTCTATCGCATGTATTCCCATCGGTTGCAGAGCAATTCGAGAGATTGGTATACAAAGGCGAGCCATCAGTGGTAACAATACTCGCGCTTCGAAAGGGGGAAGTTGTGGCAAAAACAGGAGATGGCAAAAGAAGAGTAAAAAAGGCTAAAGAAATGCTAACAAAGGCAAGTCGGGCAAAGGCTTGCATAAGACAAACTACTTTCTTTATTCATTATGGGTAGCTCCATATTCCCTGTCAAGATACAAACTCCTCTATCCTCGCAAGATGAGCTCCTATAAGGCTACCGTTTTCAATCTTGACTAACCACCATTATACTAGTATATTAGTATTATGACGCGTGTTTCCCGAGCGCACTTACATCAACAACAGCTTGCAGAAATAAGAGATCACTTCTCTCATCTTGTATCTTCCCTTACCAATACAAAAGAGGTGGAAAACTTTCTGGACGAATTCCTGACAAAGGAAGAAAGACTTATGTTGGCCAAACGATTAGTGCTTCTCATGATGATTAAAAGAGGCTATCCTCCACACATAATTCAACAAGCCTTGCATGTAAGTTATGAAAGTGTGCGAACCTACAGTAATCAACTTCCTATGAAAAACGATATGTTCCAAAAAACCATTGGGATGCTTATCAAAAAAGAGAAAGCGAAAGAGTTTTGGACAAAAGTTGACAAAATACTCAAACCTATTGACCTTGCACTTCGTGCAAAAACAGATATAAAAGCACGAGCAAAATTTGCCTCAGGCGATTGGAGCTAGTGTTACTATCTACCTTTTCCTGTTTGTTTTATTTTTTCAGACTTTTGATCTTTTATGCTTGTTAAAACAACCAGCGGTTTCCCAGAGCGAGTAATAACTATTTTCTTTTTGCCAAAGTGAACTTCATTTAAAATCTCCGCAAAGTTTTGTCTGGCGTATTTTGCTGTAACGCTCTTCATTACTTCTGTGATTGTATAGCACAAACAAAAGTAAGTCAAATTAAGGTAAATTGTGTACATTTGATACACTTTATACTCTTGACAATACTATTTATTTGATGCTACAGTATTTGTATGAAAATTAATATATGTCTTTTACTTCATCATAAGTAGTTCATCCGGAATGCTTACTTGTGAAGAGTAGGCATAAAAATGCAGGTGGAAGGATGAGCTGAACCCTTCTGAAATGCCGCAAGGCTAAGCAAAGTTCTACGAGGTTACGAAGCATTTGGGCGGGAAACTTCCTTAAGGCCCAATAATAACCAGCCTGTTTTTTGAAATTATTACAAGTGGGTAGTGACTGAATAAGCCGCTACGCAGGGTTAAGGTGGTTCCTGGTCTACCGACGAGGTGGATAGCTAACGGCAAGTGCTGAGGCTAAACAGGAGTGCTGGAGACCAAATGTAGGTTTGACCTGAACCCAAACCGGTCAACTACTGCGGAGGTCTCACAACTTGGAAGAGTAGGTTAAAAAGAGAGGAGAAGTCCTCAAATTAAGACAATTCTTCCCTACCCATTTTTTAAATAGCCCGCCAGCTTGGGCTTTTTGCTGTAAGAATTTTTAATCCTTGATTTTTTTCACCTCTTTGATACAATATATTTATTATGCAAACAATTGTGATTAATCCAAAAATCCGGTTTGGTAAACCCATTGTCAAAGGAACAAGAATTACCGTGGAGGAAGTGCTTGGAGCCCTTGCTTCTGGGATGGAGTATGAAGAAATCAAGAAAGAGTACGGGCTTAAGAAAGAACAAATCCTGGCGGCAGTTCGTTACGTGACAGGATGGATTAAAGGCGAGGAAACAAAAGAATATGCTCTACCTCCTCGACGCTAATATTCCCTATTCTGCAAAGGAACTCTTTTCAAAACCACACGAAGTATTGCATGTACAAGACCTTAATCTCCAACAGGAAGAAGATACAGTAATTATTGCGTGGGCTAAAAAAAATAAGGCAGCGCTAATTAGTCGTGATTTTGATTTTGCTAATATCCTCAACTTTCCACCAAAAGAGTACTTTGGCATTATCATTTTGAAGATTCCACCGTTTTATGCTGCAGAGGATATTAAGCGAGTTCTAAAAAATTTCCTCAGTAACGTCGATCTAGCCTCAATTCCCAAATCGACAATCATTGTTGAGGAAACAAGATGGAGAACAAGAACTTGACAGCCTCATACATCAAACAGCCCGCCGGCTTGGGCTTTTTGCTGCAACTTTTGCAAAAGTTGACAAAATACTCAAACCTATTGACCTTGCACTTCGTGCAAAAACAGATATAAAAGCACGAGCAAAATTTGCCTCAGGCGATTGGAGCTAGTCACTATTATACTAGTATAATAGTGGTAAAAATTGTTACTACCTAATTACCTTTCAGATTAAAACGGGTAAATGCAGTGTTTATAAAAAGGTGAACGACTTTCTTAATGATCTCCATGCAGGAAAATAAAGTAGACGATTTACTCATCCTCAGAAGAGACGGTTCCCACGATGAGGGGTTGGGAAAGAAGTGAGCCTTTCAAATAGCCATCCCTAGCAGCCTTTTTGCTACAGGATACGGGGGTTGACAACAAATTCCCTTTTTATCTACAATGAACGTATGGATCAAAATAAAACCCCAGAAGCAAAAAAATCCTCTTATCTTCTTTTTTCTCCTCAAAATCATAACTCAAAAACAGGAAAAATACTCTTAGGTACTACACTATTTGTCTTGTTTTTACTGATCCTTAATTACTTCAACATGATCCCGATTTCAAGCCGTTATCCCAAATTTAGCTGGCTTCCCCACTTATCGCAATCTACAATGTCAACTGAATTAATAATCAATTGTCCAGTAAACTTAGAATTATGCAAAAGCGCATGGGTAATTCGAGAAGGAGATTTTGCTGGCCTTGGCTTTACTCTACCAAAAGGCACCCAATTGAAAGCAGCATTCGATGGCACACTAACCGATCAGCCAAAAATAAAAGAAAGACCTGCAAATGAACCATTAATTTATCTGCAAGATGGTAAAGGAAATGAAGCTATTTATTCCTTTTACGGAACCACAAAAGACAAAATAGAATTTACTGCTGTTAAGAAAGGTCAGCAAATAGGCACAATAGGAGATGGTTTTTTCCCACCATATCCTCCTTTAAATGGCATGAATTTTCTCTTTACAGTAAAATCTGGTGGTAAAACAATGCAACTTGATCCGTATCAATTTAAAGAATAATTGATATATTCCTTTCGAAAAGCCTAATTTAACAATCTTTTTGTTATAAGGTATTGACATTGAGGCTAAAATGTGGTAAAAAGAAATCAACTATAGGATTAAGGAGATTTCTATGCAAGCAGCAGAAACAAGACGTCCATATGGACCAAACGTCTTCCAACGCGGGGAGCAAAGAACCGCTGCTCGTGTTGCAAATATAGAGTCATTTCGGCAAGCAGCACACCAAGATGCGCGCCAAAATGCAATAGCTGATCTTCTATCTCATGGAATTTTTCTTATAAATGTACCGACTCACGATACAAATACAAACTTACCCAGTCAAAAACAAGTTTTGCTTACTGTAGCAGCAACCCTTGCAGTGTTAAATATTGCTTGTGGTACAAATGTTACTGCACCAACTCCACCATCATCTGATGCAAAACCACCTACTGGAGCAGTAGAACCAGCACCAGGAGCTGCAGCAACTGCAACTGCGGGTGCCATAGATAATCCACATAAAGTAAATATTCCTATTGTAGGTGATCCTGCTACAGGAGTCGAGGAAACAAAAAACGCTTCTGGGCAAACACCAAAAACAGAACCTGTAACTCCTCCCACACCGGAAGCAACAAGAGAATTACCACCAGTCATTTCAAAAAAGACCTTAGCAAGGGAAAACATTTCAGTAGAGGCAGCTAATATAAGTTTTGTTACAGAGCAACAAAAAGCAGCATTTGCAAAGGGAGAAGTGTTGCTTGTTGCACCAGGAATGTTTCTTGGTCAAGGAGGAGAAATTAAAACAGAAAAAGCTACCCCATCTGATAAAAATAGGATTTTTTACTTTGTTAAACCCGAAGACGGACCTTTTAATTTACAAACACAAGCTAGTGGAAAAGTAGTTCAGGCAGAACCAGTTACAAAAACGACATCTCATGTTCGAGTACAGACTGAAAATGGATTACTGTTTGAATATTTTTTCCCTCGCTCAGCCCAAATAGACGTAAAACCCGGCGATATACTAACAGCAGGGGACTTTTTTGCCACAGGCACATCTGATAAAACAGAATATAATCAACGTGGTTTTGTTGCCTTTTCTTATGCGACTGACCCTTCAACAGTAGCAATATTAACTATCCATAAAGGAACTGTAAACCAAGTAGACAAAGGTCAAGCAGAAGCAGTAGATGCAGATCCAAGTTTCTTTATCAGAACATCCCGAGGTTTTCTTCTAGTCGCTTCAAAAGAAAAATAGCTCTTCTCTCTTGACATATTTACCCCCTCCTCCTAGACTTAAATGTAAGCAATGAAAAAATTGTTTCTTTTTCTTTTCTTTTTCACTATTCTCTTTACCTCAGTAAAAAATACAGCTTATTCTGCAACAACATATCATGGTACTAATCCAGCTGGAAACCCAGCAAGGATGGAATGTGACGATTTTGGAAACTGTTCTTGCTATGACACTGCTTCAACTGTTAGTTTTGGTTCTAACTTTAGCGCATGTACAGACAATGATGTAAACCCAAATAATGTTTGCTGTACGAGCGGTTCCTGCTCAACATCTGATCCTAATCATCCAACTATTGGAATTTGGGATTGGGATTATGCATCCGAATGTTTCGCAAGACTTACAGGTATTGGAAACCGATGTATCTCAGTATTTAACTATAATTATACTCAATGCGGAGCAAGAGATGCATGCTTAAGTACTTCAAGTAATCCATATCTTAATGCAGGTCAATGTGGCAGTAGCGGTTGCGCAACTGGAGGCGTTTATAAAACCTGCTGCAATTCTAGCGGAACTCTTGGTCCAAGTTGTAATCAAGTTGGCGACTCTGGGTATGGATTTCAGTATGGCGTATGCCCTTCTAGCACAACAACAGTTATGTGTGGCGTAAGTTCCGGAACATGTGCTGCTGTTGCTCCTTTTCCTTGTACGACTGCCTCGTGCGGACTAAGTGCTTGTCAGGCATGGTTTGGACCTGCTCCAACTTCAACGACTGCTCCATCAGCCCCAACCGCAACGACAGTACCTGGTGCTCCAACCCCAACAGCAACGACTGTTCCATCAGCTCCTACTCCAACAGCCACAGCTGTACCTGCGCAACCAAAACCCCCTCCCCTTCTTCAAGTTTGCATGAAACCAAATGGTGCCCCGGTTGATCTCTCGTGTAATGATTCAGAGAGTATTACCATTCAACCAGGAGAAAAATTTACTCTTCCCTTATCTTTTAAAAACCAAAATAATTTATGCGACCCAGGACCCTGCAGTAGTGATGGTATAAGTCAAATGAATCTTTTATGGAATATTCCACCATTCTTACAAGTTTTAGAGGTAAAAAAACCAGATGGCAGTCCTGCTTCATGTGTTATTACCACATCTGATGTACAATGCTCAAATCTATACCCAAGTGATCCGCTTGGTATAGGTAGTGTGGATGGACGTATTGTTGTCGCTGAATTCAAGCCTGGAGTCGGTACTGGATCGTACAACATTCCACGGGCAAAAGTCATGCGAAATGCCTGGAACAACAATCCCCAATTTCCCGATGGATCAGATGGAAGAAGAACTCCAGGGGATCAATGGGGTAGAAGTCTAAGCTGCCTTAACCTTTTTCCCCCTAATTGTGCTCTTGGAGATAGTGGATATAATCAAAACTATACCTTTTGGAGCAATACTGCGACAGTTAATATCCAGGCCCAGTGCCCAAATCGTCCAACAAATGTTACCCCCCCTTCCACAAACCAACGGTTTAACTGTGCAAATTCTATACGGCTTGAATGGGACGCCATGGTACATGCCGAGTGGTATGATATCCGTGTTGATGATGGTAATATTAGCACTGACACAGCAAGCCCTGCGACTTCGGGTGGCATAGCATGCGGTAGTAATACACATGATATCTGTGTGGATCGCTTTCCCGCTTTGGGAAACTGTGATGGTAGCCGCTGCAGCATGGTAATTAATGTAACCCCAGATAAGTCCTACGAGTGGTGGATTCATGCAAGTGGCGATTCTTGCCCAGGATCCACCGAAACCCGCGGTTCATTTAACACGTTATGTGACCTACCTCCACCAGGAAACCTGCAAGCAAACTGCAACCCAACAACAGGTATTCTTACTTTTACTTGGAATGCAGTTGCGGGCGCAACTCGGTATGCGATCCGCGTTAACGATGAAGCAGATGATTGGAAGGAGGTTCCTCCTAATCCTGGGCCTAACCCCGGAGATACCATAGAGAATTTTGTTTCTAACTCGCCATTTACCAGAAGTACATCGGTTGGCCCATACTACTCGTGGTGGCTCCATGCAGTAGATGATACTGGAAAATATAGTCCACGGGCCGATGGACCAAGAGTCAACTGTCCACCTGCAACACATTCTCTTAATGTTTCCCCAAAGACAAATTATCAAAATAGTAGTGGCGCATGGCAAACAGTAAATATTACCAAAAATAGCACGTCTGCAAATACGAATGTTGGGTACTTAAACCCTCCGGGCAGGTGTGATGTTGGCACTTGCGATCCTGCAAATGGGTGGACACGACCGATTGGTAATTGCAGCTTTTCCTCTTCTGGTCAACAAACATGTTCGTGGAATATAGATGCTGGTACTGCTATTGCTGATGAACATACATTTGGACTTTTTACAAGTTCTGGAGCGCTCCTTGCAGTAGACCATGCCACTTTTGTACCATTTTCTGCAACGCCAATCCCAACCCAACTCCCCAGTATCCCCGCTTCTCCAACACCTGTGGGAGATTTTGGGTGTACGCTCAGTGCAGACCCACCCTCTGGAGAAGACGAGGTCACGACAAGAATAACAGTCACGGGATCTGGTCTTGCAAGTCGTACGGCAACGGTAAACTACTCAATAGATTTTGGAGATGGTACAACAAGTAGTCTGGGCCGATTTACAGGACCCAACACCCTTGAATATGACCCCCATACCTACAGAGGAGCACGAACGTATCAGGCAATATTTACTGCAATAGATTCAAGGGATAGCTCAACGGTACGGCGATGCGGAGTAAACATCCCCCTTAGCCGAGGACCTTCGATAACACCTGCTCCTCCAACTTGTCAAATTATTACCCCACCAAACAACGGTCCGACTGTGGTGCTTCGAGCAGATGGACATACTGTTGATATTGAATACCGCTACCAAGTTGGAGGCGGAGGTGGAGGGGATGATACCTATAATCCAAATGCTCCTGTTCGGTTTGCCAAAGAGGATCAAAACAGTGGGTTTAAAATCACCTCGTGGGTTTTCCAAAAATGGGGACAGGCAACAAATGTCTTTGCCGCTTTTGTCCCTCCTAATGTACGGGCAGATTTTTATCGAGGAACAAAACGCGGGTTTGTCGAAGAAGGACAAGGCACAGAAGTAGGAACACAATTTGGGAGCTATGGGGTAGCTTTTGACCGCAATCCACCCGAAAAACACGTTGAGTACTACCAGGCAAAAAGTACAAGTGGTGAAAATGTTGCATATTCAAATACCTATGCTGTACAGACGAATGAAGACAAGTACCGAAATTGCACAGGAAGTTGGTCTTATAGCCTTGCTAGTATTCAGGAAGCAAAATTTATAAGCTCTACAGCAACAACGGTGACGTTTGATCTTCTTTATCACGTTGGGCCGTCGTATTCGTACTGTGGTCCTACCTGTTTTCCAACGTATACTCCTGCCTATCTAGAAATTAGACAAGCCTCTGCAAGTACACCTTCTTATATTCCTTGGAATAACGATCCGGGATCAAGTACCAACACCTGTATTAATCCTCGATGGCCATACGGATGTTATCTAAGCCGTTGGACTACGCGATATACGCTTGACCTTCCTCCAGGAACAACTGAAAACCTAACAATAACAGGCTATTCAGGACCTAACCAATGCAGTTGGCAGTCAGCAGGAGGTAGTGCAACATTACAAGCAACAACACAAGCAGGGACAGCACTCGTCCCAACTCCGGTAGTGCTTCGTGCGCAAGGTGGTGACCGAACTCACGAAGGGAAAGCTATAGTTCCAATCACTTGGACAGGATCAAGACCAGGAGAGCAAGTAAAAGTCTTTCGAAGTCAAACACGATGGACAAAAGGAGCAGGCGTTGCAGACAACCGAACCTATCAAGACGGCTTTTGGATTTTCCGTGGCATAGACGACCTTAATAACCTTGCTCCTGGAACATATTACTATGGTGTAGACCTAGACCTGTATGGATTGGTTGGAGCCTGCGATACACGCTATGTGAGTACTGATCAAACTCCACTTAGATGGAATGGGTTTGCTCTCTCAGGAAATATTTTCTGGGATCGAAACCGCGATGGCGTAAAAGGCGGCGCTGACGAATTTCTCTTTACCAATGGTTTAGTCGAGGTTTCAGCAAGAGACTCAAGTGGCAAAATAGTTGATACGTTTACCTGCGACGGAGCGAGAACTTCGTGTTCTGGTACGTATCTTTTGCATGTGGGTGCTGGAGTATATGATATTGAATTTAAGGTGCCAGACGGTTATAGCTCGACGTATCCAGTAGGTGCGAGGGATTCTGGTCTTGGCAGTCCATCCTATAGAGTAACTGCCGGAACACCCTGTGCTGATCCCGCATTAGATCCAATAAGCAAAAACGTTGCAAATCCTTGCTCAAATGGTAACCTTACAGGCATAGATTTTGCTATTATTTCCTATCCATGGTTTCAAGGCACAGGTGGAGACATGCGGCTCGATACAGAATTTAGCACCAAAATTCCAAATTCAGTAGCTATTCCACCAGGTCAACGCTTCGCTTCTCTTGCTGGAAGTGGTGGAACCTCAGGTGTGATTTATGCAGGAGGTGGACAACCAGATTTTGGTAATGGACAAGCATCACCACAGGGTTGGGTTGTTACAGGCAACAAAGCCAAGTTTACGCCTGTCAATACAGGTATTATACGAACCTCTTATAACTACATACTTACCACTACAAAACAGAGCGGCGTTACCCCAGTAGACTTAAAAACCCTGCCTGGTTGCGCAAGCCTTCTTAATTGCAGTTTGCCTGACGAATCACAATTCCCAAGCGGTGTGTATAAAACTGATTACAGCGTTGTTCTTACTTCCCCAGGAAATAGATATGTGTTTGCTCCTGGAAAAAACTACGTTATTTTAGTCAATGGAGACCTTGTCATTAAAGAAGAGCTTATCGTCCCTGCTGGCTCAACAGTAACATTTTCTGTTTCTGGTGATATTATTGTTGATAAAAGCGTTGGTGCTGCAACACTTACCACAACCTGCACTACCCCTCCGGGAATTAGCCAAACATCTACCGGTTGTCACATAGAAGGGTTTTATAGCGCTGATGGTAGTATTATTCTGGATGGAAATCATAGCGACTGTACGCTTGGTATAGACAAACGGGTAAATCTTGCTGGAGCATTTGTCTCAAATGCAAAATTACGAGAAGGAGAATCGTTTGAAAACCGTCGAGACCTCTGTACCGAAAATCGCGTTGCTCCTTCATTTACTGTATTAGAAAGAGCTGATCTTCTTTTTAATGCACCAGAGTTTCTGAAATCTCCAACTTTCATTTGGCAAGAAGTCGCTCCTTAAAGTAGCTGCGCTTTGGAGCAATGAGGTGTAAAGTGTTTACGAATTATCGGTAAAAGCATACTTTCTTTTTGTCCAAACGAATCATCATGGAAACATACTTCTTTATACTCCTCTGTTGTATCAGTTAGAGAAATAAGATGATTATGCCAACAATATGTACAAAATCTTACTGCTTTTTGGGCATCTATCTCGCAGCCTACATCTTTTTGCATACTACTACTGTAGAAACCCACCATAAGAGAGCAACAAAAATATAGTAAGAAATATGCAAGATAAGACGAAAATTGCTCTTTCTTAATCCTTACAAAATTTTAGTTTGGTTCTTATCATGCGTTGATACGATAATGCAAACTATGACAGCAATTGATGTTTTCTTCTATGCATTTTCAATTGGATTTGTAATTTTAGTTATTGTGATTTCTTTTACGAGCTACCATATTATAAAAACCCTTCAAGGAATTAAAGTTGTTATAGAAGATGTCCGAGATACAACCAGAGATGTTCGTACAGTCAAAAACACGGTAAAACTTGGAGTTTTTCAAATAGCGAGTATGGCATTACGACTTTTTATGAAGAAAGGGGGTGAAAAATATGCACACTAGTACACAAAGAACACCAGTAAACCCCGCCTTGGCGGGGCTTGCCGGAGCAGCCGCAGGAGCAGCCCTTGGTGTTGCACTCTCTCATACAGACACGAGGAAAAAAATTGTTAAAACAATAAAACGTGTAAAAACCCAAGGTATGCACCAATTTAATACCCTTAAGGAACAGGCTCGAAATTTTGGCGAACATGCCGAAATAAAGGTTGAGAAGGGGAAAAAAGCTGCACAAAAAAATCTAAAAGCAGCAACAAAGTAAACGGAAACCCTGCACCATTCAACATTTTTTTAGCAAAAGATGGGTGCAGGGCTTTCTGTGAAAAGAGTTTACATTGAGGCTAAAGTATGCCACAATAGCAACTTCTATGGTAAAAGTGCAATCTGTTCTTCAAAAAATCCAGGAAGCGGGACTACAGTTTCTCGTTCCTCTTACGTTGTCTCAAACCTACAAGATTGTTACCAAAGAAGCTGTAAAGCTCTTACCGGGAGACTCTGGTGCTCTTTTTATTATGCGGGCAGGCAAATTAACCAAAGTTGTTTCATATCCTGAGAAACTTACAATTGCTTCACCACGACAACGTGGATCAACCTATCTTGCCTATGCAGAAAGAAAAGCTGTTGTTGTCTCGGCAAAAACACTCAATGAAATTCACCCGGAGTTTAAAAAAAAACAGTATCAATTTGCTGTACACATTCCTATTTCCTACCATACAAAACGCATTGGCACACTTACAGTATTGACAAAAAAGAAACGAATTTCCCAAAATGAGCTACAAGCACTTGAGTTGTTTGGTTCATATGCCTCTCTTGCAATTCACAAAGCAAAGCTTTTTGGGGATATTAAAGAAGCACTTTCAAGCCGCGATTTGTTTATTTCTATTGCTGCACATGAATTTCGTACTCCCCTTACATCCATTAATGGGTATATTCAACTTCTCCACAGCCGCCTAGCAAAAGAAAAAACAGTTGAAGCACGATGGGTTCAACAACTACAAAAAGAGGGCAACAGACTTACAAATCTGGTTAAAGAACTCCTTGAAATAAATCGTATCAAAACAGGGACACTACAGTTTTCCCTGAAAGAAGAGAGCCTTGTAGCTATAGTAAAAAATGCAATCAATGCGTTCGGTTTTTCTTATCCACAACGAAAAATTACATGTAAAAACTTCCTTTCTGTAAAAAAGGATACTGTCATTGCTGACCACAATAAACTACTTCAAGTAGTTATCAATATTTTGGATAACGCTGCGAAATTTTCTTCATCAAAAACAGAAATACAAGTTGCCATTACCGAAAAGAACCAAAACTTTATTGTCACTATTCAAGATTATGGTACTGGCATCGCAAAAGAAGATACGTTTCGAATTTTTCAAGGATTTTACAAAAAAATCGAGCAAAAAGAAGGCATGGGAGTTGGTCTGCTTTTAGCAAAACATATTATTGCTTACCATCATGGGAAAATAGGAATTGTTTCAGAACCTCAAAAAGGAACTACTATTGAAATTATCTTACCAAAAGCAAAAAAATAGCCTCTTATTCTTTGACTGTATAACCAAAACCGCGGACTGAGTGGATAAGACTTTTATCAAATCCCGAGTCAATTTTTTTACGTAAATACCCCATGTAGACATCGACAACACGTGTTTCAATATCAGGAGAATACAGCCATATTCTATTTAAAATCATTTCCCGAGTTAGTATTTGGCCTCTGTTACTCATAAGATATTGCAAAAGCTTAAACTCTTTTGGGGTAAGTTGAATAAGTTTACCTGCTCGTTTTACCTCTAAAGTCTTGTTATCAAGCTCTAAGTCCCCCACCTGCAATTTTGCTTCTCCACCGCCTCGCTCACGAAGCCTGGCTTTTATACGAGCCAAGAGCTCGTCTGCGATAAACGGCTTTGTCATGTAATCATCAGCACCTAAATCTAAACCACGAACTACATCTGATGTTGCATCTTTGGCTGTTAAAATAATAATTGGAAGTTGCGGATATTTTTTCCTAATTTCAAGACATACAGACTCCCCAGTCATATTTGGAAGGCCTAAATCTAAAATAACCAAATCTGGATCCAGAGTACTAAGCGTGTTAAGTGCAGTAACGCCATCTCCAGCAACTTGCACAGCATAGCTGTTATCAAGTAAAAGTTCTCTGAGGTATTTTTGCAATCCGTTATCGTCCTCTACGACAAAGATGAGACTTGCCATATATGTATTATACCAGAGATAGTTGTCTGCCTCAACTAAAAATAGTATTTCTTTCCCAATTCTTACTTTTTCTTGGTTTGGATCTTACCATATTTCCATAAAGTATTCATATGAAAATATTGCAAATCGCGCCACTTATCGAGCGCGTTCCTCCAAAAACATATGGAGGTACTGAAAGAGTTGTTCATGCACTAACAGAGCAGTTGGTAAAAAGAGGCCATGATGTAACGCTTTTTGCAACCGGTGATTCACAAACTTGCGCAAAACTGGTTTCTGTTTGTGACAGTGCCCTTCGTGAACAAAAAAATCAAAACCCGTATAAACCAAACACATGGACACTCTTAAATATTGGCCTTGCATATCAACAGCAAGAAGCTTTTGATATTATTCACGACCATAATAACGAAGTAAGCCTTCCCACGGCAAATTTGGCCAAAACACCTGTTGTGATAACCATGCATGGAGCATTTAACCCAAACAAGATTCGTTTGTATGAAGAATTACGAAATCCCTATGTCGTTTCTATTTCAAATGCCCAAAGACAAAATGCTCCTTATTTAAACTATATTGGCAATGTCTACAATGGGCTTCCTATGCAAGACTATCCGTTTTCTAAAACAGATGATGGTTACCTTCTTTTTGTAGGGAGAATTTCTATGGAAAAAGGCGTGCATTATGCAATTGCAGTTGCAAAAATGCTTCATCTTCCGCTTCTTATTGCAGCAAAACTTGATGCTATTGATACGCCTTACTTTGCTGCATATGTAAAACCGCATCTTTCAAAGCAGATCAAATGGATTGGCGAGGTAAACGAACAGGAAAGAAATATGCTTATGAGTCGTGCCCTCTGTTTTCTCCATCCGGTAACCTGGCCAGAACCTTTTGGCTTGACGCTTATTGAATCGATGAGCTGCGGTGCTCCTGTTGTTGCCTTTCGTAAAGGATCAATTCCTGAAGTTATAAAACATGGTAAAACAGGCTTTGTTGTGCAAAACGTTCCAGAAATGATAAGTGCCGTAAAAAAAATAAGAACAATTAATAGATCGTACTGTCGTCGCTATGCCTTAACAAACTTTAGCGACGAAACGATGGCAGATGGATATGAAGCAATATATGACACAATGCTTCAAGAAAAATATACTTTCCAGCAAAAATCAAAAGAGAATGATCTCAAAAAATACCTCTATATCTAGCCTCAAACCTTGACAGATCAAACATCCTGTGGTATGGTTTCACTCACCAACTGCCTTATGCGTACACACGACTTACGACAATCCTTCTATCAATCAATCCTTGATTTAGCAACAGAAGATGGTATTAATGCCTCAGGCAAAGATGAAGTTTTTGGTTGTATTTTTGGCAGAGACAGCGCGATAACTATTTTAAAAATCTTAAACGTCTACAAAAAAGAACCCTCCGTAGAACTTCTCTCTATTGTCAAACGAACGCTGCAGACCCTTGTTGATTTGCAAGGAAAAGAATGTAACATTGAAAGCGGTGAAGAACCAGGGAAATTTATTCACGAGTTTCGAAAAGACAAATATGAACGCTTAATAAACCGGCCAATTCCCTGGTATGTCTATAAAGATGGGAAACTTCGCAATTACGACTCAATTGACTCAACACCACTCACCCTTATTGCTCTCTATCGATACTGGGAAATAACACAAGATAGTGTGTTTCTCCTTAATAGTTTAAGTAGCATCGAAGCTGGGCTGAACTGGATTATCACCTTTGGTGATAAGGACAAAGATTTGTTAATTGAATACGAATTTCCAGAAATCCGAAAATATGGGGGGCTTAGGGTACAGTCTTGGACCGACTCAAGAGAATCACTCTATGATACTGCTGGCAACATGCCTGCCTATCCAATTGCGCCAATTGAAGCACAAGGCTATGCGTGGCTTGCCTTAAAACTTTGGGCGGATTTTTACGCAACTTATTCTCCTACTTTCTCACGAAAACTTTCCTCTCAGGCAAAAGCGATTAAAAAACGGTTTAACGAAACATTTCTCTTAAGAGATAATGGTCTTTTCTTTGGCGCTCAAGCTCTCGATGGAGATAAAAAGCAAATAAAAACAATTACTGCAAACCCTCTCCTTTGCTTATGGTCTGCATATAAAAAAGATGCCACTTTTGAGTCAATTCTTAATGAGGAAGTTATTGAACAATTTGTGGAACGTTCGTTTCAAGAGGATATGTTTGTCAACGATGCTGGTATTCGCACCATGAGCACCAAATCAAAAACATATAATCCAAAACCAGACTCGTATCACAATGGTAGTTTTTGGCCAATGCTCAATGGTCTTATTATCGAAGGTTTAGAAAACTTTGGTTTTGATACACATGCCACACTGTTAAAACAGGCATCTCTTATTCCACTCCTGCACTTTGGGACACCAATCGAGCTCTATATTAAACAGCGAAATTCATTTGTCCCATACTGTTCGCCTCGCGGTCAGCAAAGCTGCAAACAGCAAGCCTGGTCTGCTGCTGCCGCCCTTGATTTCTTAACTGTATAACTGTTTTACCTTTTGTACGTGTTTTGGTGACCGCAAGTAGCCTTGTAAAATTTTATACGTATCTACATCAAAGACTCTTTCTTCCATGTTCTCCCTAACTTCCTCCATTCCATCAGCATGGGTTTTCCTTCCAACAAAACACCATTTATCAAAAAAGAGGGTACCCTCGATAACAATTGGCCCTTTAAACGGCCATGGTTTTATTTTGTTTTTGGAGAATGCCATAATAAAGCGCATATTATACTTCATGGGATTTTCTTCCCCTATACATGCGCCATAACATGTACCAAGGCGGTAGGAAAAACATGCAGTTGTCATGTTTTCAATCCCTAAAATCTTCTCGCAAAGACTGTGTGTTTTGGCAATATTGAGTAAAAAATCTTTTGCTCTTTTTTTTGAAGGAAAAATACCAATAATATCTTCAATTTCTTCTGCATTGATGTACTCATAAGTGTCAAAAGAAACTGTTTGGTATCCCTTTGTATCTACTTTTGTTTTGAGGACAGTAAGCTTTCTTTTTATACGAAGTTTCCGGTTATAGAGCGGTTGTAATTTTTTAATAAGCGCGTTTTCTGTAAAAAGAGCACCTAGCTCCCCTGCTGTAACGCGTGTTTCAATACGTGTTACTTGCTGGGCTATTTTTAGCTCAAGTGATGAGGCATGATCGCTTGCAAAGTGAGATAAGACACGATCTCGAATATTCACGCTTTTTCCAATATATAAAGGCATCCCATCTTTCCCATAAAAAATATACGCGCCTGGTAGTTCTGGAAGTGAATCTAAGTCCTTACTTGAGAGCCCAAGAGGCATTGCGGGTTTTTTGAGTGCGCGAGAAAGTGCTTGCTCAAAGTGTTCTTTTGGAAATTGTTTTTTGGCAATTTTAAAAAATGCATACATAACTTTTGCATCATCAAATGCCCTATGTCTTTGCTTACACGGTATATTAAATCGTTCTATGAGATGATCAAGACTATGATTTCTGTGCTGTGGGTATAAGTACCGTGAAAGCCTGACTGTGCAAAAGTGTTTTTGCCGAAATGATATACCAAGTCTCTGCAGCTCTGTTTTTATAAAACCATAGTCAAAACGAGCATTATGGGCAACAAATACTGAACCTTGTAGCAATTCTAAAATCTCATCTTTTACCCTCTCAAACGGTGGTGCTTGATCAAGCTCTTGCTTAGTAATACCAGTTAGCTCTTCGATGACGTGTGAGATATATGTTTGTGGATTAATGAGGGTTTGATATTTTCGAACAACTCTGTTTTTTTCTATGCGCAAAATGCCTATTTCGATAATGCGATCCCGCGAGAGCCGCATACCTGTTGTTTCGATATCTACAAATGAAAAAGTGGTGGGCAGCATAAAAAAAGAATGCAACTCTCTTTCTTATTCCTTACCTTATTTTTGTTTCCCTCTTAACTCCATGCTCTACTATACATCTATATGAAAAAACAATATAGGGAGGTGAAATAAATACATGGATCTTTTAGGATGGGCATTATTTGGAATTGTTGCTGGTGGCATTGCATTTATGCTAGATCCCTACCCTGGTGAGGGCGGATTAGGCGGAGCATTATTACTTGGTATTTTTGGAGCAGTCGTTGGAGGAGTTGTTGCAAACCTGGTATTTGGTGGAGCAGTCGTTGGATTTAGTATAACATCATTTACACTTGCAGTTTTGGGCGCAGTCCTTCTTTTAGGACTACGGCGAGCAATTCAAGAAGTATAAAATTTCTTATTTTTTGCTTCAGTAATTTTTTAGGGGGTTGACAAACTTTTTATCCTCTGTTATAGTTCGTGGACTTCAACTTCACGAATTTATTTTTAATCTCATTTTTCTTCTGATTCGTTGGTTAACGACCCTTGCCCTCGAAATCACACAGGGTAAAGAGCTGGCGTTTCAGTAATTACACAACGATGACTATACTGCCTTTTTTTGTTGAAAAATGTGCTGCCTTTTTTGCTCTTGCGAAAAGTTTTTTGCAATCAAATGTAAACAGGTATAAAGTTGGTGTTGTTTTAGATATTTTTTGTATCGTACTTCTTCTCGCACACGGTCCATATAAAACACCAAACTTTAGTCTTATCTCACCCCTCTCCTCTTTACCAATTGCCTACACTTCGGGAACTCATGAAGTTTTTAGTTTTATACCTGGATGGACAACAACGAAACTGCAAAGAGTTGATTACGCAAATGTACATACACTCGCATACTTTGATATACCACTCAATACCAACGGGACATTAAACCAGGAAGTTGATGGATATTGGCAGTTTCAAAGTGATGGAGCAATACAGCTTTTCCAAAGTGCGAGAAGCCAGGGTGTAAACGTTGTCTTAACTGTCTCTCTTGCAGACAATGACTCTATAAAAACCCTGCTTAATGATACACAAGCACAACAAACAGCCATTAATGAGACAATTACTGCAATACAAAATGCCGGAATCAATGGCGCAAATATTACATTCGAATTTAAAGGAGATGAAGGAAGTATCTACAGAAATAAATTTACTGCTTTTGTCGAACAATTTGCCCGTGAAGTTCACCAACGTATTGCAAATGGACACGTAAGTGTTTCTGTAAATAGTGAATCCGCAAAAGAAGCATTTTATGATATGCAAACACTTTCCAAAAGTGTCGATCGAATTTTCTTGATGGCATATACCTTCCCTGTACCAGAGTTACAAAACAGTACACACAGTGCTCCTGTATATGGATATGGCAAAGATGCCTATTGGAAAATAGTGTCTGATGCAATAAATACTCTCCTTCCTTATGTGCCTGCCAATAAACTTGTCCTTGAAACTGCATGGTACGGCAATGGGCAAAAGTATCCAGATGTTGCGCCAGCCGATAAAAACAGTACTCTTGCTTCTCAAAACACTCTACAAACACCTTTACCTTCAGAAACTATAGAGGGGCTTCTTCTTGAAGTACCACAACACTCAAGAGCAGCAGCACAAAAAAATCTTCCTTTAATTGCAAAAGCGCTTGAGGATGAAGGTGTTTTAACTGCAAATGTTTTAGCATACGCATTAGCAACCATTGAACACGAGACAGCCGAAACATTTGAACCAATTGATGAGTTTAAGGGAAGAAGGAGCGCACGTCGACTTGGCTACGAAGGTGGAACAAACTACTTTGGCCGTGGTTTTATTCAACTTACCCACCTTCGAAACTACAAACGTATGGGAGAGCGAATTGGTATGGGTGATACCTTAGCCAAAAACCCAGAGCTTGCCTCAGAGCCTACAACCGCAGCAAAAGTACTGGCAGCATTCTTTAAAGATAATGGCATTGCAGAGCTTGCAATTGCTGGAAACTTTACTGCGGCCAGACGCCCAATTAACCCTGATCGACAAGGATACTCAATTGCAATGCTGGCTTGGAAATACCTATGGATGATCGGTTAGCTTATGAAACTTCCTATTCAAATCGAATTAACAATGAAAAAAGATTATCCTCTTAATTGGAAAATATTTTGGTTTACACTTCTGACTACATTTTTCTTTGTATCTATACACCTTGTTCAATTACCAAAAAGGGAGCTTGTCAGTCCACTGCCTGCAAAAAGCGATAGCTTTGACACTATTCTTCCAAAGCTACAATATAAAGTGAATACCTTCCGCCTCTTCCGACAAACGTCGTTTGTTCCAAAATCCTATGCGGGATCGTTATTTGACAATGCATCTTCCTACATCTTAATAGATTTTGACACAGGAGATATATTCGCAGAAAAAAACGCGTCAAAAAAATTACCAATTGCATCACTGACGAAAGTTATGACAGCAATTGTTGCTCTTGATCTTGCGGACCCAAATGAAGTATTTACTGCACAAGAAAATATCTCCTCTATTATACCCACTCATATTGCAATGGAACCTGGTGAAAAAATGACACTTACTGAACTGCTCCATGCCTCACTCTTAACTTCTGCCAATGATGCAACGCACTTAATACAAGAAGGTATTGATCAAAAATATAACGAAGCTGTTTTTATTCGTGCAATGAACAAAAAAGCATCTCTTATTGGCCTTCGCAATACCAACTTTACTAATCCACAGGGGTTTGACAATAAAAACCACCTAAGCACTGTTGAAGATTTTGCGCTCCTTTCTCATTATGCACTAACCAACTATCCCTTAATTGCCGAGATTGTAAAAAAAGATTACTTTGAACTTTTTGAAAATTCCAATCACGATCATCACAACCTCTACAACTGGAATGGTTTGCTTGGCGTATATCCTGGGGTATTTGGAGTTAAAATTGGTAACACAGACAAAGCTGGAAATACAACTGCCGTTGGCGCAGAAAGGAATGGAAAAAAACTGCTTGCTGTCCTTCTTGGAGCACCTGGGGTTTTAGAACGAGACCTCTGGACAGCACAACTCTTAGATTTTGGTTTTCGTACACTTGCCAATCTTCCCCAAGTAGATGTGACAGAGTTGCAACTTCGGGAAAAATATGGATCTTGGAAATATGGAGAATAAAACCATTAGCCATTAGTGACTAGCAACTAGTTAAAATAAAAACTAATGGCTAATTGCTAGTAGCTAGTTGCTAACTGAGGGGGTGATTGTATGATTGAAGCATTTGTTAAAAAATTATTAGAGATTCTTGGTATACAAAAACCAGCATACGCTACAGTCCCTATTAACGGGACAAAGACACAACAATAATTTCTTACTCTTTTCTAATCTCGCTCTTACATCCCGCGTTTATCATATGAGCATATATACCGTATGCGGAAATTATCAAAATTACTAAGAATACCAAGGCGGGATTTCTTTCTTGCTATTGCTTCTGTTGTTGCCCTCCTTCTTTTTATCCCAGCCTTTACCTATATGTACTTTGCAAAAGACCTCCAAAGCAAAGAGGGTATTATGAATAAAAATGACACCGGTGTTACTCTTTTAGACCGTGACAATAAACCATTTTTTGCCTTTTACGAAGCAAAACAACAAGAATTTGTTCCCCTCTCACAAATTCCCCTCCATGCACAACAAGCAATTATTGCAACTGAGGATAAAGATTTTTATACCCATCCTGGATTTTCGATTAAAGCAATTGTTCGCTCTATCTGGATAAACCTCACCAATCAAGATGTCATGTTTGGTGGATCAACACTCACACAACAGCTTGTAAAAAATGCGCTCTTAACGCCAAAGAGAAGTTTCTTACGAAAGTACCAAGAAGTGGTGTTGGCATCAGAAATTGAACGTCGCTATCCAAAAGCATATATCTTAGAAATGTACCTTAACTCGGCGTATTTTGGTGAAGGCGCGTTTGGCATTGAACGTGCAGCACAGGTGTATTTTGGCAAAAGCGCAAAAAATCTTACACTTGCTGAGGCAAGTTTACTAGCAGCAGTGCTTCCCTCCCCGTCAAAACTTTCTCCTTTTTCTGGAAATATAGATCAAACAAAGCTTCGGCAAGATATTGTCCTCACAAAAATGGCTGAGCAAAACTATATTACCCTAGAGCAAAAAAGCCAAGCGGAAAAAGAAAAGCTTACTTTTACCTCGCCACAAGAGGATATCAATCGCTTTGCGCCACATTTTGCAATTTTGGTTCGAAATCAGCTCATACAAAAATATGGAGAGGAAACTATTTCCAGATCTGGATTTAAGGTATATACAACACTCGATACATCATGGCAACAGGTAGCGGAAAAAGTGGTAAAAGAACAAGTTGAAAAGCTTGCTGGAAACAAAGTAAGTAATGGCGCAGCTGTCGCAATAGATCCAAAAACTGGAGAAATTCTAGTATTTGTTGGAAGCTATGATTGGTACAATGATTCATTTGGAAAAGTAAGCATTCCAACAAGTATCAGGCAACCAGGTTCTTCGTTTAAACCCATTGTCTATGCAAAAGCCTTAGAAGAAGAAAGTATTACACCAGCAACGATGCTCAAAGACCAACCAATCACATATAAGACGCCTGATGGAAGACCATACTCGCCACAAAATTATGATAGGCGTTTTCGGGGAAATGTTACTGCAAGACGCGCATTAGGAAATTCTTTAAATGTCCCCTCTGTTGAGGTACTTAATAAAATCGGCGTACCAAAAGCTTTGGAGATGGGCAATCGCTTGGGACTTACAACGCTACAAGACCCATCACAATATGGTCTCTCGCTTGTGTTGGGAACCGCAGAAGTTGAACTGCTCGAACTAACAAATGTCTATGCAACATTTGCAAACAGTGGTATGTACAACCCGCCTGTTGCCATTCTTGCTATTGAAGATAAGTACCATCAACAAGTTTATACATACCAGCCAAACCCCAAAAGAGCAATTGATGAGAATATTGCTTTTCTTATCTCCTCTATGCTTTCTGATAACAACGCGCGTGCCGAAGTATTTGGGAAAGCTTTAACTATTTCTCGCCCTGCTGCTGTTAAAACAGGCACAACTGAAAATTATAAAGACGCGTGGACGCTTGGCTATACTCCAAGCTTAGCTATTGGTGTATGGGTAGGAAATAATGATGGTACACCAATGGATCACATTGCTGGATCTTTAGGAGCAGCACCTATTTGGGCAAGACTTATGGAAACATTTTTAGCAAAAACTCCTATCGAAACATTTATTAAACCACCTGGTGTCATCTCATCACTATGTGCACCAACAGCAACAGCATCTGCGACTCTTGAATACTTTCTTAAAGGTAGCGAAAAAAGACAGTATTGTGTGCCAACACCACGACCAACCTCTACCACCCCTTCTCCTACAACAAATCAACAACCCTCGCCAACTACCGCTACTCTTGCTCCATCAACACCTCCTTCTCCCACAGTAGAAGTCAAACCCACAAAAAAATCAGAAGATGACAAGAAAGAAAATAAAAAAGAATCTTTTTATAAAAACCGCCAGCCTTTTCTGGTAAATAGCTTGCTCTAAAGCTCCTCTTACATATTTCTTTCATATCTCTTACAACTCTCTGCTTCTTCTTTTTTGGGAAGAGTGTACGATTGTTTTTATGGGGATTGGCCAAAGGACAAAAAAACAAGAGCCGCAACGCTTCCTGTCCCAAGCAAGCAACGTCCTCTCATCGTCTCTTGACTACGAAACAACACTTACAACAGTGGCAAAACTTGTCGTGCCATACCTTGCTGATGTATGCATTGTGTACATGAAACAAAACAACTCCTCTATTCGCCGTATTGCTCTGGAGTCTATTGATCCACAAGTCACCAAAGTAACACAGGAAATGAAGCGACGATTTATGCTTAATCCAAAAGCGCATCAAGGTGTCCCTAACGTTATACGAACAGGTAAAGCAGTGCTATACCCAATTGCCTCTGCTAAAATCTTATCCTCTGATGTGCATAATAAAAAAGAGTTAGAAAAGCTTCTTTCTACAATACCTATAAAATCGTGGATGTGTGCCCCCTTGTCTGCTCGAGGGCGTACCTTTGGGGCAATTTCCTTTATTTCTGCAAAATCGAAGCGTCACTATACGCAAAGCGATCTTTTACAAGGCGTTGAGCTTGGACGAGCAGCAGGTATGGCTATTGATAACGCAAGGCTCTACCGCAAAGCTCAAGAAGAAATACGAGAAAGAAAGCGAGCAGAAGACGAATTGCGAACCTCTCGAGATCAACTTGAAGTTATTTTTCAAAGCGTTGACGATGGCATTACGGTGCAGGATGCAACAGGAACGCTTCTTTTCGCAAATGATGCAGCGGCAAAGCTTACTGGGTTTTCCTCGGTTGAAGAGCTTATGAATACGACGCCAAGTGAAATTGTGCAAAAATTTGAACTTTTTGATGAGTTTGGTAATCCACTAGCACTTTCTGATCTTCCTGGAAGACGAGCGCTTAAAGGCGAAGAACATGTTCCAGAAATGTTAGTTCGTTATCGTTTTAAAGAAACTGGCCAGGAAAAGTGGTCTATGCTCAAAGCTACCCCTGTGTTTGACGAGGCAAATAGAATCCAGTTTGCCATTAACGTTTTTCAGGATGTCACGCAAAGAAAACTTATGGAAAAACACAAAGATGAATTCTTCGCGATTGCCTCCCACGAGTTAAAAACACCAATAACAAGCATAAGAGCTTTCGCGCAGATTATGAAAAAATGTATCATTGGAAAAGGAGACAAGGAATCACTCTATTATATTTCTAAAATGGAAACGCAACTTTCCAAACTGACAAACCTTATTGGCGATCTGTTAGATATTAGTAAAATCCAGGCAGGAAAACTCCTCTTCAACGAAGAAGTGTTTGCGATTGATACGCTTATTAGAGAAACTGTTGAAGATCTCCAACAGACAACCGAAATATGCGAAATTATTCTTGAGGGAGAAACAAAAAAAAGAGTCTATGGAGACCGCGACCGCATTAGTCAGGTACTTACCAATCTTATTACCAATGCGATAAAATATTCTCCAGGATGCAAAAAAATTGTTGTGGGATTACTCACTAATTCACAGGTAGTCACAATCTCTGTACAAGATTTTGGTATAGGTATAGGCAGGCATGATCAAAAGCGGATCTTTGAGCGGTTTTTCCAAGCATTTATTCCCAAAAGAGAAACATATCCGGGTCTTGGTGTTGGGCTTTATATTTCGGCCGAGATTATAAAACGGCACAAGGGCCATATTTGGGTTGAAAGCAAAAAGGGCAAAGGATCAACATTTTTCTTTTCTCTCCCAATGTATACTGGAAAACAGGTGTTGGAAAACAAAGAGTTTTTACAACAAAAGGAGTTGACCTATGCGTAAAACGATTTTTATCGTTGATGACGATATTGCAATTTTAGAAGTATTAAAAATAATACTCGAGGATAATGGCTATAATGTCGTCTCTATTTCAAACGGCGGCGATGTCCAAAAAAGAATACAAAACGAAAAGCCAAGCCTTATTCTTTTGGATATCTGGATTTCTGGATACGATGGGCGCGATATTGCGCAAAGCCTTAAACGAAATCTTGAAACAGCAGATATCCCAATTATCGTTGTTTCTGCCCATAATGATACGAAGCGAATTGCTAAAGAAGCAGGCGCTGATGATTTTTTAGCCAAACCATTTGACATGCATGAACTTACCACGATGGTACATAAGTACGTCAACTCTTGACATTCATCTTTTAAACCTTTTATACTAAGCATGTTCTTTGGTATTCGAAAGACAGTTGGAGATTTTTCCTCTACAATTTCATCGGGTTTGAGGTAGTCCCGCTAAGCGGGACAACGAAGCATTCTTTTGCTTCGCTCGTGGGCGAGGTGAAATGCTTTCCTATTTAACAAATTCGGGGAAACACCAGCTGCTTTTTCGATACCGAAGACGAATTTATCCTTGATGTTTGACGTTAGAGACTGGAGGCTGGATCTTGAAGTTGGAAATTTGAAGCTTGATTTTTCTACCTTCTATTTTCTAGTTTCAAATTCTAGTTTCTAGCCTCTATTATCTATTTTCAAGAACAAGGGCTTGTCCTCTTTTATCCTCTCTGGTACAATCATTTTTGTTCTCATTAATACGCCGACTTAGCTCAGTGGTAGAGCAGCTGTTTTGTAAACAGCAGGTCGTCGGTCCGAATCCGACAGTCGGCTCAGAGCTGGGTTGGCAGAGTAGCAATCGCACGTGACTGTAGATCACGCGGCCGTAAGGCCTCCGGGGGTGCAATTCCCTCACCCAGCACTGATATTCGTTTACTTTGGCTCACAAACTTGTTTCGCCAAAGAGCACTTCATCAGTGCGAGCACTTATGATTTAAAAATACAAACGAATATCAGCCGTATCGAAGCGCTCTTCATTGACGTGAAACGAAATGAAGTAAGCGAATGATATGGCATAAACAATGTATTATACGTATATTCTATTAAGTGAAAATGACAACAAGTTCTATATTGGTTTTACAAAAGATTTAAAAAAGAGAATTAAACAACATATTAATAAAGAAGTAATTTCAACAAGTAAAAGAGGAAAACTCAATTTAGTAATGTACGAAGCATACATATCTGAACAAGATGCAAGAAGTAGAGAAAAGTTTTTCAAAACGACAAAAGGAAAAATGCAGTTAAGAAAACAGTTGCGAGCATTTCTTGAATCTAACCGCGCCGGCATAGTTTAGTGGTAAAACGATTCATTGGTAATGAATTGAGTGTGGGTCCGATTCCCACTGCCGGCTCAATTTGATATAATGACCCTTCGAAAGGAGGCTATGTATGGCAAAAAAGGGAGATCATCGAGCAACACTTGCACTTACCTGTTCTGTTTGTAAAAATCGAAATTACATGACGAGCAGAAACAAACTTAATACAACTGAAAAACTTGTGCTAAAAAAGTTTTGTTCACATTGTAGAAAAAAAACAGATCACAAAGAGACAGAAAAACTAAAGTAGTATTTTCCTTAAATCTGAAACACAATCTGGAAGAAGTTCTTCGGGTAACAGTGGAAGAGAAATAAGCAACTCCAGACCTTGCTTACGAAATGTCCTCAGTTTTTCTCCTCTTCGATTCGGATCACGATCGTGAAGTTTTGTGATAATTTCATTGCAGGCTTCTTCGAATGTATCAAGATGCCAAACTCTTCTAGCCAAATCCAAAGGATTTCCCATAAGTAGATGCGAGGACTCCAAAACAAATGTATTGTCTGAAAGCTCAAAAGTCTCCATAAGCTCCAGAACCTCTTCCCCTATTGGTAATGGCGAAATCCATACAGACTCCTGTAGCATACCAAATCCGATGTTCTTGAGTTTGTTGCGAAGTTTGTCACGTGTTCTGCGTTGCTTTTCTTCGATATCAAAAGTAAGAATAACCCATTTTTTATTCCACTTTTTCGTGAGCTTTGCTACAGAAAAATCTCGCTTATATTTTGCTTTTCCCGCAGATGTCAATCGAATATATTGCTCTGTATTTTTTACAACCAATTCTATATCGCCAGTTTTCAGAGATCTTTTCATCATTTGATAAAAATTACTTCTTCGATATTCCTTAGGTATAAACCCATACATGTTATCGTATGCAGAACTGACAAGATGCAGTGGATCTCTCACTTCCTCTACTATCTCGCCGAATCCTGCAAGAGCAAGCATAAAAATATCTTTAGGTTTCAACAATTTCTTCATGAGTACCACTATCACATCACATCGCGGTCGTGATGTCAAGTGAATGGAGATTGCAAAAGAGATTGAAGCTTTATATAATAAAGTCCGTTAGGTCGATAGTTAAATGGTATAACAGGAGTCTCCAAAACTCTTATTGGGGGTTCGATTCCCTCTCGACCTGCTCGAAACATATGAAAATTATATTCTTAGGCACAAATGGCTGGTACTCAAGTCCTACAGGCGATACCCCTTGTATTCTTATAGATAGCATTGATCACTATGTTGTTTTTGATGCCGGCAATGGCATATACAAACTGGACCAACTGCCAAAAAAAAGATAGAAGAGCCTGACAGATGGGGACATTTCGATCCAATTCTAGCTGCAACACTTGCTAAGCAGTCGCATGTAAAACAACTTATTCTTACTCATTTTGGCGCTGATTTGTACACATCTTTAGAGGATCGAAAGTGGGCAGAAAAAAAGGCACAAAAAAATTTCCCCAATACACTTGCAGCTATAGACGGACTAAAGTTTACTCTTTAATTTATCTTCTCCCAAGTGCACCAGCAATACGATCTGTAAGTTGAATCATCGCTTCTTTTTGTGGGCCAAATGCTGGAAGAGGCTCCTCTCCTCTAATAACTTCTGCAATACCAACCGCAACATGAATCCCCTCTTTATTATTCTGTTCATTCCTCCATGGTGTAATACGAAACACAAAGCCATTTTCCGTAGGTAAAGGAGTAGATGCAATTGATCTTGGAACCGACGCATAGAGGTCTATACCCACAATCCCTACTTCTCCTCCGCATTGCGTGGCTATCTGCTCATCGGAAACATGAGAATTATGGGGATAAAAGATGACTTGTTCGGGATTTGGCGCTTCTCTTTCCCGAGGACTGAATGCTCCAACCAATCCCTGCCGCTTGAGCGATAAAAGCCTTCGTTCTAATTCATCAGTTGGTTGCTGCGCTGCCCAAGCCTGATCTATCATCTCCCTTGCTTTCCAAAGCTGATGTCTTGGGAGCAAAACGCACGTTCGTTGCTTTACATCTACATTAGGAGACATTGGTTCCTCTTCCCTATGATTAACCTCTTCCCTACGAAAAAGGGATGATGCTTTCAGTCGTGCTTCATGCAATAAAGACATATTTTATAATACTGCCGCGCCTATAATACCAAACGCAAGTCCTAAGAATGCTCCACCAATGACATCTGTAACCCAATGTTCACCCAAATATACACGGGTGGTAAACATAACTATATCATATACTCCAAGTACCCCTAAAATGCAAATTTTTTGCAGTTTTGTGAGCTTTTTTGAACGTATAACGAATACTCCTATAAGTGCTGTTAAAAAAGCAGCTCTTCCCGCATGTCCCGATGGATACGAAAATTCAGAACGCACATGAAACTGGGGAAACTCCATCCAACGCTGGGTCCTGATCATAAACTCTGGCGGCGGCGGGTGCTTGACAAAAATCTTTCCATACAGCTCGATAAGATGAAATGCACCAAAAAGCCCAATAGTAAATACACCAAAAAGCTTTCTCCGTAACGCAAGTACAAGAAGTAAGACTCCAAGACTAACCTCAAAGGTACCAATGTCAGAAAGAAGCGAAAATATAGGGTCAAACCCCCTACTTATATTATCCTGTAACCGAACAGTTGTATCAAAATCAAATTGTGTAAACACATCCTTGTGGACAAGGTAGGAAAAGAAGATAAAAAAGAGGAAGAGAAAAGAGCCTAAAAGAAAGAAAGAAAGCCGCATATACATCATTTTAAGTATAGCATTTTACCAATCTACCTCTCTATGCCTATGATTGCGATGCGGAAACAGTGGAGCGGCGTACTTCTAGACCCAAAACCTGATGAGTTGGTATAGCATCTCTTCTTCTAAGTAATGGGTCTGCAAAATGAATAATTTCCAATCGACCTTCTTCTACAAGAGATACAGCACTGCCATCTACTGCGTGTTCCATCATACTTCCCATTGCCCTTGTTCTCGGATCTATAAATCCTATTCCCTGTTTCTTTGCTAGTATTTGTTGATAATCTGCTTGCCAATCTATTAAGAGTCTTGTAACATACTCCCTTGCTGAAGAAGTTACACTTGTATCCTTATTCAGGGTTACACGAGGATCACCAATAATAATTCTTGTCGTCTGATGAGGTTCTAACTGCACAACTAAAAACTTTGGTTCTAAAGCAGATTTATCCTTCATCCAAAATGGGATTTGTTTTTCAGATGGAGCAACCATATAACGATGTCTATTTTACTAAAATAGCCCTCTGTGTCAAGCCATTTGCTGTTTTTATACAATACTACTATAATATAGGCTCTTTTAAGATATGAGTCAGAATCCGTATGAATTAGGTCCAAAACCGTATGGGGAAAGCGCTCCTTATGACCCGTATGATCTTTCATATATAGAGGGCGCTATTGGGAGGTTTGGGTACCGGCTTTACTATATTCCTCAAACAGCAACCACCATGGATATTGCTCGATCATTAGGGAGACAAAAAGCTATTGTACTTACTAATCACCAAACAGCAGGCAGAGGACGGGAAGGAAGATCTTGGCTTGACGAGCAAGACAAATCGGTTCTTATGACACTAGTTGAGCCATTTGACGAAACCAGCGGTGATCCCCCAAACTACTCTCCCCTTATTTTGCACATGTTTTCTCTAGCTACCTGTCTTGCGTTACAAGAAGTCAGCAATAATGAAGGTATAAAGCTTCGTTGGCCAGGTGACCCATTCTACGGAGGCCAAAAATTAGGAGGAGTACTTGTTGATGAAAATGTACACACGACACAAAATGGGTATGTAAAATTGTTTGGTGTGGGTATTAATGTACACTACGATAATGCTGATAGTGCTTTTCCAGATACAGAATATGGGGCAATAAGCCTTGCGCAGGTAGCGGGAAAATCTTTCAGGAGGCAGGATATTGTTGCTAAGCTTATTGAGAAATGGGCAAGGATGCGTGTTGATATAAAAACACTAAGCAATCCAGCTGCGTACAATGTGTACGATACTCTTTGGAGAAGAAACGCAGAGCTTTTAGGAAAAAGAGTCCGCGTTGTAGGATTACCACAAGAGCAAACATTTGAAGGAATTGTTGACTCTCATCTTGGAAACGGTATAATACTCCAGACATCCGATGGCAAAAAAGAGGAAATTCTTATATACGATACAAATACACGAATAGACGTACTTTCGTAAATAGAGTATGGCACAAGATCAAAGAGCAGAACATAGACCAGAAGAAGAGAGAGAAGCTGCACTTGGACCAATGGTTTCAAGAGACGAGCTTCGTCCAATCGTGGAAGACCCTGCTGAACGACTCAAACTTGCTGCATTTAGAACAGTATTCCCAGAAGGCATGGTTACTGAAGGTATCAAGGCTGTAACAGATAAACAAGCTGAAAAAGTAGTCTTTCGACGTATCACTGGTGGAGAAACTCCAGAAAGCCCCCAAACAATTTTTGAGGCAGAGGTGTATTTGGGAAATGGTGGTAACAACACCTACGAAGTAACCCTTGTAGGGGAACCTTGGAAAGACGTTGTAGAAACAGTCGATGAAGGATCGATCCTGCGGGCAAATTATAAAGGAAGATTTAGGCGTCGTCCAGTCAATGCCACACCCGATGAAAAACCATTAGCAAGTGAAGGAGATGTCATTATGCCTGGAGGCACCATTGGACTAGTAAAGTTTGGTAAAGGACCATATGCAGAATACTCGCTTCCAAGAGATAAATTTCCTAAAGGCGGCAGAATAAAGAAATTTGCTATCGAAGATGAAGAGACTGTTGAGCCAGAAAAAATTATCGCATTTATAGAACAAATTAATGAGTAGCCGTACAATAGAAACTCTGAGATCCCCAGAGCAAGATAACAATCGTCTCGAAAGACCCCTTATTGCCAACCGAGGGGAAATTGCCGTACGCGCAGCAGAGGCTTGCCTAAAAAGAGGCATTAAACCTGTTATTCCCTATACCTTTGCAGACGAAGATTCTCGCATTGTTCGCATGGCAAAAGAACATGATTGGGATTTATATCTTCTTGAGGGAGAAACTGCAGAAGAAACCTATGGCTCAGCTGACAAAATGCTCAAAGCTGCAACCCTTATGGGCTGCGACAGTGTCTTTTTAGGATACGGGTTTCTTTCGGAGAACGAAAACTTTGTACGGATGTGTGAGGAAAAAGGAAGAGAACTTGAAGGGACAGGGAAACGATTTACTGTCATTGCTCCCCCATCTCGTGCAATGGAAATTGCAGGAAATAAAATCCTTGCTCGAGAAGCAGCAAAAAATACCAGAATTGGCGCGTTTGCTCATATACCAGTGCTTGAGGGTACAGGAAATCTTGCAACATTTGACGCGGCTGTGAAAGCTATTACTGACTCAAGAACAGGAATCGGTTTTCCAGCAATATTAAAAGATCCAAACCTTGGGGGTGGCAGAGGGAATAGAATTGTAAGAAATGTTCAAGAACTAGAAAAAGCCTATATTGACTTACGCAATGATCCAGAAAACAAAGAAATTTTTGCCGAAAAGTTTATAGAAGAAGCCGTGCATGTTGAGATACAAATTGCAGCAGATGCACATGGAGGAATCGTTGTGCTTGGTGACGAACGCGACTGCTCTACACAACGTGATGGTGGAAAAATTATAGAAGAATCCCCTTCACCACAAATTAATGATGCAACAAGAAGAATTATAAAAACAGCGGCAAAAAATATGGCAAGAGCCATTGGATACAGTGGCGTTGGCACATGGGAGTTTATTATTGATCGAAACGCACAAGGAAAAGGCTGGCATGGCGAACAAGCATGGTATTTTATGGAGGTTAACCCTCGCGTGCAAGTGGAACATGGTGTCACGGAAATGACAACAGGAGTTGATATCGTTGATTTGATGTTTGATATTGCAGAGGGAAAAAAACTACCTTTCTCTCAAGACGTAGCAGGAAAAGGGCATGCTATGCAAACACGTATTTATGCAGAAGACCCGGTAAGAGATTTTGCAAAAACACCAGGTACCCTATCTATACTCAAATTTCCAAAAGATTCCCAAAATCGAAAAATAAAAACAGGCTATGACCAAGGCGATACTATGTCGGGAGAATTTGATGGAACTATAGCACTTGTGCTTGCAAAGGGTACGACACGAGAAGAGACACGAAACGAAATGCTCCAAACACTACAAGAAATAGATATTAGAGGAAGAGATATTTCTCATAACTTAAACTTACAAAAAGACTTATTAAATGATGAAACCTTTGTTGCAGGCAAGATACATACACAATTTCTTAAAGAATGGCAACTAAGACGACTTAAAGAACATGCACATGGCATCACTGAATTTATCAATGGCGGTAGGTGGGAACCACACCTACCTTCTCTGGTGCTTGATTTAGATCAATACCCTCTTGATATTGCCATACCATCGAGACGATCAAGTACCCTTGTTCCCTATAGTACAAGAATTAGAGAAGCGCGTCAAAGAACAGGAAAAAGCTCAGCAGCCGAACATGGTGTTTTAGATCGTTTCGGAAGGCAACTTGTTTTGTATTACCACGATTACGACTTTAATGCAGGATCATTTGGTCCAGCAGAAGGCGCAGTCCTTGAAGATGCTATTAAACTCGCCAATGAAAGGCAAACATTTCTTGTCACGATTCCTCCCTCAGGAGGAGCAGATCAAGGGTTTAATACACAAAGTCTTTTCCATATGCGAGGAGCTCTTCATTTACTAAATCGATATCCTTCTTTTCTCCATTGGAATATATACAGTGGTCTTACATATGGGGGTGTTCCTGCAAGTTTTGCTGGCGCAGCAGACATTCAAATTGCAGTCGATTCACCTGAAACAAGAACAGGTTTTTCAGGACCTTACATTGTGGCAAAAACCGAAGGGGCAGAACCTGAAAGTTTCCGATTGGATGACGCGTATAAAGTCCTTCCAGAAGGCGCACATACACCATACGAACAATTTAGGCATCGTGTTGTTCATATGCTTGTACCTAATTTAGAAGCAGCATCTGATGTAATTTTTCATGCCGCTCACATTCTCAACCAAAAAACTATGATAACTGATCCCTTAGCAATCTTTCCTAAGAAAGAAGCGACAGGATATCATGAGACAACAACCAAAGGAATACGATTTGATAGGCCAGGGAGGCGCGTTACCGCATGGATTGCAGACAAAATAGTAAGAACGCATCTGTGGCCAACGAAACACGAGGAGGTTGTTTTCCAAGTTCACGAGGAAAAGGAGCAGGAAACACCTTATGAACCATTACCGATTGTCCAACGTTTAAAAGTTATTGAACACCCAGATAGACCAACTGCTGCAGACCTCCTTGATCCAAAGCTTGGTATCTTTGATGACTCACTTATTTTAAGTACACCAATGGATGTTGACGGTGTTCACCAGTATCCTCCAACAATAGCCGCCCTAGCAACAATAGGTGGTATTCCTGTTGGTGTTGTTGCCCATCAAGCACAACGCGAGCATAACCCCAAAACAGGAGAAAATACAAAAAAATACGATCCACAAAAACCTGAAGACTGGGATTACGTTTTGCAAAATATGCAAGGCTTTGCAAAACTTGGCCTACCCCTTATCACCCTCATTGATACTGATGGCGCTGACTGCCGCTTAGATGCTGAGGTGCATGATCAATCCCACAAAATCTCACGCGTAACAAAAGCAACCGATGCCTATCCACACCCGGTTGTTAGTATAAACATTGGCATGAAAGGCAGTGGCGGCGGCGAAACATTTGGTGGCCCTGCTGATGCTTCGGCGTTTTTTGAAAACGCTTTTTCTGGTGTTTCAAAATCATTTATAGAGTACTGGATACTCACAGGAAGGTGGATTGATGAAAATGCAACACCTCAAAGAAAAGAAGAACTCGATGCATTTATCAATAAACAGCACGATGCAACAGCAGAGTGGCACAGAGACGTTACGCACGCAATTGACGAGATCATTGAAGAAGGTTCTGGAGGAGCTCATGTTAATCCGTCAATCTGTGCCCAAGGACTACGAGCATGGCTCGCACCAACACTTCAGGAATTAATACAATTATCCAAATACACCCTACGTGTAAGAAGAAACGAGAGAAACGAGAAAGTTCGTCATTTCGGATTAATACCTAATCCAGAACTACCACCTAAATAGCTAATTTCCAAGCAACAGACTATATTTATAAATCTAAATCTTTGAGGAATTTTTTGAAGTCCCCATTAATATCCGGATGTTCAAGCCCCAACTGCACCACTGTTTTCATATATTCAAGTTTGTTGCCAGTATCAAAATATCTGGCATTTTCTATTTCACATGCGTATACAGGATAGCCTGTCTTAATAAGCTCATCTATTGCTTCTGGTAAATAAATTTCCCCACCTGTTCCCGGCTTTTGTTTCCGCAAAATATCAAATATCTCAGGTGGTAAAATGTATGCGCCATGGGTTGCCAAGTCTGATGGTGCTTTATCTGGATGAGGTTTTTCAACAATCTCTTTGATACGAAACACATTACCACCAACTTCCTCAACGCTAGCAATGCCATACCGACTTAAGTCTTCTTTCTTCTTAATTCGGACACCTGAGATAACTGCTCCTCCATGTTTTTCGTGTACTTGTATCATTTGAGAAAGCCTGGGTGGATTACTATAAATAAACTCATCTCCCCACATGACAGCAAACATCTCGTCTTCAATTGCTGGTTCGGCAGAAAGGACAGGTGTTCCATTACCATATGCTCCTTTTTGTCGAATATACAGAAAGTTTGCCATTTCCGATATTTTTTTAATTTGGGAAACCAACTCTTCTTTTCCACTTGCTTCGAGGTTTTTAATAAGATCTGCATTTGGCACATCGAAGTGATCTTCAATTGCTCGCTTTAATGCACCTGTGACTATAATAATATCCTCTATACCCGATCCTACTGCTTCTTCGACAACGTACTGAATAACAGGCTTATCAACAATAGGAAGCATTTCTTTAGGCATGGCTTTTGTTTGGGGAAGAAATCGTGTGCCAAAACCTGCGGCTGGTATGACTGCCTTACGAATCTTTTTCATAAAATAGCGTCTAGCCACTAGCGTTCAGCGTTTAGTTTTAACTAGACGCTAGACGCTGATAACTAAACGCTTGATTATTGTATTCCCTTCCCCTTTACATGTCAATCCGCATCTGGTAAAATCATGAGATGGTAAGTCCCATTACCTTTCTGAAGGAAACGCAAGATGAGCTCAAAAAGGTAACATGGCCGAAACAACAAGAGGTTGTAAGACTCACCATTGTTGTTATCGTCATAAGTATTGCAGTCGGTCTTTTTATAGGGGCACTCGACTTTATTTTCGCAAAGGTAATCGAAACAATCGTTAAATAAATGGATACACAACAAGCAACAACTGAAGAAAAAAAAGTTGTAACAGCACCAGATAATGCTCGCTGGTACATCGTGCACACCTACTCAGGACATGAGGATAAGGTTGCAAAATCACTCAAACAACGTGTTGAAACCATGGGTTTTGTTGGCAAAATCTTTGACATCATGGTCCCAACCAGAAACACTATTAAAGTTTCCCAAGGTAAAAAAGAAACAGTCAAAGAAAAAATTTTCCCAGGATACGTCCTTGTTCGCATGGTCTTGGACGATGAGTCATGGCTTCTGGTCCGTACAACGCAGGGTGTCACCGCATTTATTGGCGCAAGTAACAAACCAACGCCAATCTCTGATAAAGAAGTTGAGGCAATTCAAAAATTTGCCAAAACCGAAGAACCTCTCTACAAAGCAGCATTCAGCGTTTCTGAGGCAGTAAAAATTGTCGATGGTCCATTTGCCGATTTCTTAGGCACTATTGATAGCATCGATGAGGCAAAAGGCAAGGTAAAGGTACTGGTTAATATCTTTGGCCGCGAAACACCTGTAGAACTCGATTTTTTACAAGTAGCAAAACTATAAACAAAAAGTACCTTTTAAATCAAATCCGAAGGATTTGAAGAGGAGAAGTCGGCCGAAAAGTTAAAGCCCGAACAACAAGAGGGCGAAACGTAAAGGCCGAACTTTGACGATATGGCAAAGAAAATTAAAACAATGATCAAGCTTAACATTACTGGAGGTAGCGCAACTCCAGCCCCACCAGTTGGACCAGCACTTGGACAACATGGCCTCCCTATTATGGAGTTTGTGAAAGCATTTAATGACAGGACTGCCGATCAGAAAGGTACTATTATCCCTGTTGTTATTACTGTCTATGAAGATAGAACATTCTCATTTATTACAAAAAAACCACCAGTTGCTGAAATGATTAAAAAAGCAATGGGCCGTGAGAAAGGTTCACAAAAACCAGGAAAAGAAAGTGCCGGAACGCTCACAATGACCCAAGCTGAGGAGATTGCAAAAGCAAAGCTCGATGATTTAAATACTGATGATGTTTTACAGGGAGCAAAAATTGTTGCAGGAACAGCACGCTCCATGGGAATAAAAGTAGAATAACTAGCGTATAGATAATAGCGTCTAGCGTTTAGTTAAAGAACTATACGCTAACAACTAGACGCTAAACGCTGAAAAAGATATGGGTAAAATTAGAGTAAAAGTTCTCGGTGACGAGGAAATAGAAAAACAACAAGAAAAAGAAGCAAAAAAAAGGCAAGAAAAGAAAAAAGGAGTAAAAGAAACCTCCGAGGTTTCTGCTGCAACAGAGACTCAAACTAACAATACGGTAGCAGCTGTACAACCTAAAGAAAAACCAAAGAAGAAAGATAGTAAACAACAAGAAAAAAATACTCGCTCAAAAACCTATCAAATGGCTTTAAAACTTGTTGAAAAAGGAAAAATATACACAATTGCCGAAGGGTTAAAAGTTCTTGAAAAAGTAAAACGAGCAAAGTTTGACGAAACTGTTGAGCTTCATATTAATACGGTCGAGACGCTTTCCGGAAGTTT
>ORMF012252906.1_pt1 | contig 54331 bp, 57 predicted proteins | sample 1779871 | NCBI WGS metagenome assembly ORMF01 (sample SAMEA104232316, study PRJEB22302) | groundwater metagenome | biome: forest; feature: aquifer; material: groundwater | place: USA | collected 2011-08-07 | depth 5.4 m | reverse complement strand
GTCTTCCTCCCCCCTCGTACGTGCCGAAGGCTGAGCCTTCGGCACAGGGGGAGGGAAACAGACGGCCCTGCGCCGCTTCTGCGCGGGGATGACGGTCAAACCGCCTCTTTCTCGGCCTCACGCACGCGCCCGCGCCGCTTGCGCTCGTTGGGGTCGAGCCAGCGTTTCCTGAGGCGGATCGACTTGGGCGTCACCTCGACGAGCTCGTCGTCGGTGATGTAGGAGAGCGCCTGCTCGAGCGAGAGGCGCATGGGCGGCGTCAGGATCATGTTCTCGTCCTTGCCGGACGCGCGCACGTTGGTGAGCTTCTTGCCCTGCACGACGTTGACGACGAGATCGTTGTCGCGCGTGTGCTGGCCGATGATCATACCGGCGTACACGCGGGTCTGCGGGTCGATGAGCATAGCGCCGCGGTCCTGCAGGTAGAACAGCGAATAGGCGGTGGCGTCGCCGGTGCCGTTGGAGATCAGCACGCCGGTGCGGCGGCCGGCGATCTCGCCCTTGAACGGGGCGTAGGCGTGAAACAGCCGGTTCATGACGGCGGTGCCGCGCGTGTCGGTCAAGAGCTCGCCATGGTAGCCGATCAGGCCGCGCGTCGGCACGTGGAACACCAGGCGCTGGCGGCCGCCGCCGGAGGGGCGCATCTCCTGCAGGTCGCCGCGCCGCTCGGACAGCTTCTGCACGACCACGCCCGCGTGCGCCTCGTCGACGTCGATGATCACCTCCTCGATCGGCTCGAGCTTCTCGTGGGTGACCGGATCGATCTTCATGACCCCGCGCGGGGGGGGGCCCTGCCGACCATGGGTCGGCAGGCCTGCGCAGTGCGCAGCACTGCGCAGATGTACAAAGAGGTGGGGGGATGAGCTTTTCGTTCGGCGGGAACGTGGCGGCAGGGCTCGTCATCCGCTCCGGCGGGGTTGAGCTGCTGTCCTTCCGCGGCAAACGTGTCACTGCCCGCGTCAGCGTCCCGTTCGAGGGCCGCGCCGATTTGCCGCTGGTGCACGCCATCCAGAAGGCGTTCGAGCAATCGCGGCTGAAGACCCGCAAGGTGGCGGTCTCGATCCTGACGCAGGATGTCCTGTTCCGGTTCTTCACGATGCCTGCGATGCCGCGCAACGATTGGGACGGCGCCGTGCAGTTCGAGGTCCGCAAGTACATCCCGTTTAAGACGGACACCCTGGTGTGGGATTACCACGTTATGCAGCCCACCCCGGCCAAGCTGGAGATCATTTTCGCGGCCATCCAGCGCGACACCTTCGGGGGCATCCTGTCCTCCCTGGCCGCAGCCGGCGTGCAGCCGCTGTTGATCGAACCGCGGAGCATGAGTTTGGCGCGGCTGGTGCCGCCGGAGAAGACCGGCAAGTTCGTGTGCATCGTGGACGTGGGGCGGACCTCGGCCCACGTGGCGATTGTGCGCAACGGCGTCCCGTTCTTGGCGCGCGATATCAGCTTGCAAGCCAAGGCGGATGTCGCCCCTGAGGCCTCGGGGCTGGACGCGCGCGCCCAACGGTTGCTGAGCGAGCTGAGCGTGTCTATTGATTTCTTCATGCGCGAGTACGCCTCCCCCGTCGGCATCGAGCGTGTATGGCTCTTCGGCGAAGAGCAGACGCTGAGCCCGTGGTGCCAGCCGATGGCGGCCCAGCTGCAGGTTCCGGTCGAGCTAGGGGCGGCGCTGATCGCGCCATTCGTGGACTCGCCGGTGCCGCTTACCTTCGCCTCAGCGGTCGGCGTCACCGTTGCGGCGAGCGACCGCAACCGTGCCGCCATCGATTTCTGCAAGCGCGGCGACAAGGTGGCCCCGGCGGCAAAACGCGCCGCACCGCAGGGTCTGCCGAGCCAGCAGGACATCGCCGCGATGCTGAAGACGCCGCAAGCGGTCGGGTTCGCGGCGGTGATGGCCGGGTGCTTGGCCATGGTCTGGTTCCTGGGTTCGCAACAGCTGCAGCTCGAGCAGCGGCGTCTGGCCATGCTGCGCACGCCTCAAGAGCAGGTCGGCTATGGCCTCGACGGGATGCCCAAGGCGAAGTTAGCACCGCTGATGGATGAGACGCAGGCGAACCTCAGCGTGTTGAAGCAGCTGCTCGAGCACCGCATCAGCCTGGCCGCGAAGCTGGACGCGCTGGCCCGCCAGGCGCCGGACGGCGTCTGGTTGACCGGGGTGACGCTCACCGAGACGCCGGGCGCTGAGGGCAGCACCGGTCTGCAGGTGGAGGTCAAGGGGGCTTGCTATCTGGGCGAAGCCGACCAGGAGATGAGCGCCATCCAGGATTATCAGGACCGGCTTAAGCGCGACGCGAAGTTTGCCGAAGGGCTCAAGAGCACGCGCATCGATGAAATCTCTGCGGATGCGGCCGAGCCGGTCCACCGGGTGTTCCGCTTAAGCGGCGCCTCCGCGGAGCGGTACTGATGATCCGACCACCTGTCGCTCGGCCGCTGGGGACGTACGACCATTGGAGCGGCCGGGCAGTTTCCGCCCGGCGTGCCGTAGGCACGCCGCGACAGGTGGTCGGATGAAGCCGACGCTTCTGCTTGCAGCCATGGGGGTTGCATTAACAGGCATGTTTGGCTATCATGCCATCTATGCACGGCAACAGGCGCAGTTGCGCGTGATCCGGTCGCAGATCACGGACGCGCAGGCTGACCAGGGCACGCAGCAGGTCGCGGCTGGCCTGATGAAGGAACTTGAGGGATACCGCAAGCGGCTGGCTCCTGAGCCTGACCCGTCATGGCTCGTGCGCGAGACCATGAGCCTGATGAACGCCTCCGGGCTGCAGCTGACGAGTGTTGCGCAGGAAGCCCCGCGCGCCGTGTCCACCACGCCTTTTACCCGCCTGAGCATTTCTCTGCAGTGCCGCGGCACCTACCATCAAGTCGGCGAATTTGTGGACCGGCTGGAGCGCGCCGGCGTGTTCATCAAGGTTGAAACGCTGGACCTGGCTCCGCCTGTGAAAGATGGCCTTTCCACCGCCAGGCTCGTGATTTCCACGGTCCATGCGCCGTCCGTGGTTCCGGCCGGGATGCCCTGATGGATGCCCAGCGCCGAGCTGACATAGAGAAGAAAGCCGTGATGGTGCTGCTCGGCGTGTTTGTCTTAACGCTCGCAGGGTCCTTGAGGCACCTGGGATTCCTCGGCCGCGACAACCTTCCTGCTCCGGTGCAGGTCAAGATGCCGACGCCGTTGACGAACGTCTCCAAGACCTTGGAAACGTACCATGAGCGGATGACAGGAGATGACCAGCTGCGCGCCACGGCCGAGCCAGGCGCCGGGCGAGTGGCCGAGCAGGCGTCCATCCCGCCGCGCTACGCCGCCTCGTCAGGCCGTGATCCGATGATCAGCCTGCTGCCTGAGGTCAAACCCGTTGACCGGCGTGCCGCTGGACCATGGACGAGCGCCACCACCTCGACGTCTGAGCCGACGCAGCCGCCGGTCTTGCGCCTGCAGGGCGTGCTGCTGGGTGGGCCGGTGCCGCAGGCGATCATCAACAATCAGGTGTATCGGGTCGGGGAATCGATCAATGGTGCTCGGATCACCGCCATCGAACGGCACAGCGTGCAGGTGGAGTTCAATGGCGTGACGACGCGGTACACGACGTCAAGCGGGTCTGGACGGTGAGGCGGATGGAGGCAAGCATGGCATCTGACTTCCGGTATCTGATACCGGTCATGTTGTTACTGTCAGCCGGCATCGTGGCGGCCGAAGAGTCTGTGCCGGAGACAGCTGCGCCTGACCAGATGCCGGCCGCGGAAGCGCCTGCGCTGCCTGAGCCGATGCGGCTGACCATGGAATTTGAGGACGCGAACCTCAAGGACGTGCTGAAGAGCTTCTCGCAGCAGTCCGGCATCAACATCATCGCCAGCTCCGAGGTGGCGGACCAGCCGGTGACGCTGTATCTGGAGAACGTCACGGTGCTGGATGCGCTGGACCAGCTCTTGCGTGTGAGCAACCTGACCTACGAGCGCCAGGCCGGCAGTGAGATCTATATCGTCAAGCCGCAGCCTCCCGGGGCCGCAGCCAACACATTGACCCGTGTCTACCGATTGAAGTACGCGCGCGTCTCCAAATCCAACCTGGCGAAGGCAGCCGCCGCCTTCGGCGTCTCGACCCCGTTTGAGGCGAACATCGGCGAAAGTGAAGGTGAGAGCGGCGGCGGAGCCTCGGGCGGTGGGGGCGGGTCTCAATCTCAGGACCTGGGCATTGATGCGGTGCTGCAGAATTTTCTGACGGACCAGGGAAAGCTTGCCGTGGATCCACGCACCAACAGCGTGCTGATTACCGACGTGCCGGAGAACTTCCCCCGGCTCGAGGCCGCACTCGCGGCGTTGGATATCCGGACGCCGCAGATCATGATTGATGCGGAGGTGATCGAAACGACCACGACCAAGCTCAAGGACCTGGGCGTTGAATGGGGAACAGGGACGGAAGGCTCCCTGGTGACCGTGACGCCAGGGATCCGCACCACCAATTTCCCGTTTGATTTTTTTCCTGGGCGGCGAAACATCGTTCCCACCTCCATTGACACGTCAGGCGTAACACAATACGAGGGGACGGTGGCCTCGCCAGGGCAGATCGGTCTTGGGACGATCGATGCCACCGGCATCAACGCAGTGCTCCAGGCCCTGCAGATCGACTCCGACACCAAGATCCTCGCGCGGCCAAAAATCCTGACGCTGGATAATGAAAGCGCGATCATCAAACTCACGACGGATGAAGCGATCGGATTCAGTTCCTCAAGCCAGGCCGGGACGAACACGACAACCGCGGAGGCGGAGCGGACCACGACCGGCGTCGTGCTCGTTGTGACCCCGCAGGTCAATGAGCATGGCTACATCACCATGCTGGTGCAACCGTCGGTGTCGAAGACGGTGTCTTCTCGGATCTCGCCCCCAACCGGCCAGTCTGCTCCGCGCGATCCGCGGACCCGCAGCGCCCGCGCGATCGTGCGCGTCCGCAGCGGCGACACGCTGGTCCTGGGCGGGCTGATTGACCGCAGCGACACGCACAGCCTGCGCAAAGTACCGGTCCTCTCCGGCGTGCCGTTCCTCGGCGAGGCCTTCAAGAACCAGGAAATCGACGGCTCCGCAAGCGAGCTGATCGTCTTTCTGACACCCCGGATCTTGGATGAGACGGCGCCGGCGCAGCTGGCCGCCACCCCATCCGCGCTCGGGCCGCGCGAGCAGGAACCCTCTGGCGAGCGGCAGGACACGATCGAACAGTCGTTGAATCAGCTGGAGCGGCCGCAAGGGCCGTAACGCGAAAGCCGCAGGATGTCGATCCTGAAGACCACCGAAAAGCTCGGCGAGATCCTGATCAAGAGCCATCTCGTCTCCCCCGAGCAGCTCAGCCGCGCGCTGGAGGTGCAGCGAGGCACCAACAAGCGCGTCGGCGAGGTGCTCATCGAGCTGGGCCTCATCACCGAGCTGGACATCGCGCAGGCGCTCTCGCGCCAGCTGGGCATCCCCTTCGCTTCCCACGCGTCCGGCTTGCTGTCCCCGCGCAAAGGCGAAGGGCTCGAGGAGCTGGTGTCCGAGGACTTCGCGCGCCAGCACCTGGTGCTGCCGATTTCCCGCACCCTGGACTCGTTGACGGTGGCGTGCATCAACCCGCTGGATCTGATCACGATCGACAACCTCAGCCGCATTTCGCACTGTGAAATCAACCCGATCGTGACCATCAAGACGGACCTGGAGCAGGCGATCGAGCGGTTCTACGGCGGCGATTCGCAGCTGCGCGAGGCCATCGGCGCCTCCTACACCCTGGTCGAGGAGAAGAGCGCGACCGCGGCCGAGAGCGAGGAAGTCCTCGACCTGGACCGGCTGAAGCAGGCGGCTGAAGAAGCCCCGGTCATCCGGCTCGTGGATTTGATCATCCGCCAGGCGATCAAGGAACGATCCAGCGATATCCACATCGAGCCGTTCCGCGAGCGGATCAGCCTGCGCTACCGCATCGACGGGTCGCTGTGCGAGATCGCCCCGCCGGCCAAGAACTTGCACGCTGCGATCATTTCCCGCATCAAGATCCTGTGCAAGATGGACATCGCCGAGAAGCGGCTGCCGCAAGACGGCGCGTTCATGATGACGATGGAGGGCCGCTCGATCGACTTCCGCGTCTCAACCATTCCGTCGATCTACGGCGAGAAGCTCGTCATCCGCATTCTGGATAAGTCGCCGGCGCTGTTGGATTTGGCCCGGCTCGGGTTTACTGAGCGCAGCCTGACCGCTTTCCGCGACGCGATCCGCGACCCGTACGGCCTGGTGCTGATCACCGGGCCGACCGGCTCAGGCAAGTCCACGACCTTGTACGCCGCGCTCAATGAGATCAACTCTCCGAAGAAGAACATCCTCACCATCGAGGACCCGGTCGAATACCGCCTCGAGGGCATCAACCAGGTCCAGCTCAAGCCTGGCATCGGCCTGACGTTCGCGGCCGGGCTGCGAGCGTTCATGCGCCAGGACCCTGACATCATCATGGTGGGGGAGACGCGCGACGGCGAGACGGCCGAGATCTGCGTGCGCGCGGCCCTGACCGGCCACATGGTCTTCACCACGCTGCACACGAACGATGCGGCGAGTGCGATCACCCGCCTGGTCGATATCGGGGTCGCCCCCTTCCTGCTCTCCTCTACGATCAGCCTGGTCGTGGCCCAGCGCCTCTTGCGGGCGCTGTGCGATGCCTGCAAGCAGGCGTACGAGCCGGTCACGGAGATCCGGGAGCGGTTCGCCATCACCCAGGAGCTGCTGTACAAAGCCAAAGGGTGCGAGAAATGCACCAACTCCGGCTACCGCAGCCGTATCGGCGTGTACGAGGTCATGCGGATGGACCGGGACCTGCGCGACGCGGTCGCCCGCGGCGGCTCGGCCCACGAATTGAAACAGTTGGCCGTGAAGCAGGGCATGACGACGCTCTGGGATGAGGGCCTGGTGAAGGTGCGCGAAGGGCGGACCAGCCTCGAAGAGCTCGAAGGGGTGGTGCTGCTTGATCGATGAGCTGCTGATGCCGACCTACACCTACAGCGCGCGGGACCAGAAGGGCTTGGTGCAGACCGGCCACCTGGAGGCGGTCGACGAGGACCAGGTGGTCGCGATGCTCCAGCACCGCGGCCTGTTGGTCACCGCCATCACGCAGAAGGACCTGGCGCGCGCACAGCACGAGGTTAAGGCGACCGCCACGCGCAAGCACAGCCGCAAAATGCACACCGGCGTCAAGACCGCGGACCACGTAATGCTGTGTGATCAACTGGCCACGCTCGTGGACGCCGGCATTCCGCTGCTTAAGAGCATTGAGGTGGCGTCCTCGCAGGTGGAGAGCCGCGTGCTGGTGTTGGTCCTTGAGCAGATCAAGCACGAGGTGGAAGGCGGCAGCAGCTTCCGCGACGCGCTGGCGAAGCATCCGGCGATCTTCTCGAAGCTGTGGCTGAACCTCGTGGAGACCGGTGAGGCCAGCGGCCACCTGGCACAGGCCCTGCGGCAGCTCGGCAAGCACTTCACGGCAGCCCAGCACCTGCAGACCGAAGCCCAGACCGCCATGACGTATCCTGCGTTCCTTATCTGCGCGGCCGTTGGCGTGCTCGCGCTGTTCGTCTACTGGCTGATTCCGAAGTTCACCACCATGTTCGTCGGTATGGGCTTGGAGCTGCCGCTCATCACCCGGATCGTGATGGGGGTCAGCGATGCGGGTCGGAAGTACTGGGTTGCGATCTTCGGCGGGACCGCGGGGGGCGTGTTCCTGCTGCGGCGATATTTGAAGACCGAGGCCGGACAGTGGACGCGCGACCGCCTGTTGATTCACATGCCGCTTTTCAGCGAGCTGGTCGTGTACCTGCAGATGGCGCAGTTCGGGCAAGGCCTTGGCACGCTGCTGCAGAGCGGCGTGCCGCTCCTCTCGGCGCTGGAGATCCTCGCAAACAGCGCGACGAACAAGGTGTACGGGCAGGCGATCGGCGAGGTGCGCGAGGCGGTCAAGGAAGGCCAGTCCATGGCCGCACCAATGGATCGGACCGGCATGTTTCCGCCGATGGTCGTGCAGATGGTCCAGGTCGGCGAAGAGGTGGGCGAGCTGGCCAAGATGGCCGGCCGCGTCGCCACGTACTACGAGGAAAAGGTCGAGACGTTCATCGCCCGCATGACCCGGCTGTTCGAGCCGATTGCGATCGTGGTCATGGGCGGGCTGGTGCTGATCATCGTGTTGTCCATTTTCCTGCCGATTTTCCAGATGACCAATATGAAAACTGGATAAGATGCGTCATACGCAAAGGAGGTGGTTGCCGCGACGATGAGCGAGGAGCACGAACCGGTGGCCAGGCGGCCGACGGGTACGACCGTAGGGGGGCACACAAGGAGGACGTATGAAAGATTCACGCAGGAAGCACGTCAAGGGTTTTACGCTGCTTGAGTTGTTGATGGTAGTCATCATCATCGGCATCTTGGCCACGATCGCGCTGCCGCAGTACTTCAAGGTTACGGAGCGGGCCCGGACCGCCGGCGCGCTGCAGATCCTCTCCTCGATCCGCGGCTCAGAGATGCGGTTCAGGGCGGCCAGCGCGACCACCGTGTACGACAACTCGGCCGGCTTGACCGGGTTGGATGTGTCGCCGATTCCAGCCATCGCCGGCTTCGGTGTGCCCACTGCGACCGGGACGGCCGCAGGCTCCAACGTGCAGACGATCCGCGCGGCCGCTGCGCCGGCCCCGTTCGGTGGCGCGATTATCAGCATCGACTTGGACACCGGGACGACGTGCGGCAGCCCTGTGGCCGCAGCGACCGACTGGGGTCTGCCGCCGCCTGGGCCTACCTGTCCATAACGCTTGGCTGACCGCAACTAGAGGTGGATATGTTGCAGCCAGGGTGGTTAGTGTTAGCACTCGTGGCGCTTGTCGGCGGCATGGCGGTGATCCTACTGCCAAAGCAAGTCACACAGCTCAACAATCAACTCAGCCGGGCGTTGGGGTCGGTGGATGACCTAGTGCTCCGGCACCGGCACGTGATGGGTGCGCTCCTGCTGCTCGTGGCGTATCTGTGCTTCCGCTTGGCCATGCTGGTGCCGCAGGGGCTGTTGTAACGACGGCAGGTTTGACGGGGTGGGCGTTTGGTGCGAGAATACCGGGCGCGCCAAACGCGGGGCAGTAGCTCAGTTGGGAGAGCGCGACATTCGCATTGTCGAGGTCAGGGGTTCGATCCCCCTCTGCTCCACCATTGATGTGACATAACACCCTGCGCAACGCAGGGTCAGCCCTCAACCGCAGCGCGGATCGCTCTGCGGTCGGGGTCTTTCCCGCCGAGCAACCGCTTCCTCATGCCATGCATCGTGTGCTGATCGACCAAGCGGCCATTGCCGGCCGCCAGGTCATCCTCAGGGACCAGGGCTCGGTCCACCACTTGGTGCGGGTGCTGCGCGTCGCCTCTGGCGAGGCGATCGAGTGCCTCAACGGGCAGGGGCTGCGGCTGCGCGGTCGGATCGAGACCGCCACGCGGACGGACGTGACGGTGGCGATTGAGCAGCGCGTGGACGAGCCGGCCGAGACGCGCCGGCTGGTCCTGGGGCTGTCGCTGATCCGTCCGGAACGGTTCGAGTGGGCGCTGGAGAAGGCGTCTGAGCTTGGCGTGGACCGGATCGTGCCGCTGATGGCCGATCGGTCGCGGACTCCTGGGCCTGCAGAAGCGCGGATGAGCCGTTGGCGCCGGATTCTGGATGAAGCCATGCTCCAGTGCGGCCGGGCGTGGCGCCCGGTGCTGGACGCACCGGTCACGGTCGAGGCATTCGTGCAGGCGCAGCTAGGGCCGGTTGCGATGCTGACGCTGGAAGAGCCGTCCCAGCCCTTCGGCGACTGGCTGCGCGCGCACGCGGATGCGCCGGAACAGGCGATCCTGATCGGGCCGGAAGGGGATTTTACCGCCGAGGAATCGCGGCTGGCCAGGGCAGGCGGGGTGAGTGTTGTGCGGATGACTGGCCAAGCCGTGCGCGCCGAAACAGCCGCGATCGCCGCGGTGGCGCTGTGCCGCCATGCGGCCGGGCGCTTGTAAGCGTATAATATATTGTTTGTCGTGTTGAACCCTTTGAAAGCGAGGACACGGTGGCAGTCAAGGACATCCTGATCAGCGCAGACGCGCAGGAAACGCGCGTCGCGGTCATGGAAGACAAGAAGCTCCAGGAGTATTACGTCGAGCGCGAGGGCGACCAGCGCTTGGTGGGCAGCATCTACAAGGGCCGCGTGACGTCGGTCGTCCCAGGCATCAACGCCGCTTTCGTGGACATCGGCATCAGCAAAAACGGCTTCCTGTACGTGACCGACATCATCGAGACCGCGCCGGATGAAGAGGCGATCCTGGAAGGGGAGACGCCGCCGGAGCCGCAGAAGAAGCCGCAGCCGCACCACGGGGGGCGGCGTTCCCGGATCGAGGAAGTCGTCAAGATCGGCCAGGAGCTGCTCGTGCAGATCGTGAAAGAGCCCTTCGGCACCAAGGGCGCGCGCCTGACGACGCACATCAGCCTGCCGGGCCGGTACATGGTGCTCATGTGCAACGACCCGCGCCTCGGCATCTCCAAGCGCATCGAGGGCGAAGAGCGCGCCCGGCTGCGCGAGATCCTCAGCAAGCTCCGCTTTTCCCCGGAAGCCGGCCTCATCATCCGCACCGCCGGGGTGGGCAAGGGCGAGAAGGAGTTCGCCCGCGACGTGCGGTACCTCTCGAGCCTGTACAAGCGGATCGCACAGACGAGCGCGCGCGCCAAGGCGCCGGCTATCATTTATCAGGAGTACGAGCTGGCACAGCGCGTCATCCGCGACAGCTTCACCGAGGACGTCAAGCGCATCGTCTTGGACTCGAAACAGGAGTTCAACGACCTGCGTGGGTTCCTGAACACGCTGATCCCCGGCGTCCGCGTCAACGTGGAACGCTATGCCGGCGAGGAGCCGCTCTTCGAGAAGGAAGGGCTGGACGAACAGATCGCCGGCTTGTTCGAGAAGCGGGTCCAGCTGCCCTCCGGCGGCAACATCGTGATCGAGCCGACCGAGAGCCTGATCGCGATCGACGTCAACACCGCCAAGTTCTCCGGCCGCCGGAACCTTGAAGAGACCGCGTTCCAGGTGAACAAGGAGGCCGCGGTCGAGGTGGCCCGGCAGCTGCGGCTGCGGGACATCGGCGGCATCGTCGTGATCGACTTCATCGACCTGGACATCTCCTCGCACCGCAAGGAGCTGGTCCGCATCCTCGAGACCGAGCTGGACAAAGACCGGGCCAAGACGAACCTGGTCTCGTTTTCCGAGATCTGCTTGGCCGAGCTGACGCGGCAGCGCATGCGCCGCTCGATCGAGTCGTTCAGCCACCAGGCGTGCCCGTACTGCACCGGGCGCGGCCACGTCAAGTCCGCGGTCACGATGGCGATCGAAGCCATCCGCCAGGCGCGGCGGGCGTTGAAGACCTCGAAAGCCGGGACCTTGGAGCTTTTGGTGCACCCGCAAGTGGCGGTCCGGCTGCTGCAGGAGGAGCGGGCCAGCCTGACGACGCTCGAGCAGCAGCACCACGCCAAGATCCTGATCCTCTCTGATCCCAACCTGCACTTCGAGACGATTAAAACCCAGCTGCTCACCGCAGAGGGGCCGCGGCCAGCCGTGGTCCAGACCGGCCCCCTGCCGGCACTTGCGCCGATCCGTCCGGTGCATCATGCACATAGCCAGCAGCCATCGCCAGGAGTCCCCGGAGCTCCGCGCCGGCGGCGCCGGCGAGGCGGCCGGGGCCGCGGCCGGGGCCGCGGGCAGGGCAGCGGCCCCATGGACGGCGCGCCGGCAGCCGTCGCTGGGCCGTCAAGCGAGCCAGCATCCAATAAACCTGGTGATTCACTCGAATAGCTGAGGCCACACTGCTCAACCCGAAGTCGTGGCTCCTCGCAGGCTGGGCGGCGCTCAGCCGCAGCTTGAGGATTTTCGGTACCCCGCACGGCCCGCTCTTCTTCTACCTCGTGTTCCTGGCCATCCAGGCGTTTTGGTACCTGCTAGGCTGGCCGATCATGGTCGGGGACACGGACCTGTGGTACCACCTCACCAGCGGCCGCTATTTTGCCGAATATGGCTGCATCCCCTCGGAGAGTTTTTTTTCGTTCCTGGAACCGCCGCGCCATTGGGTGAACTACTTCTGGTTGTTCCAGGTCATCGTGTACCGGCTGCACGAAGCCGGTGGGTACATGGCGCTGCTGTGGTTCCGCGCCGGGGCGTACATGTTGCTGCTGGCCATCGTGGGCGCCTACCTGTTCGCCGGCGTTCCGGAGGGCCGGCTGCGCGCCTGGCCGATGCTCTGGTTTGTGTGCTACTGCCTCACCCTGATCGTGCGCTTTCAGCTGGTGCGGCCGCACATGATGACGTACGTGTCAATGGCCGCCTTCTTGTATCTTCTGGAATACCACCCGCGGCGGGCTGTGTGGCTCGTGCCGCTGGGCGTGCTGTGGTGCAACCTGCACGGCATCGCCTTCCCGGTCCTGCTGCTCATCTGCGGGGCGTACGTGTACGAGTATTTCATCCTGCGCCTGACCGGCCGTCGCTACGATTCCAAGCTGGCCAGGCAGTTCCTGGTCCCAACGACCTTGGCCATGCTGGCCATCTTCGCCACGCCACACGGCCTGGAGCTGCTGCAGCTGCCGTTCACGTCCATGGCGTTCGCGAAGACGATGATCCAGGAGCTGCAGCCGATCACGTTCTCGCGCCTCTCTTCATGGACCATCTTTACCATGGTGCCCTCGGCCGAGACGCCGTTCAATTTCATCCTGGTGGCGGCCATCATCCTGGCCATCACGTCAGTGTTCCAGCGCCACACACGGGTGAGCCATGTCCTGCTGTTGGCCGGAGGCCTTGCGTTGCTCAGCCGGGGCGGGCGCTTCGTCGTGGAGTGCGCGCTGCTGGCGCTGCCGCTCCTGAAAGCGAACCGGCTGCAGGTGCGCAGCATGATCCCGCGGGCGGCCCACCTCTGTATCCTGGGGCTGCTCCTCATGGGGCCGGTGGGGTATCTCAAGCACCCGCTGCCGCGGCCCCGATACCCGTATTCCGAGCGCGGGTTGCCGGCCGGCATCAGTACGTTCTTGACCCATGTGGACGTGGGCGGGAGGGTGATGAACGACCCAAACGACGGCGGCTATCTGCAGTGGCGGTTGTATCCGCGCTACCGCATCTTGATGGACATGGAGACCCCGTTCATGTTCACGGATGAGGACCTCTACCGCGGCGCGACGTATACCAGCGAGTCGACCTTCCAGCGCTACGTTGACCAGTACCGTCCGCACTTTGTGGCGGTGCCACTATCGCGCGACAAGTTTCCGAAGGTGGTCGCCAAGTTCCCGGACTACCGCGTGGTTTGGTTTGACGACACCGGCGTCCTCTACGCCGACCGGCGGCAGTTGCCGGAGCTGGTGGAGACGTACGAACTGCAGGGGATCGACCCGTTCGAGCTGGTGCCGGAAACCGGCGCGACGCTGCTGCGCAGCCCAGACCGGGGTCCGAAGATCGAACAGATCGCGCGCATGGCGCGCATCGACCCGGCGTGCCTGGTGACGAACGTGATCCTGGCTGCGGCGCACTCAGATGAGCAGGAGTACGAGCGCTCCATGCCCTTCGCGCGCGCCGCCATCCGACACTACCCGGAGTCGTACCTCGGCTACTGGGTGCTAGCTGATGCGCAGCACGGGCTCGGCCTGCATGCCCAGTCGGTGGCGGCGTTCCAATCGGCGCTCGCGCGCCAGCCCACGCGCGGGGACCGGCGCGCCATCCTGCAGCACCTCGCCCGCGCGCACGCGGCGCAGGGCCACTATGAGCAGGCGTTCGTGGCGCAATACCGCGCGGTCGCAGACACGCTGTTCGACCCGGTCAAGACCTCGGTGGAAGAGCTCTATGACCTGGAGCAGTTCGCCCGCGCCGCCGGCCGTATGCGCAAGGCCGGGGCGCTCCTAGTGTTTCTGGAGGAATTCCGGCTGATGCCTGGTGATGAAGATTGGAAGGCCAAGCTCCGCAAGGAATGGGCCCGGGTGGGCCTGCCACCGTCGGAACCATTTGAGGAGCTTGCCACGCATGAGTGAGCCGCTTGCCGGCGCGACGCGCCCGGCCCGCATCGCCGTTCTGGTGCCGTGCTACAACGAAGCACTAACGATCGCGCACGTCGTCCAGGACTTCAAGAAGGAGCTGCCCGGAGCCGCGGTGTACGTGTTCGACAACCGGTCGACTGATCAGACTGCGGAGATCGCGCAGCGCGCCGGCGCCATCGTGCGGCGGGAAGGCCGGCAGGGCAAAGGGTACGTGATCCAATCGATGTTCCGCGGGGTGGACGCGGACGTCTACGTGATGGTCGACGGGGACGGCACCTACCCAGCCCGCTACGTGCACGAGCTCATCCGCCCGGTGCTGAGCGGGGAGGCGGACCAGGTCATCGGCTCGCGCCTGCACCGCGGCAGCACGAGCGCCTTCAAGCCTTTGAACCGCCTAGGCAATCTGGTGTTCCGCTTGATGATCAACGGGTTCTTCCGGGTGCACATCACCGACCTGCTTTCCGGCTACCGGGCCTTCAACGCCCGGGTCGTCAAGAGCCTGCCGTTTCAGAGCCGGGGTTTCGAGAGTGAGACCGAGTTGACGGTGAAGTGCCTGGTTCGCGGCTACCGCATCGTCGAGGTCCCCATCGACCTGCTCGAGCGCCCAGCGGGCAGCTTTTCCAAGATCCGGCTGGTGCAGGACGGCCTGCTCATCGTGCACACCATGGTGGCGCTGGCGCGCGATTACCGGCCGTTGACCGCGTTCGGCTTGGTCGGGCTGGCGCTCATCGGGTGCGGCCTCCTTCCCGGGGCCTTAGTCATCCGGGACTACCTGCGGACCGGCCTCGTGGAGCGGATGCCCTCGGCCGTGCTCGCGGTGGGCCTCATCCTCGCCGGGCTGCTCATCGGCCTGGTCGGGCTGGTCCTCCATGCGGTGGCGCGGCATTTCCAGGAGCTGGACTGGCAGATCGCCAACCTGGCCGAGGACGAGCTGAAATGGCATCAGCCCACCCAGACCCCGTAATCCGCGACCTGGAAATCATGTCGCCGGCGGTCAACTACAGCCGCTGGATCTACAGCCAGTTTGAGGGCGCGTACGGCCGGCGCGTCGTCGAATGCGGGGCCGGTATCGGCAACTTCACCCGGTGGCTGCTGGACCGCGAGCTGGTGATCCCGCTCGACATCCACCCGCCGTGCGTGGACTACATGCGCCAGCGCTTCGCCGGCGCGGCGAACGTGCAGCCCCGCGCCATGGATGTGGTGGGCAGCCCGGATCTGCTCCAGCTGGCCGAGTTCACGCCGGACACCATCGTGTGCTTCAATGTCTTGGAGCACATCGAGGACGACCGCGCAGCGCTGCGCCGCATGTACGACCTGTTGCCGCCCGGCGGGAAGCTGCTGCTGCTCGTGCCGGCCGGGCCGTGGCTGTACGGGAGCATGGACCGTCGGCTGGGCCATTTCCGGCGCTACCGCCGGGGCGAACTCGCCGGGAAGCTGCGGGAGGCCGGCTTTACCATCCGATGGCTGCGGTACATGAACAGCGTGGCCACGCTGCCGTGGTTCGTGAACAACCGAATCCTCGGCCACATCGATGAGCAGCCGGCGCAGGTGATGGTGTTCGACCGTCTATTCGTCCCTTGGCTGCGCCCACTAGAGCGGTTGATCCCGCCGCTGTTCGGCCTCTCCCTGATCACGGTGGCGGAGAAGAGTGTGGGGCAGAACAAAGGTTGACCAACCCACCGCCAGTCAGTAAAATACTCATACTTGCCGGTGGCGCCGCTGGCGCCTCCGGCATCCACGTTCACCAGCCAGTTGTGAGGGATCCCATGTACGCGATTATCGAGGTCGGCGGACACCAGCACCGGGTCGAGCCAGGCCACTGGTTTGAGATCAACCGCGTCGTCACCAAAGTCGGCGCCACGCATCCGGTCGAGCAGGTGTTGCTGGCTGCGGACGGCGGCGAGATCCACATCGGCACACCGTTCGTGGCCGGCGCGAAAGTCGTCTGCGAAGTGCTGAAGCACCACCTGGGTCCGAAGGTCATTTCTTACAAGTTCCGCCGGCGGGAGAACTGGCGCAAGACCGTCGGCCACCGGCAGCCGCTGAGCCTCTTGCTGGTCAAGGAGATCATCGTCGGCGGCAAGACCGCCACGGCCAAGGCTGCGGCGCCGAAGGCTGCGAAAGCTCCGGTTGCGCAGGCGAAGGGGCAGGCAGGCAAGGCCGCCGCTGCATCAGCCGCAAAAAAGAGCCACAAGGAGTAAACGATGGCGCATAAGACAGGGGTTGGGTCAACCAAGAACGGGCGCAATAGCGCCGGGCGCCGCCTCGGCATTAAGCGGTACGCCGGTGAGTTCGTCACCGCCGGCTCCATTCTGGTCCGCCAGCGCGGGACCCCGTACAAGGCCGGATGGTTTGTCGGCGTCGGCAGCGACGACACCCTCTTCGCCAAAGTGGACGGCGTGGTTCGATTTCTGAAGCCCCGCCTCGTCAGCATCGAGCCTGCCAAGGTCGCGGCCGCCAAGGGCTAATCCGCCCGCGGCGCGCCTTGCGGCACCCAGGCACGCCTCATGCTCTTCGTCGATCAAGCCCGCATCACCGTCACCGCCGGCGCCGGCGGGCGCGGCTGCCAGGCGTTCGCACAACCTCCCTACACGCGCGCTCCGTTTCCTGACGGGGGCGATGGCGGCGGCGGGGGCGACGTCGTGGTGACGGCTGATCCCAACGTCGCGACCCTCCTCGACTTCCAGTTCCGGCACGAGTACACCGCCGGCCGCGGCGGCCACGGCGGCAGCAACAACAAGACCGGCAGGCATGGCGAGGACCGCCTGGTCCTGGTCCCGGTCGGCACCGTGATCCGCGCGGCTGATTCCGGGGAGGTCCTCCGCGACCTTGATGCGCCCGGCGCCTCGGTGATCATCGCGCGCGGCGGCCGCGGCGGCTACGGCAACATGGCCCGCGCCCGCTCCGCGCGGCACCTGGACACCGACTGGCGGCAGGAAGCCGAAGCCGCCACACCCGGCGGGCCAGGCGAGAGCCGCGAGATTATCCTCGAACTGAAACTGATCGCGGACGTCGGCTTGATGGGATTCCCCAACGCCGGCAAGTCCTCCCTCCTGGCCCGCATCTCCACCGCGAAACCCAAGGTGGCGGCGTACCCGTTCACCACCCGCTACCCAGTGCTCGGCGTGGTCCAAGTGCCTGGACGCGGCAACTTCGTGGCGTGCGACATCCCCGGCCTGATCGAAGGCGCCCATGCAGGGCGCGGCCTCGGCTTCCAGTTCCTCCGGCACATCGAGCGCACGCGGCTGCTGCTGCACGTGATCGATGCCGCCGGGGTGGACGGGCGGGACCCGGTCGAGGCGTACCGGCAGCTCAACGCCGAGCTGGCGGCGTACCAGGGCGGGATCCTGGCCGGACGGCCACAGCTCGTCCTCGCCAACAAGATGGACCTGCCGGAGGCGCACGAGCACATCGCGGCGCTGGACGCCGAGGTGCGGCGCGTGACCGGACGGAACGCGATACGGATCTCCTGTGCGACCAGCGCCGGAATCACGACGCTGCTGGAGACGGTCTGGGATGAACTCTCGGTCCTGACGCCTGGCAAGGCGTCCGCCGCATGATCCGCACGCGCCTGAGCCGCGCGCGGCGCCTGGTGATCAAGGTCGGTGCCAGCGTCCTCACCGATGCGGGCGGCCGGCTGCGCGTGGACCGCATCAAACGGTTGGCGGATGACATGCTTGCGCTGGTCTCGCCCGCCGGTGCGGGTCTGACGCGGCAAGTGGTGCTGGTCAGCTCTGGGGCGATCGCATGCGGCATGGCCCGCCTGGGGTTGACCGCGCGGCCGACGGCGATCGCGCAGTTGCAAGCGTGCGCCGCGGTGGGCCAGGGCGAGCTGATGCACCATTACGCCACAGCCTTCGGGGCGCGGGGGGCCACGATCGCGCAGGTGCTGCTGACCCAGAGCGACTTGGCCGATCCCATTCGGTACCGGAACGCCCGCCAGACGCTGCTCACCCTGATGCACCGCCATGTGATCCCGGTGGTCAACGAGAACGACACGGTGGCCACCGAAGAGCTGACGTTCGGGGACAATGACCGGCTCGCCGCCGTGCTGGCGTGCGCCGTGGATGCGCAGCTCTTGGTGTTGCTCACGGATGTGGACGGCCTGCTGGCGAACGGCAAGCCCTTGGCCACCGTCGCGGCGATCAACGCCAGTCACCGCACGCTGGTCCGCGCCGGCACGCGGGGCACCACCAAGGGCGGCATGGCCTCGAAGCTCGCCGCGGTGGACATTGCCAGAACGCATGGCATCCCGGTCGTGATCGCCAACGGCACCCGGCCTGGCGTGCTCCGGCAGATCCTCGCCGGCCATTCGTCAGGGACGTTGTTCGTGCCATCCCAAAAAAGGGGCCAGGCCCCTTTCAAGAAGCCCCTTTCATGACGACGACCATCTCCGACGTTCGAGCGGCGGTGACCGCGGCGGTGCAGGCGGCTAAGGACGCCTCGCGCGCCGTCGCCACCGCCTCGACCACCCAGAAGGACCGAGCCCTCCGAGCGATGGCCGCGCACCTGCGCCAGCGCACTCCCGCGATCCTTGAGGCGAACCGCGCCGACGTGGCCGAAGCGACTGCGGCCGGACTCCCGGCCCCGCTCGTTGAGCGGCTGACCCTTACCGAGGCCCGCATGCAGGAGCTCATCGCGTCCGTGGACGCGGTCGCCGCGCTCCCGGACCCGGTCGGGCAGGTGATCCGGTCCTGGCGCCAGCCCAACGGCATGCAGATCGAGAAGGTCCGCGTGCCGCTCGGGGTCGTGGGGATCATCTACGAGTCCCGGCCCAACGTCACCAGCGACTGCGCGTCGCTGTGCCTGAAGAGCGGCAACGCGGTGGTGCTGCGCGGCGGCTCAGAATCGTTCCGGTCCAACCGCGCCATCGGCGACGCGCTCAGCGCCGCGCTGGCCCAGGAAGGCCTGCCGGCGGCCGCCGTGACCGTGGTGCCTGTCCCAGACCGCGCCGGGGTGGACGCGCTGCTGCGCCTGGACCAGCTCATCGACGTGATCATCCCGCGCGGCGGCGAAGCGCTCATTCAACGGATCATGGAGACCTCGCGCATCCCGGTGATCAAGCATGCCAAAGGCGTCTGCCACGTGTACGTGGACCAGCAGGCTGACCTGGCGATGGCGGCCAAGATCGTCGTCAATGCCAAGTGCCAGCGGCCGTCGACGTGCAACGCCATGGAGACGCTGCTGGTCCATGAGCGCGTCGCGCACGTGTTTGTCCCGGACATCGCCAAGCAGCTCCAACAGGCCGGGGTCGAGCTGCGCGGGGACGCGGCGACCCGGGCCCTCGTGCCCACGGCCGCGACGGCCACCGAGGAGGACTGGTCGACCGAGTACCTCGCGCTTGTGCTGTCGGTGCGCATCGTCCCGTCGCTGGAGGCGGCCATGGAGCACATCCGCCGGTACGGGTCGGCCCATTCGGACGCCATCGTGACCCAGGACCAAGCCGCGGCCGACCGGTTCGTCCGCGACGTGGATTCGGCCGCGGTGTTCGTCAATGCCTCCACCCGGCTCTCCGACGGGTACCAGTTCGGGCTGGGGGCGGAGATCGGCATCAGCACCGGCCGGCTGCACGCGCGCGGGCCCATGGGCTTGGAAGAGCTGACGACGTACAAATACGTGGTGCGCGGGACCGGCCAGCTGCGCGCATGAGCATCCGGCTCGGGATCTTCGGAGGCACCTTCAACCCGATCCACCACGGCCACCTGCTGCTTGCCGAGACCGCGCGGGAACGCCTGCAGCTGGACCGGCTGCTCTTCGTCCCCACCGGCACGCCGCCCCACAAGCGCGCCGCCGGAGTGCTGCCTGGGCCGGATCGGATGGCGCTGATCGAGGCCGCGATCCGCGACCAGCCGGCGTTCGTGGCCTCGGACATCGAGCTGCAGCGCCGCGGCGTCTCCTACACGCTGGACACGGTGACCGCGCTCCACACGCAGCTGCCGATGGCGAAGCTGTTCCTCATCGTCGGGCAGGACATGCTGGGCGTGACCTGGAAAGGCTGGGCTGCGCTGGCGAAGATGTGCACGATCGCAGCCGCCAAGCGGCCGGGCGCTGCCGGCGGCAAAAAAGGCGTGACCTGGCTGCCCATGCCGCTGGTGGAGCTCTCCTCATCCGACATCCGGGCCCGCGTGGCGGCCGGCCGCTCGATCAAGTACCTGGTGCCGCCGGCGGTCGAGCGATTGATCCGGGAGCGCGGCTGGTATCAGAAGACTGGAAAGGGGAGGCTCGACGCATGAGGCGTTCCTACCTGTGTGACCGCGAGGGCAACGTGGAGTCCGGCCTGACGGTGGACCGGCTCCGGCAGGCGCTGGGGAACGAGCAGAGCCTCCTGTGGGTCGACATCGAAGATCCGCAGGATGCCGACATCGAGGTCTTGCTTGAGGTGTTCGAGCTGCACGCGCTCACCGTGGAAGACTGCATCATGCCGAACGTGCGCCCCAAGCTCGAGGACTTCGAGCGGTACCTGTTCATCATCCTCCAGGGGCTGCGGCGGGGCGAGAACCAGAAGCTCCAGTCGGTCGAGCTGGACGTCATCCTGGGCAAGAACTTCCTGATCACCGTGCGCAGCGAGCGCATCCGCAGCCTGGACGAGGTCTGCGCGCGCGTGGAGCGCAAGTCCCCGATCATCAAACGCGGCCCGGACTTCCTCTTCTACGCGATCACCGAGGCGCTGATCGACAGCTATTTCCCGTTCTTGGACGAGGTGGAAGCCAAGGTGGACGTGATGGAGACGCGGATGTTGAGCGGCTCCACTGAGGACACGGTCCGCGAGCTGCTGGGCATCTACCACGAGATCACGACCCTGCGGCGCACGCTGGCCCCCCACCGCGATATCCTCAACCAGCTCAACCGGGGCGAGCTGCCGTTCATTCAGCCCCGCCACCACATCTACTTCCGGGACATCTACGACCACCTCATGCGGATGAGCGACCTCGTGGATTCGGCGCGCGAAGTCACAACCCTCTCGCTCGAGGCGCACGCCACGATCGTCTCCAACCGCCTCAACGAGATCATGAAGACGATGACCGCCTTCGCCACCCTCGCGCTGCCGTTGATCATCGTCACCGGCATCTTCGGCATGAATTTCGGCGAGCATCCGGAACTGGGGCCGCGCATGATCTACCAGGTGTTCAGCCTGCTCATGCTCGCCTCGATGCCGGTCATGCTGTACTATTTCCGCAAATATAAATGGTTATAGGCCTCCCCCTGCTGGCGGCGCTCCTGGCGCTGCTGGTGCTTTCCGCGGCGATCAGCGCCACCGAAGGCGCTCTCCTGACGATCAACAAGGTCCGCCTGCGCCACTTGGCTGAGGAGGGCCACCGCAGCGCTCAGGCGGTCATGCACGTCCTGGGCCAGCTCGACCAGGCCATCTCCACCCTGCTGATCGCCAACAACCTCTTGAATACCGCCATCTCCGCCATCGGGTCCTGGGTCTTTGTCACCTGGCTGGGTCCGCAGGAGGGCCTGCTGGTGGGGACGCTCGTCTTGACGGCGTTGCTACTGGTGCTGGCGGATATCACCCCCAAGCTGTTCGCGACCACACATGCCGAGCTCGTGATGTTCGTCATGGTCTGGCCGCTGCAGGGCTTCATGCGGCCCCTCAAGCCGGTGGCCACCGTCTGTGCCGCCACGGGCCGGGCCTTGCTCCGCCTGGCGCGCGTGCCGGTGCGCCGGCGCGCGCCGTTGGTGACCGAGGAAGAAATCAAGGTCATGATCCAAATGGGCCGCGAGGCCGGCGTGCTGGCCGAGGATGAGCTGAACATGCTGCACCGCATTTTTGAGTTCAGCGACTCCGTCGTCCGCTCCATCATGATCCCCCGCGAGCGGATTGCCGGCGTGGACTTAGACGCCAAGCCTGAGGAGGCGCTGGACGTGCTGGTGGAGGAGGGGCACTCCCGCATCCCGGTGTACCGCGGCGACCTGGACCACATCGTCGGGGCGATCTATGCGCGCGACATCCTCGCGATGTTCCGTCATGGGGGGCTGCTAGTGCTCTCTGACCTGATCCGGCCGATCACGACGGTGCCGGCGGGGAAGCGCAACGCCGAGCTACTGGCCGAGTTCCAGCGGCAGCATACCCAGATCGCCATCGTGACGGAGCAGGACCGCACGATCGGCCTGGTGACGCTCGAAGACCTGCTCGAGGAGATCGTGGGCGAGATCCATGAGGAGCCCCCCAAGGGCTGACCTGCACCTGGGCCTTGCGCCCCGCGGGGTTGACAGCCAGAGAAGGGCCTGTTAGGCTGTGCCTGCCTTGATTGACCCGCAACCAAAGGAGGCCTGATGGAGGCGTACTGCGTGAAGTGCAAGGCGAAGAAAGAGATGAAGGACGCCAAGGAAGTGAAGATGAAGAACGGCCGCAAAGCCATGAAAGGCCGCTGCCCGACCTGCGGGACGGGTCTCTACCGCATCATGGGTTCCTGATCGGCCTGCCTGCCGCAGGCAGGCCGGGCCCTTGAGGCCCGTGGGTTTCCCTCCCATTACCAGCCAGGCGAAAGCGCTCATTGCGGCCAGGGCAGCACTCGAGAAACACGCCGAAGCCGTGACCGTGCTGGATCTTCGCGCCTTGTCCACCGTGACGGATTACTTCGTCATCTGCACGGCCGGCAGTTCGCCGCAACTTTCGGCCATCAAGGACCATATCGATGATCAGCTCCGGGGCAAGGGGTCTGGGGTTGGTCATGAGGAAGGCGTGCCGGCGCAGGGCGGCGGGCCGCTCTGGGTGCTCCTGGACTGCGGGGACGTCGTGGTCCACCTCTTGAACGAGACGGCGCGCGCGTTCTACCGCTTGGAACAACTCTGGGCGGATGCGCCGCACCTGACGCTCGACGCGCTCGCCGCGCGGGCGCCGACCGCGCCGGCGGGGTGACCCGCCGAGTTCCGGTCGCTCACCAACACACACCGCTCATGCTCGCCGCCATCGAAGCCTGCTTAACGGAACGCCTCAAGGCCGCGCTCGGCCCCGATGCCGCGGCGCTGCCTCCTGCCGCGTTCCGCTGGGAAATCCCCAAAGACCTGGCTTTCGGCGACCTGTCCTCATCCGTGGCCTTCAAGTTGGCCGCCGCCCGCAAGCAACCACCGCACGCGGTGGCGCAGCAGCTGGCCGGCACGCTGAACAGGACCCCAGACGGCTGGGTCCAGCAGGTGGAGGCCCGCGGCGGGTTTGTGAATGTCTTCTTTGCCGAGGAGGTGCTGACCCGCCTGCTGCAGCGGATCCTGAGCCAGCGGGAAGCTTTTGGGCGCGTTCGGCAAGTCCCGGCGGCCGCCGTCAACATCGAGTTTGTCAGTGCTAACCCTACCGGTCCGCTGAGCGTCGCGCACGGCCGCCAGGCCGCGGTCGGGGATGTCTTAGCCAGGCTGTTGCGCTCGCAGGGCGCTCGGGTCACGACTGAATTCTATCTGAACGATGAGGGCCGGCAGATCGAGATGCTGGGCCGGTCGCTGCAGGCCCGGTACGCGCAGGCGCTCGGGCGCGACCAGGCCATGCTGGAGGACGGATATCTCGGGGCGTACGTGACCGAGCAGGCGCAGGCGTTGCGCCGCGCGTACGGCGACCGGCTGCTCGAGGAGCGCTCGCTCGAGTGGTTCAGCGAGCAAGGCGCGCAAGAGCAGTTGGCGCGCATCCGCCAGGACCTGGAACAGTTCGGCCTGCGGTTCGACCGGTGGACCAGCCAGCGGTGGCTGCGCACCTCGGGCCGGATCGAGGCGGCGCTGCGGACGCTCGAAGCCAAGGGCGCGCTGTACGCGGCCGACGGCGCGGTGTGGTTCGCCTCCACCCGGTTCGGGGATGACAAGGACCGGGTGATCCGCAAGCAAGACGGCGAGCTCACGTATTTTGCGCCGGACATCGCCTACCACTTGGACAAGTTTCGCCGGGGATTCGACCAAGTGCTCAACCTGTGGGGACCGGATCATCACGGGTACATCCCGCGCATGAAGGCGGCGGCCGCGGCCCTCGGGGAGTCCCCGGAGCGCCTGATCGTCCGGATCGTCCAGCTCGTGACGCTCTCGCGCGGCGGCGCGCCGGTGCCGATGTCCAAGCGGCAAGGCGAATTCGTGACGTTTCGTGAAATTATGGATGAGGTCGGGGTCGACGCGACCCGGTTCTTCTACCTCATGCGCACCATGGAAAGCCACCTGGAGTTCGACCTCGAATTGGCCAAGGCGCAATCCCAGGAAAACCCGGTCTTCTACGTGCAGTACGCGCACGCTCGGATCTGCAGCATCCTGGCCAAGGCGCGGCTGCCCTGGACCGTGCGCGTGCGGCCACCGGACCTTGCGCTCCTGAGGCAACCAGAAGAACGGCTGTTGCTGCGCGTGTTGTTCCAGTACCCGGTGATGCTGCGGCTCTCCGCCCAGGCGATGGAGCCGCACGGCATCACGACGTACCTGCGCCGGTTGGCGGAGCAGTTCCACGTGTTTTACACCAAACACCGGGTGATCACCGATGATGCCGCGCTCTCGGCCGCGCGGCTGGTCCTCGTCCGCGGCGCGCGGCAGGTCCTGGCGAACGGGCTCGGGCTGTTGGGCGTCTCCGCGCCCCGCCGCATGGACCGTACCGCCGCCCGCCCCGGCTCTGACGAATGGCGGGCCGGGGAGCCGGCCCCGGTGGCATGAGCCGATGCTCGAGTATTGCCGCATCTATGTCGGGCAAGAGGTGCCGGTGACGCAGCTGCTGCAGCAGCTGCAGGGCTTCGACTACGAGCGCGTGGATGCAGTGCGCGATCCCGGCCAGATGGCCGCGCGCGGCGGCATCCTGGACATCTTCCCGGCCACGTTCGAATCTCCGCTTCGCGTGGAGCTCTCCGGCGACCGCATCGCTTCGCTCCGCACGTACAATCCCCAGACCCTTGAGACGCTCGACCGCCACACCATGGTCGTCATCTTGCCGCGGCGGGTCCACACCCGGGCGAGCAGCGAGGCGCCGTTCGAGGCGTTCGTGGACGTGGCCCCCGGCGAGTGCGTGGTGCACTTGGACCATGGCATCGGGCGGTTCCGGGGCCGGACCACGATGCCAGGCGAGGATGGGCCGCACGATGCGCTGGTCATCGAGTACGCAGGCGGGGACCGGTTGTACGTGCCGATGGACCAGCTGCACCTGGTACAGAAGTACGCGGCCTTCGGCGGACGGCGTCCGGCGCTGCATAAGCTAGGCGGCGCCGCATGGCCGCGCGCCAAGGCGCGGGCGTACGCCGGCGCGTGGGCGTATGCCCGCGAGCTGCTGGACGTCCAGGCGCGGCGCGTTGCTTTACCGGGGCACCGCTTCAGCCCGGACCATGAGTGGCAGCGTCCCTTCGAGGCGGCGTTCCCGTTCCGGGAGACGCCGGACCAAACCCGCGCCACCCTGGACGTGAAACGGGACATGGAGCAGGCCCGGCCCATGGACCGGCTGCTGCTCGGCGACGTGGGCTACGGCAAGACCGAGGTCGCGCTGCGCGCCGCGTTTAAGGCGGTGATGGACCATAAGCAGGTCGCGCTGCTCGTGCCGACGACCTTGCTCGCCTACCAGCACGCTAGGACCCTCACCAAGCGCATGGAAGGCTTCCCCGTGCGCGTCGACACACTGTCCCGGTTCCAGACGGAGGCAGAGCAGCGGCGCATCGTGCAGGCGCTGGCGGCCGGCACGTGCGACATCGTGGTGGGCACGCACCGGCTCTTCTCCGGGGACATCCGGTTCAAGGACCTCGGGCTGTTGATCATCGACGAGGAGCAGCGCTTCGGGGTCAAAGACAAGGAGCATCTCAAGCAGTGGCGCAACCAGGTGGACCAGCTGATGCTCTCCGCAACGCCGATCCCGCGGACCCTGTACCTGTCCATGGTCGGCGCCAGGGACATGTCGCTCATCGTCACACCGCCGGAGCAGCGGCATCCGGTGGACACCCAGGTGGTGGAGGAGGATGATGATGCGATCCGCCGGTGGATCGAACGGGAGCGTGCGCGCAACGGCCAGGTGTTCGTGGTCCACAATCGCGTTCAGACGATCCGCCGGCTGGCACAGCGCATCCAGGCGCTCGTGCCTGAGGCGCGGTTGGGCGTCGCACACGGGCAGATGGATGAGCGCGAGCTCGAGCAGGTGATGCTGGCATTCATGGAAGGACGGTTGGATGTGCTGGTGGCGACGACCATCGTGGAGTCAGGCTTGGACATCCCCAACGCGAATACCCTGATCGTGGACCGGGCGGACCGGTTCGGCTTGGCTGACCTGTATCAGCTGCGCGGGCGCGTGGGCCGGTTCACGCGGAAGGCCTACGCGTATTTCGTCGTGCCGCGCGGCCATGTGCCGAGCGCGGATGCCCGCCGCCGGTTGGAAGCGATGGTGGAGCACACGGCCCTCGGGTCCGGCTTCAACATCGCGATGGAGGACTTGAAGATCCGCGGGGCCGGGAACCTGCTGGGTGTTGAGCAGTCCGGGCATGTCACGGCGGTGGGGTTTGATTTATACTGTCGCTTGCTCAGAGAAGCCGTTCAGCGGATTAAGAGCGGGACAGGGGACAGGGGACGAGGGACAGGGGACGAAGAGGAAGGAACTCATTGCGGCATGAGACGATTCGTCCACAGTTCCCGTGTCCCTGCGCTGCTCGCTATTTTTCTCATGAGTGGTGGCGCCATGGCCGCCACCGTGGACCGCATCGTGGCGGTCGTGAATGAGGACATCATCACGGACGCGGAGCTGAGCGCGCACACCCGCGCGTTTCTCGCCGAGGTTCCACCACCGGTGTCCGACGCACAAGCCAAGGATGCGCGCCAGGCCATGCTGCGCCGGCTCATCGAGGAGCGCCTGATGCTCCAAGAAGCCCGCCGGCTCGCGGTCACCGCCAGCACGGATGAAATCGAAGAGCAGATGGCCGGCATCCGAGGCCGGTTCAACTCTGACGAAGAGTTCCAGGCTTCGCTGGCCGAATCCGGCATCACGATGGAACAGTTCCGCCAACGGCTGCGCGACCAGATCATGACCAAAAAGGCGATCGACGACCAGGTCCGCGCCCGGATCACGATCAGCCCGCAGGAGGTCCTGCAAGAGATGGACCTGCACCCGGAGCTGCGCGCCACGGGGCCGCGGGTGAAGCTGCGCCATCTGCTCGTGCGCGCCGGCGAGCAGCGCTCCGAAGGCGAGGCACGGGACTTGGCGACGCGGCTGGCGCGCCAGATCCGCGACGGCACCTCCTTTGCGGAGCTTGCGCGGCAGCACTCGGAAGACACCCACGCGGCCGAAGGCGGGGACATGGGCTGGGTCGCGGTCGGCCAGCTCCGTCCTGAGCTGGATGGCGCTCTTGCTGAATTGGCGCCCGGGCAGGTCAGCGAGCCCGTCAAGACGGCGTTGGGGTACCATCTGTTGCTGGTCGAGGATCGCAAAGACGCGGCCGATCTGCCGCCGCAAGATGCGAATAACGCGGTGTACCGCGCAATTTATGAGCGCAAGATCCAGGCTGAGATGCAGACCTGGATCGACAGGCTGCTGAAAGACGCGTACATCGAAGTCGCCAAGGACGCGTAACACCATGCCGGCGTTGCTCGCCGTGACGATCGGCGACCCGTGCGGCATCGGGCCTGAGGTGGTGTTGAAGGCGCTGCGCGCGCGGCCAATGCTTGCGCGACGCAGCCTCGTGATCGGAGACCGCGCAGTGCTGGCGCGCCATCGGCTGGGACGCCGCCGGTGGGGGTGCGCCGGACGCGGTGGCGTGGCCGGCCCCGGGCCCTGGCTGCTGGATCTGGAGCACCGCGCCACGTTTATTCCCGGCCGGTCCTCGGCCGCGGCCGGTGCTGCCTCGCTCGCGTATCTGGACACGGCCCTGGCACTCTGCGTCTCCGGGGTCTGCGGCGGCCTGGTCACGGCTCCGGTGACCAAATGGGCCATCGACCGCGTGCATCCTGGCTTTTCAGGTCAGACCGAATACCTGGCGCAGGCGGTGGGTGCTGATCCGGTCGCCATGGCCTTCGTGTCTGATGCGCTCCGCATCGTGCTCCTGACGCGCCATCTGCCGTTGCGGCAGGTGCCTCAAGCCGTTGATGCCGCCGCGATCGTCTCCACCGTTCGGCTCATGGAGGCCGCGCTGCGTCGCGACTTCCGCATCCGCCGGCCCAGGTTCGCGGTGTGCGGCTTGAACCCGCATGCCGGGGAATGCGGGCTGTTCGGGGAGGAGGAGCGGCGCGTCCTGCTGCCGGCCTTGCGCGTGTTGCGCCACCGCGGCATCCGCTGCGAGGGGCCGTTTGCGGCCGATGGGTTTTTTGCGGATCCGTCCGGCTATGACGCGGTGGTGTGTTGGTATCATGATCAAGGCCTCATTCCATTCAAGATGGCGGCCCGCGACGCCGGCGCTCAGCTGACCGTGGGCCTGCCGTTTCCGCGCACCTCGCCGGACCATGGGTCAGCGCTTGACGTGGCCGGGCGCGACCGCGCTCATCCAGGCTCAATGATCTACGCCATGGACCTGGCCGCGCGCCTTGCGCGCTAACCCTCCTTACGCGATGCTGACCAGCAACGCATTGAAACAGCTCCTGCGCGAGCGCGGGCTGCGGTTGACCAAGCGGCTGGGGCAGCACCACCTCATCGACCCGTACGCCATTCAACAGATCGTCCACGCGGCCGCTGTCGGACCCGGCGAGACCGTCATCGAGATCGGGGCAGGGCTCGGCGCGCTGACCGAGCCGTTGGCGGCGAAGGCAGGACGCGTCATCGCGCTCGAAGTGGACCGCGGCGTCCACACCGTGCTGGCCGAGCGCATGGCCGGCGTTGCCAATCTCGAACTGAGGCACCAGGACGCATTGGAGTTTTCATGGCCTTCGGTCCCCGGAGCTGTGGTCGTGGGCGCCATCCCGTACCACATCACCTCGCCGATCCTCGTGGCCTTGGCCGGGACCGGGCAGGGCTTGCGGCGGATCGTCCTGGTCGTGCAGGAGGAGGTCGGGCAGCGCATTGCGGCTGGGCCTGGCACCGAGGCGTACGGGCGCTTATCGGTGCTCGCAGCGTATACTTGGCGGGTAGAAACAGTCTTCCGGCTGCCGGCCGGCGCGTTTTATCCGGCCCCCAGCGTGGCCTCGGTCTGCCTACGGCTGACGCCCCATGGCCAGCCGCCGGTTGCGGTGAAGGACCCAGAGCGCTTGTTTGCGATCGTGGCCGCCGGGTTTGCGCAACGCCGGAAGATGCTGGCGAATGCGCTGGAGGCTGCCGGCCTGGTGGCCCCTGGCGCCGGCGATGCGCTGCTGATCCGCGCCGGCTTGCCGCCGACGGTCCGGGCCGAACGCCTGTCCTTGGCGCAGTTCGCCGCTATCGCTAACTCGCTGGATTGACTTCACTTACGAAAATATGTTAGCGTGTTAGCGAGTTAGCGTGTTTGCGAGTTGAACCCGCGAACCCACTAACCCGCAAACTAATGTCAGTCCTTACTCCTCAGATTATCTCGCAAGTCGCCCTGCTCGCTCGTTTGCGCTTAACCGCGGAAGACGCCGTCCGGCTCACAGGCCAGCTTGAGCAGATCCTCGCGTACGTGCAGCGGCTCAACACCGTGCCCACCGATGGGGTGGAGCCCACCAGCCACGTGCTGCCGCTGCGCAACGTCATCCGGCAAGACGTCCCACAACCATGCCTGGGGGCGGAGGTGGTCGTGGCTCTGGCCCCAGCCTCGCACGCCGTGTTCGTGAAGGTGCCGAAAGTGATCGAGGGATGAGGGACACGCTCGCCTCCTTGACGATCCACGAGCTCCGGGACCAGCTACAGGGCGGTGCCACGCCCGAGGCGGTGGTGGAGAGCGTGTTGGACCGGATCGAGCGGCTCAACCCCTCGCTCGGCGCCTATCTGGAGGTGCCGGACCGGGCCCGGCTGCGCGCCGACGCGCGCCGGCAGTGGGAGGCGGCTCCGCATGGGAAGCTGCGCGGCCTGCCCATCACCATCAAGGACAACATCTGCATCAACGGCTCGCTCACCGGATGCGCCTCCAAGATCCTCACCGGGTACCAAGCGCCGTATGACGCGACCGTGATCGAGCGGCTGCGACGCGAGGGCGCGGTGCTGATCCCGCGGACGAACATGGATGAGTTTGCCTTCGGCTCCTCGACGGAGAATTCCGCGTTCCGCAACCCCCTGAATCCGCGCGCCAAGGCCGGAGACTCGCGGGTGCCTGGCGGCTCCAGCGGCGGCTCAGCCGCCGCCGTTGCCGCGGACTTGGCGATCGCCGCGCTGGGCTCAGACACCGGCGGCTCGATCCGCCAGCCGGCTTCCTTTTGCGGCATCGTGGGACTGAAGCCGACGTACGGGCGCGTGTCCCGCTACGGGCTCGTGGCCTTTGCCTCGTCGCTGGATCAGATCGGGCCGCTGACGAAAGACGTGCGCGACGCGGCGATTTTGCTCTCGGTCATCGCCGGGCATGACCCGCGCGATTCCACCTCGGCACCGAACCCGGTGCCGGAATACGAAGCGGCGTTAGGACAACCGATCACTGGTGTGAACATTGGCCTGCCGAAGCTGTCTCAACAGGGCATGGAACTGAACGTGCAGAGCCTCGTTGATGGCGCGCTCAAGGTGTTCCGGGAGCTCGGCGCATCCACGCCGGCGATTGATCTGCCGCATCTCGACAAGTCCATCGAGGTGTACTACATCATCGCCACTGCCGAGGCCAGCTCCAACCTGGCCCGGTACGATGGCGTGCGGTACGGGCTGCGCGCCGGCAACGGATCCCTGCGCGAGATGTACCTGGACACCCGGTCGCAAGGCTTCGGCGCCGAAGCCAAGCGGCGCATCCTGCTTGGCACGTACGTGCTCTCCCAGGGGTACTATGAAGCGTATTACCTGAAGGGCATGAAGGTGCGGACGCTGATCAAGCAGGCGTTCGACGAGGCGTTCACGCGGGTGGATCTGATCGCGATGCCGACGTCGCCGACCGTAGCGTTTGCGCACGGGGAGAAGACGGACGACCCGCTGCAGATGTACCTCTCCGACGTCTTTACAATTTCCGCGAACCTGGCCGGGGTGCCGGCGATCTCGATCCCGTGCGGCCGCGACCCGGTCACCGGGCTGCCGGTCGGCCTGCAGCTCTTCGCGCCGCCGTTCCAGGAGGAACGCCTGCTGCGCGCAGCATACGCGTATGAGCAGCGCACCGGTTGGCGCGCCACGCTTGCTGTGCCGGCGTAAGGGCAGGGACATGGGACAAGGGACAAGGGACACGTCACCGTACGAGATCGTGGTGGGGCTCGAGGTGCATCTGCAGCTGGCCACCGCGACCAAGCTCTTCTGCGGCTGCCCGGCTGCTTTCGGCGCGCCACCGAACAGCCAGGTGTGTCCGGTGTGCTTGGGGCTGCCCGGGGTGCTGCCGGTGCTGAACGCGCGCGCCTACGAATGGGGCATCCGAGTGGCGTGTGCATTGCATTGCACGGTCGCACCGGTCATGAAATTCGACCGGAAACAGTACTTTTACCCGGACCTGCCGAAGAACTACCAGATCTCCCAGTTCGACCAGCCGCTGGCAGCGAACGGATGGATTGAGATCGGCGTCCCGCCTTCCGGCGGAACTCCCGCCGGCTCCACCACAAAGCGCGTGCGGATCCGGCGCGCGCACCTGGAAGAGGATGCCGGCAAGTTGCTGCACGAGGGGCAGAAGGACGGGAGCCTGGTGGATTTTAACCGCGCCGGAGTGCCGCTACTCGAGATCGTGAGCGAACCGGACCTGCGCTCGGCGGATGAGGCGTATGAGTACTGCACCGCGCTGAAGGCTGCGTTGGAGTACCTGGACGTGTCCACCTGCGACATGGAGAAAGGCAGCCTGCGGTGCGACACGAACGTCTCGCTGCGTCGGCAGGGGGAGACGGCGCTCGGCGCGAAAGTTGAGGTGAAGAACCTCAATTCGTTCAAAGCGGTCAAGCAGGCGATCGAGTACGAGGCGAAACGGCAAGCGGCCGCGCTGGATGCAGGGCAGCGGATTCCCCAAGAGACGCGCCTCTGGGACGCGAAGCAGCTGCTCACCGAATCGATGCGCAGCAAGGAAGAGGCCGCCGATTACCGGTACTTCCCAGAGCCGGACCTGGTGCCGTTCCACATCGAGCCGGCCGACATCGAGCGGATCCGGGCCGCGCTGCCGGAGTCGCCGTCGCAGCGGCGCGCACGGTTTGCGCGGCAGTACGAGCTCTCGCCCTACGATGCGCAGGTCCTGACGCAGGAGCGCGCGCTCGCCGAGCTGTTCGAGCAGGCGGTGCAGGCACACCCCGCGCCGAAGCCGGTCGCGAACTGGCTGACCGGTGATTTTGCCGCGTACCTGAAGACCGAAGGCAAGACGGTGGTCGCGGCCGGCTTGCGCCCGGCATGGCTCGCCCATCTGCTACAATTGATGGACGATGGCACCATCTCCGGCAAGATGGCCAAGGAGCTGTTTGTGGAGTCGCTCCGGAAACAGGTTGACCCTGCCGAGCTCGCCACAGCCGGCGGACTGCGCCAGATCGTGGACACCGGGGCGCTCGAGTCGCTGGCCGATCGCGTCATTCAGGAGTTTCCGAAGTCCGTGGAGGATTATCGAAAGGGGAAAGCGAATGCGCTCATGTTCCTCGTGGGGCAAGCCATGAAGCGGTCCCAGGGCAAGGCCAACCCGCAGCAGATGTCGGACACGCTCAAGCGCCGCATCGAGTCGTTGAAGCCGGAAGGTGCCGCATGAAGTGCTCCAACTGGCGTGCCGTCGCAGTCGCCGCGGCGCTGCTGAGCCTTGCGCCGGCGTCGGCCTGGGCGGCCAAGCATGCGCGCGTCAGCCCCAACGACGAGTTCTACAAGGAACTCGAGACCTTCGAGAACGCCCTGGCCCTCGTCCAATCGGATTACGTGGAGGAGCCGGAGGCAAAGGACTTGATCTACGGCGCGCTCAAGGGCATGCTGGCCACGCTGGATCCGTACAGCCAGTTTCTGGATCCGGACAGCTACAACGAGCTGAAGGTGGAGACCGAAGGCGAGTTCGGCGGGCTCGGCATCGAGATCACGATCAAGGATGAGCTGCTGACCGTGATCACGCCCCTCGACGAGACCCCGGCCGCCAAGGCCGGCATTAAGCCGCAGGATAGGATCGTGAAGATCGACGGGGAGCTCACCCGAGGCTTGACGCTGCTCGATGCCGTGAAGAAGCTCCGAGGCAAGCCAGGCTCGACGGTGCGTCTGACCATCCTGCGCGAAGGGGAGAATGAACTGCTCGAGGTGGAGGTCCCGCGCGCGATCATCAAGATCCGCAGTGTGCGCAACGCCGAGGTCCTCGAAGAAAAGATCGGCTACGTCCGCATCGCTGATTTCGGGGAGCGGACGACCGAGGACCTGCGCACCGCGCTGGACCAGCTCAAGCAGCAGGAGATGGAAAGCCTGATCATCGACCTGCGGAACAACCCGGGCGGGCTGCTGGACGTCGCCGTCTCCACCTCCGAGCTGTTCTTAAAGCGCAACGACCTCATCGTCTCGACCAAGGGCCGGCTGCGCAACCAGAACATGGAGTTCCGGGCGCGCGGCGACGGCAGCGTCAACGGCGTGCCGCTCGTCGTGCTGATCAACGAAGGCTCGGCCTCAGCGTCGGAGATCTTCGCCGGCGCGATCCAGGACCACCACCGGGGCGTCATCCTGGGCACGAAATCGCACGGCAAGGCGTCGGTCCAGACGGTGTTTCCGCTCAAGGACGGCTCGGCGCTGAAGCTGACGACGAGCAAGTACTTCACGCCGAGCGGCAAGTCCATCCACGGCGAAGGCATCCACCCGGACGTCGAGGTGAAGCTGGAAGAGCTGAACGCCAAGGAGGAAGAGAAGGGCGCCAAGCCCAACGGCCCGCGGGCCGATGAAGTCTTCGACCGGCTGGAGCAAGACGAGAAGAAGGACGGCGCGGCCGGCGCCAAGCCTGAAGACGCGGTCCAGGCCCCGAAGGTTGACACGCTGCGGGACAATCAGCTGGCCCGGGCCGTCGATCTGCTCAAAGGGCTCCGCGTGTATCAGCACCAGGGCGTCATTCAGTGAGCGTCGCGCTGCGGATCGTCGGCATCGAGACCTCGTGCGATGAGACCGGCATCGGCATCGTCGAGGACGGCCGGCGCGTCTTGGCCAACGCGGTCGCCTCGAGCCTGACGCAGCATGAGCCGTACGGGGGCGTAATCCCGGAGATCGCGGCCCGCGCCCACGTGGAGGCGCTGTGGGAGGTGTTCGGGCAGGCGTTGACGGCCGCCTCCCTTCAGCCGGAGCAGTTGGATGCGATCGCCGTGACGCAAGGCCCTGGCTTGCCAGGCGCGCTGCTCATCGGCCTGGCGTTCGCCAAGGGGCTGGCCCTGTCGCTCGATCGGCCGCTCATTCCCGTGGATCACCTGGCCGCGCACCTGTATGCCGGCGAGATGGTCTCAACGGTTGAGCCGCCGTACATCGGGCTCGTCGTCTCCGGAGGCCACACGCTGCTCGCCGTCGTCCATCCGGAACAGCGGTACGAAATCTTAGGCGAGACCCGGGACGACGCGGTCGGCGAAGCCTTCGACAAGGTCGCGAAGCTGCTGGGACTGGGCTATCCAGGCGGCCCGGCCATCGATGCGCTCTCCACGGAAGGCCAGTGCGATCGCGTCGTCCTGCCGCGCGGCCAGACCAAGCAGGCGCTTGATTTCAGCTTCAGCGGGCTCAAGACTGCGGTGTTCCATTACGTCGAATCGGCCGCACGCAAACAGGGCCATGATGCCGCGGTGCCGCTGGAGCGGCAAGCCATCGCCGACATCGCGGCCGGGTTCCAGGAGGCGGCCGTGGACGTCCTCATCCAGAAGACGCTCAAGGCGTGTCAGCGCACCGGCATGACCCAGATCGTGGTGGGCGGCGGTGTGGCTTCGAACCGGCGGCTCCGCGCGCGGTTCGCCGAGGAAGGCGTAGCCAAGAAGCTCCAGATCGTGTTCCCGCCACCGGTGCTGTGCGTGGACAACGGCGCCATGGTCGCCGGAATCGGGTTCCCGCTGCTGCAACGCGGCCGCACGGCCCCGCTGTCCATTGCGGCCGACTCCAACCTCTGTTTGGTGGGCTGATGCAGGACTTGTGGGCTGAGGTGTGGCCGGTGTTGTCGCAGCTGCTCATCGTCACCGTCCTCTCCGGGGTCGTCGGGTATGAGCGGGAACGGCTCGGCCGGTCGGCCGGGATGCGGACCCACATGCTTGTCGGCATCGGCTCCTGCCTGGTGATGATGACCGGGGTCTACATGTTTGATACCTTCGGCGAGCTCGTGGATCCCACCCGCATGGCCGCACAGGTTGTCAGCGGGCTGGGCTTTCTGGGCGGCGGGGCGATCCTGCGCTACGGAGCCTCGGTCCGCGGGCTCACCACGGCCGCCGGCCTGTGGGCGGTTGGCTTGATCGGGTTGGCGGTGGGCGCCGGGTTCGTGGTTGGCGCCGCCGTGAGCAGCGTCCTCGTCCTGGTGGTCTTGTTCATCCTCCGGAAATTCGAGCATTCGATCAAGGGGAACCAGGAGGCAAGCCGGTAACCGAGGGCAGCGCCAACCAGACAGGAGGGCGCATGGGGTTTCGGCGAGGGAAAGAGGCGGAAGACATGGATCGGTGGTTGGACGTCGACGCTAGTATGACCGGCACGCTGGCGTTCAAGGACCCGGTGAACTTGCGCATCAACGGCCGGTTCGAGGGGACCTTGGATACGAAGGGGACCTTGGCGATCGGTGAGAAGGCGCAGGTCAAGGCGACGATCCGCGGCGAGACGATCAGCATCAAGGGCTCGGTGCACGGCACCGTCATCGCCACCGGGCGCGTGGAGCTGCTGCCGGGCGCGCGCGTGACCGGCAAGCTGGCCAGCCCGCGCGTCGTGATCCAGGACGGCGCATTGTTCCACGGCACGCTGGAGATGCTCGGCGCGGCAGAGCCGGTCTGGATGAGCGTCGAAGAGCTGGCCCGGTACCTGGAAGTTGAGGCCGCAACGGTGATCCAGTGGGCGCAGTCCGGCCGGTTGCCTGGGCAGCAACAGCCGGAGGGGTGGCGGTTCGAGCGCCAACGGATCGAAGAATGGCTGGCGCAGGAGAAAATCACGAAATAGCGAGGCATGGAGAAACTCTGGACGGCGACTGAGGTCGCCAAGTACCTCGGCATTCATGAGCAGGACGTGGACGCGCTGGTCCGCGACGGGCGCCTGACCGGCTACAAGCTGGGCGGAGAGTTCCTCCGGTTCCGGCCGGACCAGGTGGAGGCCCTCAAGCCGGTGGTCGCCGAAGGCGCCATGCCCGTGGCCCCAGCCGCGGCACCCACGTGGATGGACCAGGCCAAAGAGTTCCTCTACTTCAACGATTTTTACATTATTTCCGCCGGCCTGCTCCTCGCCCTGGTCGGCTACCTGATCTCCCTCGGGTAACCCATGGCCCGCGCAAAGACGCGGCCGTCCACCTCCTTGCGCCGGTTGGCGCGGCGGCCCTACGATGACTTAGGGTTCGCCCGCGTGGATACGCACCGGGCGGCCCGGCGCGGCGTCCCCGAAGCCATCCTGTGCGAAGGCAAGACCGCCGAACAGATCGTGCGCATCGCGCAGCGTCTGCTCGCGCACCGCCAGCTCGTGGTGCTGACCCGCTTGGAGCCCTCTGTGTACCAGCGCGTGGCGGCCAAGTTGCCGGCCTTGCGGTACGTGCCGCACGCCAGGGTTGCGGTGGCCCATGCCGGCGCGCCGGTGCCGCGCCACGGCCTCGTGGCCGTCGTGACCGGCGGCACCGCCGACGTGCCGGTCGCTGAGGAGGCCACCGTGACGCTCGAAGCCTTGGGCAGCCGGGTGGCCCGGGTGTACGATGCTGGCGTGGCCGGCCTGCACCGGCTGCTCGGCTCCCTGCCGATTCTGCGTCGTGCGCGCGTCATCGTGGTGGTCGCCGGCATGGAGGGCGCCTTGGCCAGCGTCGTCGGGGGATTGGTCCGCTGCCCGGTGATCGCGGTGCCGACGAGCGTTGGCTATGGTGCGAGTTTCGCCGGGATCGGCCCCTTGCTGACCATGCTGAATAGTTGCGTGCCAGGCATCGGCGTCGTGAATATCGACAACGGCTACGGCGGCGCATATTTGGCGCACCTGATCAACCGCCCTGCCGTCGCAACGCGCGGATGACGCGCCGGCGCTCCTACCGGGTTGCTGGGCGGCTGACTCCGGCGGGGAACCGAGGCTTGCGCGCCCGGGCGGTCTGTTTAGGCCGGGGCGAACAGATGGACTGGCATTCCACAGGTGAACGGGAAGAGCTGCTGTTGGGTGTCGCGGGACGCGTGCGGGTGGAGCTCCAAGGATCGCGCCGCATCCGCCGGATGACCCTGACGGCCGGCCAGAGCGTCTTTCTGCCGCGAGGGACGAAGCACCGCGTCGTGAACGCCTTTGCACGGGCCGGATCCTATGTGTACGTCACCGGGCCATGCTGACACTCACCTCTGGCCACATCGGCACGCGGCTACGAGAGCTTGGAATCGCGACCACCCAACAGCTTGACCAGGCCTGCCAGGAACTTGCCTCCACCCAGGAGCGGTTCAGCGTGATCTTGACGAAACTGGGCGTCTTGCGCGATCCAGACGCCGGCAAGCGGCTCGCCCCACAATTGGGCGCCTTGCCGCAACGGTTCCCAGAGCCACCCGGGGAGACGCCGAGCAGCACCAAGATCCCAGCCGCCGTGTGGCGCGGCCACCGGCTCGTGCCGCTGCGGGAGACCGGCGGCACGCTGCTCGTCGGCACTGACGATCCGCTCTCGGTGTTCGCGCTGGAGATGCTGGGCCGCAAGATCGGCTGCCCTGTGGAAGCCGTGCTCTTGGCAGAGCCCCAGGCCACCTCGTTGTTGAGCGGTGCGGTGAAATCTGAGCCAGTGATTGCGCCACCGCCCAAAGTCCCCGCCCCCCCAGCCACATCGAAATCCAACCTCACCAAACCGGTGCCATCGCGTCCGGCGGTATCGCCGGTGGCCGCCCGGGCCGGCGATAGCGAAAGGCGGGCCGGGGAGCCGGGAGCTCTGCGCTCTGGGCAGGGTGGCGAGGGAACCTCGGCGTCGGAGGCTGCGTCGGCCGATGAGCCGATCATTGCGCTCGTGGATTCGATGCTGGCCGAAGCGGTCCGGCTGCGCGCAAGCGACATCCACCTGCAACCGGCCTCAGACACCCTGCGGGTCCGCTACCGGATTGACGGCGTGCTGCACGATGTGAACAGCCCGCCCAAGGCGTTGCAAGGCCCGCTCGTCAGCCGCATCAAGATCATGGCCGGGCTGAACATCGCCGAGAAGCGTCTGCCGCAGGACGGTCGGCTGCAGCTGGCCGTCGAGAAACGGCCGATGGATGTGCGCGTTTCGACCCTGCCGTCGACCCATGGCGAGTCGATCGTCATGCGCCTGCTCGACCGCAGCCAGCCGGCACGCGGCCTGCCGGAGATGGGCCTGGGTGAGGAGGACCAGCGGCGGTGGCTCGAGCTGGTCCGCCGGCCGCACGGCATGGTGCTCGTGACCGGCCCGACCGGCTCTGGAAAAACCACGACCCTGTACGGGGCGCTGTCGACGCTGAATGAGCCGGACCGAAAACTCATCACGGTCGAAGACCCGGTCGAATATCAGCTCGCCGGAGTCAATCAAGTGGCGGTCAAGCCAGGCATCGGCCTGACCTTTGCCGCGGGGCTGCGCTCCATGCTGCGCCAGGCCCCTGACGTGATCATGGTCGGGGAAATTCGGGACCAAGAGACGGCGCAGGTCGCGGTGCAGGCGGCCCTCACTGGGCACCTGGTGCTCACGACGCTCCATACGAACGATGCGCCCTCGGCCATCACCCGGCTGATCGACATGGGCGTGCCGCCGTTTCTTGTCGCCTCGACGGTGCAGGGGATCATGGCGCAGCGGCTGGTGCGGCGCATCTGCCCGGCATGCCGCCTGACGGATAATGCCACCGCCGAAGAGCGCGCCTTCCTGGGTGCCGGCACCGAGGTGCTCCAGGTCATCCGCAGCACCGGGTGCGACAAGTGCCGGGGCACTGGATTTCTCGGCCGCATCGGCGTCTTCGAGCTCTTGGTGATGAGCGACGCGTTGCGCCAGCTCGTGGTGGGGAAGGCCTCGGCCGCAGCCCTCCGCAGGCAGGCGGCCAAGGAAGGCATGACCGGCCTGCGGGATGACGGGGTGCAGAAGGTGCGCGAGGGGTTGACGACAGCGGCAGAAGTGCTCCGCGTGGTGTCGGACGCATGAGCGACCCGGTCCTGAAACTGGAGGGCTTGAGCGAGGCGTTCGCGCAAGCAAGCGCAGCCAGCGTCAGCCCGGAAGCGGCGAAGGACAGTGCGAAGCTCGTCGAGCTGGCGAGTGCGGCCCCGATCGTCCGGCTCGTGGACCTGGTGCTCGGCGAGGCGGTCACCCGCCGCGCCTCGGATGTCCACGTGGAAGCGTTCGAGCGCGACGTCCGCATCCGGTACCGCATCGATGGCCGGTGCTACCAAGTCGCGCAGCCGCCGAAGAACTTGGCCTTAGCGCTCGCCTCGCGCTTGAAGGTCATGGCTAACCTGGACGTGGCCGAGTCGCGGCTGCCGCAGGATGGGCGCATCCTCCTGGAGCTCTCCGGCGGCCGCCGCGTGGACCTGCGCATCTCCACGCTGCCGACGGTGCACGGCGAAAGCATCGTGCTGCGCGTGCTGGACCGGGGCGCGGTCAGCAAGACGCTGGTCGAGCTGGGCATGGCGCCGGCGATGCAGCAGGCGATCGAGGAGCTGGCCGGCCGGCCCCACGGCCTGCTGCTCGTGACCGGGCCCACCGGCGCCGGCAAGACCACGACGCTGTACGCGTGCCTGAACAAGCGCAACACGCCGGAGCTGAAACTCATCACGACCGAGGACCCGGTGGAGTACGACGTCAGCGGGCTGGTGCAGGTGGCGGTCAACGAGAAGATCGATTTGAAGTTCGGCACGTGCTTGCGCGCGATCTTGCGCCACGACCCGGACGTGATCATGGTGGGCGAGATCCGGGACCAGGACACGGCGCAGGTCGCCATCCAGGCCGCGTTGACCGGCCACACCGTGTTCTCGACGCTGCACACGAACGATGCGCCGGGTGCGGTGACGCGGCTGCTGGACATGGGGGTGGAGCCCTTCCTCATCACCTCGACGGTGACCGGTGTCTTAGCACAGCGGCTGGTCCGCGTGCTGTGCCCGGCGTGCCGGGCGCCCTATGCGCCCTCTGCCGAAGAGCTGGCCGCGCTGCAGTGGCCCTCCGGCGAACCGCCGCCGACGCTGATGAAGGCCGTCGGGTGCGCCGAATGCCAAGGCCTCGGGTTCAGGGGGCGGACCGGTCTCTATGAGCTGTTGATCATGCACGAGCGGCTGCACCCGGTCGTGTTGGAGCGGCGCAGTGTTGACGCGCTCCGCGCCGCTGCGCGCGCCGCGGGGATGACGACCCTGCGCGACGACGGCATCGCCAAGGTGCTGGCCGGGCTGACGACCGTCGGGGAGATGCTGAGGGAGACCCAAGATGCGTAAGTTCGCACGAATGCGGAATGCGGAATGCGGAATGCGGAATAGCAGGTCAATCCGAAATCCGAAATCCGAAATCCGAAATCCCGGATTTACTCTTGTCGAACTCCTCGTGGTGGTGGCCATCCTCGGCATCCTGGCCGGGCTCGTGACGGCCGGGGCGCAAGCGGCCCGCCGCCGCGCCGCGGTCACGAAAACCAAGGTAATGATCGCCTCGCTGGAAACTGAGATCGCGATGTACGAGTCAGACATGGGCGCGTATCCGGAGACCGGGAACGCGAACCTGGTCACCGCGCTCCAGGATGATCCTGGCGATGCGCATTGGGGCGGCCCGTACCATGAGTTCAAGGCTGAAGAGCTCAAGGACGGCGAGCTGGTCGACGCGTGGGGCCAGCCCTATGTCTATGTCTCGGTGAACGGCGGCGCCCCGGAGCACCGGACCCGATCTTTCGACATCTACTCCCTGGGCCAGAACGCGCAGGATGAGGCAGGGGGAGGCGATGATCTTGTCAATTGGTGACAGTTTCGAGTTGCGAGTTTCGAGTGACGAATGCAGGGCAAGATGAGGTTTCACTCGCCACTCGCTACTCGTCACTCGTCACTGTCACGCGGGTTTACGTTGGTTGAGGTGCTCGTGGTCCTCGGCATCATGGGCCTCATGCTGGGGATAGGGGTGCCAGGGCTGGTGGCGTACGCCCGGCAAGCGCGGCTGCGCGCGACCGCCCGGCAGGTGGTCGGCCTGGTGTCGCTTGCCCGGAGCTCGGCCATCAGCTCGCGGCAGGAGCGGGTCGTCGTGTTCGATGAAGAGGGTCAGGAGATCCGCGTGGAGGCGCCGTCATCCGGGGAGACCATGGAGCAGGTGGTCCGGCTGCCGACCGGCATGGCGGTCGACCTGCGCATTGGCGGGGAGGTACCGGCCCAGCCACGGTTCGCGTTCCGCTCCAGCGGCGCGCTCACCGGCCGCTCGGTCGCGTTGATGCTCTCGCACGCCGGGCACGAGCGGACGATCAGCGTCACGGCCGCCACCGGCTCCATCGCCCTGGAATAGCTTGACGCTCACAGGGGAAACGTGCTAGCATTTGCTCGAATGGATTGGAGTGTCATCAGGCATCCAGCCGTACTCAGCCTGGCCCTCCTGCTGTCCTCAGCCCCTGGCGTCGCGCACGCCGCTTCCCTCCGCGAAGAGGCGATTACCTACCGGACGCAAGGGTATGAGGCGCAGCGGCGAGGCGACCGCGCCAACGCCCTTTCGCTGTACCAGAAGGCCGCTGCGCTGGATCCCAACTACCCTACGCCGCTTAACGACATGGGCGTGATCCTCGAAGAGGAGGGCCGGTTGGAAGATGCTGAGCAGGCGTACCGCAAGGCGCTGGAGCTGAGCCCGAACTACCTGGAAGGGCACGCCAACCTCGCCATGCTGTATGAGCGCATGGGCAAGAAAGAGCAGGCGATCTTCCACTGGCTCAAGCGGTACCAGCTGGGCGACCCACACGATCCATGGACAGCGCGCGCCGAAGAGCGGCTGGTGGCGCTGGATGTGCTGAAGACGTATCCCGGCATGAAGGGCAAGATCTATCACCGCCGCCGGGTCGTGGATGAGGAGCTGAACGCGCAGGACCAGACGCTTGAGGAATTTCACGCGGTCACAGAAGGACGCGGCCATTGGCCCCCGTCCCCGTGACCTGACCGTGCCGGCACGACCACCCGCTTGAACCCACACCTCCAACTCCCGGGACAACACCCACAACCGCCGACCAGCGCCTAGCGCGCTGACGATCACCGCGAAACCCTGCTCCATGATGCTGCGCAAAGTGTTCTTGATCGACGGGACTGCGTTCAGCTACCGCGCGTTCTATGCGATCCGCGCGCTGGCGACCGCCGACGGCCGTCCGACGAACGCGGTCTACGGGTTCGTCACCGCGCTGCAAGCGCTGCGGCAGAAGGAGCATCCGGACGCGCTGGCGGTGGCCTTCGATGCCGGCAAGCCGACGTTCCGGCACGCGCAGTTTGCGGCGTACAAAGAGCACCGCAAGCCGATGCCGGAGGAGCTGATCGGGCAGCTGCCGCTGATCAAGCAGGTGCTGGCCGCGTACCGGATCCCAGTGTTCGAGCAGGCCGGGTACGAGGCAGAGGACCTGCTGGCGAGTGTGGCGCGGCAGATCGTCGAGCCAGGGGTCGACGTCTATCTTGTGACCGGCGACAAGGATGCGATGCAGCTCGTGAACAGCCACGTCAAAGTGTATAACCCGCAGAAGAACAACCTGGTGATGGACGCGGCCGCGGTGAAGGCGCAGTACGGCATCGGTCCAGAAGCCATCCCAGACCTCTTAGCCCTCATGGGCGATGCCACGGACAACATCCCCGGGGTCAATGGGATCGGCCCGAAGACCGCGGTTGAGCTGCTGCTGCAGTTCGGTACCGTGGAGCGGTTGTACGCCCGCCTCGGGGAGGTGGAGAGCGAGGCTCGTCGGCGACGGCTGCTGGAGTCCAAGGAACAAGTGGCGCTGGCCCGCGAGCTGGCGACGATCCGGGCGGATGCGCCGGTGACCGCCTCGCTTGAGCAACTGGCGGTGCAGGAACCGGACACCGCGGCGCTGCGTCACCTCTTCCGCGAGCTGGAGTTCAAGAAACTGCTCCGCGGGCTGGATGCCGAGGCACCGGCTGATGATGGCGCGCCGGCCGGGTCATCGCCTGAGGCGCTGCGTGCCATGCTGGCCGGCCAGGCCCCGACTGCACTGGCCGGGTTTCAGGCCGGCGAGGGTCGATTGGTGGTGGCCGTGGCGCGCGGCGAGCAGGCGTGGAGCGGCGCGCTCGATGACTCGAAGACGCGCGCCAGTATGCGGCAATGGCTGGCTGATCCGCGCGCCCCGAAGCTGGCGCACGATGCCAAGCGGCTGACGCACCAGCTCGTTGCGGCCGGCTGTCCGTTGGCTGGCCTTGCGGGCGATACGATGATCGCCGCGCACCTGGTCAACCCGGCGCGTACCGAACAGCTGCTGTCTGATCTTTCTGCGGAATATTTGGACCGGCCGCTGGGCCAGGAGCCGTCCATGGAGGGCTTGCTCGCGGCTGATCCTGCCGCGCTGGCGTACGCCGCCAGGTCGGCGCGCGCCATCAGCCTGCTACATGAGCGGCTCATGGCGGTCTTGGAGGAGCGCAAGCAAGCCGCACTGTACCGGGAGCTGGAACTGCCGCTGATCAGCGTGCTGGCGCGCATGGAAGCCTCCGGCATCGGGCTCGACGTGCCGTACCTGAAGGGCTTGTCCGTCCAGATGGGGGCGACGCTTGAGCGGTTGACCCGCGAGATCTACGCGCACGCCGACGGCGAGTTCAACTTGAACTCTCCGAAGCAGCTCGGCGAGGTGCTCTTTACGCGGCTGAAGCTGCCGGTGGTGAAGCGCGGCAAGACCGGCCCGTCCACCGATAGCGGCGTCCTGCAGCAGCTGGCCGAGCAGCATCCGTTGCCGAAACTGATCCTGGAATACCGCGAACTGGCCAAGCTGGTCTCGACCTATGTCGACGCGCTGCCGGAGCTGGTCTCGCCGGCGGATGGCCGGCTGCACACGTGTTTGAACCAGACCGCGACCGCGACCGGCCGGCTCTCCTCCAGCGAGCCGAATTTGCAGAACATCCCGATCAAGACCGAGCTGGGCCGCTCGATCCGCAAGGCGTTCATCCCAGGCACCCCAGGCTGGGTGCTGGTCGCGGCCGACTATTCCCAGGTCGAGCTGCGCATCTTTGCGCACCTCTCAGGCGATGCGCGGCTCTCGGCGGCCTTCCGAGAAGGGAAAGACATCCACCGGTTCACCGCGTCGCTGATCTACGGCGTGCCTGAAGCCGAGATCACGGCTGCGCAGCGCAGCGCCATGAAGGCGATCAACTTCGGCATCCTCTACGGGATGTCGGCGTTCGGGCTCTCCAAGGAGCTGCACATCCCGCAGGCCGACGCGCAGGTCTTCATCACCGAGTACTTCGCGCGCTACCCGCAGGTGCGCGCCTACTTGGACCAGGTGGTGGCCGATGCCAAGCGGCTCGGGTATGTCCAGACCTTGCTCGGCCGGCGGCGCTATATTCCTGAACTCGCCAGCCCGGACCCGATGACACGCCAGTTCGGCGAACGCATGGCCATCAACGCGCCGATCCAAGGCAGCGCGGCCGATTTGATCAAGCGTGCGATGGTGCAGCTCTCCGCGCGGCTTGAGGCGAAGCGGCTGGCGTCGCGCATGATCCTCCAGGTGCATGATGAGTTGATCTTCGAGGCGCCGGTTCAAGAGCTGGACCGGCTGGTGCCGGTGGTGCGGCGCACGATGGAAGAAGCCCTTGCGCTCGATGTGCCTGTCGTGGTCACGGTGAAATCCGGGCCGAACTGGCTGGAGATGGCGCCGGTCGCATGATCGTGATCGGTGTCACCGGCGGTGTGGGGACTGGCAAGAGCACGGTGGCAAGGATGTTCGGCGCGCTGGGGGCCGAGGTGCTGGATGCGGACGCGATTGCGCGCGAGCTGATGCGGCCAGGACAGCCGGTCTGGCGGCGCATCGTGAAGGCCTTCGGCCGGCGGATGGTGCGGGAGGACCGCACGCTGTGCCGCCGTGCACTGGCCCGCGTCGTGTTCCGCGACGCGGCACAGCGGCGGCGGCTGGAACGGATCGTGCCCCCGGCGGTGCTCGCCGAGATCCGGCGGAGGATCCGGCACGCACGGCGGCAGCGCAAGACAGCGGTGGTGGCGGACATCCCGCTGCTCGTGGAGACCGGGTCGCACCGGTGGATGGACGCGCTCGTCGTGGTGACGGCGCGCCCGGCCCAGCAGGCCGCGCGGTTGCGCGCGAAGTTCGGCTGGAGCCGGGAGGATGTTCAGGCGCGCCAGCACGCACAGATGGCGCTGAAGGCCAAGGTGGCGTTGGCCGATCACGTGGTGGATAATACAGGCAGCGTGGGGGTCACGCGAACACAGGTGAAAAGGCTATGGAAGCAGCTAGTCCAACGGTGAAGGCGCCGGCGAAGCTCGACATCGCCGCGCTGAAAGATTTGAAGATGCCGGAGTTGATGAAGGTCGCCCGGGACATGGGGGTCAACGGCATCTCCGGGGCGAAGAAGCAGGACCTGATCTTCAAGATCCTGTCCACGCAGACCGAGAAAGAGGGGCTGATCTTCTCCTCCGGGGTCCTCGAGATCCTGCCGGACGGGTTCGGCTTTCTCCGGTCGCCGAACTACAACTACCTGCCGTGCCCGGACGACATCTACGTCTCGCCCTCGCAGATCCGCAAGTTCGATCTGCGCACCGGCGACATGGTCAACGGGCAGGTGCGGCCGCCGAAGGAAGGGGAGCGGTATTTCGCGCTCCTGAAGGTCGAGGCGGTCAACGGGGAGAACCCGGAAGACTCGAAGATTAAGGCGAACTTCGACAACCTGACCCCGATCTACCCGAATAGCCGGCTCGTCCTTGAGACGAACCCGAAAGAGATGTCCACCCGCATCATGGACCTGCTGACCCCGATCGGGAAGGGCCAGCGCGGCTTGATCGTCGCGCCGCCGTATTCCGGCAAGACGGTCCTGCTGCAGAAGATCGCCAACGCGATCACCACGAACAATCCCGAGGTTGTCCTCATCGTGCTGCTGATCGATGAGCGGCCCGAAGAGGTGACCGAAATGCAGCGCACGGTCAAAGGCGAGGTGATCTCCTCGACCTTCGATGAGCCGGCCGACCGGCACGTGCAGGTGGCCGAGATCGTGCTCGAGAAGGCGAAGCGGCAGGTCGAGCACCACAAGGACGTCGTGGTCCTGCTGGACTCGATCACGCGTCTGGCCCGCGCGTACAACACCGTCGAGCCGCACAGCGGCCGCGTGCTGACAGGCGGTCTGGACGCCAACGCGCTGCACAAGCCGAAGCGGTTCTTCGGGGCGGCCCGCGGCATCGAAGAGGGCGGGAGCCTCACCATCATCGGGACGTGCATCATCGACACCGGCTCCCGGATGGACGAGGTCATCTTCGAGGAGTTTAAGGGCACCGGCAACATGGAACTGACCATGGACCGGAACTTGTTCCAGCGGCGCATCTACCCGGCCATCGACATCCGCCGCTCGAACACGCGGCGCGAGGAGCTGCTCGTCAACAACGACGAGTTGCAGAAGATCTGGGTCTTGCGTAAAGTATTGAACGAAATGGACCCGGTCCAATCGATGGAATTGCTGATCGACCGGCTGGGCAAGACGAAGAACAACGCTGAGTTTCTGGCCACGATGGCCACCAAAAAGACCTAAAGGAGCCCAGAATGAAAGACGGCATCCACCCCGACTATGTCGAGTGCACGATCACGTGCACCTGCGGCGCGGCGTACCATACCCGCTCGACGAAGAAAGCGATCCACGTGGACATCTGCGCGAAGTGCCACCCGTTCTTCACCGGCACGCAGAAGCTCATCGACACCGCGGGCCGTGTTGAGCGGTTCAAGCGGAAGTACAGCGAGAAAGCGCCCGCCAAGAAGTCCTGAACCGGCGGCCCACAACCCTACCATGAACGCGTTGGGCGAGTCGCTGCGCCGGCAGCTGGCTGCCCTGGATGAGCGCTATACCCGCCTCGAAGAGGAGTTCGCGACGCATGCCGGGTCGCGGGATCCGAAGCTCTACCAGCAGAACGCCCGGGAACTCTCCGAGCTGCGCGAGCTGGTCAGCCTGTATCGGGCCTTCTGCCGGATCGAACACGACACTCGCGAGGCTGAAACACTGGCCCGCGGGCAGCACGATCGCGAGATGTCCGAGATGGCCTCGCACGAGGCTGCCTCGCTGCACCGGCAGCTCGAGGAGACCGGGGCCGCGATCGAACGCCTCTGGACCGAGCGGCACGCCGAGCCTGAACGCCCCCTGATCGTCGAAATCCGCGCTGGCACCGGCGGGTTGGAAGCGAGCCTCTTTGTCGGGGACCTGTACCGGATGTACACGAAGTTCGCGGTGAAAGCCGGCTTGACCACCGAGCTCTTGAGCAGCTCGCCCTCCGAGGCCGGCGGCTTGAAAGAGGTCGCCTTCGCGGTGCGCGGACCTGGCACGTGGCGCAGTTTCAAGCATGAGAGCGGGGTCCACCGCGTGCAGCGCGTCCCGGCCACCGAAGCCCAGGGCCGCATCCACACCTCCACCGTCACCGTGGCGATCCTCCCGGAACCGCAGGACGTGGAGCTTGCCGACATCCCGGCGAAAGACCTGCAGATCGACGTGTACCGTTCCTCCGGCGCCGGCGGGCAAAGCGTCAACACCACCGACTCGGCGGTGCGCATCCGGCATCTGCCCACCGGCCTCATGGTCACCTGCCAGGATGAGCGCAGCCAGCTCCGCAACAAGGAGCGGGCCATGCGCGTGCTGCGCGCCCGGCTGCTGGATACGATGCAGCATTCGCAGCAGCAGGAGATGGCCTCGGCCCGCAAGCTACAGGTGGGCGGGGCCGAACGCAGCGAGAAGATCCGCACCTATAATTTTCCTGACCGGCGCATCACCGACCACCGGGCCGGTGTGACGCTGCACCAGCTGGACCTGGCGATGGAAGGCGAGCTGCAACCGCTGCTCGATGCGCTCACCGCGTGGGATCGCCGGCAGGTGGGGGGATGACCACCACTATGGTGGCGTCCGCGCGAAGCGTGACGGAGTTGTTTGCGGCTCGGCTCGCCATGGCTGGGTGCGAGAGCGCTGCGCAGGAAGCCGCACAGCTGGTCAGTCGGGAACTAGGGCTGCCGCGGCTTGAGGCGTACCTGCATGACGGTGTGCTGGATCAGCACGCACTCGCACGGCTGGAGGCGCAGGTCGCGCGCCGGTGCGCCGGCGAGCCATTGCAATATATCCTTGGCGAGGCCCCGTTCTTCGGCGCGACCTTTGCCGTCGGACCCGGCGTGTTTATCCCGCGGCCAGAGACCGAAACCATCGTCAGCGTCTTCCTGGAACGCCTCCGCAGGCTCGGTCAGAAGCCCTTGCGGCTGGCGGACTTGGGCACCGGCAGCGGATGCATCGCCGTGACGCTGGCACGTGAGCTTCCGGCTTGTCTTGTCGTGGCTGTTGAGCTATCATGGAACACCTTATTCGTCGCCAGGCGCAACGTGCTGGCGCACGGGATGGCCGCACGCGTGGCGTGCGTGCAGGGCGATTGGCTGCAGCCCCTCCGGGGCGTGGTGGACGGGATCATTTCGAATCCTCCGTACGTGCCGAGCAGGCAGGTCGACGGCCTGCCGCAGGACGTGCGCCACGAGCCCCGACAAAGCTTGGACGGCGGGCCGGACGGCCTTGATCCGGCGCGGCGGCTCATCAGGCACGCTTCCGAACGGCTGACGCCCCACGGCGTGCTTGTCCTCGAATGCGGGGAAGACCATGCCGGCGCGTTGCTGGCCGAGATACAGCGGCAGCTATGGATTGAGACGGTTGAGATGATCTTTGATTTGACCGGACGCCCGCGGGGCGTGGCGGCCATCCGGCGTTGAGCATGGAACACCCCCTGGAGCGCCTGCTGCTGCAGCGCAGCGGGCCGCTGCGCGGCGTCGTGTCCGTCAGCGGCGCGAAGAACGCGGTGCTGCCCATCATGGCCGCCTGCCTGCTGAGCGACGAGCCCTCGGTCATCACCCGGGTGCCGCGCGTGACCGATGTGGGCACGATGGCAGAGATCCTTCGGCAGCTCGGGGCCGACGCGCGGCTGCAGGATGAGCGCCTAACGGTCACGCCGGGGCCGGCACGGGTCGAAGCTCCGTATGAGTTAGTCAGCAAGATGCGCGCCTCGATCTGCGTGCTCGGGCCGCTGCTGGCGCGCTACGGTAAGGCGCAGGTGTCCATGCCAGGCGGCTGCGTGCTCGGCTCTCGGCCGATCGACCTGCATCTCAAAGGCCTGCAAGCGCTCGGCGCCTCGTACGTCTTAGAGCATGGCGACATCAAGGCCGAGACGCGCGGTTTGCGTGGCACCCGGGTGCATCTGGGCGGCCCGGCCGGGTCCTCGGTCCTGGCCACGGATAACGTGATGATGGCCGCGACGCTGGCCCAGGGCATCACGGTGATCGAGCAGGCGGCGTGCGAGCCTGAAGTCGTGGACCTGGCCGAGTGCCTGATCCGCATGGGGGCGAAGATTTCAGGCCACGGCGGTTCGGTCATCCGGATCGAAGGCGTGGCGCGCCTCCGGGGCGCGCACCATGAGACTATCCCGGACCGGATCGAAGCCGGCACATTCCTGATCGCGGCCGGGCTGCTTGGCGGCGATCTGATCGTCGAGGGCGGCCGCCGCGAGTACCTCGAGGCGGTCATCGACAAGCTGGCCGAGGCCGGGATCGCGATCGATCCTGTGGACGGCGGCTTGCGGGTGCGCTCCGGCGGACGGCCGCGGCCGGTCGAAGTGACGACGCTGCCGTTTCCAGGGTTCCCGACGGATTTGCAGGCGCCGCTCACCGCGATGCTGTCTCTGGCGCAGGGTGTGAGCGTCGTGACCGAGAAGATCTATCCGGAGCGGTTCCAGCACGTCTCAGAGCTGAACCGGATGGGGGCGTCGATCTCGCGGGAAGGGCCGACCGCGATCATCAAAGGGGTGGAGCAGCTCTCCGGCGCGCCGGTGGTGGCCAGCGACCTGCGGGCTGCAGCCGCGCTCGTGATCGCGGGATTGGCCGCCCAGAATGAGACCGAAGTGACCGGGCTCGAGCACCTGGATCGCGGGTACGAAGGCCTGGAGCGGAAACTCGTCAGCATCGGGGCCCAGCTGCGGCGCGTCAGCGGCCTGTCCGGCACGCGGGATGCGGCACTGCGTGCGCGTGAAGAGGAAACCAAGGAGTCGTCATGGTCGTGATCAGATTGCAACGGCGCGGCACGAAGAAGAAGCCGCACCACCGGATTGTCGTGACGGAGAAGACGCGCGCGCAGGGCGGCCGGATCCTCGAGATCCTGGGCTACTATGATCCGTCCTATGACCCGGCGCACTTCGAGCTGGACCAGTCCCGGCTGACCTTCTGGGTGTCCGAGGGCGCGCAGGTCTCCGGCGCGGTCGAGCACCTGGTCAAGAAGTCCAAGAGAACGTCGGTCGCCGCGACCAAGCGCTAGGCCTGCGATGGCTCGCCGTCCGAGCCCCGCGCTCCGCATTGATATCCTGACGATCTTTCCGCGGATGTTCGCCCCGGTGCTGGGGGAGTCGATCATCCAGCGCTCGCGCAAGGCTGGGCGGTTGAAGATCACGGCGCACGATTTGCGGCGGTACACGCACGATACGCACCGCAGCGTGGATGATAGGCCCTACGGCGGCGGGCCCGGCATGGTCATGAAGCCGGAGCCGATCTACGAGGCGGTCGAGGCGATCACGGCCAAAGGCCGCACGCGCCTGCCAGGGGCTGCGCCGCACGTGGTGCTCATGAGCCCCGGCGGCGAGCGCTTCACGGCAGCACTCGCGCAGGAGTTGGCTCGGCAGCCGTGGCTCCTGGTGATCTGCGGCCATTACGAAGGCGTGGACGAGCGGGTGCGCGCGCTGGCAGACCAGGCAGTGTCGATCGGGGATTATGTGCTGACCGGGGGCGAGCTGCCGGCGATGGTCATGATCGACACGGTCGTGCGGTTCGTGCCCGGGGTGATCGGCCACGTGGCAGCGACCGCCGAGGAATCCTTCGTCGACGGGCTGCTGGAGTACCCGCAGTACACGCGGCCGCCGAGCTTCCGCGGCATGGACGTGCCTGAGGTGTTGCGCTCAGGCGACCATGCGGCGGTGGCGCGGTGGCGTAAGCAGCAGGCGCAGGCCCGCACCGAGGCTGAGCGGCCGGATCTGTTGGGATCATGACGGCACGGCAACAAGTGAGGGGACGGACGATGGACTGGATGAAGTTGGTGCATCCGACGCGCAAATCAATTTCGCTGGAGCCCTTTGGCCCAGGCGATGACGTCCGCGTGTGGTACAAGATCCTGGAGCAGGGCAAGGAGCGCCTCGGGCAGTTCGAGGGCGTGGTCATCCGCTACCGGGGCGCTGGAGCGTCCAAGACCTTCACCGTTCGCCGCGTGACGTACGGCGTGGGCGTGGAGCGGGTGTTTCCGGTGGACGCCCCGGTCATCGAACGCGTCGAGGTGCTGCGCCACGGCAAGACCAAGCGCGCCCGCCTGTACTTCCTGCGCCACGTCGTCGGCAGCGCCCGGCTCAAAACAGCCGAGGGCCTGGCGCGCGCCAGCGCCGCTGCGGTTCCGCCCGCGCCTGCCACCCCCGTGGAGAAGGCTGAAGATGCGGTGGCCGCAGTCCCGGAGAAGCCGGCCAAGTCCTGATTCCATCGCTCGGACCGCAGGGTTCGGGCGCATCGCCGGCGTCGATGAGGCCGGCCGCGGCTCATGGGCCGGCCCGGTTGTCGCCGCTGCACTCATCCTCGGTCCCAGGCGCCTCTGCGCCAAGATCGGCGACTCCAAAGCGCTCACCCGCCTCCAGCGCGAACGCGCCTACGAAGAGCTCCTCCAATCGGCCGAGGATTTCAGCGTCGGCATCGTGTGCGCCGCAGAGATCGACCGCCGCAACATCCTCCACGCTAACCGCGAAGCCATGCGCCTGGCGGTCGCCGGCCTCTCCCATCCTCCACAGCTGCTCCTGATCGACGGCAACGACGCCCCAGGCCTTGACCTGCCATGCTGGATGATCGTTGACGGCGACCAAAAGTCCGCCGCCATCGGCTGCGCCTCCATCATCGCGAAGGTTGTGCGCGACCGGCTGATGCGGTTCTATCATGGGCTGTACCCAGCGTACGCGTTCGATGAGCACAAAGGCTACGGCACATCGTTGCACGCTGATCGTCTTCGCGCCGCCGGGGCCTGTCTGTTGCACCGTGCCAGCTTCGCCCCTGTGGCCGCGGCCCTGGCCGCAGGCTTACGCGCGGCCGACCCAGAGCCGGCCAATGTCCTGGCCTAAAGCGTTAGCAGCGGTACGCCGTGCCCGCGGCGCGCGCGGGGAGCGGTTGGCCGAGGCAGAGCTGGTGCGGCAGGGCTACCGGATCCAGCAGCGCAATGCGCGCTATCCGGTGGGGGAGATTGACCTGGTGGCGATGGAGCAAGACACGCTGTGTTTTGTGGAGGTGCGCTCCGCCTCTTCAGAGGCGTGGGGCGGGCCGCTGGCCAGCGTCACCGACCGCAAGCGCCGCCGGCTCATCGCCGCCGCGCGCTGGTTCCTCAGCCGCTACGCTGGGCCTGCGCGCGAGGTCCGCTTCGACGTGGTAGGTGTGACCTGGGAGCCGGCTGGGCCGCGCATCGAACTCGTGCGCAGCGCCTTCACCGTCGATGGGTAATGGGGACGTTTCCAGGCGCCCAGGGGACGTTTCCTGCCAGCCAGCGATTCAAGATTAGCCGGCGGAAATGCGCGCGGGGACGTTTCCAGGCGCCCTCGCGCAGCGGATGCGCCGGAAATGTCCCCGCTTGTGGCAGACGCAGAAATGTCCCCGCTAAAGAGTACATCTTAGTGTATACTTATAGCCGGAGGTGAGACACATGGTGAACACAGTCAGTTTGAAGTTCTTGCGGCCCCAGCTCCCGAAGGTCATCTCACGGATCGATGGGAAGCTGGATCGGTATATCGTGACCAGGCGGGGAAAGCCAGTGGTCGTCATGATGAGCATCGAAGATTACGAGTCGCTTATGGAGACGCTGGAGATCCTGGCTGATCCAAAGGCGATGGCCGACCTGCGGCGTGGCGAGGAAGACATCCGCAAGGGTCGCACCCACGCATGGAAAGACGTGAAAAAGTCCCTTGGTCTCCTATAGCCTCAAACTCTCCAATCAGGCCGAGCGGGTGTTCCGCCGCATGGCGGAACGAGAGCCCGAGATCTATAGGCGAGTCGCCCACGCGCTCGACGATCTCGAACAGGCTCCATTTGAGGGCAAGCTCCTCAAGGGCGAGTTGAAAGGCCGGTACTCCTACCGCGTGGGAAGCTACCGCATCCTGTATCTCATCCGGCAGCGCGAGCTGCTCGTGCTCATCATCGACATTGGCCATCGTCGAGACATCTATCGCTCATGACTGCAGGCGCAGCGGGGACGTTTCCAGGCGCCCTCGCGCTGCGGCTGCGCCGGAAATGTCCCCGCTTCTAGAGCTATGATCTGAGAAGTGTCCCCATGAGAAACGTCCCCGCTGTTATGAAATTGGCTGAGAAATAGGTCGTGTATCTACGGAATTCACAGCTGCTTGCTGAAGGAGGCATGTCAATGCGGTGCGCAATACGAATGTGTGTGCTGGTTTCCAGTCTTACATTGATTTCTTCAGCTTGGGCACAGCCAGAGCATGTTTTTTACGATAAGGATCTTGGGGTTAGCCTTTCAGTTCCCACGGGATGGTCCAAGGATAGCAAGCAGCCGATTGGGGAGAGCGTGCTGGTAAATTTCGAGCGGGACGTGTCTGAAATTGTTCTCCAGTCTTTTGCTATTAATGAAAGTGCGACTAAAGAAATGCAGGCCCTGCTATCTGAAGCAGGTTTTGACCTCTTAGGATATGTGAAGCTCTATTTGTCGAAAACGGATTGGGTGGCAAAATCTGTAGAAGAACCAAAGAAAGTCATCATTGGAAATAAAGAAGGGGTTGTCAGCTTGTCTGAAGAAAGCGTGCTTGGGTTGATGTTGCTTAAGGTGCTTGACTATGCTTTTTACGATTCGAAAAGAATAAGGGTTTATCATCTTCGACTATACTCTCCAGAAAAAGCGTTTGAGACAGACAAGCCAGAGTTTCTGTCAGTCGTGAATAGCTTCACTATCAAATAGACAAACCGATGAACATGAGCGCGCCTCTATTCGGATTCAGAGAGTCGAATCGTTGAGCCTGCGTGATCGGCAGGCGGATGGCACCGCGGTTCGCGGAGGCCGCGGGTGGCGCGGGGCCTAGCCCCCACGCCGGCGCGGAGCTTACCGGCGGGGCCCGCAGG
>ORMF010476745.1_pt1 | contig 54535 bp, 61 predicted proteins | sample 1779871 | NCBI WGS metagenome assembly ORMF01 (sample SAMEA104232316, study PRJEB22302) | groundwater metagenome | biome: forest; feature: aquifer; material: groundwater | place: USA | collected 2011-08-07 | depth 5.4 m | reverse complement strand
CTCGAACACGTCCTGATAGAGCCTCGCAACGTCCTGCGGCGGAAGCGACGCTACTGCAAGGGCCGCAAACACTGGAAGTCGTTCGCTCACTTCTCAAAGGGCCGCAAGCTGATCGGAAGTTAAGTTGACGGCAATGCCCTTCAAGAAGGCGCTGATCGCGCGCCAGGATCAGGGGCGGTATTACTGGGAACTGCGATCATGCGACTACATGGAGCAGTTCAACCGACCGAAGATCATGTGGCAGGTCATTCAGTTCCACAGCCAGTACTGCTGGGAGGAGGGAAAGGCCGTTTTCAATGACAAGGTGTTCTTCCTCCCCACGGACGACATAGCCCTTCTTGGAGTTCTCGGTTCGCCCCTCCAATGGTGGCACCTGACTCGTGCACTGCCTCACATGAAGGACGAGGCGCTGAACCCGGCGGCATTCCTCATGGAGCAGCTTCGCATTACGACAGGGTCCCCGGCACAGACCGAGGGCATCAAGAGCACCGTAGCGAAACTCCTGAACGCGAGCGCAGAGTCTCATGCATTCGAGGCGCAGGCCGCCGATGAGGTACGGCGGCGTCTGTCCCTTCCCTTGCCGGACGGGGACGGCCGCATCGGCTCGTTGCTTCCTCTGCCGTCCGAGACGTTCGCGAGCCGGCTCTTGAAACTGGCGAGCGCGAAGAAGCCGACGACCAAGCAGCGGGACGAAATCCTGGCCTTTCAGCAGAGGCAGCGCAAGCGGCAAGTCGAACTGCTGACGCTCCGGCTCAACTTGGAGAGGAAGCTCGCCGTCCTGGTGGAGGACGCGTACGGACTCACCGCCGAGGAACGTGCGTTGATGCGATCGACTCGGCCCGTGCGTGATCCGCTGGACGTGCTGGAGGCCAAGATCCGTGGCGGAGTGGAGGCGGCAGACGAGAGCGACGCGGAGGAATGAGAAGGAAGAGCGGTCCGTCCAGGGTAGGATGTTGCGGCGGGCACAACCATGAGCATTCCCTTCGTCATCGACAACCAGGAGCATCGGCTGGCCGAGGCCCTGAACGAACTGCTCGCGATGAGCGCGGGGAAGCCGCTCGACGTCGCCACGGCCTACTTCGCCATCTCCGGCTACCGCCTCGTGAAGGACGCCCTGCACCACATCGGGGCCTTCCGCCTCCTCATGGGAGCCGAACCCCACTCGGGCGCCGACATCGGCCTGCGGCAGAACGTCGACGCAATGAAGACGCGCCTCCAGGGCGACCTGGAAGCCGAGCCTTTCAACGAAGCCACGCTCAAGCTGGTCGAGGAACTGATCGCCTTCCTGCGGGCCGAAAAGGTGGAAGTTCGACTGTACGACAAGGGGTTCCTGCACGCGAAGGCGTACCTCTTCCATCAGGACAACGTGGGGCCGAACAACCGGGCGGATCGGCTGAGGCCCTTCGCGGCGGTAGTCGGCTCAAGCAACTTCACTGGCCCCGGCCTCGCGACGAACAAGGAGTTGAACCTCGTCCACCGCGTGATCCTGCCGACCGAGGAGGCCGTCGACCGCGAGGCTGCAGAGCGCGCCGGCTACGTGGCTGAACTCCGGGATCGGAAGACCCTCTTCGACCCGAGCGGGGTCGACGTGCCGGACGACGCGCGCCGATTCATCAAGAGCGAGGTCGGCGCCAGGGCGATCACGGACCTCATGCGATGGTACGAGCGCCAGTGGGGCGACTCGGCCGAGTTCAAGGACCAACTCATCGAGCTGCTCGACGCGAGCAAGTTCGGCACGAAGCAGTACACCCCGTACGAGGTGTACACGAAGGCGCTCTACGAGTACTTCAAGGAGGAACTCGGGGAGGACGCCCCCGAGCTGGGACGGAGCGCCGTGGACCTCGCAGAGTTCCAGGAGGACGCCGCCAGGAAGGCGCGCCGCATCCTCAACCGCTACGACGGTGTCCTGATCGCCGACTCCGTCGGCCTCGGCAAGACCTGGATCGGCAAGAAGCTGCTGGAGGACTTCGCCTACCACCGACGGCAGAAGGCCGTCGTCGTCTGCCCCGCCTCGCTTCGCCAGATGTGGCAGAGGGAACTCGCGAGCGCGACGATCGCCGCCCAGGTGGTCGGCATGGAGGAGCTGGGGCGCGACACCTTCGACCCCTCGCCGCATGGCGACGCGGACGTCGTGCTCATCGACGAGTCGCACAACTTCCGCAACGACAAGGCCAACAGGTACCTGTCCCTGGACACGATGATCCAGCTCAACGGTGGGCGGGGCCGGGACGGAGAGCACAAGAAGGTGATCCTGATCTCGGCGACGCCGATCAACAACGACCTGTACGACCTCGCGAGCCAGGTGCGGCTGTTCACGCAGGGCCGGCCGGACTACTTCCGCGAGGCGGGCATCGGCGATCTGACCGCCTACTTCCGCCGCGCCCGGCGGGCGGTCAAGCAGAGCGACATGTCGGCTGGGGTGGTCCTCTTCAACCTGCTCGAAGAGGTCATGGTCCGCAACACTCGGCCGTACATCCGCGCTGCCTACCCGAACGCGACGATCAGAGGCAAGCCCGTCGTCTTCCCGAAGCGGCGCCTGCGCACCGTCACCTACGAGATCGGGGAGACGTACGGCGGGCTCTACGACGAGATCGTCCACGCCATCGAGTCGCTCTCGCTCGCGCCGTACAAGCTGGAGGCGTACAGGAAGAAGTCGGCCATCCGTGACGAGGAGCAGCACAAGTTCGAGGAGGGGCGCGAGGAGGGGCTGGTCGGCATCTTCAAGATCCGCTTCCTGAAGCGCCTGGAGTCGAGCGTCGAGGCATTTCGCCTGAGCCTGCGGCGCGCGCTGGCCTTCGAGGAGACCTACAAGGACTACCTCCTGGACGGCAGGGTGGTCACGTCCGAGCACTACCAGAAGGCAGTCCGCTTCCTGGCGCGGGACGAGGAGGACGACATCGCGGCGAGCAGCCTGGCCGACGACCTCGACGCCGTTGCCGAGTCGAAGGCGTACATCGAGAGCCTGCCGACCGTGGATCTGAACCAGTACGATCTGCGGAGGCTCACGCACGACGTCGAGGCGGACGTGAAGACGCTCAAGGGCCTCTGCGAGCGCACGGAGGCCCTGGCGGCGAAGGACGGGAAGCTGGAGCGGCTGCGGGAACTGCTGGCCGGGGAGCTGAAGGGCAAGAGGGTGCTGGTCTTCAGCACGTTCAAGGACACGACGAGATACCTGCACCGGCGGCTCGTCGAGGACGCGAAATGGCTGAAGTCGGCCGGGAACCCTCACGTCCGTCGCATCGACAGCGGGAACCACCCGGACGAGCGAGGCGAGATCATCGCCCAATTCGCCCCAGTCGCCAGCGGAAAGGGCGACAGCGGCGACGGACGGATCGACATCCTGATCAGCACGGACGTCCTCTCGGAGGGCCAGAATCTCCAGGACTGCGGAGTCCTGGTGAACTACGACCTGACCTGGAACCCGATCCGCCTCGTCCAACGCGATGGTCGCATCGACCGGATCGGCAGCCCTCACGCCGAGATCGGAATCTACAATCTGTTCCCGGAGGACGAACTGGAGGCCCTGCTGAAGCTGGTCGAGCGCCTCACCAGCCGAATCTCGACCATCGACGACCTCGGCCTGCTGGACGCGAGCGTGCTCGGCGAGGTCGTCCACCCCCGCACGTTCAACACGATCCGCCGAATCCAGGCCGAGGACGGATGCGTCCTCGACGAGGAGGAGGCGAGAGCGGAGTTGGCGGGTCCCGAGATGCTGCTCCGGCAGTTGAAGGAGCTGCTGAACCGCGACGGGGCGAGCAGGCTCACGACCCTTCCGAATGGCATCCACTCCGGCCTGCGCCGCGAGAAGTGCCACGGCATGTTCTTCTACTTCCGCGCCCCGCGCACGGGCGAGGGGAAGCGGCACTTCTGGCGGTACATCGACGCCCGCACGCATGAGATCGGGGAGAACCGCTACGAGATTGCGCAGCGGGTTTCCTGCCTGCCCGACGAGCCGCGCTACATCGGAGACCAGGACGTCTTCGCCCTCCAGGAGAAGGTGATCGAGCACATCCTCGATGCAGACCGCGAGGCCGAGGCCAGGGCAGCCGCGCCGACGACCGTGGACCCCATCCAGCAGAGCGTCGGCGAGGAGATCAAGGACGCCCTCAGGAGGCGCACGGTCGACCGCGAGAGGGCAAAGGCGTGCATCAGCTTCCTTGGTCAGCCGATGGGCCGCGCCCTTCACGCGAGGCTGAAGACCGTCCAGGAGGAATGGAAGGCGTCGGGGGCGGACGCCACCCTGGTCGAGAAGGTCGCGCTGCTAGCGGAGCAGTTCGGAAAGCAGCGAGCAACCGACGGGGCCGTGAGGCGCCTACGCAGGGAGGATCTTGAGTTGATCTGCTTCGAGTACGTCTCGGCCTGAGTCGCCCCACGCGCAGCACGGTCGTCTCGGTCGCCGACCATTCTGGGCCAGCCCGAGGGGGAGCCCGCCGCCAGATCGTCGAGCACCTGGGGCGCCGATTGGGAGGAGGAGGCAGGATGCGAGCGGATGTTCGGATACCGAGAGACGAATTCGTAAAGGCGCTGCACCCATTCCGCACGCTTCGGAAAGCGGCCCAGTCCGAGGAGGCGATTCTGTCGCTGAGCGAGGGATCCCTCGTCATCTCGATGGGCGGCATTGAGATGTCCGTCAAGGCGGAAGGCATGTGGGAGGGGCAGGCGAGGGTCGCAGGTCGCGTGCTGATCGCCGTAGCGAAGTTGCCTCCGCCGGGCGACCCCATGCACATCGTGATCGAAGGCTCGGAGATCCGCATCGGCGGTTTCGGATATCCGGTCGTCTGGCAGGGATGGGCCCCCGCGGTCATCCGGCTGCCGATGAACGCATCGCTCGACCTGATCCTCGCCGTCGGCCAGCGATACTCCTCCGAGGAGATCAAGCGCGCGGGGCTCACCAAGCTGGTCGACGACTCGCTGCGGAAGCGGGACGACCTGATCGCCCGTGCCGCGGACGCACTCAAGTCGCTCCGCATCCAGGCAAGCGACATCACGGCCTGGGTTGAGGAGTTCATCCGCACTCGCGTCGACCTCGACGCGATGCACCTGGACGAGTAGCACGATGCCTTGAGCACGGACGTCTACAGTCACGAGGATCCGCAGGACGAGGGCGACGCCCGGCAGGTCGGCGCCGCCGCGGATCCGGACGAGCCGGCATTCCTGCTCCGCGCGGACCGTCTCCGCCTGCGCGGGCGCGAGGGCCAGGGTGACGCGGGGGCGCGCCGTGCGGGATGGGTGCGCGACGAATTGTCCACGACGCCTCGGTCGGTCAGACGCCGAACTCGTCGTCGGTTGCGTCGGCGTCCCCGTGGCGGAGCGCATGGAGTCTCCGCTTCTCGTCCGGGGGCGAGGCGATGACGGGAGCGGGCGCACCGTTGCTGCTGCCTCCAAGGAGCGGGACTGCGCCTGACCGTGGGGCCGTGTCCGCAGGACGGGGGGATCAGCTCGTAGGGATGCACGGGTGCCGCGACGCGCATCGCGCGAGCACACTCAGGCGGTCAGGGCGGGGGATGATCTCGTCGATGTCCTCCTTCCTCAGGGCCTTCCCCCGCAGCAGCGCCGCCGCCACCTGACTAATCTCGGGCCATAGCCGCGAGACCAGCCGCCTCGCGTTGGCCATTCGCCGCCTCTCCAGGTCCGCCCAGTCCTCGGCCTCCCAGCCAGGGCAGTAGCGGATCGCCTTCCGTGCCTCGCCGAAGTCCCATCCTGCCCTGCTCCTGGCGTGCCGCTTGTGGCGGGGCGAACGGAGCACCTCGGCGGCGTACCCCGCGTAGCTCACGATCATGATCCGGTCGCGGTCCCGCGTCGAGACCGTGGTCAGACTGCCTGCGCCTCCGGTCGGGTACATGGGGTTGTAGCGAACGCAGCGGCCTACGCTCCCGCCGTCCGGGCTGGGGACGATGGAGACCTCCCGAACGCCCCACTCGTAGCGGAGGGCCGCCACGGCGTGGCCAGCCTCGTGGAACGCGTTCCGCTCGATCTCGGGGACTATCGCCATTGCCTCTCCTGTCGCATGAATGCGCACGCCTCCCCCTCATCCGCTGGGCCGCACGCGCGGACGACGCTCTGCGGCCGTGTGGCCATCCGCGCCCGTCAGGCAAGATCGTCCTCGCTGTCCTCGAAGTTGTCGCCCGCCTCCAGCCTCGCCAGCAGATCCCCCGCCTCCTCGCGGTAGTACCACTCGGGAGGGGCCAGGCGCAGCGCCTCCCTGGCGTCGCCCCGCGCGCCCTCGATGTCCCGCAGTCTCCACTTCGCGCAGGCACGGTGCAGGTAGTTGACCGGCACGTCGGGCGCCATCCTGATCGCGCGGTCGAGGCAGGCGAGGGCCCTCCGCAGGTCGCCCCTCAGGGCCCTCAGCACGGCGCGGAGGGTCATCGACTTCGACTGGTTCGGGTCGAGCCTGTTCGCCGTGTTGTTGTCGATCTCGGCGCCCTCCGCGTCCCCGAGGAGCCACTTGGTCATGCCGCGGTAGAAGAGCGAGTCGGCGTACTTCGGGTTCAGGCGGACGGCCTCGTCGAAGTCGAGGAGGGCCTTCTCGAACTGGTCCGTGTCGAAGTGGACCCTTCCGCGGCCGAACCACGCCTCCCAGCAGATGGGCTCGATGCCGATGGCGGCGTCGAGATCCCGGAGCGCGCGCTCGTAGTCCCCCTTCTCCAGGAACGCCATGCCCCTGTACGCGAGGGCCTTGGCGAAGCGCGGGTCGGCGTCGAGCGCGGCGTCGAACTCGGCGATGGCCCCTTCGGTGTCGCCGCCGTCCAGCTTCGCGAACCCGAGGCGGAACCGCGCGGCCGGCTCCCCGGGGTCGAGGCGGACCGACTCGACGAGGTCGGACATGCCGCCCTCCCTGTCGCCCTGATCGATCCGGATCCACCCCCGGAACAGGAGGGCCTGCGAGTCGTCGGGCTTCCGTCGAGTCGCCTCTTCGAGATCGGGGAGTGCCCTCTCGGGCTGGCCCAGGTAGAAGAGAGTGATCCCGCGGTAGCGCAGGGACTCCTGGCACCCCGGGTCGAGACGCACCGAGGCGTCGAAGTCGGGCAGCGCGTCCTCGTACCGATCCCGATTGAACCGCATCTTGCCCCGGATGCGGTAGGCCGCGCCGAGGGTGGGACAGAGACCGAGCGCCCTTGCGAGGTCCGCCTCGGCGTCCTCGAACCTCCCCTGCGCGGCAAGCGCCCTCGCGCGGCCAACGTACAGCCGCGGCTCGGAGGGACAGAGCCCGATCGCCTTCGCGAAGTCCGCCTCAGCGCCCTCCGCGTCCTCCAGTTCGAGGCGGACGGTGCCGCGCCCCGAGAGCGCCTCCCAGGACGCGGGATCCAGGCCGACAGCGACATCGTAGTCGCGAAGCGCCTTCTCGCGCTCCCCCGTCAGGAACCATGCCCCCGCCCGGTTGAGGAGGGCTACGGCGTGATCGGGATTGAGGTCGAGCAGGCGGGTGAGCGTGGAGATCGCGCCGTCGAGGTCCCCCCCTTCGCGCTGCAGGAACCCGAGGTTCATGAGCGCCACGGTGTTCGTCGGATCGAGGCGGACAGCCTCGGCCAGCACCTGGATTGCCTTGTCGAACTGCCGAAGGTCGCGCCACACGAGTCCCAGCGAGAGATGCGGCCGCGCGTCCGTGGGGTCGAGCTGAACAGCCCTGGCCAGGTCGGCCGCGGCCGCCTCCAGATGGCCCAGCCCATGCCTCGTGCCCCCGCGCAGGGCGAGTGCGACCGGATTCGTCGGATCCATCCCAACCGCCCGCTCGAACGCCGCGAGGGCGCCCACCGGATCGCCGGCCCTGAGCCGCTCCATTCCCCGCCGCTTCCACTTCTCCGCGCTCACGCTTCCGCTCCCTCCACTGGGTCCAGGCCGTCCACCTACCTCGCCATGGATGGCGGGCGACCGAACCACGCCATCACCCTGCGCGAGTGCGAGCCCTTCGCGTAGCCCTCCGCGATGTCGAGCCATTCCATCTTGGCCAGATCCTCCGTCGACGTATCTGGCGAAATGGAGTGCTGCCAGGAGTCGGGCGCCTGCCTCACGACCTCGGCGTACGCCTGCAGTACGCCGCGGATTCCGAAGACCCTCATGTCGAACTGCTCGATCGCGCGGGCGAGGCACCACTGGAAGGGCGTCGCCCCCTGGGAGAGGGGCGCCAGGATCGCCGTGGGACTCTGGACGCGCATGCCCCGGGCACGCAGGCGGAGGAACAGGTGCGCGGCAAGCGCCAGGTCCGGGGCGATGGTCAGGGAGGCTCCGCGCCCCATGGCCAGGGCCAGCGCGTCGGCGCGCGCGATCGACACGAGGCTGCGGAGGATACCGGACAGGAGCCTGCGCTCCTCGCCGGTCGCCCAGTCGAACAGCCACATCCCCACCCTCAGCCCGACCGGCCCGGTGAACACCCTGAGGAAGAACGCGCGTCGGAGGCGCAGACCGAGATCCTCGCCCTCGGTGGCGTGGATCGCGGCAACCGCGTCGTCGCCGGCCCGCAGTGGGCTGAGCCCACCGGACTCGCCTCGGCTCTTCCCTCCCGGGAGGATCTCGTAGATCGACTTGACGCCGGGGTCGCCGAGCCGCGAAGCCCAGTCCTCCGGGGTGGCGGTCGCGTCGGCCAGGGCATGCTCCCACGCCGCGAGGTCGTCACCGCGGCCCCGCCTCGCGGGTCCGATCTGGTGGAGTTCGGGGACAATCCGTCCTTCCACGTCCCTACGCAGAATTCCCCTCTCCTCGGCGACCTCCAACCAGGTCAGGTACACCCTCCGCCGCCGCTCCCACTCGCCCTCGGTCGGCAACGCGACCAGGCGGAGGGTCGCCGCGGACATCTCGCCCAGGAGGGCGCGCGCGAGGGCGCCATCGTCGGAGTCGACGCGCCAAGCGTGGAGGATGCGCTCGGCGCATTCCTTCCTCGCGCGCTCGGGCAGATCGGGCCACGCGCCGCCGGCTCCGGCGTCCACGGGGACGCGGCCCACGAGGATCAGGCCCCTGCTCGCCAGGAGCCTGCTCGACTCGCAGCGGGGGCAAGCGAATGGGTCGCGCTCGTCCACGGCATGCTGCCCGCGAGGTGCGGGGAGCTCCTGCACGACCACGACCATCAGACGGTCGGTTCTGGACTCACATGTCGGACAGCGCAGTCTCACGATTCCACCTCATTCCTCAGTCCTCTGCCTCGAAGCCCTGGGTGCCCAGCCACTCCCAGGAGTCTACTCACGTAGCTTCCCTCCCACCGTGGTTTGCGAGCCTCCCCACCCTCATGCATTGCCCTCTACCCTGCGGTTGTGCTCCCGCCCGAGTTCCGCCCCCGCGAGCGCGCCGGCAGCGCCATCGCGTGCGCGATCGCGCGCGCCCAGAGGTCTTCCTTCTTGATCGGCTGCTCCGGCTCGAACGTTCCCTGACCCAAATCCGGAGAATCGATCACCTGTTGCGCGTACGCCTGGATCATGGCGCGGATTCTCCACCCCGACCTCCCAAGCCGATCGATGTCCAGCGCCAGCCGGCTCTGGAACGGGGTCGCCGGCGGCTCGAAGTGCCCCTGCACCGTCAGGTCCCACGCCACGGAGTCGCCCGCGCCGCGCACTCCGAGGATCAGGCTCACCGCCGCCACCAAGTCCCCGGCGATCGACAGCGCGGCGTCGCGCCTCCCCGTGCGGATCAGCGCCTCGGCGCGCGCCATCGACGGCAGGCTGTCCAGGAGGGCCGCGAGGAGCTTCTTCTCCTTCGCATCGTTCGACTCGAACAGCAGGAGCCCGACGTCGCGCGCCGCCGAGCCGTAGGTCTTGACGAACATGGCGCGGAGCAGTCGGGTGAGCAAATCCTTGCTCGCCTCGCCCCGGTGCGTGAGCAGCGGGATCGCCTCGGGGCCGGCCAGCAGGCCGACGAACTCGCAGAGGGCGGTGGCGTTCGCCGACATACGGAGGAGCTTGAGGACCGGCGCAGAGTCGCTGGCCGCCAGCCCCGTCGCCCAGTCCTCCGGAAGCCTCGCCGCGTCCACGGTCGCCATCTCCCATGCGGAGAACTGCTGCACGTCGACCTCGTTCGCCTCGCGCGTAAATGCGGCGCGCTCCTTTTCGGTCAGCGGAGTCACGCGCATGCGAACAAGGACGAGGTCCTCCCGCCCATCGAGCGCGCCCTCGCCGAAGCCGAATTCGCCGAGCCGCTCGCGAAGAAGGCGCTGGTACGCGCCCCACCCCTCGGGGTCATGCATGATCGCGGCGCGCAGAATCATGAACCTCCCGTTGCCCGACTCGACGGCAAGGTCCGGTCCGACGATCGGCGAGCCGTAGGCGAGGTGAGGCGACCTGAACAGAAGCAGCTCGGGGTCGAGCCGCTTCGACCCGCTCCCGATCCCGATGTCGTTGGAGAGACGGTCTCTCTCGCGGTGCTGGAGCCCAGCCGGATACGCCGGGTTACTTCTCACGATGTGGCCGTCCTTGATGTGCGAGACCACAGGACGGTCGATCGGGACCAAGAAATACCGGAATTCACAGCCGATGCCGTGGTTGCGGCGGCTATTCACGAAGGTGACCGCGCCCATGGGCCCGTCGATGGCGGGGGTGAGTGACCGCTCAGCGCGCGACTCGCCTTCACCGGTCGGAGGGGCTGCATCGTCTACCGCAGCCAGGGAGCGGAAGGGCGTATCGTCGACAGGTTTCGCTTGGGCCTGCGACCGGTCAGCTCCCTGTCCTCCGATCGGAAGAGGGGACTCGCCCTGCACGTGGGCGTCACATTTCGGCCGTTCCATTCCGCTCGGATGGCCCGTCCGCCCGTCCGAATCCTCCGTCCTGGCTGCTGCGCTCGGCACGCCGGGGGCGACGGGGGAATCACTGGAATCACCGCGGCTCTCGTGTCCTTCCGCAGAGCCCTGTGTGGCAGGGGGATGCGTCGCGTCCGAGCGAGGTGATTCCGTGCGTTCCGGACCGCGATCCGCCGGCAGCACGCGCCACGGCACGCCGCGCCCCTGCCGAGCGCCCTTTCGCAGCGTGAGTCCCCCGATAATGCGGTCCCGCATGTCCGCCATCCTGTTTCCGATGCGACGCGGGCTGAGGGACCTTCCGTCGCAACTCTGGTCGAGTCCCCTCATTGCCGTCCCGAGGTCGCGCAGGGCCGCCGCATCTTGGGCGGCCATCAGCACGCGTGGGTCCTCCGCGCGACGAACGGCTTCCAGAGCATCGACGAGGAGCACCTCCCTCGTGCCGAACGCGCCGTGCCACGCCCGAAGGAACTGGAGCTTGGTCTCCCGATCCTCGTCGGCATCCTCCGAGAGCTGCGACATGCCGGCCACCGGATCCTCCAGGCCGAGCCAGATGCACGCGCCGCGGATCAGCCGGCTCCACGCAGAGAACGTGCCGAGGGCGTCGCGCGGCGAGCAGGGCGCTCCCGCGAGGATGAACGCCCTCAGGATCGTGAGCGCAGCGACGACAAGCCGGGAGCGTTCACGACGAACGAACTCGATCAGCTCGACCTCGTCGCGGCGGAAATCCGTGCGCCTCTCGGGGTGCTCGACGCCCGGATGGAGTTCGCTCGGGATGACACGACGGTACAGGTCGCCTCCGATCCTGAGATTGATGCCGTTGAGGAATAGAACCGTATGGACCGGCCCCCCCGCCGTTCGGTTGCTCCCGAGGCCCCTGCCCTCGAACCATTCCGCCGTGAGTAGCGACGCGAGGAAGCCGGAGCGCACGGGGATATCCACATTGTCGTATTGCGCCATTGCGTGGCCCTCCCTGGTGACGGTGAGGAGATCCTTCCTCACTTCCGGCCCAGACTCTGGCCACACTCGCGCCCGGGCAGGTCGGCCCGTCGCCGTCACGGAGATCACGTTGACGAGGAGCCCCTTCCCGCTGCCGCCGCATGTCGACGTCACGGCGAAGGCTGGCACGGGTCCAGCGATGGCGTGTCTGCCAACGATCGTCAGCAGCGCCGCCAGGACTGCGGACCTGTGGCACGGGCGGCGGAAGGGAAATTCCGAGAACGGTTCCATCACGTCATCCAGGGCCCGAAGAGCGTCTTGCAGACCAGGATTCGCGGGGATGGGCGGGAAGTCGACTCCGCAGGGATCGAAGTAGATGCGGGTCGCGGGGTCGTATCCCGGGCGCGAGACGATGGAGCCGTCCGCGCGGAGCGTCGGCGTCACGGCGACGGAGCGGAGATGGGGGAACCGCCAGCTCCCGCGCGACATGAGCGCCTGTATGACCTTTGCCTGAGGCTGGCTCGGGAGGAGAACGCCGTCGCGGTCGCGCCTCCACCACCTCGCGGAGTCCGCGGCCATTCCCCAGAGGGCGTGCGGCGGCACGGGCTCAGTGCGCGGGAGCAGCCCGTCGTTCTCCGACGCGGCCGCGCCGCCGCCGACCACCCGCACGAGGCTGCCGTGCCTCTGATAGAGGCCGTGACCGGCGGCGAGGATGGCCTCCTCGGCCAGATCCACGGTCCGGCCGAAGCCGATGTCGCTCAGCACGATGTCGGGGATGCCCTTTGGCCTGGTCTCCTCATGGTGGAGGCCCTCAGGAGTGGATGCGGGGATCGGATCGAGCGCCGTGTCCTGGTGGTGAGCACTGCCATCCTTGCTGTTCTCAGCAGGCTTGCTCTGCCCGAGTCGGCCATTACCGCCAGCATGGTCCTGCACCATTCATCGCCTCGTCGCTTCGGTGTTGATTGGAGCCGGGCGGCGATTCACACCGCCGCGTCAGCCAAATCATACCGAGGGAGCAAGCGATGAAAGCGGGGGCAACTGGCTCAGTGACGCCAAGGCCCCGCATCCGTGGAGTGGTGTCTGATTCGCCAGGCGTTGGCCCGCTTGATGCCGCGGTCGATGGTGGGGAGCTTCTCCTCCTCGCCGGTCGTGCGGCGCGCCGCCTGGATTAGCTTGGCCGCGAAGCTCCGTGCACTCTTGATGGTCCAGTCCAGTCTCGCGCCGAGGAGTAGCGCGAGGTAGTCGCCAGCCCGGTACCTCCAGAAGGGCTCCTGGGAGGGCTCCCCCTCCACGCGCGGCGTGTAGAGTTCTAGCGTGAGTTCGTCGATGCTCACGCTGCGGGACTCCGCCTTGGCGGCGGCGTCGGCGCGAAACTTCCGTTGGGCCTCCACCGCGGTGCAGAACTGGCCGTAGAGGAGCGCGAACATCGACTTGGAACACATCATCATGAAGTCCCAGAGGGGACTCAGCAGCTTGCGCCTGTGCGGCTCGGGCAAGGAGCCGTCAATCACCGGGAATTTCGAGTAGAGCAACACGAGGATGACCACCTTGGTGATCTCCGACGGCACCCTGAGTCTCCGCTGTTCCTTCCAGAGCCGATCCCATTCCTCCTCGCGCGGGTCCTCCGTCGCTTCCGTCTCCGACTTGACGATCGCCCAGAGCAGGCGCTCCTGCTCCTCATGGCGCTGCTCGGCGTCAGACGAGGCCAAGGTTCGCTTTGTAGGTGTCGACTTTCGCGCCACGGTTCACCTCCGGTGTCAGTGCCCCCGAATCCTGCGGACGGCCTCGCGGTCGGGCTCGCCCTGCTCCGCGATGCGCTTGCACACGTCGAAGCCGGCGACCTCGTCCTGGATGCTCCAGGTGCCATGGCACTCGCAGCCGGGGACGGGGCAGTAGGTGTGGCCGCCGGCGGGGATCTCCTTCGGCCCTCCCTCACACTGCACGATTGCGTAGAGCGTGGCAGACAGGATGTGCGGACCATTCGCATGGCCGCAATGTTCGCAAAGGTCGCTCATGGCTCCCCGTCTGCTCAGTCACGACTGGCTCGACCCGAGCGCCTGCATGCCCGCGGCGGCAGCGCCCGTGCATATCAGGCGGATCCGAACTTCTTCGTGAGCCGCGGATACCTCTTGGGCAAGTCCTCCTCCTCCCAGTCCGCGCCCGTAGGCTCCTTCGGGTAGGCGACGCCGTGCGGCGGCACTGCCTTGCCTGTCCTCTCCTCGTATGTGCCCGAGGCGAGACTGAGGAGTCCTTCGCACTCGGCCTCTTCCTCGGCCACGTCGGCGAGCGAGTCGGCGTCGGCGAGGGCCCTCTCGAAGGCGACCTTGCCCTGCAGGATCAGCCATTCGCGGAAGTAGTCGAACCCGTCGTCCGAGCAGCCGCCCCCGATCACGTAGGCCGCGCCCCAGAGTTCCCAGGTGTAGGATCGCGCCATCAACTGCCAGACGTGGCGGTCAAAGTCGACCACGTCGTCGATCGGGAGCGTGTTGAGCGCCCCCGCGAGCGACTCGATCACGCCCTCCAGTTCGCCATGCCCTGCGTTCCTGGCCTTCTCGATGAGTCTCCAGAATCCGCTCTCGTCCATCTGCGCTCCCTCCGCGACCCGTGACGTCGACCTGCAAGCCTTCGTGGCGGGGGCGAGGCACCCCGCTCCCCCTGCGCCCCGCGGGTTCACGCTCGGGGGCAGATGCTACCTCTCGCCGAGCCGAGTCACAAGGCCCGACGGCTGGGGCATGGGCAGCGGTGTGGGGATCGCGGTCCTCCATGCCCCCCCTCCTGGGAGGTTGCGACGCAAACGGCCAGGGCGTAGCATTCACGGCAGCGGAAGTGAGGTAGTCTGGATGGCGATCTCGTGCGCGGCCCTCGACGACGAGGCGCGGAGGATGATGTCCCTGGCGCACGACGAGGCCGTGCGGCTCGGCCACGAGTACGTCGGGACCCCACACCTCACGGTCGTCCTGCTGCGCGAACAGCAGTCGCTCCCCTCCCGAATCCTTCGCGCGGGCGGCGTCGACATGGCGACGCTTGAGGCCGAGGTCGAGCGCGACTTTCCCCGTCGGTCGCCCCGCAGGGACGGAACGGTCGAGCTACCTCACACCATGGGGCTCCGCTGCGTCGTGTCCTCGGCCGGCAGCCTCGCGGCCTTGCATGCGCAGAAGGCCGCGAGCCCGTCGCATCTGCTCCTGGCGATCCTCTCGTTGCCCGACGTCGCCATCACCCAGGCCCTCCAGCGGTTGCCGGTGGACTTGAGACTCCTGGAGGCGCGGCTGCGGGAAGGGATGGGGATCGAGCCCTCGGGGACGCCCGTAGTATGGATGTGGCTCCAGGAGGCTCTGTCGATCCCCATGCAGCGGGCGACGCATCGTGCGCAGCGGGTCCTTGCGCACGCCGCAGCGGCGGCCACCGACGCCGGGCGACGTGAGGTGGACGGGGATCACCTCCTCCTCGGCCTCGTCGCGGAGGAATCAGGGATCGCCGCGCGAATCCTTCGGGTCCGAGGGTTAGAGCTACCGCCGCCCTCCGAGTCGATGAAGGAGAATCCCGCGACGGAGCGTGGAGGCGAGCCCGAGCCGCCGACCGGTGTGACGCGTGAATTCGCCGGCGCATTGCAGGCCGCCGTCCGGATCGCCGAGGAGTGGGGGCACCAGTACGTCGGAACGGAGCACCTCCTGATGGGCCTGCTCGGGACGCCGTCCGCGCCGGTGGATGCCTGGCTCTCGCGGGCCAGGGTCACGCGCGAGGAATTGAGGCATGAGGTAATGGAAGTACTGGGCGTGGGCGCCGAGCCGTAGGATGCGCACGCGCCAATTCCTGCGGCCCGCCTTCCCCATGGGGGCGGTTCCTCTTCGGTCGGGTTGATGGCGGGGCGCTTCTGATCCGCTCCGCACGATGATCGAGGTGTCCGGTGTCGTCGGGGGTCATCCAGTTCTACGCCGTCGGGGACGAATTCGGCTTCCTCTCCAACTTCGCGCCCTACCCGATCCGCCTGGATGGGAAGACCTGGCCGACCTCGGAGCACTACTTCCAGGCGCACAAGTTCGCCGGCACGCCGTACGAGGAGGAGATCCGCAGGGCAAGGTCGCCCATGATCGCCGCGAGGCTGGGTCGCAGCCGGAAGCACCCGCTCCGCAGGGACTGGGAGTCCGTGAAGGACCGAATCATGCGAGAGGCCGTCCTCGCGAAGTTCTCCCAGCACCCCGACCTGCGCGAGCGGCTGATCGCGACCGCGGACGCGGAGATCGTCGAGCACACGGAGCGCGACGACTACTGGGGCGACGGCGGGGACGGCTCGGGGAAGAACAGGCTGGGCAAGATCCTGATGTCCGTGCGCGACCAGCTGCGGCAAGCGCGGAAGGGAGGGAGCGAGCCTGCGGACAGGGACGAGAGGTGACGGCGACCCGGCCTTGCGGTGCGCCCGTCCCGCGGCCGTTCTCACCGTTGCGACGAGCGTCGATGCTTCGTAGGATCGCCCTTCCACTCGCACGCGTCGCGAGGTTTCGGGACGTGATCGAGTCGCTCGTTGAGTCGGTCGATTGTCTCCGATGCTTCGCTCGTCATTCGAGGCCAAGGACATGACGGGACTCCCTCGGCGCCTCCGACCGATCGCCGCGGTCGTCCTCCTGTGCGTCCTCTTCCCCCGAGACGCCCACCTGGAGGGCGATCCAGGAGCCATCCGCACGGATCCCCCTGACGCGTGGCTGGTCGTCATGGACTACCCAAGCGGGGCTCGGGTTGAACACGGGATCTACGACTCCAGAGAGCATGCGGAGGCGGCCCTGGCGGGCATGAAGCCGCAAGAGTGGGCGGACTCGCCGAAGGGGGTCGTCGAGAGGGACTCCCCCGCCTCGAAGGTGCGCGTGGACGGCGTGTGCATCCTCAGGCCGGAGCACCTCACGGTCCGGAACAACTGGCTCGCGCGCAATCGCGAATGGATCAAGCCTCTGGAGGGGCAGGCGCGGGAAGCAGTCGCCTTCACGTGGGAGGAGGGCCCCGTCGACGACCCGCTCGCGGGGCGACTCGGCGGACCGGCGCCCATGAGGAAGGGCGCGCCGTGGCCCACCTGCGAGCACTGCCGCAAGCCGATGACATTCTTCGGCGCGATCGACTTCCGCGGCACGCCCGAGCGCGAGGGGGTTCCCGGGGACACCCTGACGTACTTCCAGTGCCTCGACAGTCTCGGCGAGGGGACGTCCGCCTGGGCCTGGCTGAAGCAAGGGGACGACATCGCCATCGTGGATCCTACGGAAGGAGGAAAGCGCACGACCCGCAGGAAGGGCACCCGATGGAAGACGGTGGACTATCCCTTCGATCTCAATGGCCCGATCTCGAAGGAGTCGGGGAACTCGAACGGGACCGTCGGCCACTCCGCGTGCGACTCGGTCACGGTGTGCGCGACGAAGATCGGGGGCCACATCTCTTGGGAGCAGGGGGACGAGACGCCGACCTGCGAGTGCGGGGAGCGGATGCGGTTCGTCGGTCAGTTCATCGGCGGATACGATCTCGAACTTGGCGATTCGGGGATCGCCTACATCTTCCAGTGCCCGTCCACGAAGTGCGGGAAGACCCGCATCGTTCTGCAGTGCATGTGAGACCATCTCGGGGTCAAGGCGACGAATGACCAGGCACGACTACTCCATTCCCTCCGGAGCCGACCCATGCTGCACAGGCTGATCTTCGTCCTCGCCCTCGTCGCCTCACCCCTCCTCGCGGACTCTCCCGAGGACGCCGTCGAGCGGCTGAACGCCGCGGCCAAGGCCGGCGACCTCGACGCCCTCATCGAGGGGTACGCGGAGCCAATGGCCTCCTTCATCCGCGAGATCGTGGAACTCGGAAGGAAGTCCTCCTCCGCCCGTGATAGCCTTCAGGCGGCGCTCGACGAGAAGTTCGGCAAGGCGGAGGCGAATCGGGTCGCGCTACCGCTCGACCTGGAGGGACTCAGGGCGAGATTCATGCAGGAGGACCCCCTGCGAGTGGAGAAGAAGGAGGCGGATGCAGGCCGGTTCCGGTTGACGATCAAGTCCGTGATGAGGAAGCCCGATGGCAGCGTGCTGGGAGACACCACGACAATCTGGCTCGCCGTCCAAGATGCGGGGAGATGGAGGCTCATGGCGGAGGAAGCGCCCAAGGGCTTCGATCACGCGCGCGCCGACATGGCCCCGATGAAGGACGTCCCCGACGCGATCGCCGTGGTCGAGCGCGACGTCCGGCGCGGGACTCTGAAGACCCGAGACGAGGCGCTCAATGCGGTCAAGGAGGCGCTTGATCGCGTGCTGAACGGGTCATCGGCCGCAGTGACGTCCAGGGCCTACAGTGCGATCTCCGCGCTGAAGACGATCGTCGAGACGGAGGTCGTCTGGAGGTTGACCGACAGCGATCAGAACGGGGTGCAGGACTACTGGACGCTCGACGTCGCGGGCTTCTACTACCTGAAGGACGCCGCCGGGGAGGGCCTGCAGTTCATCGCCGCCCCCCTTGCGCGGGCAGACTCCAAGGGGTTGCACGCGTACACGAACGAGGAGGCGAAGCCCAGGGACGGCTACTGGGTGAAGCCCATCACCAGGGACGCCAAGGGCGAGCCCTACAACCAGGACGTGGGCGGCGACGGGCTGAAGCAGACCAACCGCGCCGAGTACGGCTTCTGCGCCTATCCCGCGCGGTACGGCGAGTCCGGGAGGATCACGTTCATCGTGAACGAGGAGGGGATGGTCTACGGGAAGGACCTCGGCCCCGACGCCCGGGAGGGCGTCGAGCAGTGGCCAGGCGCCGACCCGACAACGGATGGATGGAGGGAAGGTGATGAGGTCGTGGGGCCGGCGGAGGTCAGCCCCGCCGCGGACGAGACGTGGGCCGATTCGGCGTTGATGCAACTCGTCACGGCCGAGGGCATCTGGAGGCAGACCGACAGCGATCAGAACGGCGTGCAGGACTACTGGACGCTCGACGTCGCGGGCTTCTACTACCTGCAGGACGCAGGAGGCACGAAACTCAGGTACATCGACATCGGGGTGGCGAGAGCCGACGCGGCGGGGCTCGCCGTGTACTCCAAGGACGAACCAAGGCCGTCGCACGGTTACTGGGTGAAGGCCCTCGCGAAGGACGCCGCAGGCAGGGCCTACAGCCAGGACGCGGGGGGCAGCGGCGTGAAGCGGACGAACGCGACGGAATTTGGGTTCTGCGCTTTCCCAAGCAAGTACGGATCGACGGGGAAGTTCACCTTCCTCGTGAACGAGGAGGGAGTCGTCTACAGGAAGGACCTCGGGCCGCAAGCGCCGGACGGGCTCGATCAGTGGCCGGGGGGCGATCCCAAGCGCGAGGGATGGGAAAGCTGTAGATAGGAATCACACCGCCGCCACGCCGCGCCCGTGCCCCCCCTGGACTCGATGTACCCGGCCGGTCCCACAGGGCGACTTGACGGACCCGATCTCCACGCGGGAGATAGCCTCCGAGACTGACCGAACCGAACCTCGGTGCATCTGCCTCTCTTCTTGAAGAGGCCGTTCGTCACGGGTATCCTTCCCGCCTCCTGGCAGGGGATCGCGGTCAAAGGTGGAGAAACCAATGCTCGGCGCTCTGGTGAAGCGGCTCGGCCTCGACCGGCTTGAGGAAGTCCTCGCGGAGGAACTGCGGAAGGCGCGGCTCGAAATCCTTCAGGAGGAGCGGACCCTCCTCCTCGGGCAGGTCGCCAGGATCGACGAGAGGATCAGAGGGCTCGGCGGGAAGCGCGGTCCCGGTCGCCCGCGTTCCGCCCCCTCGCTGCAGCAGTCACGCACCGTGCCGCCGTCCGCGACGGGGCGTCCCGCCGTGAAGGCACCTGCGAATGGGCGAGGGGGAAGCAAGCAGGGCGGCATGATCCAGGGCCTCATCAGGAAGGCCCTCGACGACGGCGCCTCCGTCACGATCGCCCAGCTCGTCGATCGCGTGAAGAAGGCCGGCTACGAGGGGAAGGCCAGCCCATCGAACCTGCGCATCATGCTCGTCAAGACGCTGAAGAAGAACCGCGAGTTCTTCCGGAAGGTCAGGCGCGGGGTGTACAGGCTGCGGAAAGAAGGGCGGTGAGGCGGCGATGCGCAAGGTAGACCCGACCGACGTGTTGGACGACTTCGTCTCCGCGATTGACGACCTGGAAGTCGTCTACAGGGACGTGATCGGGTCGGGGCCGAAGGACCAGACGGTCCTTACGACGGCAGAACTCGTGGTCATGTCGGCCGCCGTGCTGTGGGAGGGGGTCGTAAGCGACCTCTTCGCTGGGTACATTAATCGCGACAGCAGCCGATTCCGCGCCCACCTTGAAGGGCGAGTACGGGATTCGGTGAAGAACAAGTTCGGAGCCGATGCGAGCGCCTACCTCATCCTGTCCTTCCCCAAGCACTTGAAGAAGCAGCAAGTCTACGGGTTGCTCGACCCGCGCGACTACAACCTCACATTCGACTCCCCCGCAGACTTGATCATGCGAGCGGGAGAGATCCTGCCGGCAGCGGCCGCCAACAAGTTCAAGGGCCTCACGGATGCGGACAAGGCTTCAATCAGCGCCTGGAAGGAGATTCGAGACTTCGCCGCCCACCGCAGCGAGGCCGCCATGACTAGGCTGAACGATGCCCTCAAGGACAAGGCGTTGATCCCAGCCCTCCGTCGCGGGAAGCACAGAGTTCAGGCGGTAGGCGCGTTCCTGAAGACGATCTACGTGGGGAAGGGGAAGGCACGCGTGGTGTGCTACTTGGATGAGATGCGAGCTATCGCAAGGAAGCTGTAGTTGCTGCCCCACCCCTCTCTGCGACCCTCGACGTAGCTCGATGGCTTCGAGCCCGTCTCAACATCCGGGCCGACCCGCGGCCCGCGGGGAAACACGCGAAGAGATTACCTGGAGTACGATGATGCGGACTTGCGTACACTTCCGGAGCGGGGCGCGAGGGTGAGCCAAGACTGCTCGCCTTGCACGCGGAGAGGCGCATCCCCTCACTTCCGCGAGGAGACGGCAATGGCACGCGCCTGGGGGATCAAGCTGGGGTCGGGCGGCCGCTGCGTCGACTTCTGCGAGCGGCACTCCGTCGTCGGCGTCGGATGGAAGGAGGTCGACACGCGGGTGCTCCGAACCGCAACGCGCGACCAGCTCGCGGCGCACGTCAGAGAGCGGTGCACCTTTTACTCCAACGCACGGCAGCGCGGCAACGCCGTGGGCCAGCTCTGGCGGTTCGGGCGCGAGTGCGCCCCGGGCGACTACGTCCTCTACTACGACCCGCCGAGGAAGCACGTCCGGATCTGCAGAGTCACGTCGGACGCCGAGGCCCGGGCATTCGAGCCCGACGACGCGACCGACGTCTGGCACGTTCGCCGCGTGGAGCACCCCGTGGCCCCCATCCCCGTCCTCGACTTCTACGGCGCGATCAAGGGCCGCCTCCTCGGGCCGAGGAGCACCTTCTGGGAGATTCGCCCGTTCGAGGTCGTCGATCTGCTGGCGCGGAAGATCGCGCCGAACCTAGTGGCCGCGTCCGACCCCGAACTCGCGGCGGCGTACGAGCGGCTCCGCGAGCTGGTCGTGAGGCGCGCCGAGGCTCTCGACGACAGGGACTGGGAGATGCTTGTCGCCGACTACTTCAAGGCGCAGGGGGCCCACGTCGACGGGCGTATCGGCGGGTCCGGCGCAGTGATCGACGTGGAGGCGCGGTTCCCTCACGGCGAGCTGGGCGAGGAGTTGTGGCGCGTGCAGGTGAAGCGCCTCCAGGATCGGCAGATAGGCTGGGAGGTCATCGAGGAGTTCTGCGAGCACGCGGGCGAGGACGTGCGGCTCTGCTTCGTCTCGGTGTACGGATTCACGGAGGAGGCACGCACGAAGGCGGACGAGGCCGGAGTCCGTCTTATGGAGGCGGGCGACTTCACGCAGTTCCTGCTCAGCGGGAGGTTCAGGGATCGCCTCAGGTACCGTCTCGCGCTCCCCAACATGCAGGTCGAGGACGATACGCCGTAGCGCCGGGCGGGGCTGCTACCACGTGATCGCGCCTCTCGGAGGAACGGCGCAGCCGCCGCCAGCCGGAACAAACCGTTCCGCTTGTTCCGGACCGGCTCCATCGATCTCGAATCGACCCGCCGCTCGCCCGATCCTTGTGCCACCGGGCGGCCAGGGCGTAGGATCAGCCGTAGCACCGCGGCAGCGTAGACGGGAGCCGCCGCCAGTCCGCAGGCACCCAACACGGCCGCCTGAGAACGCACGGTACCATGGTGGGCGGGTTCCGAGCCCTCGTGCATGCCTGCGCACTGAAGATCGGTCGTTCAACCGTTCGACCCGCGGAGTGATGGTCGCCGGAGTAATGGACCCGTGAAGTCACGCAGCAAGACGGTCCCCGTCGTCGAGACTACCACGCCTGAGATCGATTCCACCGCTGCGGCAAGGTGGCGCCTCTTGAACGCAGTTGATGCCCAGTACATGTTCCTGCGTTGGAGGGAACGCGGCCAGCGAGATCCCCTGACGGACACGGGCCGATTCACTCCGAACGCATATGGCTCGGGGATCTGGACGGTCAAGTCGGACCAGGAGGTGCGGCGCCTCGTCGGGGCGCTTCAGTACCGAAATCAGCGATGCACGCTCTGGTTTCGAGGCGAGGGCAGGCAGTACGACCACGCGACGCCGGCCAGATACCGATCTGCGAGCGGCCCGGCCGCAGGCGATCATCCCCGCGCATACCTGTGGTGGCTCCGAAGGAACTTCCCACGCTCGCGGACCCTGCGCGACAGGTCGGACCTCGGACTGCTTGCGCTCCTTCAGCACTACGGCGTTCGGACAAGCATGCTCGACGTGACTCGATCTTTCGAGGTGGCGATGGCGTTCGCGTTCCAAGATCCCATGATGAAGAAGGGCGCGGTCTCCGCCAGTCGATCGAACAATCCGTCCCCGACCCTGTGCGTCTTCGCGACACCTCGTGTCACGGACGCAGTCAGCGACTTCCCAGGACTTGACCTCTGCGTCGTCGATCTGATGGCGGAGTTCCCGTCTGACTGCCTTCGTCCTCACTCCCAGCAGGCGGGCTTCCTCGCGAGGCGCGACGCGATTTGGGCAGACATTGGTCCACCGAACGCGCCAGCCAACGCGGCGAGTACGATGCTCGATGGGGTGTGCATTGCCCGTCTGCATCTTGATTTCAAGCCCACCGACGTTCGGAACGGGCTCACTGATGCGCGGATGTTCACGACGCTGTTCCCGAAAGCAAGCACCAAGTGCTGCGACGCGGCGTGTCCGAAGAGAACGGTACCCGACTTCGATGGGGACTACGCGCTTCACATCTTGAAGTGCGCCCAGAAGCGCCCTCTGCGGGAGATACCAGAGTATCCCAAGCTTCAGTCACCGAACTTCGCGGGGTTCCCATCCTTCTACTGGTGATCCAACGAACGCGCCCCATAGCGATGTGAGATCGTGTGCGGAATGCCCGACGGTTCTGGCCATTGCGCGCGGGCTGGTGGGAAAAGCGATGGCGGCGATCGCCTTGGGACTGTTGGTACTGGAACCGGCCGAACCTCACGCTGCGGGGCACGGAACTGTCACTGCTCCCGCACGATGGAGCGCCACGCATTATGTGCCCGATAATGGCTCTGACCGGGAACAACCGCTACTGCGCCGCGCCCCGGAGGCGGGCGAGGAGGTCGACCGCCTCGCGCCCCTTCTCCTCCACGTCGCCGACGTACTTGGCCGGCGTGCGGTAGTCGGCCCACCGTCCCCAACGGCGGAGCAGCTCCGCGTCGGCGCCGGCCTTCGCGAGTGATCGTGCACCAAGCCGTCGGAGGTCGTGCGGCGCGAGCGGGTGGGGGATCCCCGCGCGACGGGAGAGCGACTGGAGGATCGCGTGGATGCCGTCCGCGGTCAGGGCGCCCGAGCCCTTCCTCGCTCGGTCGCATGACGCGAAAGCGGGGGCCTCGGGGCCGAGCGGCCCTCGCGCCTCGAAGTAGGCGCGGAGCGCCAGGACGGCGGGCTCCGAGAGGTCCACCGCCTCGCGCTCGCCCTGGCGGCCCTTCCCGACGACCCACGCCGCGCGGGAGGCGAAGTCGACGTCCTGGACGCGCATGCTCGCGGCCTCGGCTCGGCGCATGCCTGAGTCGTGGAGCGCCATCACGAGCGCAACGTCGCGGAGGCCCTTGATGCCGGTCCCCTCCGCGGCGGCGACCAAGAGGGCCTGAACCGTCGCGGCCCCGCCGTTCCGGACGCGCCGGCGGCGGGCGGCCTTCACCGAGCCGACCACGAGCGGCGCCCCCACGACGTGCTTGAAGAGCGACCGCAGGGAGGAGAGGCGGCGGTTGATGGTCGAGGGGGCCTCGCCCTTGTCGCGGAGGGCGGTGCGCCAACGGAACGCCATGTCCCGAGCGTCGAGGTGCGTCGCCGAGCAGAGGCGTATCGCTGCCGTCCGTCGGTCGGGGGCGCCGAGGAACGCGGCGAAGGCGTCGAGGTCCTGGGAGTAGTTCCTGCGGGTCGACTCGGAGAGGGCCGCGAACCAATCCTCGAACAGCCGCCGAGCCCGCTGGGCATCGAGCCCTGGCGGGAGCGCGAGGTCGTCTACCTCGGGCGACGGGATGATCTCGCGGCCGTCCATGCTCCCCTCCGAGGCTCGACGCGCCTTCCACTACTATAGGGGCCCCGTCGAGGGGCCCGCCTCCCTGTTGGAGGAGGCCCCCGGCGGGGTGAAGGGCAGGAAGGGTCAGGCGGGCGGGCGCGCTCGACGGGGTGGAGCGGATTGCCACATTTCCATTCGGGCGCAGGGCGGCGGGGTCACTCGGGCTTCCCGCGCCGACGCGCCTTCTGCGGCGTGGGCTCGGCGTTCGCGTCCGGCTCGATCGCCGCGGTCACGACGACCTCCCTCATGCGGCACCGCTCGCAGAGGCCCGAGCGCAGGAGGTCGAGGCGCCGCGCGATCTGCTCCAGGTGGCCGGCCAGCTCGCGCTGGATCCTGCCCTCGGTGCAGTCCGCGTCGTCGCTGCGGTCGGACGCGAGGCCGCGCAGGGCCGTGGCGGTCGCCAGCAGGGCGTCGGCGAGCGAGACCATCATCGTGTCCGCGTCGGTGCGCTCCGGATCGGCCTCGATGCGTTCCCCCATGTCGATCCTCCTGCCGGCGGCAACCCTTGGCGCCGATCGGAGTCTCGTGGCTTCGGCCCCCGGCGGCCATCTGGCGCCTTTCGATCCGCAACTGAGCCGAGTCGTCCCATTTCCACTTTCCCATTCGCCGAGCGGTCACTTCGCGCCTGTCTCCTCGCCGTCCCCGTCGGCCGGCTGGTCGGGCTCCTCGTCGGCTCCATCGCCGCGCAGGCCGTCGAGCGCCTGGTCGGCCAGGTCGATGGCTCGCCGCGTTTCCTCCTCGCTGATCCCGCCGAGGTCGGGGCAGGCGCCGAGCTGGCGTGCGTAGAGGATGAGGTGCTCCACAGCTTGGCACCGATCTTCGTCCGACGCGGGAGCAACGCTCGTGATCGCGTTCAAGACGGCTTCGACGAGCCTGCGGTCGTCCCTGGGCAGCGAGTCGAGCGCGAGGCGACGCCACTCGGCCTCGCTCATGTGCTTCCGATACCTCTCCGGCACGGCCATAGCCGCCTCCCAATTCCCATTCCTGGATTCCCGTCGGGCACGGATTCCCAAGGCCGACGGCAGGATTGCCATTTCAACCAGGGTCGGTCCCTACCCCGCGATCGCGCCATCCAGACCCGTCGGGCCGGCCTCCTCCTGCGGCGTCACAGGCCGTCCGTTCACCGGCATGGCGGCGCGGCCCTCGGCCTTCGTGGCCGCAGCCGGCGGCAACCCGAGGAGCGCCTCCATCCGCAACTCGGAGACGATGTCGCGGACGGCCATGCACTCCTCCCCGCCCCTCATGAGCGCAGGGGGAACGCGCAACTCGCACTCCGTGTGGCCCGCCAGCGCGCACTTGGCCGCGATCCACGCGACGCGGTGCAGGTCCTCGGCGTCCGACGGCCGAGTCATTCGCAGGTGCTCCAGAATCGCGGCGCAGAGCGCGGCCTGCGACAACTCGATGATCGACCCCAAGTCCGACGGCTTCATGGTGCCTCTCCTTCCTTCAACGACGGATTTCCATTCCTCAGGGAGCCAACGGCTGCCCCCGAATGCAGCTTGCCAGGCCGTCCCGCCGCTACACGCGCTCCCTCTTTCGCGTGGGCGTCTCCGCCGCCGCACGCCTGGCCTCCGACGCCGACCGCAGACGGGCGAGCTGCCCGCGATCGACGGACGAGCCCTCCGACAGCGCCTCCTCGATCTGCTCGCGGAGGCAGCCGTCCGACCACATGGCGTTGAGCACCCGCTCGGAGACGTCCTCCCACTCGGCGAGAGCGAGCTTGAAGAGGTTCCGCTGCGGCTGCCCCTCACTCGCCGTCATGACGCCGTGGCGGTCGGGGTCGGCGTAGTCGCCCGCGAAGACGACCGAATCGCCCGCCCAGCTCCCCACGACGGGGTCGTTGGTGCGCACGTCCCCGCCGCCGCGCCCGTTCCCGTCGGCCAGGAGCACCGCCAGCGCCGCGAGCGTCAGGCCGCCCGAGGCGAGTTCGACCAGCTTGGCGCCGTCGCCGAACGCGTGCGGCCTGATGAACTGGCGCTTGGACGTGTTCACGAGAAGGTAGTACTGGCCCATGAGAGCCTCCTCTGATCGAACTGCCGAGCGATGCCCAGGGCCCCCGGCGCGCGGCCGCCTACTCGATGAAGGCGTCGAGGTGCATGGCCTCGACAGCCTCGGCCGCCGTTATCGACCTCCTGCCGCGGAAGAGGATCCCCTCCGGCACGGGAATCCCGCGGTCCCACTGCCCCTCCTTTGCGGCCACGATCGCCACGATCGCCGCCCTCGCCGTCTCCGCGAGCGCCGCCGGCAGCGGAGGGTAGTGGTTCCAGGCCAGGTGCCAGTGGAGGGCGATGCCCGCCTCGACCTCGCCGCGGCCCACCGCCTCCGCCATTGCACGCGCGTTCCTTCCGCCCATCGGAGTCCTCCTTCGTCGTCACGCCGTCACCTGCCCTCGGCCCCCGGCATGGGTCTGCCTCTGGCGCTCACCCAGGGCGAGGGCCAGAGCCGACGAGCTGGGATTCCCATTCGACCCGCGGGCCCTCCTTGGCGAGGCGCGCGATCTGGCCTGCGGACGTGTCGGCTGCCACAGCACCGGTCGAGCGGCCGGCCCTGGCGCCGTCCCCGTCCGATCGGCGGGATCACCGTCGCAGCAGGCTCGGCATCGGTAGCCCTGGCGGAACAATCCAGAGGTGCCGCATCGCCGTCTCGTCGATGACCTCGTCCGCGGGCGGGTAGACCTCGACGGCGGTCGCCTCCGGTCCGGCGTGCAGGTCCTTGATCGCCTGGAGCGCCTCCCACGGGATCGGACCCTTCCCCGAGCGCCGGCGTATCCGCAGGTGGAGAGTGCGTCCCCACCCAGGGACAAGGGTCTCGGCCTCCTGGACCTCGAAGTCGTCCGTCCTCGTCCTCATGGCTCGTCCCCTCCGCGCTACGCGCGCCGACCGATGGTTCGCATTCGCCGCGGCCTCGTCATCCTCACCACGATGCGGAACGGCCCGCGCGAGTCCTCCGACCGCATTTCCACCTGCCGACCGAACGCGAGGCGCACCGTCTCCGCCTCGGAGAGTTCGAGAATGACGCGACCGTCCCTCGTCCCGATCGTCACGCTTTCCGCCCGCGCGACGCCGTGCGCATCCCCTCAACGGCGACCTTCGCCTTCCCTCGCGCCTTCCGCTCCGTGCTCGATCCCGTACCTGGCGACCTCCGCGCGGCGATCAGGTCGTCCAGCAGAGCCTTCGCCCTGTCGCGGAGGCGAGGCTCGGTGATCGCCTCCCACAGGAGTTCCCTCACGCGCCCGTCGAGCGTCCCCGTGCCGCCGACGGACGCCTTGCGCTCGCGCAGCAGTTGGTCCGCGAGACACCTGGCCTCGCTCTCGTCGGTGGACACGGCGACGATGTCCGCCGGATCGAGCCCGCCCTTCAGGTTCAGGATCAGCCCCCCGAAGTCCGTCTGGAAGCAGATGTCCTCGCGGCCGGAGAGCGTCGTCGGCCTCGTCACCACCCAGAACCTGCTCTCCCTCGTGATCACCATCTCGGCCTCCATCGCTGAACCTATCCCCCTATGGGCGCCGCCGTCGATGGGCTACGTCCCCCGCGGTTCGCCGAACACGGAGGATTCGTCCGCCTCAAGCGCGGCAGCGTCCTGCACCGAGTCGATGAAGTGCAGCAGGCCGAGCAGGCGCTCCATCTCCTCCGCACTGATGACCGCGACCACGGGCTCCCCCGGCTTCGTCTCCTTCCTCGTCGTGAGGGAGACGAGCGTCTCCTTCTGCGCCCGCAGCAGGGCCCAGTCCGTCCCGCGCAGCACCGCGCCCCAGTCGTTCCGATCCATGCCCCACCTCCTCCGAGCGCTCGGCTGTGCGGTCGGCCCCCGGCCGCCTAGTCCCAGAACCAGCGGAACTCCCAGCGGAGCCGCGTCTCGCGGTCGACCCAAGCCTCGTCGGCCTTGGCGTCCTCGCCGAGCCCCTTCAGCCTCTCCGCCAGGGCGGCGAAGTCCACCTCCTCGCCGACGACGCGCTTCGTCACGGAGACGTACAGGCATGGGCTGTACTCGCGCCCGAACATGAAGGCGTGACGGACGGGGTTACCTGGGATCGCCGCCATCGCCGCCTCGATCCCGTCGACGAGGGCGCGCGCCTTGGCCGGGTCGAACTCGTTGTAACCGCCGATCACGCCGACGACCCCGCGCACCTCGTCGGCCGTCATCTCCGCGTGCCAGACCAGCCGCGCGGCCTGCATCGCCGCGCACGCCTTCGCCAGCTTGCTGCTCCGCACTCTCTTCGTCGCGACCATGCTCCACCTCCTCTCGACGGCCGATCCTGCCCCTGGCCCCCGGCGCCTTCGATTCCTGGCCATGCGTGGGTGGAGAGCTGGGTCGCGGGATTGCCATTCCCCGTGTGAATGGGAAGGGCGGCTCAGGTTTCCCCGAGCCGCCCGCCCGCGTCGTCCCCGCCGGTCCCCTTCGCGGGCGGCCGGCGGGTCGGAGGTGTCGATCAGTTATTCGAGAGGAACTCCAGCGCCCTGATCTTGAGCGTCGCGGAAGCGTCGAGGACGGTCGAAGTGAACCGCCTCTCGTCGTCCCTGTAGCGCCTGCCGTGGTCGAGGTGCTCGATCAGGCCCTGGAGCGCGCTCCACCGCGTCGCGAGGATCGCTGGCCGATCAAGAGCGATCCCGTCCCCGAGGATCCGGCCGCGGACGGACTCCCGCGCGCGGATGAGTCTCGGGTGGCGCTCCGGATCCCCGTCGGAGAACGGGAACATCGCCTCCACGAACTCCGAGATCTGGACGTCGGACATCGTGCGCGACGCCAGAGTCTCCGCCGTCTCGCGGAAGCGGGCGAGGTCGTCCACCGCGCACGCGAGCACGCGGCGGGCCCCGTCCAGGCGCGCGTCCGCCGTGGCGGTGTGCCTGATCGAGACGGACCCGTGCCCGCGCCGCTCCGCCAAGCGCAGCGCGTTCGAGCACGCGACGCGGATCGGCGTGAGGAACGCCTTCACGGCGCGCGATCCGTCGTGGGCGTTCGAGACGAGGATGTAGGTCTTCATCTCGTCGCCCGCGATGGAGAACCCCCGCGGCAACTCCATCACGAACCAGACCGAGCGCCCTCCTTTCGCCGATCCGACCGCCTCGAACTTCGCGCCGGACTGGCGCGCGAGCGTGTCGCAGAAGTCCGCCAGCGAGGAATTCTGCACGGGCCGCCACGAGGGGCTGACCACGCCGAGCGCGGCACCGTTGTCGCGCCGGACGACCGCGCGGAACCCAGGCACCTCCCTCCCGCCCTCCATGAAGAGCGGATCGAGGCCCACATCCCACGTCAGGCCCGCCCTCGCGAGGCCCTCCCGCGCCGACCCGACCCCGTCGAGCGGCATGCCCGCCCCCGTCCAGGGGAGCCGCGTCGGGGACATCGTTCCGACCATGCTGCACCTCCGTTTCGTTGACCACGCCGCATCGTGGCGGCGGCCCCCGGCGGGACCCTCTCTGCGGCGCAGCGCGGGGTGGCGGATTGCCATTCCCTCCGCGCACCGCGACGGCGCGGCTACGCCCACCCGACGACCTGCCCGTCCCCGCACGCGAGGGCAAGGACCTCCAGGCGTGCAAGGCGATCGAGGATCTGCTCCGCCGTGTACCCTGGCGCGATCATCCGGCAACGGCCGTCCCCGCCCGAGGTGCGCTCCTGGCGCTCGAACTCGGACGGCTGCCGCGAGAGGGCGACCCTCGCGCGTCCAATCCTCGCGAGCAGGTCGGACGCCTCGATCTCGCCGGCCGGCTCGGCGGAGTCGATGCCGAGGGCGTCCAGGATCAGCTTGGCGTTCCCGTTCGCGAGGTTGAGGCCCTCGGGCGCGCCGTCGGCGGGGCACCATGCCTGGCGAACCTCGCCGTCCCACACGAACGGGCGCCGCTCGCACACGGAGAAGGTGACGCTCATGGGCCTGCTCCCTTGACCGATGCTCGTTGTGCTCGAAGCCCCCGGCGCGGATCCCACCGATTGCCATTCGTCCCCGAGGGGCCAGGGGCGAGCCCCGCGGCCCGCCCCCTCCCGTCCGTCTACGCTGCCTCCTTCGCCTCGCCGTCGCCCCCCGCCGTCTTCCCGTCGGAGACCGGCTTCCCGTCCACCGTCGGCGCGACGCGCTCGCCCTTCGGCAGGTCACCCTCCTCGAAGACCCGCAGGCGCGGAGCGGTCGGGGTCTTCGGGGTCGCGGCGAGCACGGTCGCAGGGTCGCCGCCCAGCTTGACGAACTCCGTCCGCCAGTTCGGCTTCCGCTCCTGCTCCACGAACAGGCCCGCGTCGAGGTCGCCCGCCTCCACGTCGCAGCCGTCGAGGAGCATCCGGCGGATCATCGCCGCGAGGCGATCCGCCTCCTGCGTCGCAGCCCCGAACGCCTCCAGCGCGGCCTGCGTCAGGGTCAGCCTGCCCCCAGGCCGGACCAGCCCCGTCCGTTCCAACTCCGCGACGTCGAAACCCGTGACGTCCGTGTTCCGCAGCACATGTCTCGGCATGTCTCACCTCCATTTGGTTGACGCCCAAATCTGCCAGCGGCCCCCGGCAACCCTGATTCGACGAGCAGCGCCAGGGATGGGATTCCCATTAGCCGATCCGGAAGGTGGCGCACGAACCGCGCCGACCGCTACGCCGTGCCGACCAGCCCGTGCGCCGCGAGGCTGTAGAATCCCCCCTCGGCGACGACGACATGGTCGAGGAGCGGGATCCCCACGACCTGTCCGGCCTCGGAGAGCCGTCGGCTGAGGACGATGTCCGCCGCCGACGGCGTGGGGTCGCCGGAGGGGTGCTGATGAACGAGGGCCACGCCGGCGGCGCCGACGATGATCGCCGCGCGGAAGACGTCGCGGGGCTCGACCACCGCCTCGGTCAGACCCCCGACGGCCACCGTCTGGACGCCGATGAGTCGGTGCCTCGCGTCGAGCAGGAGCGCCAGGACGTGCTCTTGAGGGAGATCCTTCAACAGCGGGCGGGCGAGCCGCGCGACCGCCTCGCCGCTGTCCATCGTCCTGCCGTACGGCTCCGGCGCGGCCTCTCGCACGAACCTGCACTCGACCCGCTGGAACGTCCTCAGCGCCTGCACCATCGCCGCACCTCCATTGCATGACGACGGATGGTGACAGAGGCCCCCGGCTTTCGCGGAAGGCGGAGCCGGGGGCCCGTCGCAAACGTCTGCCGTCGTGCGATGGAGGCAGACATGGCGCAGCAGATCACGGACGTGGTGAACGAGGCGGCGGGACGGCTCCTGGCCGCGATGAACGGCTGCAGCCGCGAGATGGCCCCCGCGTTGGTGGAGCGCCTGCGGGGCGAGCATCGGACGATCCAGGGCTACGCCATCCGGTGCATGGTCGAAGTCCTGCGGGCCATCGGCTCCGATCCCGAGTGGGGCACCGACCTGAGGAACCAGGGCGCCGTGGAATGGTGCAGGGCGCTCGCGGGGACGGAGGACGAGGTTCTCCGCGACGGGATCAGCGTCTGGTAGCGGATGGACGGGGCCACCGCAGTGAGGTGCGTGATTCCCATCCCCGGCCGCTCGTCATGGGAGCTTGCGATTGCGGCCGAGTTGCGGTTAGGATCCCCGCAGAATAGGTCGCCGCGCGCGACCGGAACAGAGGGTCTGAGGCCACGCTTGAGCACGCCATGAACACCCGCGAGAACCCCAACTCCGCAGGCGAAACAGTTCCCTCCGACTGCCTTCCTGTCTCCGTGGGGCCCGCTGGTGACACGGTCCAGGGCGATGCGCCCGCTGATGTTGCCCAAGCCGCAACGCAGCCCTGGTCCCAGTTCGTCGAGACCGCGGGCGAAAAGGAAATCAAGGCTCGGTACGAGGCCGAGTTGAGGTCGCTGCTCTCCGAGAATGTTGAGTCCCTCCCCGGCTACCAGATCCTCCTGTTGCTGTGCCCGCATACCAGCCTGGACGCCTACGACCTGAATGTCGTCTACGATGCCTTGTCCACTGCGGGTCGGGGGACGCGTGACGTGCTCCTGATCCTGCTGAGCCGAGGGGGAGAGATCGAGCCCGCCTACCAGATCAGCAAGCTGTGCAAGATGCATGCGAGGGATAGGTTTATCGTAGCGGTTCCACGGGAGGCGAAGTCCGCCGCCACCCTCCTCGCCCTCGGGGCCGACGAACTGCACATCGGCCCGCTCGGGCAGCTTGGCCCCATCGACGTCCAGTTGGGTGGTCGCCCCGCCCTGGCGGTGAAGGAGGCTCTGCACACCATCGCATCCATCTCGCACGAGTTCCCACGCAGCGCCAAGGTGTTCGCCGAGTACCTCCGCCGGACGTTGAAGGTGGAGCACATCGGGTACTGCGAGAGGATCAGCGAGTCCGCAGTCCAGTATGCGCTGCGATTGCTCTCGGGGAAGCCCGCCTTGGGGGCGAAGGCGGAGCAGATTGCACGCGACCTCGTCTACGCGTACAAGGATCACGGGTTCGTAATCGACCTGGAGGAGGCGCGCAGCCGGCTCGGCAACGACTGGATTCGCACCGACACCCCGGAGTTGGAGTTCGCCGAGAGGGTCTACCGCTCATTTCATCACGCGAGTCTCTTCCCGAGAACGCGGGATGGGGGGCCGAGAGCCTACATGGAAGTGCGCGGCGGAATCGACGCCCCGCGCGTCATGCTGTTCAACACCGGTGCGTGAACCGTGGCCTCCCGGGTCCACAATGGAGGCTCGTTCCCCGTCCCACGCCTGGCCGATTGCCACTCGGGACCTCCAATTGGAATCCCGCACGCTGCGGGTTGCCATTCCACGTATCCGCCTCTCGGCGAGCCCCGAGAGCGAATAGTAGCTCTACGTGCCCCCCAGAGGGTCCGGCACGTCCAGGCTGGGCGCCTCCTCGGCCTGGCGCTCCGAGCAGATCCGGTACGCCTCGGAGTAGCCCCGACGCCGCGAAAGGTGGAGGATTTGATGCGCGAAGAGGCGGACGGCCGGATGCTCGTTCACCCAATCCGTCCCGAGGCCGCACTCGTGCGCGTGATCCTGGAGGAGGGTGACGATCCGGTCGAGCGCGTGGACGAGAGCACCCAGGTTGCAGGCTCCCTGCGAGAGCATCGCGTCGGCGTAGATGTTCCGTGCCATCGTCGTCCCTCCGCAGGCTGCTACATCGAGTCGTAGGGCGTCGTGAACGCCACGCCGTCCGCGCCGCACAGCGCGGTCAGCGCCTTCCCGTCCCCGAGGGCCGCATCGAGGGCCTCCAGGGTGATCCGCCCGGTTCGCACGCCCCGCTGAAGGGCGGCGTAGTGGTCGTCGTCCTCGACCCCGAAGTCCACGGTTGCCGCAGGCCCAAGCGGCAGGTCGAGCATGAGGGCCTCGAACGCTCGGCTCGTCATGTCCCTCACGGTCTTCATGGTCTTCTCCTGCAAGTTGCGCGGGACGTTGGTTTCGGCCCCCGGCCATCAGCGGACGATGTATGCGAACTGATCATCGGGGCAGAACTCCACCGAGACGACGTCCCCGAACGCCGCGAACCCCTCCAGCGCGAACACGCTGCCTGCGTACTGGCCGTCCAGGATCCGCGCCCCGCGCGCGTACAGCGCGCCGGCGCGCGGCACCTCGACCGTCGCCCGCGCCCGAACCCGCTCACCCATGATGTCCTCCTTGAATTGACACCCCACAGTGCAGGCGCCCCTCGGCTACGGCGCCGCCACCCCCGTCCCGACGAGGAACTGGACCGCGTTCGCCTCGACGTGCTTCCGCCCGTCCCCGTCGTCGACCAGACGCCCGTGGACGAGGAGGCCGCTCCCCGCGCGCGCGAACCGCGCCACCGTCTCGGCCGTCCGCCCGAGAAGTGTGATCCGGACGGCGAGAGACTCCGTGCGCTTCCCTCCGTCCCCGTCCTTCTCGCGCCGCTCGATCCTGAGCACGACGGAGGTTCCCGCCGAGGAGGTCTCGGGGTCGGCCTCCAGGGTCCCCGCCAGGACGACGCTGTTAAAGCTGGTCATGCGTACCTCCTTCCGACGCGCGATCGTGGGGAAGGCCCCCGGCGCACAAAGGGGTCATGGCGGACGGATTCCCATTCGCCTGACGCGGGCCGCCGCGGCCCCTCGGAAGGTCCCGCGTGGCAGCGGGCTCAGTCCTGGTCGACCTCCATGATCGTCACGACGGGGCGACCGTCGTCCCCAGGGCCGCAGATCGCCTTCAGCGTCGTGAGGCGCGCGCGCCTGTTGTCGTTCCTGAGGTAGAACTGGAAGCGGATCGTCTCGTCGCCGCGCCCCGCGACGATGGCGCAGCGCAGCATCCATGTGACGTCATGCAGCCGGCCCCGCTCGTCCTGGCCGCTCACTCCGTCGGGGACGCGAACGCACCTTGCCCACGCCTCCCGCGTGATCGCGGTCGGGTAGACGATGCCGACCTCCCGCGCCGCCTCGCTCACGTCGATCAGCGTGCCGTCGGCCAGCGCGTCGGTGCGGGTGTAGGAGCTGATCACAGGGCCAAAGCCGCAGGTCTCGCAGTCGATCCGGCCGCAGTTGCAGGGCTCCATGATCTACCTCCGCTCGTTGAACGCCCGATCATCGGGTAGGCCCCCGGCTAGAGGGCGGGCAGAACGGGATTGTCGTGGCTCGACGTGAAGAGCGCCCCGCCGTTGTTGCCCTCGTCGTCGCTTGACGCGTAGACCTGCGTCCCGTCGTCGAGGACGAGCACCACGGGCCGCCTTGACCAACCGAGGCCGGCGGCCTCCTCGCGCGTCATGTAGGAGACCTCGACGATTCGCCTCCCGACGAGGAGCGCCCGCGCGATGTCGTTCCACTTCTTGTCCAGCTCGTCCGCGCCCATGCCCGCCTCCCTTCACTCCACCCCCAACCGTGGGGAAAGCCCCCGGCGGATTCCAGCGGGGAGGAGCGCCCCAAGGGCGGATTGCCATTCTGGCGGGCGCAGGTCGCGGAGGGCTCCTCGGGAAGCTACCCGACCAGGCGGTTCGCCTCGGCGCGGGCCTGCGCGTCGTCGGAGCCCGCGGACTTGGCGGCGGCGTAGGAGTCCTGCCACGACAGCCAGCGCCGATGGAGACGGCGTCCCTCCTCGTCGTCCTGCGACAGGCACTCCAGGCCGTGCTCGGGGAGCCGGTCGCGGGTCCACTGCGCCGCGTGCCGCCTGGCCCTGTGCTCGGCCTCCCGTACGGTCGCGTGCCCCGAGTGCCTGCAGGGCCCGTTCTCGCCCGGCGCGTCGGCGGGATCGACGAGAAGGTATCCCCACGACTCGACGGCGCGCCAGACGACGAGGATGATCCCCGCGGGGAGCATGCGGATGATCGGCCCGTCGGCCGACTCCTCGACGTACCGCGTCACCTTCTCCACGGCGAGGCGCCGAGCCTCGCGCACGGTCGCGCCGCTGGCCTCGATGCCGCAGATCCGTACCCGCCTTGGCTTCGGCATGGTGAACCTCCTACTTCGTCTCGCCGACCGGAACGAACCCGCCAGCGGGGTTGGGCGGCATCATGTAATCGTAGGGATTGCCGTCGAGCATCGCGGCCAGCGGCACGAACTCCGCGCCGCCGTCCTCGCTCGGGTTGACGGCGACGACGCACGCGACCATCTCGCCGGTGCGCGAGTCCATCGTCTCCAGGAGCGCGAGCCTCCCCGAGAGCATGGCGTCGCGCAGCGTGTCGAAGTTCGGCTTGAAGCCTTCGAGGAAGACGTGCTTGCTCTTCATGTGCACCTCCGTGGTTCCGACCTCCGCGCGATGATGACGAAGGCCCCCGGCGGAAGCGGATCGTCCTGGCGGGCGGAGAGGTCCGTTCCCATCCGTCGATCGGAGTGCGCGGGATTCCCATTCGCGTCCACAGTCGGCGCCCATCAGCGGCGCAGCATTCCCATCGTCCTGCCCGTCCTTGGCCACGGCCTGCAGCGCAGGCAGACCCAAGCGGCGCCGTGGGCGCAGTAGTCGGCCAGGCGGCCGCACCGGTAGCAGCGGGGCTTCCGTCCCTTCACGATGTTCCGCTTCACGCTCCACCTCCGTCCGCTCGACGCCCGAATCTGTCGCAGGCCCCCGGCTTGACCTTCACGCCGTCGCCCGCGAGAGGACGGCGCGGAGTCGCGGGATTGCGCGGGCCTCGACGTCGCGGATCGTCCTCCAGGAGACCCTGAGCCGCAGGGCCGTCTGGGTCGCGCTGAGACCCTCCAGGAACCGGCAGGTCAGGATCTGCGCGGCGTGGTCCCCGAACATGACGCTGAGCGCCGTGCGAACGGCGGCGCCGGCCTGCTCGTTGCTGGCGGCATTCTCTTCGTCGACGTCCGGCGCGGCCACGTCCAGAAGCGACAGGCCGATGGGCGCCCCATTCTCCGCCGCGTGGAGAATGTCGAACTTCGCATGGCGCCCCGCCCACGAACTCCAGCGGGAGCGGGTCGGATCGTAGGAGCGGAGCGCCCGCCAGACCGAAATCATGCCGGCCTGGACAAGATCGCCGACCTCGACTCCGGCGCGACAGGCGCGGGCGGCAAGGGACTGGACAAGCGGCGCGACGGAGCGGATCATCCGATCCTGCGCGGCGGGGTCGCCGGCGCGCGCGAGCGGCGCGAGTTCCTCTTCCTGTTCCTGCGTGAGGGGCGGCACGGCCTGATACATGTTGAACTGCATGGTTCACCTCCATCGTTCGATGGCCGACCATGCTGCGGGCCCCCGGCGGATCACACGACCGGCGAGAGAGTTGCGCCGGGGGCCGCGCCCATCATCCGGCGTCAAGCGAAGGAGGTGAGCGATGCTGAGGGCGACGAAGTGGGCGGGGACGTGAACCGCGTGATCCTGGTGCCACTGCCGATCCTGGCCGCGTTCGCCGCGTGGAGGGCGCGGCGATGAGCGCGGGACCGCCCATGCCTGGCGCGGATTGCCATCCCCAGGTTGCCTGCGCCGCGTACTGATTCCCATTCCGCGCCGCACACGGTGGGCAACCCCGCGCCCACCGTCCCCGTCGTCACGCGCCCTGCCTGTACACGCGGATCACGGCGCGCCTCACGCGCTCCCAGTCCCGCTCGTCGAACAGGGCCTCCCCGTCCGGCAGGTCACCCGCCTCCGCGCGGCGCGTCCGCTCGATCTGCGGGATCGGCGTGACGTACGCGGAGAGGATCGCGTCCTCTTCGTCGCTCGTGAAGCTGATCGCCGGCGCGTGCCCGTATCCGAAGCCAGGCGCGCCGATGGATCCCAGCGTCTGCACGTCCTCGGAGCGGAGTCCCGTGTCCTCCAGGAACCGCTCGAACTGCTCGCGCGTGAGCATGGCGCACAGCTTGCGGTGCCTCCCACGCGTCCAGCGGCCTTCCAGGTACGAATACTCGAACTGGTCGTCGCCCTCCGTGGTGTCGAAGAGGCGGCGCCGCGTCGGAAGGAACGGTCGCAGGCCCACGCCCTCCGGAACGTCCACGCTGTAGATCACTGAGAACATCATGGCCACCTCCTCTCGCGTCCCCGCTGCCTCATGGCGGAGGCCCCCGGCCTCGCGTACCCCGCACGCCGGGGGCCCCGGCCAGGATCGCGCGTCAAGCGATGGAGAGAGCGATGAAGGCGTGCGCGAAGTGCGGGATCGACATCGGGACGAAGGACGGCGAGAACCTGTGCGGCGACTGCGAGGACGGGCGACGGAAGGATGCCGCCAGGGCGCGCCGTCGCGAGCGGGAGGTGGCCCTGCGCTCCCTCGGCCTGACGAAGGTGCGCGGGGCGCTTGGCGGCGTATTCTGGGAGTAGGCTCCCGCCTGACGCGGGACGGCCGGACCGACCGAGCGTCGGCCCGGCCGACGGGGCCGCGCGCGCAGATTGCCACTCACCGGCTCGGGGCGCGCGCTTGCCATTCGGCTCGACCGACGAGGGCGGGGACCATCGCCCCCGCGTCTACGCCAGCCATCCGACGAGCTTCTCCGGGAGCCGGATGCTCAGCCTGTCGATAAGCCCCTGGTAGGAGGAGTAGTCCACGTAGACCATTCCGGCCAGGTCGGATGGCCAGTCGCCGGCGGTTCCACCGGCAGAGCCGGCGCGGGCCAGGAGGATGGTCGGCTTCTCCAGGGCGAACGCGGCTCCGGTCTCGATGAAGACGTTTGGCTTCCTGGAGGTGTGCCTGGTGTCGAACACGCAGATCGACGCGTCCCTGATCTTCTGGACAATCCCGGGCATCAGCGAGCGCAAGGACACGTCAGCGTCGTCCGCGGAGAGCTGCAGGCCGTAGCACTCGAACAGCTTCTTGAGGTTCGACTCCAAGAGCGACTTGTGCGGCTCCTTGAACCGGCATCCCAGGAAGCACCTGTTCCCCCGCTTCGTCCTCCTCACCGATTGGCGGACGGACTCGGGGACGAAGACCAGGTACGGCCGCGCCGCTGTCCTCGTTCGGTACAGTTCGGAGGAGTGGAGTTCCCCGACGCCGCCGATCGTCAGGCTTGTCGCCCCCTCGGCGAGGCTCCGTGCGATGCGCTCTGGAACCGGCTCCTGCCGAAGACTCCTGAACACGCCGGTGGTGAATCGGGTGCGCCAGAGCCGGAGAAGGCGAAGGTACTCGGCCCTGTACTGTTCCACCTTCGCTGCCGCTGGCATCGAGTTGGGCCCCAGACCGGAACGCCTACCGACGGTGCTTCGGCGGGCGGATCATCTCCTTCGCGAAATGCGAGAACGCATTGCGCACCTTCGAGCGCAGCCCGGCCGGCAGCTTGTCCAGCAGGGACACCACCTTCTTGCGGCCCCGGCTCTTCGGGCGCTTCTGCTGCACTTTGGTCGCTGGCACGACGCTATCTCCCAAGACTCAGGGCTCGTGACCTCTTTTCGGCAAACTGAATCTCGCCACTGGAATGATACCAGACGCTCCTCTTTCGTCAACCCGTCGCCCTCTTCGCCGTCCGCCCATTTGGGAAGCACCGTTCCTCCGCCGTCGTTCAGCCGCCACGAGCGTCCGTCCCGCTGCGCATGGGCCGCGCGGCGTCGATTCCCGTTGCGAACCATGCGGCCGGCGCCCGTAGGCCCAGTGATCTGCAATCGTCATACCGCCGGTATCAGGATCTTCGCCCGCGCACTCGCCGCCCATTTCGGGCGCGACCGTGCCACCCGTTCTCGCGGCGTTGCGCGCGGCAGGCGATCCGACTCGACCTGGAACGGGCCAACGAGAGCGTGAACCCCACGCGTGGGCCGCCGCAAGCCTGTCGATGGCGCCGACCGACCCGCCGAGCGGCCCCGCGCATCGCTTTCGTGAACGGGGCGCGATCAGACGGTAGCATGGGGCAGGCACGTCAGGAGCGCAAGGCTGCGATGTACCGCTGGCAGGAGGTCGAGGCGCACTACCACGCAAAGCGGTGGCGGGAGTTCATCGACGCCGTGACGCATGAGGTCGACTCGGGCTGGAAGGAGCCGCACAACTGGTGGGCGATGGTGTCGAGGGCCCACGAGTCCCTGGGGGATCTCGCCGCGGCGGAGGGGGCGTTGAGGAGGGGCATTGAGCGGCATCCCGACGAACCGCTGTGCTACGCCTGCCTCGGGAGCATGCTCGCTGGACGCAGCGCGGGTGACGCCACGACGCGCCAGGAGGCGCTGGTCCATTGGCGGGAGGCCCTCCGCCGCCAGGGGATCCCCCACGGTGGTTCGGGGATGCGGGAGAGCACGTTCTCGTACCTCCGCGAGGAGATTCCCGTCCTGGAGGGCCTGGCCCTCGACGACCGCTATCCGCCGGTGTCGCCCGAGGTGGAGAAGGCAGTCTCCGGTCTGAAGGCATGCGGCCTGTTCGAGGATAGAACGGTGGCCGAAGTGCTGTGGGAGGCGCGGCGGACATTCGGCGACCGCATAGTCGTTCGCCCAGGCAGGCGCCCGTACGACACGTTCCTCACCATGGACGCGCGGCGCTACCTCGGATCCGACTGGCGCTACGCAGCCGAGGACGTGCTGGCCGACGCCGCCGCGCTCCTCCGGCCGCACGGGGTGGAAATCGAGTTTCGCAGCGAGACGGAGCCGGACGAGGAGGGGAACCGCAAGGTCGCCTTCTCGATGCAGGGGATCGCCCGCGAGGCCACGGTCGACAGCGTCGCTGCGCTGGTGCGGGTCGTGAACGGGGGGCTCACGGAGCTGGGGGCCGCCTACCGCTTCTTCCAGCTCCGCCAGGCGGAACAGGACGACCAGTACGACTTCCTGCTCCTCGCGCCGTCGGAGGCTGACGCCATCCGAAATGCGAAGCTGTTCTCAATCGATCTGCCCTGACGGGGTGCGGAGTCCCCCTTCGTTCGGAGCGAGCATGGCGGGCATCGAGTCGCTGATCGAGGGGAGCGAGAGGCTCACGGCCATCTTCGGCTACTGGCCGTCCTTCCACGACGCCGAGATAGTGGAGCTTCGCCTGTGGCGGGGCGACGTCGACCCGGATCGCGACAGCTACGTGTTCCCGGAACTCACGGTCCGGATGTACGTCTGGGAGCTGGCTCCCTCCGCGGAGTCCCCAGGCTGCCTGGACCGCCAGAAGATCACCCAGGTCACGCTGCGTTTTCACGGCGTCGAGCACGACTTTCGCCTGGAGGGTGTCAGCCACGAGAACTCCATCAACGAGTTGTCCATCGAGCGCCGAGAGCGAGGAAGCGGTCCGACGCCCTTCTTCGACGTCCGGTTCGTCCCCCACGCCCCCTCCCAGTTGGGGGCGTCCTTCAAGTGTCTCCGAATCGAAGTGGTCGAGGCGGCCCCGATCCCAACCGGCAGAAGCCGATAGTCGACCGCAGCAAGGAGGACACAGGCGATGGCTGAGGCCCAGGTGGAGGTACCGATGCGCATCCTGCTCTCGCTGGCGCTCTCGGCCGCAACGCTGGCTGGGGAGGACGAATGGACTCGACATGAACTGGACGGTGGGGTCATCCTCGCCGTCCAGTCAGATCCCCTCGATGCCTCCCGCCTGGTCGCGTGGGGACCGAGCGTGGTGCAGTACGTGAGCACGGACGGCGGGGCGCGCTGGCTCCCCCTCCAAGCACCGACACCGGAGGGCTGGGATCCCCACGACTTCCTCCTCTACTTCGCTGGGCCGGGCCGGCTGTGGCGTTCCTCGGGATCCGTCCTCTACTACAGCACGGACTGGGGGCGCACGTGGCGACACGAGACCGCGTACGAAGGCCGCACCATCGTCGGAATGACCCTGGGCGGGGACGCCAAGGCCGAGCCGCTCGTGTTCCTCGCGGAGAATCCCGGCCAGGGGCGGGTCCTCTTCCATTCGGCCCGCGGCCTGCATGATCCCGCTCCGGTCCTGCTCTCGACCTGGACGTTCAAGGGCGACGCCGCCGCACCCCAACTCAAGTGCATCTGCGCCGCCCCCTCGGATCCGGATCGGATCGCCTGCCTCCTCGGCGACAGGGAGTGCAAGCAGACTGAGATCGCAACGACGTCTGATGGCGGACTGCACTGGAAGCGCGCTCCGCAGGATCTCCCCCTGGGGTTCGTGCAGTGGGACCCGCGCGACAAGGGAGCCCTGCTGGCCACCGACTCGGCATTCTCGGAGGGGGAGGCGCACGGGCTCCTTCGCTCGACCGACGGGGGCGCCTCCTGGACTCCGTCCTTGCCGGACCTGAAGGGAGTCCGAGTCCGCACGCTCTCGGCCCCGCGCGACGGCAGCAGGCTCTACCTTGTCACCTACGAGCGCGGGATCCTCGTCGCAGACGAGAAGGGAACGACGGAGGCGAACGAGGGGCTGGGCGACACGCGGTGCAATGCGCTCGCAGTCGCCAGCGACGACACCATCGTGGCAGGAACTCGCCTGGGGCTGTTCCGCTCCACGGACGTGGCGAGGACGTGGAAGTGGGCGGGCGACGGGATCGCGAACCTGCAGGTCTCGCACATGATGTTCGGGAAGGGGGGACAGATCGGGCTGTGGGACTTCACGTCGGGGCTCCGCCTGAGCGAGGACGGAGGCAGAAGATGGACGGCCACGCCGCCGCCCGACGGGATGAGGCACGTCTACGAGGTCCACGGGGCGATGGGCTCCCTCGTCGCGCTCTGCGAGGACGGTATTCGGTTCTCCGGCGACGGGAAGGCGTGGACGCCCGCGACCGGCGTGCAGGGGAAGGCCGAGTCCCTCGCCTGGGTGTCCCCCACGGAGATGTACGGCATCGACGGCGAAGGCGCGGCGTATCGCAGCGATGACGGGCTGAAGTGGGCGGGGTGCGGACGATTCCCGGGCGACCGGAAGCTGGAGAGCCCGTTCCTCTGCGCGCGCGAAGGCACCCTTGTCGTCGGCGAAGCGTCGGGCTTCTACCGGTCCTCGGACAAAGGCGCCACATGGACGTGGAAGGACTTCGACGCACGGAAGGAGCACTGGGTCAGCGCGCGAATCGTTGGGGACTCGCTCCTGCTGCTTTGCCCCACGAAGGTGCTTCGAGCTGACATGGCGTCGGGCTCGATTAGTGTGTTCTACCAAATGCCTGACAAGCGCGATGCCGTTGCAGGGGTGTGGGTCAGCCCGGATGACCCGAAAAGGTGCCTGCTCGCGGGATGGCCCAAGCATCTGATGTACACCGCCGATGGCGGGTCGTCGTGGGCGGATCTGACGGGCGGCCTCCCCTGCAACATCGTGTTCGGCCCCTGGGTGAGCCCCGACGGGCGGGCGTTCGTCAACGCCGGAGGCACGGTCTACTCTCGCCGCCTGCCCAAGTAGCATGGACCCGCGCTCCATGTCATGCGTGTGAGGGTCGACTGGTATGCCGGAACTGCGCGCGTCGGACAAGTCGGACCAGGGGACACCGCCAGAGCAGGCGATCGCGCCCGGCGAGACGCGCTGGGCGATCTTCGACCGCCCGACGCGGACGCTTTGGTTCGGCGGGCCTGCGACGAAGACCCACCTCACGGTCGCCGAGGAGTCGGGGCTCCTGCGGAACGACTCCGACTACTATCGCCCAGGGCCCTCCGCGAAGATGTGCGGCGGATACCTCATCCGTTCGGCGGACGGCGTCTTCTCCTTCGACGGGTTCTCCGGCACGTTTCCAGGTACGCCCGAGGCCCTCGCGGAGGCCGAGGATGCGCTGCGGGAGTGGTGCGGGGCGAGGCAGCTTCAGTGGCGGGAGCATACTGCCGGTGGTCGCGCGGGAACACCCCCGACGCGATGCTGATCAAGACGGAGGAGTGATGCTACCGTTTCCCGAAGTTGCAGCGAGCCTGGACAGGCGCGGGCCATGAACCGCTTGCTGCGAAGGTGGACGGCAGGTAGCCTGATCACCCATGAAGCAGGCCGACCTTCTCAAGTACATCGTGCATGCTCCCCTCTACAAGGAGGAGATCCTGGAGGACCCCGCGCCGGGGGAGACTCCAGGGTACGCGGTGGCCTGGCCGACTCCGCTCGATCGCCAGTGCGAAGAGTGCGGCCTCACGAAGTGGGACGGCCATGAAGCCTACGAACCCGGGCTCAGGTTCGGGCTCCACGCGCTCACCTACCACTGCCGCAACTGCAAGATCGGCCAGTTCAGCGTCTGGCTCTCCCTGCGGGAGGTCGACGGGGTCGTGAGGATCATGAAGGCCGGGCAGATGCCCAAGCCCGGGATCGTGATCGGGAAGGAGTTCGGGAAGGCCCTCGGCGCACGACGCGAGCTGTACATCAAGGGAATGACCTCCCGCCACAACGGGTACGGCATAGGCGCTGTCCCTTACCTTCGGCGCCTGATCGAGGAGACGACGGACGAAATGCTGGCGATCCTTGAGGAGTCGATGAAGGCGACCAACTGGGATCCTACGGCGATCGCAGCACTGCAGAAGGCGAGGGGTGGGAGGATCTTCGAGGACAAGGTGAGGCTGGCGGCGGAGGTCATTCCCACCCACCTTCGCCCAGGCGGTGTCAATCCGTTCGGCGTCCTGTACGATCTCCTCAGCATCGGCCTGCACGACATGGACGATCGGGAGTGCTGCGATGTCATCGACGCGATGGACAGATCCCTGACCTACATCTACACGCGGCTGAAGGTGCAGACGGAGGACATCGCCTCGTACAAGGAGGCGGTGGGTAGGGTCCAGAACCTCCTCGCCAAGGCGAAGGAGCGCAGGGGAGAGCGGACGTAGCCGTCCAGCGAACTGCTCGACCTGCCACCGCAGGCTCGTGAGGCAACGGAGGCAGTGAGCGCCCCACGAAACGGCCGTCCCGAGGCGATCGAGCGGACACGCGATGACGGAGCCAACACCGAGAGAACAGGGTGAAGCATTCGAGGAGGCGTTCTGCCCATTCCTTGAACGGCTCATCGTGGACCTCGGGTATGCGTGGGTGATGAAGCCCACCCGGCGCCAAGGCGGGCGGCAGCAGGGCGGACGGGACATCGACGCGAAGTGGCGTGACGCCGACGGGGTCGTGTGCTACTGGCGCTTCGAGTGCAAGTCCCACAGGGGTCCCCGGCCTGTCCCGCTCCACGAGGTCTGCATGCACCTGCTGGAGACAGACCTAGCGGACACCGTCGATCTCGATTGCTGGTGTCCGGTAGCCCTCAAGACGGAGTTTCACAACGCTTTCACCGATGTCGTCTCCCGTTTCAATGCCCGCAAGCTGTCCCATCTCTGGATCGAGCTCTGGACCCCCAAGGCGAACTGCCTCCACGAGGTTCTTGAGTGCTTGCCTGAGCACTACTCCGCGATGTTCTCAGAGTCCCCACCGGTGATTGAACCGCAGGTCCGGACGGCCCGGCTGGCGAACCTACGAAGGGCGTTTGACGAGGCAAGCCGCCGAGGTCGCCAGCGGAGGGAGCGCGCCGCGCACCTCGGCCGACAAGCCGTGGCGCAGGTGGACGAAGTCAGATGGTCGGCGAGCGACGAGAGGGCGGCGCTACTCCATGTGACTACCCTGACGCGGCTGCGAGAGCGCGGGTTCGTCGAATTCGCCCGAGACTGCTGCGCTGCCCTGGTACAAGACTCCGGGGAGGGCGCATTCACGAAGGAGGTCGGATACGCCCTTCATCGCGAGTGGGCAGAGTGCGAGTCCGCATTGGGAAATGACGGGTCATACGCTGACCAGCTCGAACTTGCCGGCCGATTCGTCGCCGCAGAGCCCCGAGGTATTGCATGCTTGGCAATGGCCGAAGTGGTCCATGAGAGATACCAGGATGCAATTGGTCTCGCAGAGGGTGCTCTTCGCGCGCAACCGGCTCTCCCCCTAGCGGCTCGCGCACTTGCCTACGCGTTGCACCGTACCGGCAGCGACGACAAGGCGTTGGAAACTCTTCAACTGCTCGCGTCCGTCCACGCGGAGTGTGCCGCCGCGGCCGGCCAGATCGCCTGCGAGATTGAGAGGCACGACGTGTCTCTGGACTTCTACGAATCTGCGCTGCGGCTCAAAGATGATGCTTGGTACCGCTGCGCGATCGCGCGCGCCCTGCTATTTGGCGTGCGTTCCCGCGTCGGACGCGTCCCCGGCTGGCGCATCACCGGTGAGGAACGGAAGCACCTGTGTCGGGCCTTGTCGTTGTGCGATGGCGCCGTGGAGGAGGTGAGGTCACTTGGAAATGCTAGGCGCTACCAAGCGGCCATCCTGATTCTGGCCGAACTCCGCTGTCTGCTCGGGACGTCTGAGTCGGCGGTCGAGGCGCTCTCGTGGATGCCCTCCGCCGCTGGTCCTGCTTGGCACGCCTCCCGCAGGATGCTCTTGTGGGTCAACCTGGAGGCTGAACGCGTTCGCGATGCCCTCTCGCTCATGACGTCGGCCGATTGGGTGGATGCGGGTGTGGATGACGTTGTTCTGAGGGCACGACTGCTGCTGATGGAAGATCGGCCGGCGGATGCGATCGCCTCGCTTTCCCCCTCGTTCGACGAGACGGGGATGGCGTCATGGCCCATCGACGTGATCGAGGTCTACCTGCACGCCGCCCACACGCTAGGCAAGCAGGCAGAGAGGGAGCGGGCGAGCGCAGCCCTCCGAGACGGCCATCCGAACAATCCGCACGCGCTGCTGATCCTCTCCGCGCTCCACCTGCGGATGGGGGCCGTCGCCGAGGCGCGACAAGCGCTGGAGCAGGCAGCCCAGCACATCGGGCCCGACACCCCGCACCACGTCGTGCACAGCCTTGCGCACTTCTCGGATAGGGTCGGGGAGCACCCGCGGGCGGCAAGCCTCTACGAACGGCTCGTGACGGCCTTCGCACCCGACGCCATGGTGACGACGTTCGCCTGCTCGCTGGCAAAGGCCAAGCGGTACGACGACTGTATTCGGCTCTCGTCCGAGGTGCGGGCACTCCGCGCTGTCCCGCCCGAACTAGCCAGGATCGAGGCGCACTGCCTCGACGTGGGGAGGGACGATCCCGAGGCTGCAATCGTCGTGCTCAGCGACGCTCTGATGGCCTCCCCGAACGACATCGCGACCCGCTTCGAGATTGCGCGGATCGAGGCGCGCCTGGGACGTGGGTCGGCGACGGAAGTAGCCCTCCTGGCCGATCGCGCGAAAACGCCGAGAGAGGCCAGGGCCATCGGAGAGCTATTCATCCTCTGCGGAGACTGGGCGAGGGCCGCTCAGTACCTCTCCAGGGCCCTGGATACCTGGCCCACGGACCCGGACATCCGCGACTCGTTCCTGGCCCTTTCCTTCTCGACGTGGGCCGAGTCGGATCTCTCCCTCCACCCAGCTGCGGTGGGACCTGAGACCGAAGTTCACTACTCCCTAGATGGCGTGGAACACACCTCGCGGATTACGAGTCGGCCGCGCGGCCCTTCAGACCTGGATCCGGGCTCCTCGCTCGGCCAGGCCCTCTCCGGCATGAGGGCGGGTGAGTCCAAGACGTGGCGAGCGGGCGCGACAGAGAAGCTGATCCGCGTCAAGGACGTGGAGAGCATCTTTACGGCCCAGGCCCGAGCCCTGCTGAAGAGCACGGACGTGAACCCGAGCCGGATCCTCACCAAGATCAAGGTCTCCGGAGACTACCACGAAGTATTGGAGATCGCAGAGGACCGGTCGCGCCGGGCGAAGTCCGCGCTGGGTCTATACACGGGCGGGCGCCTGACCTTCGCGCAACTCGCACATCTGCTTGGCGACGAGTTGCACAAGGCATGGGGTTCCATCGTCGGTGATCGCGGCCCTGGCCTCATCGCGGATCTGGACCCCGTGCCCGCCGCTTTCAGCGAGAGACGGGGCGAACATCGCCGCGAGCGAGTAGTCATAGCCCCTCCAGCGATCTTCTCCATCGTCGACCTTGGCATTGAGAAGTTGGTCGGCGCGCTCTTCGAGCCGCTCGTGCCGAACGCCCTGGTGGAGTACTTGCGGCGGATTCTTCTGCAGGAGAGGTCCATCTTCAGAGAAGGAATGGCGTTTCTCGCGAAAGAGGGCGGCCAGCCATCGCTCCGTAGCCCCACAGCAGCCGACATCGAGGCGCACATTTCTTGGCTGTTCAGGGTGCTCGCGTTCGCCGAGAGCTGCGGCCGGGTGCCCCTCCAGAGGCAGTTCACCCCGGAGGAGATGGCGATCGAGGACAATCTCGGGGTCGAGACGGCGGTGGCGCTTCGCATCGCGTGCGACCTGGGCATTCTCCTTTATTCGGACGACGCCGCGTTGGCATACCACCTAACCACGGCGCGGGGCGGGCGCTCCATCTCGACGTATCGGCTGCTGCGCCTGGGCATGGCCGAAGGTGAACTGTCGCCAGAGGACTTCACGCGCCAGCTGGTCCGCCTCGCCCGCCAGCGGTTCACCTCCTTCCCCATCCGGCTGGAAGATCTGGACCTCGCGTTCCGGCTCGACGGGGACCTCCCCGGGGACCACTTGGACGCGCTGCTCCGCTACATCTCGATGGGGAGGGCGCTGAAGGCGAACGCCTCAGCCGTGCTGGCCAAGTTCCTCACTGGCCTCTGGGGGCGGGTGGGGAGCATCACCTGGGGCGCCTCGGTCGAGGCGTGCTGCGGTGCACTCGGGCGGACCTGGGGAAGGTCGGCCATCATGCTCATGTTCTCCCTCATCGGCCGGTCTCAGGGCAGTCTTTGGACTCCGGTCCAGACTCAGGCCAAAGAGGTGGTGACCGCGTGGCTGATGCTACACCCAATCGGCGAGTAGAGAGCGACTACCTACGTGGGGCGCCTGTCGTCGTTTCGGGGGCGAGACAGTGATCGAGCTGAACGAACTGTTGCGGAAGATTGGCGTCGACCCCGCGAAGACCGTCGTAATGCGGCATCGGCCGACCGCCCCCGATCTCATGAGGGCGCTTACCTGGTTCGCCGAGGAGGAGCCCGAGGTCTACAACGCCTACCAGAGCACCCACGGGGAGCGCGTGGAGGGCGCGCTTTCGCGCGCCGCCCACTTGGTCTCGCTCCTCGGGTACGAGCCTGGCAAGGCTCTGTTCGTCGGGGTCTACAGGGTGGACGGGTGGCGCGAGACGACGGGCGAGGAGTGGAGGAAGTTGGAGACCAGCAAGCGGCTCATGGAACTCGGCGACCGAGGCACGCGGGACGGGAGCATCCGCCTCTTCAACCTGATCCTCACGGATCAGCTCGCGGCGTGGAAGGGCAGGCTGGTCATCGAGTGGCCTCCGCCCGAGCGGTCGTGGTGGCGATGGGCCGCTCGGAACAGGATGCCCGTCAGCGCCATCCACGAGGAGAGCATCCTCGTCAGGCAGATCCCGGCATGGAACGAACTCGTGCTGACGTGGGCGCAACTTCGCGCGCTGCCGAGGTCCTGGCGGGCGGCACTCGCGCAGTGGCGCGGGGTCTACCTGATCCTCGATCGCGCGAGCGGGAAGTCGTACGTCGGCAGCGCATACGGGGAGGACAACCTGCTCGCCCGCTGGCTCTCCTACGCGACCACCGGCCACGGCGGCAACGTGGACCTGAAGGGGCGCGACCCCGCGAACTTCCGCTTCTCGATCCTGCAGCTGGTCGCGCCTGATCTCCTGGCCGACGAGGTCATCCGCATCGAGGGTACGTGGAAGGATCGCCTCGGCACTCGCGAGTTCGGGCTCAACAAGAACTAGGCGAAGCGTACCCCCGACTGGGAGAAACGAAGTGAACCTGGGCGAGCACAGCCACAATTCCGCGCGGACGATCACCTCGCCGCTCCCGCCAGCTCGACTCGCGCAGCCGCTCGGCTACCTGCCCGCGGTCATCGTGCTCACCGCCACGCTCCTTGGCTGCGCCGACTTCTCCCCTGGTCGACACCTGCACGAGCACGAGGAGACACTCGTCGAGGGCGCGGCGGTCATGGAGGGCGACGGCAAGGGCGGCCTCGCGGAGGCAGTCAAGGGGATCCGGATCGGCGCCGGCGAGCGGGTCGTCCTCCTGGTCGAGGACAGCCGCAGCCGTCCCGGGTGGACGGACTCCGGCTCGGGGGAGGACCTCGTCGTCGAACTGCCCGCGCTCCGTCGCGGCGTGACCTGGCGGATTAAACCTGACGGTGCACGCGTCTGGATGAGGTTCGGGAGCGCGTGGGAGAGCAGGCACGCGGAGGGGGTCGAGGGGACGGTGCGAACGGACACCTCAGACGGCTACATCTGGTCGGTGCGCCTCGATCTCCGCGGGCGGTGGGAGGGCTTCGTGCGCTCCGAGAAGGCGTTCGACCTGCGCCGCGAGTTCACGCTCCTGCCGATGAAGTTCGAGGAATTCCGGAAACGGGACGGAGGCCTGTGGACACGGTAGCCCGCGCGCACCCAAGGAATTCTTGCGGGGGATTGGAGGTCCCACGCGATCGATCACGCCTATCGTGTTGCCCGCCGTCCTCCGGCAGCGCGGGGGCACCGCAGCGTCGATTCCCGTTGCGAACCGCATGGTCGGCGCCCGTGGGCCCCGCTATGGTCAATCGTCATACCGCCGGTATCAGGAGTTTCGCTGGCACATTCGCGGTCCAAACTCGATGGGCCGATGCCACCCGTCTCGCGGGCCCAACGCGGCGGGGCCGATCCGGCCCGACCTCGTTCTTGGTCGCGGCCTCTACGCTGGGCCCACGCGAGCCTCTCGATGGCGCCGACGAGCCTGCTGAACGGCCCGACCATCATGCAGGGCTCGACGGGGAGCGGCTTGGGGTCGAACTGGTCGGCGTGCCCCACGATCGCGGGGTCGCTCAGGCTCTGGGACGTGACCTGCTTGACCGCGTCCTTCAAGTCGGGGTCGCCCACCGAGGCGAAGTTCCGCACGATGAAGACGCCGTCCGTGCAGGTCTCCAGCCGCGTCCGCATCTCGTTGCCGCCGCACTTCAGCCCGATCTCGCGCTCCCCGTCGGGGATGACGAGGAAGTACCTGATCCCGCTGTGCTGGCGGTATGCGAGGCCCCAGAAGCACGCCTGGATGTGGCGGTCGCGGAGGGACGCCTTTCAGTTCACGACCGCCAGCACGCGCCAGACGCCCTCGCGGACGATCACGAGGTCCGAGTCGGGGTAGGTCTCGGCGTCCTGCTGATCGCACGGCCGCTTCAGCGGGAGGCGCAGGCGCTGCAGGAGATCCGCCGCGACCTTCTCGTCCTTCACGACCGCGAGGAAGGGGTTGCTCTTCCTGGGGTTGTTCTTCGGCATCCTGACGACGTGGATGCCTCGCCCCTTGAGCAGCAGGCGGAGGACGTGCTCGACGACGCCGTGGAACTCCTCCCCGTGGCGCTGGCGGGCCGCCTGCGCGGCGTCCTTGGGGCGCGGGTCGGGCGGCATGCGGATCTCCTCGGCGGCGTCGGCCAACCGCGAAACGAATCCTGCGGTGTGCATGGACGCCCACAGGTAGATCGACCCGCGGTCCCGCGCGTCTTGAGCGCAGCAACGCCCAGTGCCCCGCGAACCGGTCCGGAGGCGCGACGAGGGTCGCCGCGCGGCGCTCAGTGTAGCGACATCGTGGCGAGGAGGCACTCGTCTCCGCGCAGGACGTCGACCTCGAAGTCGCGTCCGTTGCAGAGGTCCAGCCCGTGGTCGAGGCTGCCCTCCGAGCCAAGGATCTCCGTGTGCGCCGGGACATCCCCTACCTGCGGCACATAGATCTTCCAAAGCACGTCCCCCGGACTGAACGTGGCCGACCTTCGCCCCGTCAACGCGGACTTGGCCGCCTCGGCCGAGCGTGCCCATCGAGATCGGGATCAAGCGCGGGCGGACCGTGACGCCGCCCTCCGCGACCGTGACACGGCTCGATCCGGGGGGACCAAGCACGCGGGGAGCGTGATGACCTCCTCGCACGGCTGGAGGTCCTGCAACGGGAGCGTGACACCGTACTCGAAGAGGTTGAGAAGTACCGCTACTTGATACGCATTCGGTGCCCCCTGCTTCCGCAGAGCGCGAACGTCGCCGCGTGGGGCACACGGCTGTCAGAGGCTTGCCCTCTCGCCCGTCCTGCGTTATCGTCCTGTGCTGCGAACGGAGGGGAAGCGTGCCAATCCGTGTCAGCTGTTCTTGCGGCAAGTCGCTCCGGGCACCGGACAGCGCTGCGGGGAAGCGACTCAGGTGCCCTGGGTGCGGCCAGATGATTGCCCTGCCGGAGTCTGCCCCTTCCGCACCACTCGCGGCGACCATCGTGTCCACCAGCCGGCCCGTCGTCCACCGGGAACTACGATCCGCAGCCCTCTACGCGGGCCTCCTCCTGATCCTAGGCGGCACCGGCTGCCTCGCAGCGTGGCAAGCCTCGTCCCGAGTCCCCCGGCTTCGCGCAAACCTCATCAGTCTTGGAAGGACCCTCCCCGCACTGCAGAACATGCTGAGTTGGTTCCACCTGGAATCAGTCTCCCTCCTTGTCGCAGTCGCGGCGGCCGGGGCGACACTCCTACCCGCGGCCCGGAGAGCCCAAGGGGCCCGACCTCCCTGGCTGGCCGTTCCCCTCTGTCTGGTCCTCGCGCAAACCGGATTGTGCTTCCTGTACCTGTTCCTCGTACTTTGTGCGACCGTTGATTGCTTCCGTAGCCTCGATGGCGGGCCGGCGGCAGGGAACAACATCTTGCAAGACCCGCCTGATTTGCCACTCCTCCCGGTCCCAGGCAAGGGGGCTGCAATTGCCGACGATGTTGTAGCAGCGGTGCGGATCGGCCTCAGGGAGCAATATCACCGGTTTTCGCTGGGCGACACCAAGGAGATATGCGCCTTCATCTACATGGGGCCCGGCGTGACGAGTTCCGTCCCGAGCGACCTGAGCCTGAGCGCGGCGCGAGGGTTGGATAACTGCGTCTTTCTGCCCAGCGCCGGCCCGACTGGGGTAGATGTCGCGATGGTTCCTCGACCCGATCCAAGTAAGCCCCCATGGTCTGGGTCGATAGACTCCGAACGACGGAAGACGCTGGGTTCTGCCTACTGGAATCGATCATGGCGCATTCCTGGCGACGAAGTCCCTCCATACTCCTACGCGCTTGAACTTTCCCCAGCCAAGGTCGATAGCAACGGCGACGGCAAGGTGGATTCGCAGGACTCATATGGAGGCGACCTCTACGAATTGAGAGTCTACGTATTTCGCGGCTTCGATTCCCCGGCCGCAGACCTGTTCCGCTCACTGGCTTCCACCGACCCTTCCCTCACCATCCCCCGGGTATCGTGTCCTAGTGGCGTCCCCTACCTGGAGAAGGTCTTCCGGACCCTCGTGCATCGATGATCATTGCGGACCGCCCATCTTCCGAGAGCCACAATCCACGCCGGTGGTTGGGTTCCGCTTCGCTCCTCGTGTCCTCACTCCTCTTCCTTGGAGTCGCGGTCGCGATGGGAGCGAGGATTGAGCACATCCTGGCCTTGGTGGAGTCCAGAGACCGCAGTTGGCGTTCCGACATTGAGGCAGCAGATCATCTCCGTGCTCGGCTCGTCGCTCGGGCCGGGGTCGATGCAGGCGTCTCGCAAATTCAGTTCGACCTCACGCATTCGGATGTCCGGACCGCGATCCACCCTTTCGACCGGTACCTTCCGGGGACGTATGCGCTGAATGGGGACGTGTGCCACGTCGAATGTGAACAATTGGGAGAGGGACGCTATCGACTCAACTCATGCGGTGAACTGAAGTCCTATGATGGGCGCGTCAGGGCCCATGCCCGCTTCATCCTGGAGGCACGGATCACCAAGGACGCGGTCGAAGTCCTGAAGAGCCACGAGACCGATCCGGAGTGAACTCAACCGGCAATCTTCCGCCGTGATGCAGGCGGGCGGAGGACGGCGGCAGACCCCGGCGGCGCGACACAGCACCCGCCTCCCCCCTTTGGCTCCCTTCCCCGCGCAAAGTGGTCCCCGCCGGGACCGCGTTCAACATCGAGCGGTCGGCCGTCGCCGAGTACCTCCGCGAGATCGGCGCGGCCGAGTTGGACGCCATGCGGTTCAGGGTCGTCCCCGACCTGGAGGAGCCAGACCCGTCGCGGTTCGACGCCATTCAGCATCGGCGGCTCTACGGTGGATGGGACGAGCGGCACGGCGGGTAAGGATGTCTGAGCCGGGGTCCGGTCGCTGGGTGGCGGACGTCGTTTCGGGGCGAACTACGCTTGGGTCCCGCCCTCCGATTGAGGGTTCTGGGGCGGAGCCTCCGTCTTGGAGTCCTTGCTGCCCTCGGGACTGCGGAGCTTCTCCAGCGTCCACCGGTGGGTGTTGGCGAACTGGATGGCCAAGCGTTGATCCGCCTCCATTCCTCGCGCCTCGTCACGGCTCGCGGAGTCAACGATCGAACCGAACACGCTCTTCAGGGCCGCGTAGATGTCCTCCGTCCTGGCGATCTCCTCAAGCGACTGGTACTCATCCGCGCCAAAGTCGTGGATGCTCTCCTTCCCGGACTCCACTTCCGTTCCGCGCCACACGCAGCACCCGAGTACGCCCAGGGCCACCCGCGGGCTCCGCACGATCAGACGGCTGGTGAAGGCCCTCGCCGACTCCTCCGAACCCCACTCGCCCCAGATGCGCAGCATCATGCGGAAGTCCTCGTTCCAGACGATCTCCATCGGGTCCGCGGGGCCGTACTTGCCCTCCAGCTCATTCTGGATTCGCTGGGCAAGGGCCCTTCCTGCCTCGTCCACGGGGTAGGATGCCTTGCCCCCGTCCTTCTCTCGTTCACGCCCCGTGAGCTTCGCGTACCGCACGAAGATTCCGGCGAACTCGATCGGCTGGGAGGTTCGGGCGAGTTCCTGCGACAGGACGACGCGATCGGCCTCGCTCTCCATCGACTCGACGAGTTCCACGACCAGCGTGGCTGCGTGGCTTCGAGGGGAGTCGTAGGCGACGAGCCCCGACCCCATCGCCTTGAACGCCCCCGAAGTCGCCACTTGCCTTGCGAGCCGAGCGCGGCCTGTTGCGGACAGTCGCTTCCATTCGCGGGACAACTTGGCGAGGAGCCGCGTGCTGCCGTCCGTAGTGGCCGTCGCCTCCGCGAGGATCGACGACCCCGTGTCGTCCCCGCTCTCTGCGGCATCGAGGAGGCGCCGCACCGTAAGCGTCCGGTCGACCACAGGGGGCGAGATTGGGCTCGGGCCGGCCCCCTGGCCGGCGCCTTGCACAGGGCGACCTGGGGTAGGGGCGTCGGCCCGCCGTCGTTGGATGCGCGGGGGGCGGGTTGATGTGCGGCGTCG
>ORMF010691994.1_pt1 | contig 54645 bp, 46 predicted proteins | sample 1779871 | NCBI WGS metagenome assembly ORMF01 (sample SAMEA104232316, study PRJEB22302) | groundwater metagenome | biome: forest; feature: aquifer; material: groundwater | place: USA | collected 2011-08-07 | depth 5.4 m | reverse complement strand
GATAATCAGCGAGGCCTGGGACCAGTGCCATAAACGCTCGAAGCGTTTGAAAACGTAGATTCTTTCGACGGTCATGATCTTATCCTTTCTTGTGAGCGTAGATACGGCCAGCACCGTGGATCAGCACGCCGATCAGGGTCAGCAGGGCGAGTCCCCATCCAGCCATGTCGAGCAGTTGGTTGTTGTCGCCGCGACCCGGCATGTAGATGCCTTTGACGTTTTTCAGGCGACCTTCCTTGCTGTGGCACTGGGCGCAGGTGAGCGCGTCGGCCTTGGGGGCGACCATGTGGGTGATCGGCCAGCTCATTTCGGTTTTGACGAAGCCATATTTGCCGCTGTAAGGGGCGTTGGCCGCCTTCATGCCGGCTTCCAGGGCTTTGTCCCAGTTGAAGTTCGACCAGTATGAATCGCCGTCGGCACCGAAGACGTGCGGCACCAGCAAGGTATTGCTGACAGAGTCGTAAGGTTGCTGACCGCGGAACACCTTGACCGGCCAGATCATCGACTTGCCATCGCTGGGGCTACCCTCGAAGCTGTTGATCTTGACGACCTTGCTGGGGTCCAGCTTGGTTTCGCGCAGGGTGTAATTCACCTTGCCGTTGAACCAGATGTATTCCGGAATAACGTGGTCTTCCCAGGTGAAATCGCCTTTCTTGCTGTCATAGGCGTTGCGTCCCGCGCTATCCTTCTTGGTGATCGGTTTGCCTTCAGGCGTGAGCTGGCCGGCAGTCGACCAGTCCCAGGTCATCTTGGTGGCCTGACCGCGCGCGAATTCCGGAATATGGCAGGTCTGGCAGGCAATCTTGTCGGTATGCTCGTTCAGCTTGGCCATTTTTTCCGGGTGCGGCTTGGTGCCGTGACAGGACTGGCAGCTGGCGGGGTTGCTGTTGTCAACTTTGCCGCGCATGTGCGGCGCAGCCTCCTTGCCGCCTTTTGCGGTCGGTGCGTAACGGCTGCCCGGAACCTGGTGGGCGGAGGTCATGTGACACTCGCCGCAACTGAAGTTCAGCCCTTTTTTCTCCATGTGGATATCGAGATATTTGGGTGGGTCTTTCAGCGTGCTGTCGAGGTCGCCGTGCTTCCCCGCATCGCCGCCGCCGCCATTGAAGTGGCAGGTGCCGCAGTTCGCGCGGCTGGTTTTGCCGACGCTCTGTGCCACTTTGCTGAGATCAGGGGCTTTGACGATCTTGCCGGAATGTGGAGGGAACTCCATATCCTTATAGGTAGGATGCCCCGCCAATCCTGGCACTTTCCGGTAGGTGCCGGTGGATTCGTGGCACACCACGCAGTCGACGTTTTCTTCCGAAGTGAAGTCGAACTTGTCGTTCTCCATGCCGTAGCCGATGTGGCAGGCTGCACAGAATTTCTGGTTCGATTCCACAGCGGTACAGAAATTGTTGATGACGTGTTTTTTCCCCAGCTTCTGTTGAGTTTCCGGGTTGCGGTACTCCCAGTTCCAGTGCTGGGTCTTGTGGATCTGCTTGGCGGCCTCGGTGTGGCAGATCAGGCAGGCCTTGGTGATTTCAGGCGCAGTTTTAAAGGCTTTTTGCAGCTCCTTGAACTTGCTGTGGTCTGCGGTGGAGTTGCTGGCTTTTTTGATCATGGCTGCCGGAGCTGGCGCTACCGCCGCTAGCGCAGGCGTTGCCGCCTGTGCTGCGGTCTGCGCAGGTGTGGGAGCTGGCGTGGCGAAAGCGGTCAGCGCTGCCACCGTGGCCCCTGCCACTAGCGTGGACAAGGCAATTTTTAATTTTGAAAACATAATGCTCTCTCCTGATACGGTCTTTTTTGCGAAAGGTATTTCTGGTGCGATGCCGCCTTAGCAGCCGCCACCAGTACCCGCAGCTGCGCCACCGGCTGCGCCAGGCGTGCCTTTGATCAACGGGGGCGCAGGTTTGCTCGCATCGAAGATGATGAACTTGGCCTGGTCCTCTGCGACATGACCCATGACTTCGCCGACCAGGGGGCCGAACATCTTGCCCATCAGTCCTGCATTCATCCCGGCAATGTAGGTTTTGCCGTCATTTTTCTTGTAAATGGAAATCTTGCAGGGCATCAGGATGGAGAGGAAGCGGACTTTGTCGTCCCGAAGAATCGGGCCGGAGTATTTGGTGCTGCAGGCTTCGACCATTATTACCGGCAAGGCATTGCCACCATCCGCTTCAACGGCCTTGGCCGGATTGCGCAGGCCGGCCAGAGCCCAGCCATTGCCGGCATTCTGGATATTCTGCTGGATACGCGCGGCAGTTTCCTCGACGCCGAACGGGCTGGGTATTTCCCAGAACATCATGCTGCTCATGAAGTTATAAGCCATGAACCCCACAAAGACCAGTGCCGCTACAAAACCACCGATAACTTTTAACATTTTAGTTGTCCTCCAATTTAGATTGATATTAAAGTTTTGCCGTACAAAAAAATTATATATAACAACCCGAATTTGCGCCGCTTATTTTAACTATATTCTAATATACCAATAAAGCAAGATGAAAATGTCTTAAATTCAGGATTGTTTTTGTATCGGGTCAATCCAGTAGAATCGGGCTTTTCATTTGAATTGTCGCTGACATGATATTCCCCTTTTCTATTTCTGGCCTGCCGAAAATTCTATTTGGCGAGGGGCGTTTGAACGATGTGCCTGAGTTGCTCCGCTGGGCAGGCGCGTGCTGATCGTTACCGGGGCTGACGTGCAGGTTATGGCGGTGGAGCAATCATGGAATCACCATTCTGCCTCGGGGTGAAGAATTACTACTCGCTAGTGTAGTGCTTTTGAATTGCTGGAACTTATTTGCCACCCCCGTAGGTCGGTCTTCAGACCGACATGTCGCCTAGAGGCGCCTACTTCTGGCGGGCTAAAGCCCGACCTACAGCACCCGATACCATGCGGCGATTAGTTCCAAACAGAGTGAAGTATTACACTAGATCCGCGATTCGATTACGGCAAGTGGTATCCGAGCCGGCCCCGGAAGCCAGGCAGGGTGGTGCGTTTGAGTATCGCTTCAACGCGAGGCAATGAAACATGGTGCTACACTTGATTGGACAAATGAGGGCGTTCATCAGGATGGTGAGGCTCGCTGCGGCGGGTAATGGCATGGGGCCGCTTGGGTCGCAGGATCGCTATGAGGAACTGGATATGAAAAGGCTTGTTCTGATCGGCTGGTTAGTGCTGGCCACGATGGGGGCGTCGGCACGGGCGGATATACAGTCCGGTCTCGGCGCCCTGGACCGCAGCGACTACGCCACCGCACTCAGGGAACTTACCCCTCTCGCTGAACGTGGTGATGCCACGGCCCAGTTCAACCTGGGCAATATCTACCTGTATGGCTGGGGGATCAAGAAGAACGAGGTCGAGGCGGCCAAGTGGTTTCACAAAGCTGCCGAGCAGGGGGACGCCAAGGCCCGGAAGATGCTGGCATACATGTACGAGCGGGGGGTGGGGGTCGAAAAGAATCCGGCCGAGGCGGAGAAATGGAGCCGCAAGTCCACGGAAAAGAGATCCATTCCCGCCCAGACGGGTGCGGGTGGCGGCGTCTTTCCTCCCAATGTCGCCCGGGAGGGACGCAACCTGAGTCGCGAGGAGGTGGGCAGGCTGGAGGAGGCGCTCAAAGCGCAGCCGGGTGACTTGGCCCTGCGCACGCGGCTTCTGGGCTATTACTTTACCAAGGCGATCCGGGATATCGGCAGGGAGGCTACCCTCCAAGCTCGCCGCCGGCATATCCTGTGGCTCATCCAGAACCAGCCAGGGACGGAAAGCGCCCACATGTCGGAGGTTACCCTTGACCCGACCGGCCACGCGCTGGCTGACAGGGTAGGCTATGACCTAGCCAAAGCCCTTTGGCTTAAACAAGTCGAGGCACACAAGGGCGAGCCTCGGGTGCTGCTCAACGCTGCGGACTTTTTTAAGCTCCACGACAAGCTGCTTGCGGAAGACCTGTTGAAGAAAGGCCAGACGCTCCATCCGCAAGACCCAGGCTGGGACGCGCGCCGTGGCTACCTTTACGGACTTGGCATACTGGGCATTGACGCCCTGAACCAGAACGGCATCCCCACCTCGGTCAACCCCGCTGAGCAGGAGGGGCCTTTTGCGCAGAAGGCTCTGAAAGAAGTAGAGGTTTCCACACGCCCCGTGCTCGTTGGGGCGACCGGAATGATACTGAGCCAGTATGGCCTCATGATCCGGGCCATGCGGTTAAGCAAACGGGATTATGGCGAACTGGCAGAGAAACTCCTGTTGAAGGCCCAATCCCTGGATCCCGGCAACATGGCCTGGCACCAAGCCTTGGGGGAGTACTATAGCCATATGAGGATGGCTGCATCTTCGCCGGAGGCCAAGGCGCAATGGTCGAGGAAGTCGCTGGAACAGATGGAAAAGGCCGGCCAGGCCAAAACTTCGGAATCGGACAGAATACACCTCCTCGCAGACCTGTCCAGGGCAGCATTCGAGGCCGGCGAGCCGGCCAAGGCAGAGAAATACGCCAAGGAACTGTTGGTCATTGCTGACCGGCACAGAGGTGAGGAAAGCTTTGGGCCGGCAGTTCATTACGGCAATATCATTCTTGGCCGACTGGCCTTGAAGGACAGCAACGTGGAACTGGCCAAATCCCATTTGATCAAGGCGGGGCAAACGCCTGGCGGGGGAACGCTCACGTCTTTCGGCCCCAGCATGAGTCTGGCGAAGGGGTTGTTGGAAAAAGGCGAGAAAGACACCGTCATCCAATACCTGGAGCTATGCAAGAAGTTTTGGACCTATCCGCAGAACCCCCTGGACAACTGGATACAGACGATCAAGGCTGGGGGAATACCTCAATTTGGATTCCTGCAAGACAAGTGATGATTCTTGAGATTTGGCGATGAGCGACAAAACAATCCATACAAGCGAAGGGGTGGGCATCGCCCCTTTCTCCATTTCAGGCTTGCCGAGAATCGTTTTTGGTGAGGGAAGCCTGGGGCAGGTGCCGGAGCTGTTGCGGCAGTTCGGCAAACGCGTGCTGATCGTTACCGGGGGCAGGTCGTTTCGGGCCTCGCTGCACTGGCAGGGATTGATCGATGCGCTGAAGGGGCGGGGGCTGTCCTGGGAAGATATGGTGGTGGAGCAGGAGCCATCGCCCGGATTGGTGGATCAGGCGGTCAGGGTATACCGCCATGCCGGTATCGAGGTTGTGCTGGGCATCGGTGGTGGTAGTGTGCTGGACGCCGCCAAAGCGATTGCCGGGTTGCTGCCTCACGGCAATTCGGTGATGGACCACCTCGAAGGGGTGGGACCGGAACTGCCTTATCAGGGGCCGTCGCTGCCCTTCATCGCGGTGCCGACGACTGCGGGCACCGGCTCGGAGGCCACCAAGAATGCCGTCCTCAGCATGCACGGGCCGGATGGTTTCAAGAAATCTTTCCGCCATGATCTGCTGGTGGCGAAATATGCGGTGGTGGACCCGTCGCTGCTCTCCTCTTGCCCGCCCGACCTGATCGCCGCCAACGGCATGGATGCGCTGACCCAGTTGCTGGAATCCTACGTTTCAACCCGTGCCAATCCCTTTGTCGATGCGCTGGCGCTGAGTGGCCTGGGCTACGTGCGCGAAGGTCTGCTGGATTGGTACGAGGGCGGCGAGAAGGCGGTCGAGGGCCGGGCGGGAATGGCTTATGCCGCGTTGCTGTCGGGGATTACACTGGCGCAGGTGGGGCTGGGGTCGGTGCACGGCTTGGCGGCGCCATTGGGTGCGCTGTTTCCGATGCCGCATGGCGTGGCTTGTGGCGCAACGGTAGCGGAGGCGACGGCGATGAATATCCGGGTGCTGGGAGAGCGCGAACCGCGCAGCCCGGCCCTGGGGAAATACGCCAGAATTGGTCGGCTGTTCAGCCGCAAGCACCTGGACGATGATGCTGCGCGCCTGTTCCTGGTGGAGATGCTCGGGGAATGGACAAGGAAAATGAAGGTGCCGGGTCTGGGTGCTTATGGCATCCGCGAAGCCGATCTGGACTTGATCGTGGCAAATAGTCGCGGCAGCAGCATGAAGACCAACCCCATCGTGCTGACCGATAGGGAGGTCAGGGAGATTTTGCTGCGCTGCCTTTAACCCTGGAAAAATCAGTTAACCACGGGGAACACGGGGTGCACGAGGAAAAACGAGAGCTTGGATGATCAATTCATTCACCCAGCGAGCGCTTGAACAGGATTGCATAGCATAACTGATGTTACCCCGTGATCCCCGTGTGCCCCGTGGTTCAAATGCATTTTTTAAGTTTAATTCCCCGCTACCGCTTCTTCGGCATTGCCTAGCGCGGTGATGTTGAACCCGCCATCGACGTAGGTGATCTCGCCAGTCATGCCGCTGGCGAGGTCGCTGCACATGAAGGCGGCGACATTGCCAACTTCCTCGATGGTGACGTTGCGCCGCATTGGAGCGTGTTTTTCATTGTAGGAAAGCAGCTTGCCGAAGTCGGAAATGCCGCTTGCCGCCAGAGTCTTGATCGGGCCGGCGGAGAGTCCGTTAACGCGGATGCCTTTGGGGCCGAGGCTTGACGCCATGTAACGCACGTTGGCTTCAAGGCTGGCCTTGGCCAGGCCCATTACGTTGTAGTGGGGAACGGTGCGCTCGGCGCCGAGGTAGCACAGGGTCAGCAGCGCGGCGTTGCGGCCCAGCATCATCGGCAGTCCGGCCTTGGCCAGCGCGGTGAAGCTGTAGGAGCTGATGTCGTGGGCGATCTGGAAGTATTCGCGCGTGACGGAGTCGATGTAGTCGCCGGCCAGCGCCTGTTTCGGCACGAAGGCGATGGAGTGGATGATGCCGTCGAGTCCGTCCCAGTGTTTGCCGAGGTCGATGAATAGCTGGTTGATTTCTTCGTCGCTGGAGACGTCGCAGGGAAATACCAGATCAGAGCCAAATTCACTAGCCAGGCCGGCAACGCGATCCCTGACTTTTTCACCTTGGTAGGTAAAAGCAAGCTCTGCGCCTTCGCGTTTCATCGCAATGGCGATGCCATAGGCGATGGAACGGTTGCTGATCATCCCGGTAATCAGGATTTTTTTATTTGTCAGAAAGCCCATTGTTTTTCCTTATAAGCGCGGTTTGTTCGGAAATCGATATCACTTCAGCATTATAACCCAATTCTCTGAATGGGCATCCTTGCTTGGCACCCGGCTGCTGCTTGCGCTACACTGAAACCCGATGAAATTCTTCCCGTTATTTGCTGTGTTGATAGTAGCCCGCTCCACCAAAACGGGGACAAATGAAACGGATGGATTTTTTCGGCAGGCTAGGCGCAGACTCGCTGCCGTATGGGGTATACGGCAAGGGGATGCAACGACGCATGGCGGAAAAATACGCCGTTTCATGTCTGCGGTTTGGTTGAGCGGGCTACTAATGTTTCTGGCGGCTTGTGGCGCACCGCCCTGGAACAGCCCCTATCCGGTCGCCGACGAGGGCGCAAATATCTCATATTCATCGTTCGCCGAGCGGCCCAAACATCTTGATCCGGCGCAATCCTACAGTTCCAACGAGATCACCTTCACCGGCCAGATTTATGAGCCGCCACTGCAGTACCATTATCTGAAGCGTCCCTACACGCTGATTCCGCTCGCTGCTGCTGAGATGCCCAAGCCGCTGTTTCTGGATGCGCAGGGCAAGCTCCTGCCGGTCGATAACGCAGCGGAAAAAATTGCCTTCAGCGTGTACGAAATCCGCATCAAGCCGGGTGTCCGTTATCAGCCGCACCCGGCATTTGCCCGCGATATGCAGGGTCACTTTCTGTATCACGATCTGAAGCCGGAAGATCTGGCCAAGGTCTACAAGCTGGCGGATTTTCCGCAAACCGGCACGCGCGAGCTGGAGGCGGCGGATTATGTCCACCAGATCAAGCGGCTGGCCCATCCAAAACTGAATTCGCCGATTTTCGGCATGATGGGCGAGTACATCGTCGGCCTGAAGGAGTATGCAAAACTGCTGGATAGCGCGCAGAAGGCATTGCCGCCGGGCACTCGGCTCGATCTGACGCGCTACCCGCTGGCCGGGGTGGAAGTGGTGGATCGCCATACCTATCGGGTGAAACTCAAGGGCAAGTACCCGCAATTCCTCTACTGGCTGGCGATGCCGTTCTTCGCGCCGGTGCCGCCCGAGGCCGACCGTTTCTACGGCCAGCCCGGCATGGCCGAGAAGAATCTCACCCTGGACTGGTACCCGGTTGGTACCGGACCCTACATGCTGACGGTAAACGATCCGAACCGGCGCATGGTGCTGGAACGCAATCCGAATTTCCACGGCGAGACTTATCCGACCGAAGGCGAGCCGGGCGACGTCGCTGCCGGGCTGCTGAATGACGCCGGCAAGCCGTTGCCATTCGTCGACAAGGCGGTGTTCAGTCTGGAAAAGGAAAGCATTCCTTACTGGAACAAGTTTTTGCAGGGTTATTACGACGCTTCCGGCATCAGTTCCGACAGCTTCGACCAGGCGGTGCGCGTCGCCACCCAGGGCGAGGCGAATGTGACTGATGCAATGAAAGAGAAGGGTATTCGCCTCCAGACCACGGTGACCGCCACCAATTATTATTATGGTTTCAACATGCTCGATCCGGTGGTGGGTGGGCTTTCGGAGAAGGCGAAGAAGCTCAGGCAGGCGGTTTCCATCGCGATCGACTACGAGGAATTCATCTCGATCTTCGCCAACGGTCGCGGCATCCCCGCGCAGGGACCCATCCCGCCGGGGATTTTCGGCGCGCATGAAGGCGAGCAGGGCGTCAATCCCGCTATCTATGATTGGGTGGACGGCAAGCCGAAACGCAAGTCCCTCGAGCACGCCAAAAAACTGCTGGCCGAGGCCGGCTATCCGGGCGGTCGCGACGAGAAGACCGGCAAGCCGCTGCTGCTGTACCTCGACATCACCGCCACCGGGCCGGACGACAAGGCGCGGCTCGACTGGATCCGCAAGCAGTTCCAGGCGGTCGATCTGCAACTGGTGGTGCGCAACACCGACTACAATCGTTTCCAGGACAAGATTCGCAAGGGCAACGCGCAGATTTTCCACTGGGGCTGGAATGCCGACTATCCCGATCCGGAGAATTTCCTGTTCCTGCTTTATGGTCCCAATGCGCGGGTGAAGGGGGAAGGGGAGAACTCAGCCAACTACGACAACCCGGAATTCAACCGCTTGTTCGAGCGCATGAAGAACATGGACAACAGTCCCGAGCGCCAGAAAATCATCGACGAAATGCTCGTGATCGCGCGCCACGATGCCCCCTGGATCTGGGGTTTTCATCCCAAGCAATACAGCCTGTTTCACGCCTGGTACCGGAACGTCAAACCCAATCTGATGGCCAATAACGGCCTGAAGTACGTCCGCATCGATGCTGATTTGCGTGCCAAAAAACAGCGCGAGTGGAATGAGCCTTTGCTGTGGCCGCTGGGCCTGGTGGCCGCAGTGCTGGTGGCCGGGCTGGTGCCGGCCGTGGCGGCTTACCGGCGCAAAGAAAGGCAGGCAGCCAGATGATCAACTACATCATCCGCCGCATTCTCTATGCCATCCCCATCCTGATTGGGGTGAACCTGCTTACCTTCGCCCTGTTCTTCGTGGTCAACACGCCGGACAACATGGCGCGCATCCATTTGGGCGTCAAGCATGTCACACCGGAGGCGATCGCGAAGTGGAAGCACGAGCGCGGCTATGACAAGCCGCTGATGTGGAACAGCAACGCGCAGGGCGCGAAGCAGGCCAGCGACACGATTTTCTTCGAGAAATCCGTCGCCATGTTCGCCTTCGATTTTGGCCGCTCCGACGAGGGACGCGACATCGCCCACGACATCAAAACCCGGATGTGGCCGAGTCTGGCGATCGCGCTGCCGGTATTCATGGTCGGGTTGGCGATCAACATCACCTTCGCCATGCTGATGGCGTTCTTCCGCGCCACTTACATCGACTTGTCCGGAGTGGTTCTGTGCGTGGCGATGATGTCGATTTCCGGCCTGTTCTACATCATTGGCGGGCAATATCTGGTCAGCAAGCTGCTGCATCTGACGCCGATTTCCGGTTTTGACACTAGCGGCAATGCGCTCAAGTTCATCATCCTGCCGGTAGTGATCGGGGTCATCGGCGGCATCGGATCGGGGGCGCGCTGGTATCGCACCATCTTCCTCGAGGAAACTTCACGGGATTATGTTCGCACTGCGCGTGCCAAGGGACTGTCGGAACTTTCCGTGCTGTTCGGCCACGTGCTGAAGAATGCCATGATCCCCATCCTCACCGGCGCGGTGGTGGTGATCCCGCTGTTGTTCATGGGTAGCCTGATCTCGGAATCATTTTTTGGCATTCCCGGCCTCGGCAGCTATACCATCGACGCCATCAATGCCCAGGATTTCGCCGTAGTCCGCGCCATGGTGTTTCTGGGTTCGGTGCTGTATATCGTCGGCCTGATTCTGACGGATATTTCCTACACGTTGGTTGACCCGAGGATACGGCTTGAATGAATGGAGCATCTATGATAAATCGTAGTTCCGCCATTTCCGCCAACCCTCTCTCCAACTCTCTCCCAGAGGGAGAGAGGGCAAAGGCTCCCCTCGCCCACTTGTGGGAGAGGGGCTGGGGGAGAGGGTGATGTTATTCAAGCCCGTTTTCCTGTGGACCGATATGCTGCTCTGGCTGCTGCTGGCCGGGGTGGCGTTTTACGTCTGGCGGGTGCGGCAACGCGAGCATTTGCTCCAGCCCTGGCGGCGCTTGCTGCGCAGCCGCAGCGGCGTGGCATCCGCCGTGGTGTTGCTGGCGTTCGTCGCCATTGGCGTGCTCGATTCGCTGCATTTTCGCCTGCCGCTTGAGAAGCAGGGCAACGGCGCAGAGACGCACTACTCGCCCGAAGTGCTGAGCGTATTTGACCTGACGGTCGGCCCGCTCAGGAAACAGGTGGAAAAAACCTATTCTGCGCCATTTGCTGCGCAACTCTATACCAAGGAAACCATAGAGCTGCCCGGAGGCAAGCAAGTACGCGACTACCCGCGCCTCAAGTTCGGCGGGGCGCATTTGCAGGATCCGGCGCGGGAACAGGCAGGGGATGTGGCTGTTACGGCATTGCAGGGCGGCGTTTACGCGCTCGCCCTGTGCGGTGGACTGGCGTTTGCGCTGGTGCTGTGGCTGGCGCGGTGTCGCGGCATTTCGCCCGGCGCGGCCTGGACGATGGTTCGGCAGGGGCGCGACGAGATTCCCTGGCGCACCTTGCTGGCCACCATCGGGCTGCTGGCCCTGTGCGTCTGCCTGGCTACGGTGTTTTCCGCCAAGTATCACATTTTCGGCACCGACAAGGTCGGCCAGGACGTGTTCTACCTGGCGCTGAAAAGCATCCGCACCGGCCTGATGATAGGCACGCTTACCACGCTGGTGATGCTGCCATTCGCCCTGTTGCTTGGCATCATGGCGGGCTATTTTCGCGGCTGGGTGGACGATGTGATCCAGTACACCTACACCACCCTCAGCTCGATTCCCGGCGTGCTGCTGATCGCGGCGGCGGTGCTGATCCTGCAGGTCTACATGGACAGCAACCAGGAGCTGTTCGAAACCGTGGCGGCGCGTGCCGACATCCGTCTGCTGTTCCTTTGCGTGATCCTCGGCATCACCAGTTGGACCGGGCTGTGCCGTCTGCTGCGCGGTGAGACCCTGAAAGTCCGGGAAATGGAGTTCATCCAGGCGGCAACCGCATTTGGCGTCGGCCACTTCCGCATCATCGCCCGCCACATCCTGCCCAACGTGATGCACATCGTGCTGATTTCGATCGTGCTGGATTTCAGCGCCCTGGTGCTGGCCGAGGCAGTGCTGTCCTACGTTGGCGTCGGCGTCGATCCGTCCATGCAGAGCTGGGGCAACATGATCAACGGCGCGCGGCTGGAAATGGCGCGCGAGCCGATGGTATGGTGGTCTCTGCTGGCGGCCTTCGTCTTTATGTTCGTGCTGGTGCTGTCGGCCAACCTGTTTTCCGACCGCGTGCGCGATGCGTTCGATCCGAGGGTGAGATAAATGCTGGGCCACAGAGGACACAGAGATCACAGAGAAAGGCAAATTCCGCCCCCGGTTCTCTCTGTGTGCTCTGTGATCTCTGTGGCTAAAATGGTTTTGGTTTTTTTGAATGAATAATAAGCCCTTACTTCAAGTCGAAAACCTCAGGGTCAGGCTGGATGCCGGCAAGACCCAGGTGCGGGCAGTGGATGGCGTGAGCTTTTCCATCGATCCCCACGAGACCTTTGCCCTCCTTGGCGAGTCGGGCTGCGGCAAGTCGATGACGGCGCTGTCCCTGATGCGCCTGCTGCCCGAGGCAGGGCACATCGAATCCGGCAGGATTCTGCTCGACGGCCAGGATTTGCTGGGCTTGCCGGAAATTGCCATGCGCGCGGTGCGCGGCAAGCGCATCGCGATGATCTTCCAGGAGCCGATGACCAGCCTCAATCCGGTGATGACTATCGGTAAGCAGATCGCCGAGACCCTGCATCGCCACACCGACTTGCGGGGCGAGGCGGCGCAAGCGCGTGTGCTGGAGTTGCTCGACGCGGTCGGCATCCCCGATGCCGGGGCGCGCTACCATGATTACCCGTTCCAGTTCTCCGGCGGCATGAAGCAGCGCGTGATGATCGCCATCGCCCTGGCGTGCGAACCCGACCTGCTGATCGCCGATGAGCCGACCACGGCGCTGGATGTGACCATCCAGGCGCAGGTGCTGGAGCTGCTGCGCCGATTGCAGCGCGAACGCGGCATGGCGGTGATGCTGATCAGCCACGATCTCGGCGTAGTGGCGGAAATGGCGCAGCGGGTGGCAGTGATGTATGCAGGTGAAATCGTGGAACTGGCCGGGCGCGAGGCATTCTTTGCCAACCCGCAGCATCCCTATACCCGCAAGCTGTTTGCCTCACTACCGGGTGCGGCGCGGCGCGGTCAGCAGCTGGAGATCATTCGCGGCAGCGTGCCGCCGCTGGACCGGGAGTTTTCCGGCTGCCGTTTCGCCGGTCGCTGCGACTATGCCTGGGAGCGCTGCAACAACGAAATTCCGGCTTGGAGCGATGTTGCGCCTGGGCATGGTGTTCGCTGCCATTTGGCCGCTGTTTCCGCTTCCGCCCCAACCCACCCCCACGTAGGAGCGGCCTTGGCCGCGATTGATGCAGATGATCGCGGCCAAGGCCGCTCCTACGCAGGGGATGAATTATTGGAGGTGTCCGACCTTAAAGTCCACTTCCCCATCCACAAGGGCCTGTTCAAGCGGGTGGCGGGCCATGTCAGGGCGGTGGACGGCGTGTCGCTGGTCATCCGTCCCGGTCGCACCCTGGCGCTGGTTGGCGAGTCCGGCTGCGGCAAGACCACGGTGGGCAAGAGCATCCTGCAACTGATCCGCCCCACTGCCGGCAGCGTGCGTTTTGCCGGCGCTGAGCTGACGCAGTTGAAGGGTGCCGAACTGCGCGCCCGACGCGCCGATTTCCAGATCGTATTCCAGGACCCTTATTCCTCGCTCGATCCGCGCATGCGGGTGGCCGACATCATCGAGGAGGGCATGGTTGCGCTGGGAGCGGCCTCGAGCCCTGGCGACCGCCAGAACAGCATGGACCGCTTGCTGCAACAGGTCGGACTCTCCCCCGACAGCAAGTACCGCTATCCCCACGAATTTTCCGGCGGCCAGCGCCAGCGCATCGCCATTGCACGCGCGCTGGCGGTGAAGCCGCGACTGATCGTGTGCGACGAGCCGACCAGTGCGCTCGATGTCTCGGTGCAGGCGCAAATCCTCAACCTGCTCAAGGGGCTGCAGGACGAACTGGGCCTGGCCTACCTGTTCATCACCCACAATCTGGCGGTGGTCGAGTATTTTGCCCACGAGGTGGCGGTAATGTATCTGGGGCGGATCGTCGAACGGGGTACGGTGGAAGAAGTGATGCAGGCGCCGCGTCATCCCTATACCCGGGCGCTGCTCTCGGCTGTGCCGGTGGTGGATGTCGCTGCGCGCCGGGAAATCATCCGTCTGGCCGGGGATATGCCGTCGCCAGCTAATCCGCCTTCAGGCTGCCATTTTCACCCGCGTTGCCCGCAGGTCATGACCGCATGCCGGCAAAGCTATCCTGCTGTGGCTGACTTTAGCGCAACGCACAGCACTTGCTGTTATTTATACTCCGAGAAGTAGTAAACCGGCTGAACGCCGGCAGATGAATCAGCCCTTGCTGGGCAGCATCAGGGTGACTTTGTTGCCTGGAGTGAGGCCGCGCTTGCCGGAAATATTATTCCAGCGCTGGAGATCGTTGGTCGCGACGTTGAACTGCTTGGCAATGCTGGCCACGGTGTCGCCTCTGCGCACGGTGTAATAGCGCTGGCTGTGTTTGGCGCTATTCGCCTTAGTCAGTTTCACCGGCTTAACCTTGCTGGCAGCGGCCAGTTTCACAGGTTTGCCCTTGATTGCGGCAAGCTTGCGTGCGGTGACGGTTTCCTGGCGGATAACCAGTTTCTGGCCGTTGCTGAGGCGGTTGGACTTGAGATTGTTCAGGGACTTGATTTGTACTGCCGAAACTTTGTGACGTTTGGCGATGCTGGCCAGGGTGTCGCCCTTCTTCACGGCGTAAATAAGGCGGGATGAGACGGGTTGTGCGTAATCATCGGGTTCAAGCGCCTGCTGGGTATCATCAATGACGGGGGCAGCTGCTATGTTATGGCTGAGAGGTACCAGCAGGGTCTGGCCCGCAGACAGTTTGTTGCGCTTGGTAATGCTGTTGATTTCTTTCAGCCGGGCGACGCTGATGCTGAAACGGCGCGCTACGTTGTCAATCTTTTCGCCACGCGTGGTGGTGTAGGACTGCCATGAAACCAGAGGTTTGTCGTAGTTTTCAAGATTGCTGGTAAAGGTGTCTGCCTTGCCCACCGGCAGCAGCAAGGTGCGAGTGCCTTTGGCATTGATTACCGGGCGGTTGTAAGCCGGGTTGAGCGAGACAAATTCAGTTAGCGGCATGCCGGCCAGACGCGCGGCCACGGCCAAGTCGATGTGTTGCGTGGAGGCGACGCTGACGAAATAAGGGCGGTTGGGGATGGAGGCCAGAGCAAGGTTTCTGGCTGCCGGGTCCATGATGATCTGCTTGACCGCCATTAGCTTGGGCACGTAATTACGCGTTTCAGGCGGCATGGTCAGGCTGAGGTAGTCGGTGGGCAGTCCCAGCTTCTTGTTCTTGGAAATGGCTCTTTGTACCGATCCTTCGCCCCAGTTATAGGCGGCGAATGCCAGTTCCCAACTGCCGAACATGTCATGAAGTTTTTGCAGGTAATCCAGCGCTGCATCCGTTGCCGCTGTGACATCGCGGCGGCCATCGTACCAATAATTTTGTTCCAGGCCAAAATGTTTGCCGGTGGAAGGGATGAACTGCCAGATGCCGGAGGCGTGGCTGGTGGAATAGGCTTTGGGATTGAAGGCGCTTTCTATCATCGGTAGCAGGGCGACTTCGGTCGGCATGCCCCTCTTTTCGACTTCTTCGACGATGTGGTACAGGTAGAGCTGGCTGCGCTCCACCATGCGTCTCACGTAGTCAGGACGGTTGGTATACCAGGCAACGTGGTTCTGCACCAGGGGCGAATCCAGTTCCTGCAGGGCGAAGCCATCGCGGATGCGATCCCACAAGTCGACAGGTTCTTCCGACGGACCTGCAAGCAAGGGTTTTTTGGATGAGGGGCCCAGAAGCCCGGTGCTGGGCTGAAGTTGCAGAGGCGTCTCTGTGTCGGTTGTTTCGGCCAGAGCCTGTTTGACCGGTTGTTCGGAGGAATCGAGGCCAAGCAAGTCGGCTGCGCTTGCCGACTGCAGAGGCAATGAAAAAATGCTGGCCAGTGCCAGAATCAGAAGGGAGGGGAAACGCATGCTTGTTGTTGATTGTTTCGGCGTAATTGAAACTCCGCCGATGTTAGCCAAGAATCCCCTGCGGAGTCAAGGAGTATCTTCGTTTTCCTGGCTCAGGGGTCAGTAGGTAATGCCTTGAACTAGAATCGGTTTCTCCACTCCCTGACAGCAGCGAAGACCTTCGCGGCATCATTCAGCGGGCCGCCGGAGAAATGGCTGGCGGCTTTGATCACGTCAGGATGTTCGCAGCGCAGGAAAGGGTTGGTGGATTTTTCCAGAGCTATAGTGGAAGGCAGGGTGGGAAGGCCACGTTCCCGGGTTAGCGTGTCTCGCACTTCGCGCTCCAGGAGTTGGCGATTGGCAGGCTCGACTATTTTGGCAAAGCGGATGTTCTCCAGGGTGTATTCATGGGCGCAATAGACCTGGGTATCGTCGGGCAGGGCAGCAAATTTCTGTAACGAGGCGTGCATCTGCGCAGGGGTGCCTTCGAATAGCTTGCCGCAACCGCAGGTGAACAGCGTGTCGCCACAAAACAGGGAATTTGCGCCATAATAGGCAACGTGGCCAGCGGTATGGCCGGGTACGTCGAGGACGGCGAATTCCACGCCCAGTTCCGGCAATCGCACCGTGTCGCCGGTGCCGACCGGGTCGGTGAGGCCCGGTATATTTTCCTTGCGGGGGCCGTAAACCGGCACGTCGGAGTGTCTTAGCAGCGCTGCTATGCCGCCGGTATGGTCGCCATGGTGGTGGGTGACCAGGATGGCGGCCAGGCGTAGCCCGTGGTGTCCGAGATAGTCCAGTACCGGTTCGGCGTCACCGGGATCCACGACTGCGGCGTAGCGCCCGCCGCCAATCAGCCAGATGTAGTTATCCTCGAAAGCAGGAACAGGAACAATTTTCATGGCCATATGTTCGAATTAAGCTCGCATGATGTCAATGGATGAATGGATAGCCACTCCGCTCGGGCGCTACCTGGTCGAGCGCGAACAGGCCTATTTCGACCAGGTGGTGGCAGATATTTTCGGCTTCAATGCGCTGCAAATCGGTTTCGTCCAATCCGATCTGTTGCGGACGAATCGCATGCCGAAGAGATTCATCGCCGCAGAGCAATTTTCAGTGCACGAGAAAGCGGAGATCAAATTGCTTGCCGAGCCGGGGAGTTTGCCGCTTGCCAGCCAGAGCATGGATTTGCTGCTGTTGCCCCACGTGCTGGAATTCAGCGCTCATCCCCATCAGATTCTGCGCGAGGTTGAGCGGGTGCTGATGCCGGAGGGGCAGGTGATTATCAGCGGCTTCAACCCGTACAGTCTGTGGGGGCTGCCTCGGTTCCTGCCCAGTCGCAGGCGGAATTATCCCTGGCATGGAGATTTTATTTCCCTGCCACGCATCAAGGATTGGTTGGCCCTGCTCGGCTTTGATGTGGTGGCTGGTCGGATGTGCTGTTATGAGCCGCCACTTCGCAGCGAACAATGGTTGCGGCGCTTTCACTTCATGGAAGACGCCGGCGACCGCTGGTGGGCGCTGGCGGGTGGCGTGTATTTCCTGCAGGCGAAGAAGAGGGTGGCCGGCATGCATTTGATCATGCCGAACTGGAATAGAAGTTCAGCGGCAAAGAAAGTGCTCGCCCCGGTGCCGCAGAAGATGATCAACAATAAAATAACTGAACAGTGAAAATGGCAGAGAACAACGAAATTCCAGAGCTGCGGCGTAACATCGTGGAAATCTACACCGATGGGGCCTGCAAGGGCAACCCCGGCGTTGGAGGCTGGGGTGCATGGCTGCGCTATTCCGGGCATGAAAAGGAACTCTGCGGCGGCGAGAAGCTCACCACCAACAACCGCATGGAGCTGACCGCGGTGATCCGGGCGCTGGAAGCCTTGTCGCGCCCCTGCATTGTCCGGCTGCATACCGATTCCAAGTATGTGCAGAAAGGCATCAGCGAGTGGATTCATGCCTGGAAGCTGCGCGGCTGGCGCACTGCCGACAAGAAGCCGGTGAAGAACGATGATTTGTGGAAGCAGCTTGACGTGCTGGCCGCACAGCACGAGATCGAGTGGCTGTGGATCAAGGGCCATGCCGGGCACGAAGGTAACGAACGGGCCGACAGGCTGGCCAATCGGGGCGTCGAAGAGTTACGAGGATAAACCATGCGTCAAATCATACTGGATACCGAAACCACTGGCCTGGACGCCAACCTGGGGCACCGCATCATCGAGGTGGCCGGGGTTGAAATGATCAACCGTCGTCTGACCGGCAATCACTTTCATCATTACCTCAACCCCGAGCGCGAGATCGACCCGGGCGCGCAGCAGGTGCACGGCATCAGCCTGGAATTTTTGCAGGACAAGCCGTTTTTTCGGGATATCGCCCAGGATTTCATCGAGTTTATCAGCGGCGCGGAGCTGGTCATCCACAATGCGCCGTTCGATATCGGATTCCTCAACAGCGAGCTGAAGCTGGCCGGCCTGGAGCCGGTCGCGAAATACAGCCCGGACGTGATCGACACCCTGAAAATGGCCAAGGATCTGCACCCGGGACAGAAAAACAATCTGGATGCGTTGTGCCGCCGCTATTTCGTGGACAATGCCAGCCGTACCCTGCACGGCGCCCTGCTGGACACCGAACTGCTGGCCGAGGTTTATCTCGCCATGACGCGCGGGCAGAACAGCCTGATGATCGAATCCGCCGAGGCGGGAGACCATCACGCCGATCTGGGTGGGGATTCCGTGCCGCATGACCTGGTAGTGCTGGCCGCTACGCCGGACGAGATGGAGGCGCACCTTGCCTACCTGGGCGAGATCGACAAGGCCAGCAAGGGCGCCTGCCTGTGGCGGGCGCTAGAAATCGGCGCCTGATATGGATTGGCGGGGTCTGGTTTTACTGGCGCTCTTCTGGCTGGGATATTTCGTTCTGCATTCGGTGCTGGCTTCGCTCCGGGTTAAAAGCTGGGTCGCCTTGCATTACCCGGAGCGGATGCCGCTATATCGGCTGAGCTTCAATATTTTCGCGGCGCTGATGTTGCTGCCGATACTCTGGCTGATGGTTCGCCACCCCGGCCCGGCGCTATGGTCCTGGCAGGGTCTGGGCGCCTGGCTGGCGAATGGGCTGGCGCTGGCGGCAGTGTTCGGTTTCATGAAATCGCTGAAATATTACGATACCCAGGAATTCCTCGGCTTGCGCCAGTGGAAATCACACACCCAGCGGGTGGAGGATCAGGAGGGCTTTCATCTTTCGCCATTTCATCGTTATGTGCGTCATCCGTGGTATTCCTTCGGGCTGGTGCTGATCTGGACCCGCGACATGAACGCCTCAATGCTGTTGTCCGGTGTGATGATGACGGCTTATTTCATCATCGGTTCGCGGCTGGAAGAGAAGAAGCTGGTGGTGTATCACGGCGACGTCTACCGGCGTTACATGGAACGGGTGCCTGGCCTGATCCCCTTGCCCTGGAAATCGCTTACGGAGAAGGAAGCCACCGAACTTTTGAAGGCGGTAGAGCGGACAGGGGTTTAATCCGTCAAGAAAATCAGGCTTAATCCTGGAAAAAGCAGTTAACCACGGAGATCACGGAGAACACGGAGTTATATCAAAGTGTTATGCAGGTTTCGTGTGTCACCTGTCGGGTGATATCAATGACTTCCGTAATATCTTGTTTTTCTTTGTGTTCTCCGTGGTTCAAATGAGGTTTTTAGGTTAATTCCGCAATATGTTCCCAAGCGTGACTCAGCGAGCCTGGCCAAAAGGGTGAACCATCTCCCTGGGCTGCACCCAGCAGTCGAACTCTTCTTCCGTTACATATCCCAGTGCCAGGGCCGCCTGCCTTAGCGTGCCGCCATTCCGGTGCGCCTGTTTGGCGATTTCGGCGGCCTTGTCGTAGCCGATGTGCGGGGTGAGGGCAGTGACCAGCATCAGGGAGCGCTCCAGCAATTCCGCAATGCGTTCGTGATTAGCTTCGATGCCGCGCGCGCAATGCTTTTCGAAACTTGTCATTCCGTCGGCAAGCAGGCGCACGCTTTGCAGGAAATTGTGGGCGATCAGCGGCTTGAACACGTTCAGCTCGAAATTGCCCGATGCCCCGCCGACGGTGATGGCAACGTCGTTGCCGAAGACCTGGCAGCACAGCATGGCGAGCGCTTCGCACTGGGTCGGATTCACTTTGCCCGGCATGATCGAACTGCCGGGCTCGTTCTCCGGAATGCGGATTTCCCCCAGGCCGGATCGCGGCCCTGAGGCCAGCCAGCGGATGTCGCTGGCGATTTTCATGAGTGCCGTGGCGAGGGTTTTGAGCGCACCGTGAGCGGCTACCAGCCCATCGTGGGCAGCCAGCGCGGCAAACTTGTTGGACGCGCTTCTGAAAGGGATGCCGCTGCCGTGCGCCAGTTCCGCCGCGACGCGCTCGCCGAATTCGGCGTGGGTGTTGAGTCCGGTGCCTACCGCAGTGCCGCCAACCGCCAGTTCCTGTAGCAAGGGGAGAGCGGCGGCAATGATCTGCTCGGCCTGATCGAGTTGGGCCACGTAACCTGAAAACTCCTGTCCCAGCGTCAGAGGGACGGCATCCTGCAAATGGGTGCGACCGATCTTGACGATCTCGGCGAATGCCAGCGATCTGTTTTCCAGCGCGGCGCGCAGCATGCCCAGCGCCGGCAGCAGTTTCTGCTGTATGCCCAGGCAGGCGGCCACATGCATGGCGGTGGGGAAAATGTCGTTGGAGGACTGGCCGAGATTCACGTCGTCGTTGGGGTGCACCTTCCGGGCATCGCCGCGTCCGCCTCCGAGCAATTCCGATGCACGATTGGCGAGCACCTCGTTCAGGTTCATGTTGGTCTGGGTGCCGGAGCCTGTCTGCCAGACCGACAAGGGAAACTCTTCCGTGCGGCGTCCTGCCAACACTTCTTCGGCAGCCTGCACAATGGCTGCCGCCTTGTCCGGGTTCAACCGGCCCAGGTCGCGGTTGACGAGCGCGCAGGCGCGCTTGACTGCGGCGAGTGCAAGGATGAGTTCTTGCGGTATGCGCTCCGAAGAGATATGAAAATGTTCGATTGAACGTTGCGTCTGAGCGCCCCATAGCCGATCAGCGGGGATATCGATGGCACCGAACGAGTCGTTTTCGGTTCTGGTCGCGGTCATGAATTATTCCCTTATCCGCCTCTCTGGCGACGGTAAAGATTACGGTAACACATTGTTCCTTTGTGCCCTTGCGGTTTAAATACCTTTTTCAGAAGTATAGCCTGCCCGGCAAGATGAAATTAGACGCGGGCAAGTGCGGTCGCTGCAACACCAGCCAGGGCTACAAGTGCGTCAATGGGCTGGCTGTTCGTGAACAGATATAGAGGAATTCAATATGAATAGCACCGGCTTTAGTATCTTTGTAACCACATGCTTTGGTTGCTGTTTTGTGGTGCAATTCAACCGGATGCCCTCCCTTGAAGTATCCAATATTCCGACTAAACTGATAAGGTATGTCAAAGGGCATAACCGTCGAAAGGCGGCGACGCAAAGCCAACGACCCGGATCCATTCCGTGACGGCGTGGCTGCCAACACACCATCCCAGAGTAATTTATTTTACAAGGAGCAATGGTCATGGAAAAAATCTGTATTCAAATGCCAGTCGTTTCAGAATGTGCAGCAACTGAGTGCGCCTATAACTTCAACAAAAACTGCCAAGCACGGGCAATTACCGTCGGTGACGGCACACACCCAGGCTGTGATACGTTTTTCATGGGTTCAGGAAAAGCCAAAGGGAGCGGACAAATCGCTGGAATAGGCGCCTGCAAAATCAGCAGTTGCAAATTCAACGAAGGCTTTGAATGCATGACGGAAAGCATTAGTGTCTGTCATGTCCAAAATAAAGTAAGTTGCACGACCTACTCGGCTCGCTAGTTGTCAGAACAGGAGCTACGAGGTGTGACTCAATTCGTTCTTCTCGGTATGTTAACCAGGGCGGCTATCAGGGCGCCTGTTTTTTTGAATTTCTAGCCCATTTCGATGCCCGCCGCTTCTGAAATTGGGTCAAATCCCAAACGCCAGAAAATTTGGGGGCTGTTCTCGCCCAAACATAGGCTTCGCCAGCAAGGCAAGGCGCCTTTGCCTCTCCAGAAGGACGCAGGCTGGCATTGGAGGTAATGTGTTCACTACCAATCCGTTCACTCCGCTGACCGCTTTCGTGTCCCCTGCCGTCATCCAGGGCTACCTCGTTTTGATGGTGCTCGCGGTTGCTGTTGGAACGGTATTCGATCTTCTTTATGAGAAAAAGCTCAAATTCTTCATACAAAAAAGGAAGCGAACGAAGGCTGCTGCAAGGCAGCAACTCAGTGCCGTGGAGTTGGCCGCCATTGCAACCCGGACCCTCATGCACGACATCGCCACGTTCGGCGAATTCTGTAACCGGCAGAGAAGAATTTCCCATGCCCTGATGTTCTATGGCTTCGTGCTCTATCTGGTCACGACCGTCGTGATGGTATTCTGCTATCCGGCAGAGGCGCGCACGCCGGTTGCCCTCCCGGTCCTGTGGAACATCGGTGTCCTGATGACGCTTGTTGGCGGTTACTGGTTTTTCTTCTTCCTCAGGGTCAACGTCGTTCATGACGGCCAACCGCCCTGGCGGCTGGTGCGCGCCGACCTGTTCATCGTCACGCTCCTCGCCAGCGTGACGTTTGCGCTTCTTCTGGAAATCGTGGAGATGGCGGAGAACACTGTTGCGACCCAGGCATTCGCCGGTATCTACATTTTCTTCACGACGCTGCTGTTTGTTTCCGTTCCCTGGTCCAAGTTCGCCCATATGTTCTACAAGCCCGCAGCGGCTTTCCAGAGGAGAGTGGAGGAGGCAGACGGATCATCCGATCTGCCAACGCCGACAGCGAAGGGAGGTGAGCGATGCCCACATTCACATACATGACGCGATGCGACGGCTGCGGCGAGTGCGTGGATATCTGTCCTTCCGACATCATGCACATCGACCCGGTCTACCGCAGGTCTTACAACATCGAGCCCAATTTCTGCTGGGAGTGCTACTCGTGCGTGAAGGCCTGCCCGCAGCATGCGATAGATGTCCGCGGCTATGCGGACTTCGCGCCGCTGGGCCACAGCGTCAGGGTACTCAGGGAAGAGGCCAAGGGAACGATCTCCTGGAAAATCAGGTATCGGGACGGGCGGGTGAAGGAGTTCACCTTTCCGATCAGGACCACGCCATGGGGCTCCATCAAGCCGCCAACCGATTACGAAGTGCCCGATATAAATGCTATGAACTCCCAGATGCTGGCGCATGAGCCCGCCGCGCTCGGGGTGGAAATCCTCCCGGTTTTAGAGAAGAAAGAGGTGTGATGCCATGAGCCTGCGATCATCCAAAAACATCAAGTTCGTGGATGCCGACATCCTCGTCATCGGCGGCGGTTTCGGCGGCTGCGGCGCCACTTACGAATCCCGCTACTGGGGGCGGGACTTGAAGGTGGTCCTGGTCGAAAAGGCCAACATCGAGCGCAGCGGCGCCGTCGCGCACGGCCTGTCGGCGATCAATTGCTACATGGGGATGCAGTGGGGCGAGAACCAGCCGGAAGACTTCGTGCGCTATGCCCGCGGCGACCTGATGGGGCTGGTGCGGGAAGACCTGATTTTCGACATTGCCCGGCATGTCGATTCCACGGTCCACAAGTTCGAGGAGTGGGGGCTGCCGATCATGAAGAACCCGGAGACCGGCAGATACCTGCGCGAAGGGAAATGGCAGATCATGATCCACGGCGAGAGCTACAAGCCGATCATCGCCGAGGCCGCCAGGAAGTCCGCCAGCGAAGTGTACAACCGGATCATGGTGACGCATCTGCTGATGGACAAGACACATCCCAACCGGGTCGCCGGCGCCATCGGCTTCAACGTCCGCGACGGGCAGCTCCACGTGTTCCGGGCGAAAGCCGTCATCGTCGCCGCCGGCGGTGCGTCGCACGTATTCAAGCCGCGCTCGGTGGGAGAAGGAGCGGGTAAGACCTGGTATGCGCCGTGGAGCAGCGCCTCGGCCTACGGCCTGGTGTTGCGCACCGGCGCCAAGATGATCCAGATGGAAAACCGGGTCGTCCTCGCCCGCTTCAAGGACGGCTACGGCCCGGTCGGCGCTTGGTCGCTGCTGCTCAAAGCCCAGACCACCAACGCCCGCGGCGAAAACTACGAGGCCGCCCGGCTCGACGAGATCAAGGCCCTGGTCGGCAAATACGCGGAGACCACGCCGCTGCCGACCTGTTTGCGCAATCACGCGATGCTGCAGGAGGTCAAGGCCGGCAATGGCCCCATTTACATGCAGACCCAGCAGGTGCTCGACACCAAGGAGAAAGAAAATACCGGCTGGGAGGATTTCCTCGACATGACAGTCGGCCAGGCCGTGGTCTGGGCTTCGCAGAACATCGATCCTAAAGAAAAACCGTCCGAGCTGACCACCTCCGAACCTTACATCATGGGCTCCCACGCCACCTGCTCCGGCGCCTGGGCCAGCGGGCCGGAAGACTGCGCCCCGGCGGACTACCAGTGGGGATACAACCGGATGACCACGGTAGAAGGGCTGTTCGGGGCCGGCGACACCATCGGCGGTTCCGCGCACAAGTTCTCGTCCGGCTCCTTTACCGAAGGCAGGATCGCCGGAAAGGCTGCCGTCAAATATGTCATGGAACTGGTCGGCAAGCCGCCCGAAGTGGACGAAGCGCAGATCAGGATGCTCCAGGAAGAAATATTCCAGCCGCTGGAAAACTTCGCCGTGGGCCGGAATGAAATCGTCGCCGGGAGCGTGGCGCCGAGCTACATCTCGCCGCTTCAGGGCCTGCAACGGCTGGAGAAGATCATGGACGATTACGCCGGCGGCATCGGCACCTTTTACATGACCAGCGAGCCGATGCTCAACCGGGGCCTGGAGCTGCTGACCATGCTCAAGGAAGACCTCGACCATATCGGCGCCGAGGACATCCATCAGCTCCAGCGAACCTGGGAGCTCAACCACCGCGTCTGGACCGCGGAGGCCGTGTTAAGGCACACGCTATACCGCCAGGAAACCCGATGGCCGGGCTACTATTATCGCGGCGATTATCCGCAACTGAACGATGCCGACTGGCATGCCTTCAGCGCGTCGCAATACGATGCGAAGACCGGTGAATGGCACATGAGCAAGCTGCCGGTGCACCACATCATTGCGTGAAGGCAACGCGGAAATTGTAGGAGCGGGCTCGCCCGCGATTAACGTTGCTGATCGCGGGCAAGCCCGCTCCTACGTACAGTCGTTTCATCTTGGCTGACCACCAGCCTCGATCAGAAAGTCCCCCGCGTGTCTGTTGGTTATTGCGCTTGCCGTATCGGTTCGCAGGTCGGTCGAAGAGGTCGCTCGGCAGGCGCCGCTCCTCTTGTATAATTCTCCTGATATTCACACTTACCGTCACCCACCATGCCCGCAATCGCCCAAGCCCGAACCGCCGCCCATGAACTGATCGACTTTATTGACGCCAGCCCCAGCCCCTGGCACGCGGTGGCGACCGCCGAGGCGCGCCTGCGGGCTAACGGTTTCACCCGGATCGAGGAGGGCGAGCGCTGGCAGCTTGTGGCGGGCGGGCGCTATTACGCAGTACGTGGAGCGTCGCTGATCGCGTTCGTGCCTGGCAGCCGGTCGCTGGCGGAAGCCGGCTTTCGCATCGTCGGCGCGCATACCGATTCTCCCGGGCTGAGGCTCAAGCCGAAGGCGGCGCTGGCCGGCGATGGCCTGGCGCGCCTGGGGGTGGAAGTTTATGGCGGGCCGATCCTGGCTACCTTCGCCGACCGGGACTTGAGTCTGGCCGGGCGCGTGGTTTTGCGCGCGGCGGCGGGCCAGGAAACGCGGCTGCTGCGCTTCGAGCGTCCGCTGGTGCGCCTGCCTAACCTGGCGATACACATGAACCGGGAAGTGAACGAACAGGGACTGAAGTTCAACAAGCAGACCGAATTGCCGCTGATCCTGGGCCTGCTGGGCGAAGGCGAGGACGCGGAAGCGCACTTGCGCAAGCTGCTGGCAGATAAAGTGCAGGGAGAGGCGGCGGACCTGCTGAGCTGGGAGCTGGCGGTCCATGACGTGCAGAAAGGCTGCCTGTGGGGAACGAACGAGGAGTTCATCGCCAGCCGCCAGTTGGACAATCTGGCGTCCTCCTATGCCGCCCTTACTGCCCTGATCGCGACGGAGCAGCCGACGGCCACCTGCGTGGCGGCCTTCTTCGACCACGAGGAGGTCGGCAGCGAGAGCGCCAGCGGGGCCGGCGGCAGTTTCATCGCCGACGTGCTGGCCCGCATCGGTTCCCAGGCAAAACTGGACGAAGAAGACCGGCGCCGCGCCATGGCGCGCAGTTTCTTCATCAGCGCCGACATGGCCCATGCCTACAATCCGAATTTCCCGGCGGCCTACGAACCCGGCCACAAAGTCATGGTGAACGGCGGGCCGGTCATCAAGACCAACGTCAACCAGCGCTACACCACCAACGCGGAGACGGCGGCCCGCTTCATGGGGTTTTGCGAGAAGGCCGGGGTGCCCTACCAGCAGTACGCGCATCGCAGCGACCTGGGTTGCGGCAGCACCATCGGCCCGATGGTGGCGGCACAGCTGGGCGTCGCCAGCGTGGACGTCGGCTCGCCCATGTGGGCGATGCATAGCGTGCGCGAAAGTGCCGGCGTACACGACCACGCCTACATGATCGCGGCCCTGGTGGCGGCTTTCGGCAGTTGAAGCCAACGCGGGCAACCGCTCCCCCCTGGTTTGAAATGCCCAGCCCCTTCGATCCCCACGGTGGCCGGGTGCTGATGCTGGAGCCGGCCTGGGCCTGTGCGGAGGCGTTGCGGTCGCAATTGCTTGACGAGACTTATCCCAAGCCCTACGTCCTGGACGACGGCGAGCGGCGTTTTCTGCATTTCGATGGGCGATTGACCCAAAGCGCCATGCGCCTTGCCGAGCCCAACGACCTGGATCTGCGCTACACGCAAAAGATGATGTCCTTCCTGCTGTTCCGCTCCAGGCCGCGGCGTCTGTTGTTGATCGGCCTCGGCGGCGGCTCCCTGGTCAAGTTCTGCCACTACCGGCTGCCGGCTACGCACATGACGGTGCTGGAAAACAATCCCGACGTGATCGCATTGCGGGACGTTTTCCTGGTGCCGCCCGATGGCCCCAATCTCAAGGTGCAGGAGGCCGACGGCGCAGCGTATCTGGAGCAAACGGAAAAAGGCATCGACGTGTTGCTGGTGGATGCCTTCGACAGCACCGGTTTCGCCCCCAGTCTCGCCAACCGGGAATTCTTCGAACAGGCCCGCTCCAAACTGATGGGAAGCGGCGTGCTGGTGGTGAATCTGGCGGGAGACGCGCAGGCCTATGCGGGCCTGGTCGGGGAGGTCATGCAGGTCTTCGATGATCAGGTCATCATGTTCCCGGTGCGGGAGGACCACAACCATGTGCTGCTAGCCTTCAGGGATCCGATGTTCGAGCCCAACTGGCGCCGGTTGCGCGATTTGGCGAAGGAATTGCGGTCCAAGTACGGACTGGACTTTCCCGCCTTCCTGGAAAAAATCGAGCGCTCGGCCAAGCTCGGTTTAGCCCGCCGCGAAGCGGGGCGCAGGGTTTGATTTACCTGGCAATCGCTCAGGCCCACGTCAGAAATACCTCAACTTTCCGGTATGTGATAAAAATGGGGTTCGTCGATCTCCGGGTCAAAATCTGATTCCAACGTATCGGCATACTTCGCCTTCTGCTCGTTCAAGAGTTTCTGATGCTCTACTTCTTCGTCTCTAAGGCTCTTGATCAGATCTCGAACTGTGGCATCTTGAATGAACTGCAAGAGGCCGTTATAAAACTCGTAAGCTTTAATTTCAGACTCCATTGCGACTTCCAAAGCGTGTCGTTGGGACATGTAGCGTATTGCTTTTCCAGGATCCGGGGCTTCGATATCGCTCTCAAGCATATTCTCTGTGACGCGCGAAGGAGTATCGCCAAAAAGCAAGCGTCTTTGCTTTGAAATTTCAGCACCGTGACGCTGCTCGTTTCGAGCCATCATGGTAAAGAAATTCGCCGCATCACCGGGATACCGGTGCCCGATTTGGTCTGCAATTAAAAGGTAGCGATCTTCCGCTTCCTTTTCGATCAGCACTGCCATATCGAGTGCATCCTGTAAGTTAAGAGTTGAAAAATCAAGTTGAATAGCCATTAACTTCTCCTAGGGAAAGAGGGGTTTCATCAGGATAGGAAATTCAATTGCACCGACATGTGCATCACACTTGTATTGTAGTCACAACCCGCGTAAGGCGTAGGGCGTCAATAAGCGAAGCGCATTGCGCCGTATGTCAATCTTCATATTCGAGCACATTTTCACCGCCACCCGCCCAATTCGCCGGATAAACGCCCCGCTCCACCTGTCGATGAAACGTCGAATGCGGCCAATCTCTCACACGCCTGACCAAGCCGTGTTTAAGCGGGTTGATGTGAACGTAATCCATGTGCGCACGATAATCCGCCTCATCGCGAATCAAATGTTCCCAATAACGTCGTTGCCATATGCCCCGCTCGCCGCGTGCCACGCGAACCTGGGAGCGCCTCGGTTTTCGGTAACGCCTTGGAAAACGAAGTTTCAGTGGAGGTTAATGCCGGCTTTATCGGCGTTAAGCGTAGCGACCGTAACTAAAAACCTATTTTGATCAATCGCCATCGGGTTGCGAAGTCGGCATCATTGGCGGGGAGTTCGATGACGCAATGCAGGTGATCGGGCAACACCACCCAACCATGGATGATAAAGGGATGACGTTGCCGTACCGCCCTCACCACCTCGCGTAGCAAGTCCACATGTCGGATTAGCAGGTTGCACCCCTGCCGTTGCAGCAGATTGACGGTGAAGAAGTAAGTGCCGCCCGGATGCCAGGCGCGACGGTAATCAGGCATGGCGACAGTATCGCGGAGGTATTCATCCGGCGCAATGCGCTACGCTTATTGGCGCCCTACGTCTTACGCGGGTTAAATGCCCGCTTTCAATATTGCACGTCCAGTGCTTCACACAGGAACTTGATCAAAGGAACCGTCTCGGCAAATCGCTGGCTGGCCAGTTTGACCAGTCCGGGGCGGGTGACTTCTGCTAGAGACAGGGGAGCGATGGCAACGAAATCTTTGCGTTTCAAATCCTCGATCGCCGGATGATCGGCAGCGTATCCGCGCGGAGGGCGCGTCAGGGTGTCGCCCCAAAGATCCCATTGGGCGATGAATTTTTTATCATTTCGTGCAGAAAACCATTTCTCGGGTTTCTTCGCGATGTAATCGCGTATCCGGCCCAAGGCATCGGAATCCGGGTGCCAGCAACCTACCGCGAAAAAACATTCGTCCAAGGCGATGTGCACATAGAAACCTGGCGCATGAATGTCTTTGCCCAGAGTGTGGCGGAATTGGATGCCGATGTTGGTCTTGTAGGGTCTCTTGTCACGCGAGAATCGCGTATCGCGAAACACGCGCATCAACGAGCCGCCCACTTTGCGAGTGTCTGCGCGAAATTGCGGAGCGAACTTCTCCAGCGCCGGCCCCATTGCCTCGATGAAATCCAAAGCCGGTTTGCGCACCAAAGACTCATAGCGCGGTTTGTTCACCACAAACCAATCCTTGTTATTATTGGCGGCGAGCTCTTCAAGAAAGCTGATGGTGGCTTGGGTGAACATGGGGGACGGAATATCGATTACTGTAAAATCCGGGCTTACTTCTTCTTGGCTTTGCCGCCAGCCACGGCTGTTTTCAGCTTGGAACCTGCCTTTAGTTCGGCCTTGTCCATTTGTTATTCTCCGGGGGGAGGGGCGAGTCCCCATTCTAAAGGCAGAAACCTCGCTGTGCCAGCACCCTGATTGGCAGGGTGACTCCTGCCGAAGCTGACCTTCAACTCCGCAAACCCTCTGTCAGCAGTTCGGCCATTGCTCGGTGGTTTCCAGACCCATCATGGTTATTCACCTTTCACACGGCAGATGCCACTTTCTGCATCGCAAACAGGTAGTGGCACAGGCTCCCAGAAATATCCATTACCCGCTTCCACTCTGCGGATGAGACCCGTCTCAGCCAGGCCCGTGAGCATCGTTTCCAGTTCGCCTATGGCAAGATCGAACACGGTGGCCAGTTCCACCGGCGCTACACGTCCGTATGCGCGGATAAAGCCGAGCAGGTTTTCGGGGGCGCTTTCTGGAGCCTGCCCCTGGAGCCGCCCGCCGCTCAAGGCGTCGATGACGGCTTGCATGGCGGGGAAGCTCTGGTATTCGCGCAGCATCGTTTCACGCTCGCCATAACGGAACACGAAAGTGGGGAAGCCGCGCGCGCCGTAGCGGCGCGTTGTCTCCATATCATTTTGGAAGGCTCTTTCGGCCGATCCATCCTTGAGGTGACCGATAAACGCCGCCAGATCGAGGCCGACGTCGCTGGCCAGCTCGATGAGCACCTCTTGGCGGCCTGTTTCCCGCGCCTCGGCGGCGGATGCTTCGCGCATGCGCCGCAGGTAGCGCGCAGCCAAGCCGGGATTCGTCAGTTCGGCGGCCTTGAAGGCGATATTCTGCGGATAGGTGGAAACAGTCTCTGCGGTGAAAAGCCGGAAGCCTTCTATCTGCACCGGCATGCCGTGGCGTTCCGACGCTTCCAGCCAATGGCGAGCAATCTGAGTATTGGAATGCTCCGGATCGCCACCGATGTCGTTGGCACGGTCGTAGAAGGCGCAAATGTCCTCCACCAGGCCGCCCATCACATAGCGGATGCGCACGGCATCGCCGTACCACGTCTCCAATTTGCGCAGTACCGGTTCGCTGCCCCAGCACCAAGTGCACACAGGGTCGGTGAAGGCCAGGATTTCCAAGCTCGATTGATCTTTCATGCGTATTTCCTCGATAGGATTTCACTCATGACAGCATTCCTTAGCTAGCGTTCGTTCCGCTCAGGAACGGGTAGTCGGTATAGCCTTGGGCGCCGGGCGAGTAGAACGTGTTCTTGTCAGGGGTGTTGAGTGCCGCGCTCTGGCGGAATCGCTCTGGCAGGTCGGGATTCGCCAGGAAGGCCCCGCCGAATACCGCCGCGTCGGCCCGGCCATCGGTCAGTGCGGCTTCAGCACTCTTCTGGTCGAGCCCGCCACCCATCAGGTAGGTGCCGTTGAAGCGTGGGCGCAACTGGGCGTGGTAATCGATCTTGGCGCCGAACAGCGCGACGTGCAGGTAAGCCAGATCGAGGTCGCGCAGTTGCTCGACCAAATAGGTGTAAGTTTCCTGGGGATGGGCATCGACGATGTCGTTGAAGTTCATTTCCGGGGAAATCTTGATCCCAATGCGATCCCCGCCGGCCTCGGTCGCCATCGCAGCCAGAACGTCCAGCACGAAGCGGGTGCGATTCGCCACCGAGCCGCCATACTGATCTTGGCGCCGGTTGCTGCCGGAAGACAGAAACTGTTCAGGCAGGTAGCCCGACGCGGCGTGAAGCTCGATACCGTCAAAGCCGGCCTCCAGAGCGCGGCGGGTGGCCAACCGGTAGTCATCGATCACGCCGGCAATCTCGTCCAGGCTGAGTTCGCGCGGGGTGACAAAGTCCTGCAAGCCGCCGGCTGTCCAGGTCTGGCCGGCCGGCTTGATCGCGGAGGGGGCGATGGGTTGGGCGTCATTCGGCAGCAGCGACGGATGCGAGATGCGACCGCAGTGCATCACTTGCATGAAGATTCGGCCGCCTTGGTCATGGACTGCCCCGGTCACTTTCTTCCACGCCGCGATCTGCGCATCGGTTTCGATTCCCGGTGTGCGCGCATAGCCTTTGCCCATGGCGGAAGGAAAAACCCCTTCGCTGATGATCAGGCCGGCGCCGGCGCGTTGGGCGTAATAAAGGCTGACCAGGTCGCTGGGGACTCCAGCATCGTCAGAACGTGACCGGGTCATCGGCGCCATGATCAGGCGGTTTGGCAGGGTGTGGCGGCCAATGCGAACGGGTGTGAAGAGTTGGTTCATGGCGTGTTCCTCAGTGGGGTTAGTGTGGAGATATCATCTTCCAAAGCGAATTTGAGATAAAGTAGCTAAAATCGAAATGATTGATCCACTGATGGAGCAATGCAAATGGAACTCCTGAACGACATGGCCTTGTTCGTGGAGGTAGTTAAGGCAAAGGGCTTCCGTCATGCCGCTGAAGCCGTCGGGATTCCGAACTCCACGGTATCGCGTCGGATCAGTGCCCTGGAAAAGGCTATTGGGCTACGCCTGCTCCACCGAACGACACGCAAGATCGAACTGACGGAAGCCGGCCAGATTTATTTCGAGCGCTGCAAACGCATTGTCGATGAAGCGAAGTTGGCCCATGAACAGCTTGGGGAAATGCTGGCTCAGCCGAGTGGCGTATTGCGGGCTTCGCTACCGGTGGATTTCGCGAATATCTATCTGGCGCCACTGATCGCGGAATTCGCCCGCCGCTATCCGCGCATCACGTTTGACTTCGACCTGACGCCTCGCCTGGTTGATCTCGTATCCGAGCCCTTCGACGTCGCCATCCGCATGGGTAAGCCGCCGGACTCGAATCTGATTGCGCGTCAGTTGGCCAACTTGTCCTGCCATCTCTACGCTTCGCCTCACTATCTCGAACATTCCGGCGAACCGGGCCACCCCTCCGATTTAGCGCAGCACGAATGCCTGGGATTTCGCACGGCAAAGGCCAACGTATGGACGCTGCACAATGCGGGCGAGTCGGTTGAGGTGGCCGTCAGTGGCCGGTTTCAACTCAATAGCGTGGGCTTGATCCGGCGACTTGCGACTCTGGATCTGGGGATCTCCGTCCTGCCTGAAAAAATCGTTGCCGAAGACGTGGCGCAGGGGCGGTTACGTCGAATCCTTCCCGATTGGGAGGGTCCGCCAACCCCCGTTTACGCGATGACCGAGACGCGCCTGTTGCCGGCCAAGACGCAACGCTTCATCGAATTCTTGCGCGAGCATCTGGAACAAAATATCGCTAGCACGTAGGACGTGAATACTATTTACAGATTGTCATTTGTAAATGTAATATACAGACACAGGGCTGTTAATGCGATTTACAGCCTAAGGTTTGTATTGCCACAGGATTCATGAATGGAGGCAAAAGTGATTTATCCCATCAAGACTCTCAGCCAGCTCTCTCTGATCCTCAAGGGTTTTCGCAAAGAAAAAGGCATGACTCAGACAGCCATGGCCGAAAGGCTGGGCATCACTCAGCAAAGTTATGCCTACTTTGAAGCTAGTCCGGCGACAGCGACGCTTGAGAGGCTTTTCATGGTGCTGCGCATGCTGGATGTTGAAATTTCGCTGGATCAAACTTCTCCCGCTACCGGCAAGGGTGCGGCGCATTCCGTCAAGGTCGCCAGCAAACGCCCCGTTAAGTTAAAGGCTATAGGCCAGAAACCGTCAGTGGTTGTCAAAGTGGCGCGTATCGTTGCTCCAGCGAGAAAGAAAGAAAGCTGGTAACCATGGGGCGCCGCGCAAAGACACAAAGGTTGAACATCTGGATGAACGGCATCCCCGTCGGCTACTGGGAAACCACTCGACAAGGCGAACGCCTTGGTTACTTCGACGAATGGCTTAAAGACAGACGGTCCCGTCCCTTGTCCTTATCGCTTCCATTCTTGCCGGGTAATGCGCCCCACCAAGGGCAGGTCGTTACCGACTATTTCGACAATCTTCTGCCCGACAACGACGCCATTCGCCGTCGTCTGGCGCAACGTCACCAAGCGGGAGGCACTGATCCCTTTCAACTGCTGGCAAAACTGGGCCGGGACTGCGTTGGTGCAATACAACTCCTCCCCGAAGATGAGGCGCCGTCGGACATCTATGAAATCAACGGGGAGGAGTTGAGCACTGCGGGGATCGCGCAACGACTAAGCAACACCACGTCGGTGCTAGCCTTGGGGCAAGATGATCACGACGAGGACTTGAGGCTGTCCATCGCGGGCGCGCAGGAGAAAACCGCCCTGTTGCGCCACGAGGGACTATGGCTTCTGCCCCATGGAAGTACCCCGACAACGCACATCTTCAAGTTGCCATTGGGCCTGGTCGGCCATATGCAGGCCGATATGCGCACCTCGGTGGAGAACGAGTGGCTGTGCTCAAAAATCATGGCGGCTTACGAAATTCCCATAGCGCGGTGTGAAATCGGGCATTTCGAGGACCAGAAAGCCCTCGTCGTCGAGCGATTCGACCGCACCCCATCAAGCGATGGAAGCTGGATCATCCGTCTGCCCCAGGAAGACCTGTGTCAGGCAAACGGTACGTCGCCACTGCGCAAATATCAGTCAGACGGCGGCCCTGGCATTGCTCAAATCATGGAATTGCTTCTCGGGTCGGACGAGGCTGAGCAGGACAGGAATAACTTCTTCAAAACCCAGATCATTTTTTGGGTGCTGGCCGCCACCGATGGTCACGGGAAGAACTTCAGCATCGCCCATCGCCCCGGTGGCGGCTACCGAGCTACGCCGATCTATGACGTACTTTCTGCCCATCCCGTCATTGGGAAAGGACAGAATCAAATTTCCCCGCAGAAGGCCAAGCTTGCCATGGCGGTGCGGGGAAGTGCCAATCACTACCTGATTGAGAAAATCCAGCGACGGCACTGGATTGCCCAAGCGCAGCAAGTCGGGCTCGGGGCCGCGGCGGCAGAGCAATTGATTGAGAATGTTGTTGAGTCCACGGAATCCGTGATTGGCGAAGTGGGCAATTTGTTGCCGGATGATTTTCCCATGGATATGGCAAATGTCGTATTCAGCGGAATGAGAAGACAATCAGCCAAGTTAGCTGCCGTTCGTTGAGGGTTGCAGGTAAAGACGCCATTTGCGACCGCATATTTTCTATAGGTCATTGATCGCACCCTCCAGCGTCCGCAATGTCTCCATGATCTCGTCGAAGCCGGGATAGCGACCGAAGATCATGTTGCGCATCTGCACATAATCCTTCTCGACTGCCGTCAATACATGCCCCGAGGGCAGCAGCCTGAACGTTCCCGGTGTTGCCTGTTCGTAATGCGCCCAAGGGCGTCGATAGAAACGTCGCTTGAACGCCACCACATTCTCCAGCAATGCAAGGTCTGCCAGTGCAGAGACTTTCACCGATGAATTCGCCATCATGGCCAGGTCGTAATAGTGCCGCGAATAGCGTAGCGGTTGCGGGCTATTTTCAGGGCGATGGGCTTCATGGTGCAGTATTGTCGCCTTTTCCCAAAAGGTGCGCTCGGCACGGATGGCCTGTACCGCACAATTTGGCTGCTTGAAAAGCTGCGGGAATGCCTCTGCGGCATAAGGCTGGACTCGATAATTGCCGTGGGGCAACCAGGCTGCGAGCGGCCCGATCTCAAGGCGGACTTCCGGTCGCAGATACACATCAGAAAAAGCAGCCGGATATTGGACATTCAAGGCATGCAGATCATCGGCAGCCAGCTCACAGCGGCAGACTGGATCAACCGCCCGTGAAATCGTCACCAGCAACTGACCTCCGATGTAATCAACCGCCATGGCATCAATCGTTTTGTTCAGCGCTTCCTGTTTCGTGGCGGAACGCTCTGCCAGCGGATCATCCTCGCCAATTACTACGCGCCAATCCAGAATCAGATCGATGTCCTCGGAAAACCGCTCGATCAGGTGGAACACCTTGGACAAACTCGTGCCGCCTTTGAACATCAGCAAGCGCGACAGATCTGGATGCGCAAACAGCCTACCCAGCGTCCAGCACACCCAGAAATCTTTCTCCACCACAGCGGGCGTCATGCCCTTGCGCGCAGCTGTTTCACCAAACAGTTCGCGGCGCTCGGCGGGGGACAGGCGCGCGACCGACTCCATCAGCCGCGCTCCCCGCACACCCGCTTGATCGTCTCATACACCCAGCCGGTCGCTGTCACCGTGTCTTTCAGCACCCGCTTGCACACCATTTCATCCAGTTGTTTGCGCAGCGTGGCGATCACCGCGTCGTCCACCCGTTCCTGGCCCAGCGCCTTCAATGCCTGCACGACCAGCCCACTCTCGCGGCATTTGAAGCCGACATCCTTCAGCGCCGACTTCTTGAACTCCAGTGTGTAATTGCCGATGTCGTACTGGCGGTTCGGCCCGTCGGAGAGATATACCAGCCGTCCTGGCACCTGCGTGGAAAGCCCCAGCAGATTCAGCGCCGCATCGCCCGAAGGCTGGATGCGCCAGTTGAACTTGCGCGCGAAGGCTTGCGCCACCTGGTCAAAATCCGGGCTTAGTTCCTGCTGCAACAACTTGCTGAATTTCGGATAGTCGTAAATTCCCCGGCAGACACGGCGGATCTTCCCCTCGCGGCACAGCTCAGACAGCGCGTAATCGATCTGGCTGCGGCTGAAATCCTCGACGAAATCATTCGATGAGAATGCCCAACCCCTACCGCGTCCGTATATCCTGAAAATCACTTTTTTATTAACAGATTGCATCGCCATCTCGCCCGCAATTTTCCTAGAAAAACAGTCTACTTTTTCTAGGCGAAAAATGGAAGTAAAAAGGATGCACGCTATAGCTCAGTTGCTCGCATAACGCTACATTGCCTGAAGGCTGCCGTTCGTCATCGTCGTTAATGGGTCGAAAGGGTGCCTGTGCAATAGTCGTCGGCATTGGCCATGCAACTCGCCACGCCCTTCTACGTCGAAAGGCGCCGCCCTGCGTCGTGGGATGTGAGGGCGCAGAGGTTAGGCCCGAGTTCCAGTTCGCTGGCCTTCGCTTCGTCCACCTGGAGCAGGCCCGTGTTGACCCGCCGGATGTCGTCGTAGGACTGCGGATATTCCGGCATGCTCTCCAGGATGTATTCGCTGAACGCGGCCAGTCCCCGGCCTAACATGAGCAAACCCTCGTTGTGGCTACGTAGCTCGCCGATGGTGGCGCGGTAGTATCCCTGACCGTCTGCCTCGCGCATGTGGTTGAAGTGGGCCGGGAGCACGACGGTGCGGTCGGGCAATGTCAGCAGCCGTTGCAACGAGCGGTAGAAGAGGGGCGTCCAGGTCTTTGCCCGACCGCCCAGGTCGGGCCGGCCGATCGAGTCGATGAACAACGTATCGCCGGTCAGTAGAAAGCGGTCATCCACCAGCGGATTGATCATGCCGAGGGTGTGGCCGGGAAGATGGAGCGCACGGATGCTCACTTCGCCCAGCGTAAGGACCATTTCGTCCTCCAGATAGCGGAAGGAAAACGTTGCAGGAAGCAGGTCGTCGGGATGGATGGCGTCATAGGGATGCAGCCAGTAATCCACCCCCAGTGCCTTCGCCAGGGCCACCCCGCCACTGAGATGGTCGGCCTGAAGATGGGTGTCGAACACGCTCGTGATGCGCCAGCCCCGCTCGGCGGCGATACGGGTGTAGATCTCGGTGTGGCGCGCGGCATCGACCACCATGGCGTCGCCGCCGCTGGCCAGCAGGTAGCTGAGGCAGCCCCGTGCCGGGCGGTTGATCTGGAGGATGGAGAGTCGCGGGGTTTCTTCAACAGTCAGCATTTCATAATGGTCGCCCCAGGCCGCCATCCCGCCCTCCAGGTTGAACGCCTGATAGCCGAGCCGCCGCAGCCCTTCGGCAACGTGGATCGAAGTGTCGCCTTTGGCGCATATGGCCAGGATCGGCTCGCTCCGGGGCAAGCTGTCCTTCAGTCGGCCCGGGATCGCGCGGGCAACCGCTGCGGCGATTTCTTCGTCTTCTTTCTCCAGGTCCAGCAGATCGAAATAGGGTATGTTGACGGTCTGGATCGGAACCTTGCCCTCGATTTTCCAGGCATTGAATTCGTCCTGATTGCGTACGTCCAGAATGGAGAACCGGCTGCCTTCGTTCAGATGACGGTGCAGTTCCGCCGGGCTCCAAACAGGCGACTTGCGAGTGGTCATATCAGCCCCCTGTCCCTGTGCATCCGTGCTGTGTTGTATAGAAGGTGCATCGTATGAGGGCCACTTCAGGTGCGCTGAAGGAGACCGTATATTTCAGTTTCTGCGGCAAGCCAGTCCTGGATCGGATCGCCTCCTTCAAAGTGGCGCCTCTCGGCTTGATAGTAGGCAGCTTCGGCGATCATCTGGCCGCGCTGTTCTGGGGTGACGGTGATACGGGATGCTTCTGCTGATTTCTTCGTGGATGGTTGCGACTTTTTTGCGGACATCGGAATTCTCCTGAGTGAGTAGAAAGAGATCGTGCAGGCGATTAACACCCCAATTATTTATAGCACAGCCACACTGCTTGCTACTTGCTACCCGCAACAACTCCAAGGTACCCGCTGGCATCGTCAAGCAGACCATGACGGCCAGTCGGTTTTATTCTCAATCATAAGGTTAAAACCACCGGCTTCAGCTGGCCCGCTTTGGTTGAATTGTATTTTGTTAACTGTGATCAGATTCGGTGGATGAAAGTGCGGCGTCAACCCCCTCTCCCGCTGGCGGGAGAGGGTTGGGGAGAGGGTGGCATTGTCTTCGTTTTTTCGATCACCCTCTCCCCCGGCCCCTCTCCCACAAGTGGGCGAGGGGAGTTAATCGCCGAATCAGCACAGGACGCGTCGTTCAGGCGACGCGTATCCGGACTTTCAGTCCGTAATTCAAACCCACCAGCTTCAGCTGGTGGTTGTTTATTGAATATGTCATATTTTTGGTCCAAATGTTGCTTGTGTCCGGCCCCCGTTACTTGGTGTCATTAAATTGGGTTTATTTGGCTGAAACCGCTTGACACATGGTTTTGCGGCTTGTTATAAAGCGTGTACAGGACTAAACCTGTTTCTCAAACCGAAATAGAAAGGGGATCACACGTGAACAAATCCGAGTTGATTGATGCAATCGCGAAATCCGCTGATATGTCCAAGGCTGCCGCTGGCCGTGCTCTGGATGCTACTATTGGTGCCGTTAAAGTCGCGCTGAAAAAGGGTGATATGGTTACCCTGGTTGGTTTTGGTACATTCTACGTAGGCACACGCGCCGCTCGCAATGGTCGCAATCCTCGCACCGGCGCAACCATCAAGATCAAGGCAGCTAAAGTGCCGAAGTTCCGCTCTGGTAAAGCGCTGAAGGATGCTGTAAACTAGCGTACTTCGGGTGCTTAGCTCAGTTGGTAGAGCGTCGCCCTTACAAGGCGAATGTCGGCGGTTCGACCCCGTCAGCACCCACCATTAAATTTTTGAAGTTTTTAGATACATGGAGTGGTAGTTCAGTCGGTTAGAATACCGGCCTGTCACGCCGGGGGTCGCGGGTTCGAGTCCCGTCCACTCCGCCATACATGGGCGAACGCTGTTTCGCCCATTTTTTTTGTGCTATCCCACAGTGTTGCCGAGGTGTTTGCAATATGCTGGAAATCATTCGAGAGCGTGCTCAGGGTGTTGTTGCCAAGATTATCCTGGGTTTGATTACTATTCCCTTTGCGTTGTGGGGGGTAGATTCGTATCTTAAAGGGGGTGACAAGGTCGACATCGTGGCTAAGGTGGATGGCCAGGAAATCACCAGACAGGAATTCGACCGGACTCTAAAGGAGCAACAGGAGCGGATGCGTGGCGCGATGGGCGAGCGCTTCGATCCAGCCATGCTGGATCGTCCTGAAGCCCGTCAGTCGGTTCTGGATGGACTGGTTCAGCAGCGCTTGCTGGCCACGGAGGCTAACCGTGTCGGATTTAAGCTACCTGACACGCTGCTCGCCTCGATCATTGCCGAGATACCGGAGTTTCAGCAGGACGGCAAGTTTTCCCAGGCTCGGTATGAATCCATGATACGCGCCCAGGAAATGACTCCCGCAGTTTTCGAAAATCGTTTGCGCCAGAACCTGGTGATTCAGCAGTTGTTCGAAGGTTTGTCTCATGGCGTCGCCGTACCGCGCGCCGCTGAGGAAATGGTTGCACGGCTGGCAGAGCAGCAGCGCGAAATCAGCCAGGCGATGCTGACGCCCGAGCAATACATGATTCAGCTGAAAGTAGATCCTGCCGACGTCAAGGCCTACTATGAAAAACACCGCGAGGAATTCCTTGTTCCCGAGCAAGCCCGGCTTGATTACGTGGTCTTGTCGGTGGATGAACTGCAGCAGCAGATGACGGTCAGCGATGAAGAAATAAAAAAATATTTTGACGAGCATGGCGCCCAATACAATGAACCGGAGCAACGCAAAACGAGCCATATTCTGATTGCCGAGCGTGCCCAGGCGGAGCAGATTCTGAATGAAATCAAACAGAATCCGGCAAAGTTCGAGGATCTCGCCAGGCAGCACTCCAAGGATCCGGGTTCCGCGGCCAAAGGAGGCGATCTGGGGTTCTTTGCGCGCGGTGCGATGGTCAAGCCGTTTGAAGATGCCGCGTTTAGCATGAAGGGCGGGGAAATCTCCGGCCTGGTTCAGTCCGATTTCGGTTTTCATATCATCAAACTGACAGCGATCAAGCAGGGCGGCGCTCGCAGTTTCGACGCGGTCAGGGCCGAAATCGCGCAGGACCTGAAAAAACAGAAAGCGGTCAAGAAATTCGCCGAACTGGCTGAAACCTTCAGCAACACGGTTTACGAACAGCCGGACAGCCTTAAACCCGTAGCTGACGCGCTGAAGTTAAATGTTCAGTCAAGCCAATGGATCAGCAAGAAAGGGACGGACATGCCCCTGCTGAAGCATCCCAAGCTGTTGCAAGCGGTATTTTCAGAGGACTCGCTGAAGCTTAAGCGCAATACTGAAGCGGTCGAAGTGGCGCCGAATACGCTGGTGGCCGCTCGTGTGGCAGAATACAAAGCTGCCAGCTATAAACCCTTCGAGGATCTGCACACGGAACTGGCCAAGCGTCTGCTATATGAACAGGGTAGTGCCATGGCGGCAAAGCAGGGCAAGGATGCGTTAGCCAGCCTGCAGAAAGGGGACGCAGTTGCCGATTTGAAATGGGGTGCGACTATCCTGATCAACCGTGAAAACGCCTCCAGTATGGGTAAGGATGCGTTGAACCAGATTTTCAGGGCTGATGCGGGAAAGCTGCCAACCTATACCGGTATCGAGAACCCCAAGGGCGGGTACATCCTGATCAAGGTCAGCAAGGTTATTGAGGCCGGAGCAATCGATCCGGCGAAAAAGAAAAACTATGCCAACCAGTTGCGGCAGGCAATCGCACAAGAATATTCTTCGGCTTACCTGGCGAGCCTGAAGCAGAAGGCGGATATCAGCATCAAGAAAGAAAAGCTGGAAAAGGTCGAGCACTAAGGAATAGTCACTACTACTTTGAATGGCCACGGTTAAGTCGGTGGCCATTCTCTTTTGTAGGATTACCCTTGGCAAAGTCGGGGGTTAAAGGGGAGGGAATGTTGGCTTTGCTTTTCGCCCAGATCCGACCTGATTAGTCGTCCGTATCATCCATAATCACCGACCCATCCGGTCCCCAGTTGACCTTGGTGATGCCGGGTTCCTGCTCTTCCAGGCGGCGGCGTTCCAGTTCCTGGGGTGTCATCGCCCCATTTTCAACACGGGCCTTATCGGCCAGATGCAGGTTTTCCATGGTCAGATCGCGGTATGCCAGCGCCTGCGCGACGCTCGACACCAGTTCATAATCGTTCCATGGCTTGTTGAGGAAACGGTAAATCTGCGCTTCGTTGATGGCACCGATCAGGGCGTTGAGATCGGCATAACCAGACAGGATCAGGCGCGCCGCATCCGGCTGGATTTCCTTGAATTCCTTGAGGAAGGTGACGCCATCCTTGCCCGGCATGCGGTAATCCGACAACACCAGATCCACCGCGTTTTGGCTTGCGTACAGCAGCGCCGCGTCGGCAGAGGTGAAAGTCTCCACCCTGATTTTGTACTCCACCCCGTCGTAGATGCAAGGGGTGACTGTCAGCACGCGGCGCAGGGCTCTTAGAATGTTTTCTTCGTCGTCCACCAGCATGATGCGGTACATATGCTTACTCCCCCTTTTTGGTGTAAATGTAGATGGGCATGGCCCGACCGGCAGAATGCTCGAAATTGCGGATTTGCTCGATGATGATGTCGTTGAGGACATAATCACGCGATAGCAGCATGACTCCCTCATGACTCACCAGGTCGCGCGACAGGACCATCCCGGCTTTGAGCTGCGGCGATTTGATCGCCATTTCCGCCACAGCGGTGCTGCCTTGTCCGCCCATCATGCTGGCGAAGACATCCACTACCTGGGGGTCGTAGCGCTTGCCTCGGCCTTCGGTAATGTAGGCGATGGCCTCGCTCTGGCTGAGACGTTTGCTGAGCAGGGTGCCAATCTGCACCCCATCATATTCGTTGGCCAGTGCCAGAATGCGTGCGCCCATGGGAATAGCCAGTCCGGACAGACCGTCAGGATAACCCATGCCGTCCCAGCGCTCGTGGTGAGCGCGAATCAGCTTGGCCGCGCCATGGAGTTGCTCCAGCCCCATCAGCGCTGACTGTCCAATGGCGGGGTGGCGCAGCGCCAGATTGCGTTCCTCTCCGGCCAGGACGGCGAAAGGCTTGACCAGCAGCCTGTCAGGCTGGCCGATCTTGCCAATATCGTGCAGCAGGCCGGCGACAAAAACGTCCTGCACCTCGGCGTCGGCAAGATTCAGGCGTTTGGCCAGCGTGCGCGCATGGTCGGCAACGCGCCGTGAATGGCCGGCCAGGCTGGGTTCTCTCAATTCGATCAGGTTGGCGAATACCTTGATCGAAGTGATAAAGCTTTCCTTCAGTTTCTTGTTGGCGATTTCCAGGAATCCCATGGTCTGGCGGACTTCCTCGGTGCGCTCTTGCACCTTGGCCTCCAGATTGGCGTTGAGTTCCTTGAGTTCATCATTCTGGCGCAGCGTCAGCTCTTCCAGGCGGCGTTTTTCCTGTTCCAGATCCTTGCGCTCGAGGGCGTGCTTCACCAGCAGGGTAATGTCGTTATCGTCCCAGGGCTTGGCAATGTAGCGGTAAATTTCGCCCTTGTTGATGGCGGCGATGGTGGAACTCACATCGGCGTAGCCGGTGAGCAGGATGCGCATGGTGTCGGGCCACTTTTGCCGAACCTGTTCGAGGAATTGCGCGCCGTCCATGTTGGGCATGCGCATGTCTGAAATCACCAGATCCACCGGTTCCTGCTCAAGTAGCGCCAGTCCTTCCGCACCGCCTTCCGCAGTGTGTATCTTGTAGCCCAATGGCCGAAACAACCGCCGCAAAGCGCTCAGGATGTTCGGCTCGTCATCCACGAACAGCAGGGTGGCGGGCTTGTTGGAAGATTGCAGGCCGCCGCTGTCTGGTATATCGCTCATCTGGTCTGGTCCATCTGTTTTACGGATAACTGCACATCTAAATCTTCAGGCATCGACATGCTTGATTGGCAACCATACACGGAATGTGGTTCCCTTGCCGATTTCACTCTCGACCTCGAGTCGGCCACGATGCTTCTCAACGATACCATAAGAAAGCGACAATCCCAGCCCCGTTCCCTTGCCCACCGGCTTGGTGGTAAAGAACGGATCAAAAATTCGAGTGAGATTTTCCGGCGCTATGCCTTTGCCGCTATCGGTAATTTCCACCCAGACCTGCTCACCTTCTGCCCCGGTGCGGATGGTGATGGTGCCATGCTCTTCAATCGCATGGCCCGCGTTGACGAGCAGGTTCATGAATACCTGGTTGATCTGGGAGGGGTAACATTCGATCTCGGGCAGGTTGCCATATTCCTTGATGACTTCTGCCTTGTATTTGAGCTCATTCCACACAATATTGAGTGTGGCGTCAATGCCGCCATGCAAGTCGGTCCACTGCCACTCCGCTTCGTCTACATGGGAAAAATCCTTGAGGTCCTGGACAATTTTCTTCACCCGGCTGATGCCCTCGAGGGATTCAGCCATCAGGGCTGCGATGTCCCCGCGCAGAAATTCGAGGTCGGCCTCCCGTTTTGCGGCCTGCACATTGGATAAGGCTGCACTGTCGGTGATGCTGTTTTCCGCCTGTTCGTAGGCGGCAACCACGCCGAAGATGGACTGGATATAGTTGTCGAGCGAGCCGAGATTGGAATTGACGTAGCCGATAGGGTTGTTGATCTCATGCGCCACGCCCGCCGCCAACTGGCCGATGGAGGCCATTTTTTCCGACTGCAGCAACTGGTTCTGCGCTTCCGCCAGTTTGGCGATCAATACCCGCTGTTCTTCACGTTCCGTTTGCAGGGCTTGATTGGTCACACGCAGGTCTTCCAGCAGTTCGTGGCGCTGGAGAATGAGGCCGATCTCCATGCCCAGCATGTCCATGAGGATTTCGTCGTTATCGGTGAATGGCTCGCCGTTGTCCTTGTCCACCAGGTAAAGAACGCCATGGGTTGTACTTGCGGTGCAAATCGGTACGCCGATCAGGCTCTTCATGGGGGGATGGTTGGGAGGGAAGCCGCAGGCGCGCGGGTCAGCGCCGATGTCGTCCACTCGTTCGATCTTGCCCTCGCGGTAGAGTGCGCCTAGCAGGCCATTGCCGATAGGCAGCTTGCCGATTCGGGCGCGGGATTCCGCGTCGATACCCTCGGTAATGAAGCGGACGAGCTTGCCATCGGCGCCAAACAGGCCAAGCGCGCCATAGCGGGCGCCGGTCAGGCCCATGGCGTTATTCACGGTGTCGTGGCAGAAAGCCTCGATTTCCCCGCCCTTGCTCAACGCAGCATCCGCTTCGCGCACCCGCTCCATGGAGGCATGATAGAGCACCATGCGCACGTTGGCATCCGCCAGGGCGTTCATCTGCCGGTCATTGTCCTGTTCCGCTTGCCGGAGTTGAGCCTGCGTTTCTTCCAGGTCGCGAGTGGACGCCTGAAGCGCATTGAAACTGGATTCCAGCTTGTCGTGCGCCTGCTTGAGCTCACTGGTGTCGCGCACCGATCCAATGAACAAACGTTTGCCGTTCAGCGTCATTTCGCCCAGCGTGAGATCCATCGGGAAAATGCTGCCATTCTTGCGCTGACCCAGCACCTCGCGCGCCCCATGGCCGATTACTCTGGCTTCGCCGCTGCGCAGATAATCGCGGATACCTTTGTCGTGGCTGAGACGGTAGGGTTCTGGCATCAGCATGCTGACGTTTTTGCCGATGACCTCGAAAGCGGGGTAGCCAAAAATCCGGGCGGCTGCGAAATTGAAAGACTCGACTATGCCGTGGTCATCGATGGTAATGATTCCGTCCGCCGAATTGTCCAGAATGCCGCGCAGGCGCATCCTGGCGCTCTCCACCTCGCGTACCGGTTTGCCCACCTGCCAGCGCAGCAGGGCAAAGCCAAGCGCCAGCAGCACGGCAAGAAAGGGCGCGATCCACAGGAAATGCCGGCGGATCGGCTGCATCAACTCGTCGGTGTCGATTTTTACCACCATCCCCAGGCCACTGTCGCCAGCCGGCTGGAAGGCGTCCAGCACCTCATGCTCGCGGTAATCCAACGTGGTGATGACCCCGGTTTTGCTGTTCAGCGCCTCGCTCAGCGGTGTTGGCGCGCCCTTGACGGCGCGCGCGGTGTCGAAGGGTTGTGGGCGGTGGCGTGTGGGGAAGCAGCGCATCTGTTCAGCGGAAAGGGCCGCGCACAGCGCAAGCTCTCCGGTTTCGCCCAATCCCCGATAATCGACAAAGGCGCGGGTCATGGCGGCGAGCGGATATTCCAGTTTTAACGCCCCGATCGCAGTCCCATCTGTCTTGTCGTTTAGCCGCATCGTCGCGGTTATGCCGAGAAAATAGCCGTCGCGCCACAGCAGGCTGGCATTTTCCGGGTGGTTCAGCTTGACCGCAAATGGAGCGCGGAGAAATTCGCCGCTGGATGCCACGAGTGTGCCGCGCATATCGTGCAGTGCGACCGCCGAGAGCTTCTGGTCAAGGCGGATATTGTCCAGCACCATTCCGATTTCACTCCGGATTTCCTTGTCCGCTGAGTCGGCGTGGAGTGAGGTCATCAGTTTGGCGAGGTGAGGCCGCCGGCTGGCGATGCCGGCGGCGATGGCAGCGCCGGTGTCGATTTCGTGGTGGAACAGCGCAGCCCTGTCGTTGAGAGTCCGTACCAGGCTGCTTTCCAGCTCGGATCTTAACTGTTGCGCCAGCACGGCAAAAAAGACGCCTCCGGTGACGAGCACGGTGAGCACCAGGATGGCGGCGGCGAGCACGCTGATGCGCCTTTCTGCCCCTTTTTTGCCGAAAAGGGTGTCGAATGGCTTTTTTTTCTCGGCTGTCACGCTAATAAATTTCCTTATCTTCCATCCCTACATCAGGTTCTTTGCGGCTTCCAGTTGCTCCGGTTGTGGCAAACACTTGTGGAGTTTATCACCGTCCAGTTTCAGGGCATCGCGCAGAACCTGGGGAATCCGGGCGAACCACTCATCCTCGGGGCGACCTTCCTCGCTGGACAGGGCCAGCACCCTGGCGATCTGCACAATTCCTGTCAGAATCTGGAAGGGCATTTTCCCGGGTTGATAGTGGTAGCGAATCGCATCCTCGATAGCGGCCGGAAATTTCCAGCGGCGCGCTACTTCCGCACCCAGTTCAGCATGATCGAAGCCGAATGCGGCGCGTTCGGCCTGAATCAGTTTTTCCCCATCACCCCCTTGCGCATTTTCCCATACTTCGGCAAAACGTTCGTGGGCGCATATGTCCAGCACCATGAGGCCGATATCGTGCAACAGGCCGGCGGTGAAAGCTGTTTCCGAGTCCTGGCGCAGACATTTCGCCACGGCCCTGGCATAGGTGGCGATGGTCAGGCTGCGCTGCCAGTAATGCTCGCGATCGACGCAGGCTGCCGGCGCGGAGGCCGAAAAGGCAGCGATGAAGCCGGCAGAAAGCACCAGGCTGCGGACGGTGCCGAAGCCCAGCACCACCACGGCCTCCTGAGTGGAGCCGACCTGGCGCGGCAAACCGTAGAAACTGGAATTGGCGACCCGAAGCACCTTGGCGACCAGCGCCTGGTCCTGGCTGATTTTTTGCGCCAGATGCTGGCTATCCAGTGCCGGGTTGTCGAAGTTCTGGATCAGTTCCTGCACCACGGCAGGAATGGCGGGCAACTGGTGCAGATTGTCCAGGATTTCACGCATCGCGGCTGGTCTGTTCGATTTGCTGTTGTGGGGCGAAGGCCAGCACCACGCCATGGGAATGTGACAAGCGCCCCATCGTGGTTTGCCAGCAGTGAAAACGCACCCCGTCGGGCATGGTAACAATAGCATCTCCGGCGCTGCCCAGCAGTTGCTCGGGTATCATTTCCCTGGCCAGCTCTCCCAGCAAAGGCCGTTCTCCACCCCGATCAAGCAGGTGGTGAGCCATGGAATTGGCAAGGGCAATGTAGCCATCATCGTCGATGCCGACGACGGCGACCGGCAGAGCTTCAAGGATTTCCTGGGAGACCTGCAAGGATTTCAGGTTACGTGTCACTTCCAGCGTTTTTTCCGCCACCCGCTTTTCGAGCTCGTGGTTGAGGCGGTAATTTTCCAACTTCATTTCGTGGCGCTGGAAAGCCTCTTCGATATTGGCGCGCAGCAGGTCATCTTCCCACGGCTTGGTCAGAAATTTGTAAATGGCGCCATGGTTGATGGCATCGGTGACAGAGTTGAGATCGGTGTAGCCGGACAGCATGATGCGTACGGTATCGGGATACAGTTCGTGCGCCTTGCTCAGGAATTCCACGCCGGTCATTTCCGGCATGCGCTGATCGGAAACGATCACCCCGACTTCGTGCTGCGCCAGCACTTCCAGCCCTTCCTTGCCGCTTCCGGCGCGCAGGATGGTATAGCCCAGAGGGCGCAACAGGCGGGTCAGGGAAGAAAGGATATTGGCTTCGTCGTCCACCAGCAGTATCGTGCGTTCCATGCCTGTTTCCTTCTAGGTGAGAGAGGCTACCTTACACTCTAGCTGATTGTATGGTTATTTCTGTAAAGAGGGTGTTGTTTAAGCGCTTTTGTCGCCAGTGGACGGCTGAAATAATAGCCTGGTATCTGATCGCGACCGTCAAGGCTGAGAAACTCCAGTTGCGGCACTTGTTTTACTCGCCCCGATTTCTGTGACATGCCCGCTGGCAAGGTGTCATTTGCCCACAACAAAAGTTGGATTGAAATTTAAAGAAAGTGTAGTTTAAGAAAATAGTGGAAAATGGGCAAGCGAATACAAATGGCATATAAATGGGTGGGCTCGGCCTGTTGTGGACGTTTGCCGGCAATGTTAGTTCCTTCAGGGTGCCAGGAAGGGCCCTGGCGCATTCTGGTGTGCAAAAGCCAGAACTCGGATGAAAGCCGTTTCCATCTGTTCCATCACGTCCCCTGCCTGCTCCCAGGCCCCATCCCTGATGGCCAGTTCAGCTTCACGCGCCAGATCGGCCATTTTTCGTGCGGCGATATAAGCTGATGCTCCCTTGAGTTCGTGGGCGACCTTGTTGCCTGCGACATCCTTCAGTTCGATCGCAGACTTAAGTTGCTCCAGGAGCGGCGGTGTGGTGTCGAGATAAAGCACCAGCAATTCGCCAACGATTTTACGATCCTGATTGAATGTGCCGTACAGGTATTCAAGATCGACTGGCGGTGCTTCCATAGCCGTGGATGGCGCGTTATCTTTCTGCGGCCCCACAAGGGGACTCTGACTTTCTATGGGCTGAAGCCCATGAAAGGCCGTATGTGGCAACCATATTTTAAGTGCGGACTCCAGATCTCCAGGTTCGAGCGGTTTCATCAGGTAGTCATCCATGCCTGCCGCCAGGCATTTTTCACGGTCGCCGTGCATGGCGTTGGCGGTCATGGCGATAATCGGCATCCTTTTTGCGTGCGCGGCTTTTTCTCGGCGCCGAATTACGGCGGTGGCCTCGAAACCATCCATTTCCGGCATCTGACAGTCCATCAGTACCAGGTCGTATTGGCTTTTCGCCAAGGCTTCGAGAGCTTCTCTTCCGTTGCTGGCGATTTCGGTCTGGATATCAAGCTTTTGCAGTATGTAGAGCACCACCTTGCGGTTGACCGCGTTGTCTTCCACGATCAAAACGCGCGCAGCGGGAGGAATTTTTCCGGCGGGGCGATTCGTTGAGTCGATATGGGGGACGATAGTGGGTTGCACCGCACCAGCCAGGGCAGATTCAAGTTTATTCGGACGTACCGGCTTGGTGAGCATGATATCCATGCCGGCTGCAATCATTTCATCCTGGTGGGCACGCAACGCGACAGGGGCAAGCAGCACCAAACGCGGCGGTGCCAGCCCGGTGTCGTTCTTGATCCGGTGCGACAAGGTGATGATGTTGCAGTCGGGCAGGGTGGTGTCGAGAATCACCAGGTTGAATGAGGCATCTTCATTCTGCGCGACATGCAGTTGCATCAAGGCCTCTTCGCCGGTCGCGGCGGTGGCGCAGGGGACCCGCCAGGATTCGAGTTGATGTTCCAGAATGGCGCGGCAATCGGCGTTGCCGCTGGCGATGAGCACGCGTAGACCTTGCAGGGCAATGCCGGACTCGATCGGAAGCGGGCGCTCCTTCTGCCTGTCCAGGCGCAGGCGGAACCAGAAGGTGCTGCCCTTTCCGGGGCTGCTGTCTACGCCGATTTCACCGCCCATCATCATCGTGAGCTGTTTGGAGATGACCAAGCCGAGCCCGGTGCCGCCGTGCTTGCGGGTGGCCGATCCGTCGCCCTGGGAGAAGGACTGGAACAGGCGCCGGTGACCTTCTTCGCTGATGCCGATGCCGGTGTCGCTGACCTCGAAACGCAGCGTGATGGCATCAGTTTCTTCCCGCTCGGGGATTACTTTCAGCATCACTTCTCCGACGTCGGTGAATTTAACCGCGTTGGCGGCCAGATTGGTGAGAATCTGGCGCAGTCGACCCGCTGCACCGCGCAAGCGGAAATCGTGTCCGGGCGGAATGTCGTAGAGTAACTCGAGGCCTTTGTTTTGAGCTTGTCCTGCCAGGAGTTCCGCCACTTCCGCCACGATCTCGCGCAGGTCGAAGTCCTCGGTTTCCATCTCCAGTTTGCCGGCCTCGATCTTGGAAAAGTCGAGGATGTCATTGATGATGGCGAGCAGCGATTCTGCCGAGGTGCGCACCGTCTCGGCGTAATCGCGCTGCTCCGGAGTGAGCCGGGTGTCGAGCAGCAATGCGGCCATGCCCAAAATGCCGTTCATCGGGGTGCGGATCTCATGGCTGACGTTGGCAACGAATTCGGATTTGATGTTGGCGGCGTGTTCGGTTTCCTGGGTATGCCGCGCGGCGCGGCGAGTGACCAGAATGGCGATGATAATGCCGAGAAGCAAAGCTGACGCGCCCAGCAAGAGCATCAGCATTCGGGTTTCGCGGTAAGCATGGACCGCTTCTTTCGCGGCTTTTTTCGTGGCCTCGCGCTGCAGTTTGAGGAGGTCGTCCAACTCGCGTAACAGCCGCTTCTGTGCGGGGATGGTTTCACGTTGCAGAACATCAAAAGTCGATGGATCGTTCGCCATGGCGAGCTCAATGGCTTTGATGACCAAGGGCTGGGTGGTCTGGGTGAGATTGCCGATTTCGGCCATCACCACTTTTTCTTCCTTGCTGGAAACCATCTGATCCAGCTTCTGCCGGGCGACAGAAAAATTTTCGCCATAACTGTAAAAACGCAGGCGCTCGCTGTCCTGTTCGAACGCATCCTTCAGCACGACGATGGTATGCATGCTGACCGCTCGTTCCCGCAACGAGTCGCGCATGACGGTGGCAAGCTCGGTCTTGACGTTGTTTTCTTCGACAATGCGTTCCAGTCGCTCGTTGATTGCCGCCATCTGGTGCAGGCCCACCAGAGTTAGGGCGAGCATCAGCAACAGCACCAGTGTGAAGCCGGCCCCTAGGCTGAATTGCGAGTTTTTGGCGAACATGCTTTTATTTGGCCTGATTTTGTCTGAACGTTACCACATGATCCACAGCCAGCAGGATGCCGATTTTTTCACCGATAGCGTGGTTGTGGTGACTGGGCACCAGGGACAACACTGTCCGTCCGCTGGGGAGACTCAGGGTGTACAGGATATCCGCACCGCGAAAAGCCTTTTTGGCAACTTCCGCCTGCAATGTGCTGGCATCGTCATGAAGAATATCGTCGGGGCGAAGCAGAACATCTACCAGGCAACCCGCTTTACATTCGAGCGGAATCGCGCCGGCAATTATGCCCAGTTCGGTTTTTACCTGCCCTTCGTCCAGCACCACACCCGGCATCAGTACGCCCTCGCCAACGAAGTCGGCGACGAAACGGTTGGCGGGGCGGTGGTAGAGGTTGTAGGCGCTATCCCATTGCTGAATCTCGCCCTCGTTCATGATGCCGATTTCGTCGGCGATGGCGAAGGCTTCATGCTGGTCGTGGGTCACCAGCAACGCGGTGGTGCCCTGCGCCTTGAGGATTTCACGAACTTCCTGGCCGATCCGCTCGCGCAGGTCCACGTCCAGGCTGGAAAACGGTTCGTCCAGCAGGAGCAGAGACGGGCAGGGGGCCAAAGCTCTGGCCAGCGCCACCCGTTGCTGCTGCCCGCCGGAAAGCTCATGGGGATATTTGTTGCCGGTATTCGGCAAGCCCACCATCTTCAGCAGGGTTTCCACTCTTTCCCCGCGCTCGGCTTTGTCCCAGTCCTTGAGCCCGAATGCGATGTTACGAGCCACGCTGAGGTGGGGAAACAGCGCATGATCCTGGAATACCATGCCGATCCGGCGCTTTTCCGGCGGCAGGGTGTAGCCTTCGCGGCTGACGGTTTCTCCTGCCAGCACGATGCTCCCCTCCGCGATGTTCTCGAAACCGGCGATGGTGCGTAATACCGTGGTCTTGCCGCAGCCGGAAGGCCCGAGCAGACAACCGATGTCGCCCTGCTTCAGGCGCAACGACAGGTTGCGCACCACTGGCTGGTTGTTGTAGGAGTAAGAAATACCCTTCAGTTCAAGCTGGATTGCGCCATGAACGGGAAGGGGGCATTGCGGGGTGGTCATCATTCAGCTTTCAGTTGTTCGCAGTCGTTGTGGGTCAGGCTTTAGCCTGCCAGAAGTAGGCGTCTCCAGGCGACATGTACGGCTGAAGCCGTACCCACAGGAGTATTTTGGCTAGTGGGCAATCCAGTTTATCTGATCGCTGTCAGTTTCTTTACCTATGGGTTTCCGTATGCCTGACCAGCAGCGCGATCGGCAGCAGTCCCGCGAGCACCAGCGCTACGGCGGGCAGCGCTGCGCGTTCCCATTCCCCTTCCGAGGTCATTTCGAAAATGCGTACCGCCAGGGTGTCCCAGCCGAAGGGCCGGGTCATCAGGGTGATCGGCATTTCTTTCATTACATCGACGAATACCAGCGCAGCGGCCGAGAACAATCCGCCACGCAGCATCGGCAGATGGACCCGGCGCAACATTTGCAGACCGCTAACGCCGAAAGTGCGGGCGGCCTCGTCCAGGTTGCGCGTGATGCGCTGCATAGCGCTTTCAACGGGATTGTAGCCGACCGCGAGGAAACGGGTAAGGTAGGCGGGGAGCATCACCAGCAGCGTGCCTTGCAACAGCAGGCCGGGGTTATGGCCGAACCAGGCCTTGCTCAGGTGGATCAGCTGATTGTCCAGCCAGGCCAGTGGAATGATAATACCCACCGCCAGCACCGGGCCGGGCACGGCATAGCCAAGGGTGGCGATGCGCACTGCGATGCGTGTCCAGGGATCGGTGTGGCGGCGCTGGGCGTAGGCCAGAACCAGCGCGCATGCCACGATAAGGCCGGCCGCGATGGCGCCGAGGGATAGGGAATGCCAGAGAAAGCCCAGGTAGCGCGCGTCGAAATCCTGGGCAAAAACGCTGGAGGACCACAGCACCAGTTGCGCAACCGGCAGAACGAATCCGACCAGCAGCACCGTTGCGGCGAACATGGAGGCCAGACCGCCGCGCCACCCCGCCAGGCGAATGCGTTCGCTTTGCGTCGGCCTGCCTGCTTGGGAATAACGCAGCCGCGAGCGGGAAAGCTGCTCCAGCAAGATCAGGACGAACACCAGCAGCACCAGTACCGAAGCGAGCTGGGAGGCGCCGCTCAGGGAAAACAGGCCGAACCAGGTCTTGTAGATGGCGGTGGTGAAGGTGTCATAGTTGAACACTGCCATGGTGCCGAAATCTGCCAGGGTTTCCATCAGTGCCAGCATCAATCCTCCCATGATCCATGGCCTGGCCATCGGCAGTGCGATGCGAAAGAAACCCTCGGCGCGGTTGCATCCCAATGACTGGGCGGCTTCCAGGGCGCTGCGCCCCTGCGTGAGAAAGGCATTGCGGGCGAGCAGATAGACGTAGGGGTAGAGCGCCAGCGTCATTACCAGAACGACGCCGCCGCCCGAGCGGATTCCGGGAAACCAGGCGCTGCTGCCGAAGCTTGCACGCAGCAAGGTCTGTACCGGACCGGTGAAATCCAGCCAGGCGACAAAAACGAATGCGGTGACGTAGGCGGGGACGGCCAGCGGCAGCAGCAGTGCCCAGGAGAAGAATTTCCTGCCGGGGAATTCGCACGCCGCCGTCAGCCAGGCCAGCGTCACGCCAAGCAACGTCACGCCAATTCCCACCCCGAGCACCAGGCGGAGGGTATTGGCGAGCAGGCCCGGCAGTACGTTCTCCGCGAGATGGTTCCAGATTTCGCGCTCCGGCGAGAGAAACGAGGACAGCACGACTGACAGCGGAACAACGATCAGCAGAGCGATGGCGAATGCGGCCAGACGCCAACCGCCGACCATCAGCAGCCGGGATGGCGATTTTGCGAGATGCGTTGAAGAAGAATTCAAATTACCGATACCCGGCCCGATCCATCAGTTTTACGGCAGTGGTTTGCAACTCCCCTGCCTTGGAGACGTTGATCGAATTCTGCTTGAACTGCCCCCATGCCGCAACGATTGGATCAGTCTTGACCGCCGGGTTGACCGGGTATTCCAGGTTGACGTCGGCGAACAGGTTTTGCGCCTTGTCCGAGGATAGCCATTCCAGCAGTTTGATCGCTTCTTTCTCATGTTTGGCATGTCTGGTGATGCCGGCGCCGGAAACATTAACATGCACGCCACTGCCCTTCTGGTTGGGCCAGAAGATTCCCAGTGCAAGGCCGGGCTTCTTCTCGATCAAGCGACCGAAATAATAGGTGTTGGCGATGCCCACATCGCACTGGCCGGCAGCGATGGCTTCCAGCATCTTGGTGTCGTCGGGGAAGGGATCGGTGGAGAGGTTGGCGCCCCAGGATTTGACGATCTGCTCGGCCCTGGCTTCGCCATGCTCGGCAATCATCATCGCCACCAGCGACTGGTTGTAGACCTTCTTGGAGGTGCGCAGGCACAACCGGCCTTTCCACTTCGGGTTACCGAGATCCTCGTAGGTGGACAACTCTGCGGGTTTCACCTTCTGGTTGTTGAAGAAAATGGTGCGGGCCCGCACCGACAGGCCGAACCACTGGTTGCCGGGGTCGCGCAAGTGGGCCGGGATGTTGGCGGCCAGCAGCTTCGACTGCACCGGCTTGAGCGAGCCTTCCCGGGCGGCTTCCCACAGGTTGCCCGCGTCCACCGTGATCAGCATGTCCGCTGGGGTGTTCTCGCCCTCGGCCTTGAGGCGCTGCAACAGCGCGCCTTCCTTGTCGGTGACGAATTTTATTTTGACTCCGGTTTCCTTGGTATAGGCATCGAACAGAGGTTTGATCAGCTGTTCGTTGCGGGCGGAGTAGACCACCAGATCATCGGCCGCCACGGGTGCGACGAAAGCAGAAATGGCAAGACATAGCAGTGCGCTGCAAGCTGTATTTTTCATTTTCAGTCCCATGAGTGAAATTGGTGATAAGCAAATATATCGCAAATGCGAATCGTTATCAACATCATTTTTATATATATACTAACACTGGTGACCCAACGTTGGCCGCCGAGTCGATTTTAATTGATTGAAGGAACTAAGATATTTCATGGTTAAGTCTGGTCTCGATTTGAACTTGGCACGTAGCATTTGGGGTATTCCCAACCCGATTGCGAGGACGGCCAAT
>ORMF011078508.1_pt1 | contig 54745 bp, 51 predicted proteins | sample 1779871 | NCBI WGS metagenome assembly ORMF01 (sample SAMEA104232316, study PRJEB22302) | groundwater metagenome | biome: forest; feature: aquifer; material: groundwater | place: USA | collected 2011-08-07 | depth 5.4 m | reverse complement strand
TCATATCCCAATTCCTGCAGGAGAGAGTCGTCATTGCGCCATTGCTTTTGCACTTTGACGTAAAGCTCCAGGAATACTTTTGTTTCCAGAAGGGATTCCAGTTCCATCCGGGCGAGGGTACCGACTTTTTTCAACACTTGGCCCGCTTTGCCGATGACGATCTCTTTTTGCGTCTCGCGCTCGACAAGGATGAGGGCTTTGATATGCATGGTCTTCTTCGCCTTGGGCTGCATGTGCTCGACGACGACGGTCAAGGCGTGCGGGATCTCTTCTTTCATCAGTTCAAATAACTTCTCCCGGATGATATCCGCGATGGCGAGCTTCTGCGGCACGTCGGAGATGGTATCTTCCGGATACAACGCCGGCCCTTCGGGGAGAAGTTCGAAAAGGATATCCAGAAGTTTTTGCGCGTTAACACCAGTCTTGCCTGACAAAGGAAGAAGCGTCACGTTCTTCATCTCCTGCACGGATTTTCCCTTGGCTTTTTCCAGCAGGGCAATGTAATCAGGGACGTATTTCCCTTTAAGATCGATCTTGTTCAATCCCAGAACGATCGGGATATCGATGGAAACCAATTGCCCGGCGGCGTATTCCTCTTCCGCGCCGGTGCGCCGGCTGGTGTCCACCAGATAAAGAATCGCGTCCACATCGTGGAGCGTCCCCACGGAAGACTTGTTCATGAATTTATCCAGTTTGTCCCCGCCGATATGCAGCCCCGGCGTGTCGATAAAAATGATCTGCCCGCGCTCGTCCGTATAAATGCCACGGATCTGGTTGCGGGTCGTCTGCGGGACTTGCGAGACGATAGCGACTTTCTCCCCGAGAACACAATTCAAGAGGGTGGATTTGCCGACGTTGGGCCGGCCGATGATGGAAACCATGCCGCAACGCCCGCGCGGGGCGTCGTTATTTTTTTGTGCTTCGGCCATTGCGGTATTTTAGCGTCACGAACGCGACACCCGTGAACAACAAAAGGTTTGTGTAATTGAATGTTCGCCAGACAATATCGGTCGAGGTGAATCCGGATGGAGACATCAGGAGGATGCACACCCACACGCCGATCGCCCAAGACAGACTGATGTCCTCCGATGATCCGCGCTTGACGATGCGGATGATCAGCGGAATGTTAAATAACGGCAGAACGGCCGCCGCCATGACACCAACCGAACTGATAAGAGATTGCTGTTCCATATTACGGCTTCATGAATTTTAGCAATTGTTTCATCCGGGCACGGACCCGTGGCAATGTGAGCGCGGAGGTCTTGTTCATGCCAAAATCTTCCACGTTAAAAGAAGCCACCGTGGTCGCGTAAAGGACCGCCTGCTTCAGATCTTTCTCACCCAATTTCTTCGCGCGGCTCAAATAGCCCATCAATCCGCCGGCAAAGGTATCGCCCGCGCCCGTCGGGTCAACGACCTCTTCGACCGGATAAGCGGGAAATGAGAACATAAATTTGTCGCAATAGAATAAAACACCGTGTTCGCCTTTTTTAATGACGATAAGTTCCGGACCTAACCGGCGCAACTGCTTAGCGGCGCGAATAAGATTATGTTCCCCGGTCAAGCCGCGCGCTTCCCCGTCGTTGGCCACAAAAAGATTCACTTTCTTCATCAGCCGCAACAGCGAAGGCCTTTTGTGATTGATCCAGAGGTTCATGCTGTCTAACCCGATCAACCGCGACCGGCCCATCAATTCTAACAACCGCGTCTGCACGTCGGGGTCGATGTTCGCCAAGAATAAATTAGGAATTTTACGCTGATGAGCGGCAACGCGCGGCGCGTAATCCAGCAAAACGCCCAATTCCGTCGCCAGCGTAATGGCGTTGTTATAATCGCCCCGTTTGTATTCACCTTCCCAGCGGAACGATTTGCCGTGATGCGTCACGACCGACGTGAGATCAACGCCCTTTTTCCTCAAGAACCGGATGTGCGCGTCGGGGAAATCATGCCCGATGATCCCCACCAGATGCACCTTGGCGAAAAGCCGCGCGCCCATGGCAAAATGCGCCGCTGACCCGCCCAAGAGATCGCGCCGCGCGCCCGAGGCGGTTTTGACGTTGTCCAATGCAATTGTCCCTAAAGCAATAAGCTCCATTTATTCACCAATGATCTTGATCAATACCCGCTTTTTCCGCCGGCCGTCAAATTCCCCGTAAAAGATCTGTTCCCATGGGCCAAAATCCAGTTTGCCCCTTGTCACCGCCACCACCACTTCCCGACCCATGATCTGGCGCTTCAAATGCGCGTCGGCGTTATCTTCCCCCGTGTCATTGTGGCGATATTGATTGACCGGCTCGTGGGGCGCTAATTTTTCCAGCCACCGGTCGTAATCCCCCAGCAGGCCCTGTTCATCATCATTGATATACACACTGGCGGAAATATGCATCGCGTTGACCAGGCACAACCCTTCCTTAATTCCGCTCTCATCGATCGCTTTCTGAACGTCGTCGCTGATATTAATGTAATCCCGGCGAGTCTTGGTATTAAACCACAATTCTTTTCGATAATTCTTCATCACGATACCTTTTTAGATCCCAATATCCACGCTTCCGCGCAGCTTGCTTCCTTCCTTAATGAATCTCTCCAAAGAATCCAGCTGCGATCTGTCCGGCACATTGTTCTGCGCCTGACGATAAACGGCCAAGGCGTCGTCGGGGCGATTCATACGGATATACGCCTGGATGAGATAACCATACCCGGCGTATGAGGGCGAGAGCGCGATCGCCTTTTCTAAATAAGGGATCGCCTGCGCGTAATGTCCGCCGAGGACATAGATCCTCCCCAAACCCACATAGGATAAGGCATAATACGGAAATTGGCGAATACTTTCTTCATAGTAGGGCCGGGCGCGCTTCCAGTCATTAAAATAACACAGCCCCATGTAATGATAAGCCCGCCCGTCCTGAAGGCCATTATCAAAACCCGTTTGCAGCGCTTTTCTGGCCTTGACAACATCGCCCTTCATGAAATATTCCATCCCCAGTTGAAGATAGCCGGTGGGAAAACGCGGGAAATCCTTGACCATCATGGTGGCCATGATGAAATTGTTTTTCCACGCCATGTTCAGGGCGATCGTCTGGATGACGCACAAAACAATGACCCCCCAGCGCAGGGCCGCGCCGACGCGCACACCACGAAGGCGTTTGTCCAGATACGCGCCGGCTTTGCTCAAAAAGATCCCAGCCACTGCCAGCAACCCGATGGAAGGTAAATACATAAACCGGTACGCCATGGGGCTGACCAGCGGGACCACGTTGGAAACCGGGATCAGCGTCACCAGAAACCACGCGATGAAAAAAGCGGTCGCGTTCGAACCCTTCTGCCGCCGAAAAATTTTGTACACCAGAAACAGGAACAGGGCCAGTCCCGCCCACGCCGCGTACCCGGCCATCGGCGGCGCGTACAAAGGCGGCAGGATTTTGACCGTCCCGGGAAAAACAAAACCCGTCAAATACTCAACGAATATAGCGACGGCGATCGCAACATGCGAGAACACAGTCCCTCCCAGGAAACGTACGTTATCGAGCGTTGAATTGCGAAAGACATCCAAGTACATATACAGATAAAATAACGTGACCAGGACATAACCCAGATACCGGCCGTAAAAATATTTCAAGACCGCTTTCGTTTTTTCTTTTTTCACCAGCACATCATAAGCGACCAGTACCCCGAGGAACACAACGGCCGATTCTTTAGCGAACAGGGCCAGGAACAACGCGGCGTGCGACAAGAGCATGACGACTCTTTGCCGCGCCCCGCGGAACCGATCGCGGCCGATATACGCCAGGAATGCCGCTAAAAAGAAAAACGCGGCCAGGACATCCGCCCGGTAACCGATGGCAGATACGGCCTCCGACTTAAAAGGATGAACAGCAAAAAGGATCGCGCCCAATAAAGCCAGCAGCAGGTCTTTCAAGATCAGGAAAAAAATGAAATACACCAGAACGGCATTGAGGATATGCAGCAATAAATTGTGGGCATGATACCCGAGGGGGTTGCGCTGCCAAAGCGAGTTATCGATAAAAAAACTGGCGGAAAGGACCGGCCGATAAGCGATCGATCCGCTGTGGAAATAGGTCTCTTTATTAAAAACATCGTCGGAATCGGTGATGTACGACGGATCAAATAGTTTCGGGAAATTGCTCCAGGAATCATAGAAAGAATTTTTGACGATCACCATATAATCATCGCCGACAAACCCGTTCGACACGCTGTTCCCGAAAGCGACCAGCGCAATCAGGATAATGATTAAAATGGATTGACGATGTTTGGCCATCGGTGCGAACTTTGTTCTAATTTAAGACCAGCGGGTTGAATTGTTTAATGGCCATGATCATATAAGCCGTGCCGGCCACCGAGCAAGTCTTCGTTCCCAAAGGCGTCGTCCAGCCGTGGCCCGTGTCGGCGTTCTCCAGTGTCGCGTAAGGCAAACACCCTTCGCCCTGTCCTTTGGCCGACGGGCTGGCGATGATCAGTTTATTCAGCTCCCCTAAATACGTCCGCGCCTTTTCGGCGTAATACCCCGCCTGGATGACGCGTTCTTTTTCGGTAAAATACCGGCTTAGTATCTGGTAGGAGACGATCATCTGCGAGGTCCATTCGGAAGAGATCATCCCGCCGCGGGGCATGTTGGCGTATTTGGCAAAATCAAATCCGGTCACCTCGATCTGTACGCCGCTGGGCCGCGTGAAGCCCACCTTTACGGCGCAATGCTCTTCGGCAAAATTCATGATCTCCTCCGGGTCCATCCCCAGCTGTTTTAATTTCTCCGGTCCGAGGGCCGCCAGCGACCACGCGAAGGTGTCGGTGGCGATGGTGGCGTCGCCCCGGCCCCGGTTGATCGGCGGCGACTGGTAATCTTTCCCGTGCGGGATCATCGCGTAGGTCTTCAGCCACGACAAAGTTTTCTTTTGGGCGGTTTTATATTTTTCCTCCCCGGTCACTTCAGCCATCATCCCAAAGAACGCGTACGCGTCGAGATTATGCTCGGTGGAAAACCAGGAAAATTCCGGGCCGCCTTTTAATCCTCCCTCCGGGTCCTTGTCTTGAACGGCGATCAGCCAATCGGCGATCACGCGCGCGACCGGTAAATAGTAATCGTCTTTTGTCTTGTGCGTATACTGCAGGATACCGATCCCGATCCAGATGTTCGGCCCGCAATGGACGGTATATTCGGCAACATCTCCCGAGTCGTAGTAATAGGCGTTGGGGAATCCTTTGAAATTCTCCGGGGAAGGCAATTTCCGTTTGAAAAAATTCAGGATCCGCCGGGCGTCGCGCTCGTCGTCAAATAAAAGGAACGTGTTGACCGCCAGGGCCTGGTCGTAAATGAACGCCCAGTCCTTGATGACACCCACATCGCCTTCGAAACTAAGGATCAGGCCCGTCAAGGGGTTCTGGTGGTTCTTGAGCCACTGATGCATGCGTTCGATGACCGTCTGGCGCATGTCGCTTTTCTGGCGCTCCAAAAGCCGCAACCGGTCGGTAATGCGCGCTTCCCGCTGGACCAGTTGTTCATATTCACTGCTCAATTGCTGGCGGCCGGTCAAGCCGTCGGCGTATTGCTTCATCTGGTCGGAGAGCATTTTCTTTTCCCGGTCGATCTCTCCGATCGCGTCCCGGATCCGCGTCTCTTCCTGCTGGGCCTGCGCCAGATAATCGACCAGCTTTTCGTTGTCGGCGCGCAAACGGTAATTGTAAAATCCGACAATGACAAAACCCAAGAATAGCACCAATGCCGTCAACGCGAGAAGATGTGTTGAAAGGCTCAATACGCGCGCCTGGCTAAGCATCCGGTCGCAATCGGCGTAAGCGATCTCGGTAAACTGCAAGCCCAGCATGTAATGGGGAGCGTTCTTGCGATCGAGGTGACGGAACCAGACGATCTTCGCCTTGGCCTTGACCGGCGGACGATAAAGCGGAATGCGCATCGACACCTCGACCTCAACATCCGGCTTGCCGACCTGATGCAAAACCGCCGCGTCGAGATGCACCGTTTCAAAAGCGATCCCTCCCTCGCTGACGTTGCAGGTGTACCCCTGCTGCCAGGAAGACCCCGCAGAGCCAACGATCCGGAATTCAACCGGAAAAATACTTTTAAGACGGATATACTTTCTTTTATCGGTGAATCGGGATGTGCTTTTGGCGTGCATTACGATCGTCCGTGGAGGATCAGGACGGTTAGAGGATTTCTGCGGAGGTCCATGTTCACGTATCTATGACTTCGGAGCGCTTCCTGCCTTTGATCCGCTCGAAGTAGCGCGTAAAACGCCGGTCGCTGCGCAGGTTGCTAAGATCATTGTCCGCTTCAAGATGTTCAAAATCATCATACCCGCAATGGATGGCCTGCTTGATGGCCCGGAAGGCCTTGTCTTTCTCATCCAGCAGGGAATAGCTGCAGGCAAGATTATAAAGGATGATGGGGTCCCCGGGGCGCAGCTGGTACAAGCGCTCATCTACTTCCAGGCCTTGACGGTAAAACCCGTTACGCGTGTAGAGATCCCCCAGCGCGGCGAGGACCTCAATGAAGCAAGGGCTCTTTGCCAGGATCCCTTCATAGAACCGGATCTCGAAATTCGCGTTGTCGATCTCCTTTTTATGGACCATATTTTTCCTCGTTACTTTTTCTGCAGATAACTATTGATCCGGCTAACGGCTTCTTTAAGGCTGTCATACGAGGACGCGTAGGAAATGCGCACATACCCCTCGCACGACGGACCGAAGGCGACCCCGGGCACCAAAGCCACTTTTTTCTTCTTTAAAAGATTCTGCGCGAAGTCCATCGACTTCTCGCCCGTGCTTTTGATCGACGGAAAAACGTAGAACGCGCCCTGCGGCATATGGCATTCCAGGCCGATCTCATTTAACGCCTTGACGATATAATTGCGCCGCCGCTTGTACTCCGCCTTCATCTCCTGCACGCTTTTAAAGCCGCTTTTTAAGGCCTCCTGCGCGGCCATCTGTCCCATAATCGGCGCGCAAAGCATCGTATACTGATGGATCTTTGTCATCGCCGCGACGATCTTGGCCGGGCCGCAGACCCAGCCGATGCGAAAACCCGTCATCGCGTAGGCCTTGGAAAATCCGTTAAAGTACAGCACGGAATCTTTCATGCCTTTTAAGGAAGCGATCGGGACATGGTCAAAATCATAGGTGAGCTCGTCATAAATTTCGTCGCTGATAATAAGCAATTTGTTCTTTTTGGCGACGCGGGCGATTCTCTGCAGCTCCGCGTGCGTGTAGGAAGCGCCGGTGGGGTTGCAGGGATAATTGATCATCAACGCCTTCACACCTTTGCCGCAGGCCTTGTCGATCTGTTGGGGGGTGAGCTTGAAGCCATTCTCAATGCCCGTCTTTAAAATAACGGCTGTCCCGCCGGCCAGCTCAACGACCGGCCGGTACGAAACATACACCGGTTCGGGCACCAGGACTTTGTCTCCGGGATTTAAAAGGGCGCGCATGGCGAGATCCAGGCCTTCGCTGACACCGACGGTAATGAGGATCTCCTCGTCGAAATCATAATTCATCCCGTAGCGGGTCTTCAGGAACGCGGCGATCTGCTTGCGCAATTCCGGCATGCCCTTGTTGGAGGTATACGAAGTGTATCCCTGTTCCAGGGAAAAGATGGCCTTCTCGCGGATATGCCAGGGCGTGACAAAGTCCGGCTCCCCGACGCCGAGGGAGATCACGTCCTTCATCCCCAGCACCAGGTCAAAGAACGCGCGGATGCCCGAGGGGGCTAATTGTTCAACCTTCCTAGAAATTTCCATCTAAACTTTCTTAGAAATTAGTACGAGATATTTAAACGCCGTGTCCCGGCTTGTTTTTTGAGGACCTGTCCATCTTCCTTGTATTTTTTAAGAAGAAAATGCGTCGTGGTGCCGCGGACGTTCTCCATGGGGGAGAGTTTCGAGGCCACAAAATTGGCGACCGTATGGATATTTTCGCCCTCAACGACCAGTAAAAGATCGTACGCACCCGAAAGCAGATAGCAGCTCGTCACTTCGGGGAAACTGTAGATCCGCTCCGCAATGGAATCGAACCCGACATTTTTCTGCGGCGTGACGCTGACCTCGATCAGGGCGCGCACCACGGAGCCCGGATCCTTGACCATGTCGGGGTTGACCACGGCCTTGTATTTGAGGATCGTCCCGTTTTTCTCGTACTTTGCGATCGTTTTCTTGACCGACGCGGCGCTTTCACCCGTCATTTTCGCGATCTCCGCCGGGCTGATCCGGGCATCCTTTGACAATATATCCAATATCTCATCCATTACGGACTCCTTTCCTGGATCCTTTTTCGTTCCGAAGATATCCGGTCTTTGAGATCCTTGTTCTCTCTCTCGAGCCGCTCTACGGTTCCACGAAATTGCTTTTCAAAAAGCGGAAGATTAGCGTCCGCGGAAGGATGCCTTTGCTCTATCTCCAGCTGCGCTATTCTTTGCTGAAGTTGATCTTTTTGCGCTTCCTTTTCACGGATGTTCGACCCGAGCGGCACAACGAGATCCGGCGACGTCTTAAGCAGCTTCAACTGATTCTCTAATAAAATATTTTCCTGTTTCAGGCATTCCAGTTCATAGCCAAGATCACCTTTTTGCTTTTTGGGTCCCGGCGTTTCGTTCTTTTCTGCAAAGGTATTCTGTTCCAGCTCTTTCTCCAGCAGGGCGATCTGTGCGTCATACACCCGCTGCTTTTCCTGCAAGGCCAGCTCCTTAAGCCTTAGCTCGATCTCGAGCAATTTTTTCTCGTATTGCAGGTCATAGAACCGTAACAGCCGCGGGCTCTGCGGCTGGCCGGGAACCGACGTATCTTCCACCTTTTGTTCCGGCTTTATCGTCTCCGGCGCCGGCCTTTTTTCCAAGTCCACCACTTCGGCACGAGATCGCTCCATTTCTTTTTGCAAATCCGAGAATTCTTTTTCCAATGATTGCAGCTCCGGTGCAAGCTCCTCGTTCTGGCGCAGCAAGGTCTGGATCTGCTCCTTGATCGCGCGCAATTCGCCAGCTCCCTCGTTAGAGTTAAACAACAATTCCGCTTTCGTCGGTTCTTCAGCGGACGGGTTACCCGTCTCGGCACGAAGGGCAACGGGGGTCAACGCTATCACCGCCCCTAATATCAAGATCATGATTATTTTCTTAGGCATGATTGGTGTTTATTATACAGACTCCTTTTCCCTGCGGCAAGCTCAAAAACGGCAGAATTATTCAAATAAATTTAGCATTCCTTCATTCTCGCGCAGCCAGGTTTGGGCAGCTTTGTAATCCGGATACATCGTTTTGACCGTCTTCCAGAAACGCCGAGAATGGTTCTTGTGGGGGATATGGGCCAGTTCATGGACGACCACGTAATCGATGACCGCCATCGGCGCCATGACAAGCCGCCAGCTGAAATTCAGACGGTCATTAGGCGAGCAGGATCCCCAGCGCCTGTTGGCGCGCGTGATGTTGACCGACGTATACGCGAGACCGGAACGCCGCGCCCACCACGCGGCGCGCGCCGCGATTATTTTCTTCGCCTCGTCTTTGTACCACTCGATAAAAAGCGCGCGACCGCGGCTTCGCTCTTTCGCGCTCAAGATAAAACCATCGCTTAGGTGAAGCGGCTGGTGGGTGTCGTTTTGGACTTTCAGCTGGTAGGATTTCCCCAGAAAGAAAAACTCTTCACCGCTGACGAATTCCTTTGGCTTTGCTCGCGGCCTTTGGCGCAACCGCGCCACAGTACGCTGGATCCAGCCGGCGTTCTTACCGACAAATTGCTCAATGGTATCGAGCGGGGTATGCGCCGGGGCGCGGACGACCAGCGTGGCATCCACGGCGATCATCAGGGCGAGCGTCCGGCGTTTTGAGCGGATCAATTTGTAGGACTTTACGGCAGCGTTACTCATTCTCTCTTCTAACCGTCACCGAAAACTCTCCAAGCCTGTCCTTGCGCACCGTAAAGAGGATCGGCCGGCAACACACTTCACAATCCTCAACATATTCCTGCGCCCCGGCGGAGGGGTCAATGACCACCTCAATTGCCTGGCCGCAATAAGGGCAAAAAATCTGTTCCGCGTCGCCTAATGGCATTTATTTAAACAGCGCTTTTACCTTTGGCCTTGTCAGAATAAAAATATAAACCAGCGGTAATATCCAGCTCAACTGTTCCATCAATTCAAAAATAAACGGCACCGGTGGCTGCGGGGCTCCGCGCACAAAATGAAATATCGACCACCCCAAGAAAAACATGCCTACGTGCAAACCACACATAACGATAAAAATCTTTCTGGCCCAATTTTTGAATAATACGATCCCCGTTCCCAATAAAAAGATGGCTATCTGCCACAGAACAATCAGGGGTAATAAACTGCCGCTATAAAAAATCGAATTTAAGGCCGGGATCCACGCGGGAAAAACAGATAACACGGTCAAAAAATTCCTTACGTACACCTCCGTCATTGTTATCGCAAACGGGTCTTTGGGCAAGAGGACATAGCTGACCGCCAATTCAAAAGCATTGCCTAAAACAACAATCGCGCTGATCAAACATACGATTGCCTTATATTGTATCATTGCTTTTCTTTTCTTTCGGGCTCGTCGTGTTTACCCTGAGCTTGCCGAAAGGGCCCCGGGATTTTCAATAATTTTTCCATCTTTCAAGCATGATACTATCATTAGCAGAGCTTTGCTTATCGTCTGCGATGTTCCCATCAAGATAAATATTCTGCTTGAGAGCCTCATCTTCCTTTTCCTTTAATTCAGCCTGCTGCCTTTCATACTTCTCCATCGATTTATCAACCACGTTTGTGCCTACAGTTGAACAGCCGATGAATATCAACACTAATAATAACGACAGACCTTTATCCATGCCTCGATCCTCTTTATCCTTTTTCAAAATTAACGCGCCAGGCACTTTAAAAGGGGCGGGTTGGCCGGCTTACCTGTCCCCTTAAGGGTGACTGTATCCTGTCGGCCTTGGCAGGATCTCTATGGTCACTGGATTACTCCACGCGGCCGAATATCCAGCAGGTTGAAGACCCAGCCGGAACGTCAACGGACCTGATTTTATCTTCCATTTAAAGCCAACACCGCAAATCTCTTCATAAACCTCACCCGGATTTAAAACAATTGGCCGGTCTAGATTTAAATTCAAGCGGCAGCCATGCCCACCAACCTGCACAAATTTGTTATCCGTTATCCAGTTGACTAATTTAGGAACACCGCATATTTGGGTTCCAATGCGTTGCGGCGTATCGCTTGTATTTAAAATACGGATAGCGATTTCCACTCCCCCGGTTTTTTCCACCTTTGCCACCTTGGCCGAGGCCTCGATCTGGATGGGGAATGTTTCTTCTTTCTCGGCGCCGTAAGAAGCCTGGACTGTGACCAACATAAAAAACACGGCTAATAATATCTTTTGCATGATCTTTTGTCTTGCCTTATTTCGGGGACATCTGCTGATCCAGCCCGACACCAGCAGTAACGCCGCCGATTTATTTTTACACTACAATTCTTGCCGCACGGCAAGAATTTGGGTTACATTACACGTCCCCAGAAGTCCACGGAAGTCACACGTCCCCGGAAGTCATGTCCTTTTAAAGGTGACTGTCACCTATTTATTTTTTTACATTTCTTATTATTAATTCTAGATTATGTTTTCGGTCTTCTTCCTCTTGGGGCGTTAAAGGCCGCTTTCTCGTTATTAAAGTATAAGTCCAATCAATGGCGTTGTAGGATATTTCGTGTTGCGGATTTATTGCTATCATTTCCTTATATTCTTTAATGGCTTCCTCATATTGTTCCAAGTTCCTGAAGGCATTGCCGCGAGTATTATGGGCCCAAAATTCTTTTAAATTTATCCCGGATTCATCGGATTGTTGTTGGTTCATATTGGATTCCACCGGTGGATTGCTGGGGGCTTTTAATAAGCCATTCACTTCACTTTCGGGAGCAGCTTTAGTTTTAATAGATCCTTTAAAAATATTGATCCAAATTGAACCTAAAACAATAACAGCGATGATTAAACCTAAGATCGCCAGACAACCCAACCCGCTTCCCTCTTTTTTTATCGCTTGACCTTCCCAATATCCTGTTTCCCCTTTGAATTTCTTCAACCGGTTATAAATGTTGACGTTCATCACGATCCCAAATGGAGTCGATAAGCTGGAAGTTAAACATACAAGTAAAATTTTCAATGTCATCCCGATATTCAATTTATATATTAACCAGCTGGGTGATAAAATAATGAGCAGCAAAAGACCAAGACCGAATATTGGCCAAAAATTGCCTTGAACAAGATCCTTGCTTCTTTTAAATGGCTCAAAAGTGGATGTATTTTCCAAAACAAAAACTGTGTTCACAAAAGTAAATATCGTTCCCCAATAGATCCCGGGGATCACTAGCAAAAGAAAGCCAGTAACTACGACAAGGGCATAAAGAGTCGCTATTATGATAAATCCCCAAAGTTTATTCCACGTTTGGGCAAAGGCCTGCCCGATGTGAATATTTTCCCTTAGGTACTTTTTTGACACAACCCAGATCAACGTTGCGTAGGACCAGAATAATAAAATATTTCCAAGCAAGGATAAGATCAGTCCGAACCAGCCTAACTTGTTCAACGCAAGACGAAAAAATTGCTCAACTAAAATAACGAAATAACCGATCAAGCTGACTGAAAAAAATAAAGTAAAATTTTCTTTATAAAGAGAGAAAGATTCTTTAAATACTGGACTGACTTGGATGGATTTTTCTTGCATGGATTCTCCTAATCGCGCTTGTTTAACACTTTGTTTATTCCGTGTTTATTCCGGGGGCATGTGCCGATTCCAGCCCGGCACCACCAGTAACGCCTCCGCTAGCTGCGCTAGCTACTTGCGCTAGCTACTAGCTACGTACTAAACGAAAAGACCAAATACTTAAAAATCCCGGACCAATAAGCCCTAGCCAAGAGACATACATTGGAGCATCCCAGGTCCCCAGAATCAAAGGCCAATGATTAATAAGTCTTAACAAATGAACCAAAGCAACTACGGCAAATAGACTTCCTGAAACATAATGATATGTTTTCATAGAGATATTCCTTTCGTTTTGAGTCAAAGGTGACTGTCGCCTATTTCACTCCCCCTGATTTTATTTAACTCGTTGACTTAACTGCCAAGAATTCCCCAAATTGTTAATGATTCGAAATTTGGCCGTTACCAATTTTAGGAATTCAAAATCGTTAACATTAAAATTTTCGGGTAAACCAGTTTTACACAAAAAATCGTTCACTTCAATGGGATCCTTCAATAATGAAGGATATTTTAACCACATCCAAATTTCAAATAATAAGGCGGCGTGAGATTGTCTGTAACTGAGAGCTTGGGATGACGAGAGATGTTGATATAAGTAACATGCTTCGTATATATGGAGGGGGAGCACGCTTATTTCGTATGGCAAAACTTCCGAATAATCCTTGTCGGAATGTTTTAAAAAATTCTGAGGTTTATGTAAATATTCTCTTATCCACTCCCCCTTATGTTCAGGCTTAATTAAATCAGAATCATGAAGAGGAGCTTTGATACCATATTGCTTTCCTAATGGTCTCAACACTCCTACCACAGCCCCAACCAATGTTTCGATAACAACGGGATGCGCATTATCAAAGAATAAAAAAATGGCTTCGTTTAGTTGTATTTCTGCCGCTTCAATTTTACTAATATTTATTTTCATACTAGTACCGTCACTTTACTCGCTGACTTTGTAGCCGCCGCGTGACCGGGCCGGGTTTGCCAGTGGCAATTGGTTGTTTGTCCAAACCCGTCAACGGCATTATTCCCAAAAGCGCGTTGGTGACAAAGGCTTCGTCGGCTGTAAAGAGGTCTTGTGCTTGAAGCGTTTTGGCAGCGCAGCGCAACTTCAAACGGCGTGCGCGAGTCAGCACCGCCTGGCGCATCACGCCGGGCAAACAGCCGCTTTTAATAGGCGGCGTCAAAATACAACCGTCCTTCACTAAAAAGATATTGGTGCGGCTGCCTTCGACCAGCTCACCTTTGTGATTGACGAAAAGCACTTCGTCAAAACCCGCGGCGCGCGCTTTGCATAAACCCTCACGAAAAATTTTGTAATCGAGCGACTTGATCGGCTCCGAAGTGTTCCGATGGTGGCCGTTGGTCAAACTCGCCTTGAACCCTTCCTTATATTTCCGGGCGCTTAGGCGTTGCAGCGGCTCGGCAATGATCGCGCAGTGTACACCGCCTCCTTTTTGCCACAGCATCACCCGCACGCGAGCATTGGTCAGCACGTTAACCTTGAGCAATTGTCGGATGTTCGCGCGCAGCGAAGAAAATAATCTTGGTCGGCGAATACCCAGAACCTTCAGGCCGCGCGACATGCGTTTCAAGTGAGCTTCGAGCAAAACGACCTTGCTGTTGGTAACGCGCATTGTCTCAAAAACGCCTTTGGCTTTTAAAACGCCGGGGGTCAGCGATTCCAACAGCGCTGGTGTCGCTGCCACCATTTTTCCATCGAGCCAAAAAAATTGTTTACGCATAAATTTTTTGTGCCTCTAAACACGCCCGCATCGCCCGGGCCTTGACGAGCGTTTCTTCGTATTCGCCCTCGGGTGTGGAATCGGCCACAATGCCGCCGCCCACTTGAAAATGAATTTTGTCCCCGGTGTGGACCAGCGTGCGGATCAAAATATTCAAATCCATATTCCCGGAAAAATCAATGTAGCCCATTGAGCCCGTGTAGGGCCCGCGGCGGGTGGGTTCCAGTTGTTCGATAATTTCCATCGCGCGAATTTTGGGACAGCCGGTAATGGAGCCGCCGGGAAAACACGCTTCCAAAAGGTCAAAACAATCTTTGTCTGACCGCAACGTGCCCTCCACGGTCGAGGTCGCCTGGAAAACGTATTTGTAGTCTTCAATGGCGCGCATTTCTTTCACGCATACCGAGCCGTAATCGCACACCTTGCCCAGGTCATTGCGCTCAAGGTCGGTGATCATCAAAAGCTCGGCCTTGTCTTTGGCGCTGTGCTCGATCTCATTTCGCAAGCGGCGGTCGTCAGCCAACTCGCGGCCGCGCGGCCGCGTGCCTTTCATCGGCCGGGTCTGGACTTTACTCTCACGCAAACGCAAAAACATCTCCGGCGAATTGCTGATCAATTTCAGCGCGGCCGCGTCAAAATAGCCGCCGAAGGACACCGGTGACAACTGACGCAAAAAACGGTAGATCTCCAGCGCATCCACGTTCTCACCCGAAGTGTCGTACGTAAATCTTTGCGAAAGGTTCAATTGGTAAATGTCCCCGGCCGCGATATGTTCGAGAACTTTTCTGACAGTGGCAAGGTATTCAGCTTTCGTAAAATTCGACGCGAACTCGCCGGAACCTTTGAAAGAATCGGAAAAGAGTTGTTCCGGAGGAAACGGCACAAACGGCCGGGCCAGGGCGCGCTCGATCTCTTCTAAGCGCGCGGCCGCGCGTTTTTCCCGCAGCACTTTATTTTTCTCCGGCCAGCCGGAAGACGTCACATGAAGTTTGCGGGTGTGGTGGTCGATGGTCAGCACACGGTCGTAGAATCCAAAGACCGCGTCGGACAATTTCAGGTCATCTTTAGCACTTGCTTTGATCTTTTCCTGATACAACCCGTAATCGTATCCCAGATACCCGACGATGCCGCCGGTAAAAGGTGTCAGCGTCTGTTGATTGGATTCGGAATATCGCGCGTAGCGCTCTTTCAAGGATCGCAGTGTATCTTTCCCGCTGGCCTCAAATACTTCAAAAGGATCAAATCCGACGAACGAATATCTTCCCTGTCTTGAATCAAAACGGGAACTGTCCAGGCAAAACAAATATGGTTCATGACGAAACCGCGCGCACAACTCCAGCGCGTCGCCCGAAAAATCGTAGGTTTTAGTCAGCGATACGGACATTATTTCCCCTTGCGCGTAACTGTGTAAGAAGGCAGCAAAACTACTGGATTAAAGGAATCCTTAACGCGCTGAATATTTTCCAGTTCGAAATTGTCCATTACGTTGATGAATTTGTACGGCGCGAGCGCGGCGTCGCGGCAGAATTCCCGGAAAATAAAAACCCCCAGGCCGTTGCAGAAAAGGTCCGCGATCTCAAAAAGGACGCAGAAAGTATGTTCATTCAAAGGGTAACCGAAGGTGTAGGCCACAACCTTGCCGTCGATAACAACCACCCGCCCGATCAGGCCCAGCTCTTTGTAATGCCGCAGCGCGAGCTGGTGCACACCGGCGTTTTCCTCGAGCATCTGCAGCGCTACCGCGTTGTCAGCGTACACTGGCCGGCGGCTTAATACCCATTCCCGGTAAAGCGCGGCACAATCTTCGCGCATGGAATCTTCGTAAGGCAAATATTTAAAAATGTAATTCTTTACAAAGTGATTGTACGAAGCGCGTTTGGATTTGTAAGGATTACCCGCTAAACTGGCAAGGTCTTTGCGGTAATAACAGTATTCGTAGCCTTTGTTGTAATGCGAAAATTCTTCTGGCGGAAAAAGCGCCAGCTGGTGCGCGGGAACGTTCTCAACACGAGCCACCCCTTTGTTGCGGTTGACTTTGTCCATTCGTTCAAAGCAGGCACGGATCGTTTCCGGGGAAACATTCTTGCCCAACGGCGGCAGATAAAGGAACGTGCCCACGTCGTGGCGCGCGAAGACGCACAAATTGCCGTCGATCACTTCAAGCTCAAATTGAAAGAATTCCTGCCAGGTGAAAATATTAACGAACGAAAAGCTGGAAAGCTGGGCCGGAGTCTCTTCCAGATACTGTTCGATACGCGATTTTTCGTCCAGCAGTGCCGTGGTCATCATAACGTGAACAGTTCTTCGATCTCGTCTTTGTATTCGCTGTAATCGCCGACCAAAGCGGGGTTGCCGCGCAGAAAATTCGCTCGCTCGGCGCCGGAAAGATAGGCCTTTAAAACACCCACGTACTTTTCGAATTCGGGAGAATAACGGGATTCCTGCACGTACGGACAACTCAAGTGAACGCTCACGCTAACGCGGCCACTTTTACTCGTCAGCAAAAACGGGTACAGCCGGCATTCGAAAGGCCGGCCGGTGTAAACGCCGCATTTGTTGGTCTTCAAGTCCAGAAAACTGCAGCGGTTCTGCCCTTTTTCCGCGACGGTATTGATGTAGACATCCTTGCCCAGGGCGCCGATCAGGTTTATTTTATATTCGTTACCCTTGAGCTCCTCGAGCGCGATCTTGGGACGCCAGAAACTTTCCGCTTCCTTATAACGGCAGCATCCCTGGCAGGAAAGGCAAATTTTTTGCGGGACGATTTGTGGAAAGTCAGCGAACATTATTTTATCCTTCGCCACTGCTCAGGATTAAATGAGCTTTTCTCTAATGAATAAGGGTTAAAGGTAAAACTCATTTAACGATACTCCCTAACACTACTTCACGGTCCGGTGACAAAACCGAAATCCCATTTTCATCTGATGCTGCCAAGATCATTCCGTTGGATTGTTCACCCCGGATCGTGGCGGGTTCCAAATTGCTGACTAAAACAACGCGGCGGCCGATCAGATTTTCCTTCGGGTAAGCCGCGCGAATGCCGGCCACGACCTGGCGTTCTTCCTTGCCGGTGTCCACTTTGATCACGTAAAGCCGGTCAGCGTTGGGGTGTTCCTTGACTTCTTTGATCTGCGCGACAACGAGTTCAATTTTGCGAAAGTCTTCGATAGTAGCCATTGGTTCTCCTTACGATTGGTAGTCACCCCTGCCCACTGGCAGGGGTGCTTTCACCGCCTTCTCTAATTAATTAGAATTATAATGAAGGGGTGAAAGCATATTACCAAACATTCTTTGATTTGTGAAGCTTGCTGGATTATCCCCTTAGAACGCCAAAACAGATGAAAAAAGGATAGGACTTCACCTAAAATCATTTATAATTTTCTTAATGACGCCCCAAACGAAGAACCAAATATTCTTTTTGCTCACCCTCTTTGCCGGGATCTTTATTCTCTACCCTTTTCTGGATTATCAATCGATCATGGCGACCGGCGACCACGGCCGCGACCTTTACGCCGCGCGCTGGGCCTTCGAAGGCCAGGTCCCTTACCGCGATTACTGGTGGGTCTACGGACCAGCCATGCCCTATTACTACGCCTTGTTCTTTAAATTTTTAGGCGTCCACGTTCCGGCGCTGTTGACCGGCAAGGCGTTGTTGACTTTGACGAGCGCTCTGCTGGTCTACGGGATACTGGCGACACTTTCGGTTCCCGGCATGCTTAGCTTCATCGGCGCGCTGTGGTTTTTGGTTTTCACGCCGGAATTTTTCATCACCTACAATCATGTCGGTGGCACAACACTGTTATTGGCTTTGACCCTTTTGATCTTTCAATATCTGGCGCGGCCGCGCGTCGTTTTTCTTTATTGTGGTCTGGGCGCGGTATTTTTGTTGAGTCTGGTCAAACCCAATTTCGGCGTGACCGGGCTTTTTTGCCTGCTGGTTAGCGTCTTTGGTATCGACCGTACCTATAAAAATCCTCTGACCCTGGAAAAAAAAATATTTTATTGGGCCGCGCTTGTTCTACCCGCTCTCGTTTTTCTGGTTTACGGGTGGTTCTTGCGCGGACTTCCCCTCTACGCGATCCGTCAATGCCTGCCCTATTTCGGCGGCGACCAGCCATACAATATCTCCGTCGTATCGGGAATGGGCCTGCTCTTGGGAGCTATTTTCAGCAAACTGATCGCCGGCTGGCAAAACTTTTTATTCGCGATCCTCATGATCGCCGCGATCGTCCGGTCCGCGCGCTGGCTAGCGTCCAAAAAGATCAGTCCCAAAGAAAGAACACGCTTGCTGGCAACGATCGGCATCCTGGCCCTTTTGTATATCACCAGCGTGCACGAATTCGTTCTAAGCGGCGTTTTCTACCGCTCGCTCTGGGCCAAACCCTTCGCGTATCTTCTGATGTTCTTCTTCTTAAGTTTCGGCACGCGCGATCTGCACAAAGGTGCCCGTGGCTTTCTCTACGGTATACTGCTGGTTGTCGCGGGCCTGAATATCATTAACGCGCAAGTCGCGTTAAAATCAGTCAAGACGTCTTCGCAATATCTGGGAACAGAGCGCGGCAAAGTATTCCTGGGTAATCAAGCGCCGTGGATCAATACCGTCACGCAGACCGTTTCTTTTCTGGAGACAAATCTGCGCAAGGATGAGTTGTTCTTCGCCCTGCCTTACGACCCGCTGTATTATTTCCTCACCGACAAGGTGAGCCCCACGCGCCAATTGATCTTCTTCGAGCACATCAAAATATCACCGCAGCAGGAAAAAGAAACGATTACTGAACTGGAGAAAAACAAGGTCAACTGGATCCTCTTAACCAGCCGCCAGCACGCGACCAAAGAATACGGCCTGGGGATCCTGGGAAAGACTTATTGTCCTTTGATCGGAGAATACCTCGAGCGGAATTTCACGACGGTCGCGGAATTTGGCGATTGGGTCAATGAGCCCGGCTGGGCGTGGAATCATGGGACGCGGATACTAAAACGGAAATAGCCCCGCTAACAATCTTCTTTACAAATATTCTTTTCAATATTAAAGTATATTTCAAATTTTCCACATCTGGGGTCGTAGTGTAGCCCGGTTAACATGTCAGCTTGTCACGCTGAAGATCGCGGGTTCAAATCCCGTCGACCCCGTTCTACTTCGCTCAAGGGCTTTCGCCTTGAGCTTCGTAGGAACGGCTCCTTCGAAGCTCAAATATTTTCATATTTGAGCGAAGAAGAGCCGCCAGTTTCAATATATAAAAAAAGCTTCAACCCGAATGGGTGAAGCTTTTTTGTTTAACGTATTCTCCGTAAAAACATGGACGATGAAGGATTTGAACCCTCGACCCCTTGAATGTAAATCAAGTGCTCTAACCAGCTGAGCTAATCGTCCAAAGCTTGCGCGATTTCCTGCAAAATCTCTTCCGCCGCGGCCTGAGGGTTGGGGGCATTGACAATCGGACGGCCGACGACTAAAAAATCACTGCCGTTTTTAATGGCATCAAAGGGGGTCGTGATCCTTTTCTGGTCACCGGCGGCGGAATTCTTGGGGCGTATTCCCGGTGTCACAATAATAAAATCTTTGCCAAATTTTTGACGGATCAGTGCTGCTTCCTGGCTTGAAGCGACCACCCCGTCCAAGCCCGCCTGTTTGGCCAATTTCGCCCGCTCTAAAACAAGCGCGGCTATGTTATCTTTTTTTGCATCGCTTGTCAACACCGTGATCCCGACTAAGAAGGGCCGGCGCACGCTTTTTTTCGCGATGGCCGCCGCCATTTTGAGCATCTCCAGTCCGCCGGAGGTGTGCAGTGTGCACATCATGATCCCGCGGCCGCCTTCTTGAATACTGATCGCGGCGGCAACCGCGCTGGCCACCGTATTGGAAATGTCGTGGAATTTCAGGTCCAGAAAAACCTGTTTGCCTTCCTTTAATAGATACCGCACGGCCTCGGGGCCGGCCGTGGTGAATAACTGGCTGCCCACTTTAAAGATCTCGACCGTCTTGCCTAAAGTCTTGACCAACTTTTTGGCTTCTTCAAGCGTTGGCACATCGAGCGCGACGATCAGTTGACCTTTGGGCTTATTCACGTTTCAAGCTCCCGACAATTTCTTTGATGTCATTGATCTTATTTATTCGCATGTAATCTTTAATTCCCTCGAGAACATCCACCGGCGTGCGGGGATTGATAAAATTTGCGGTCCCCACCGCCACCATCGTGGCCCCGGCCAAGATAAATTCCAGCGCGTCCTGCGCGGTCATGATCCCGCCCATCGCGATCACGGGGATCTTCACCTTTTGCGCCGCTTGATAAACCAGGTACACGGCCATCGGCCGGATCGCCGGGCCACTTAATCCACCGGTAAAATTCCCCAGAACGGAGCGGCGTTTGTTGACATCAATGACCATGGCCGAAAAGGTATTTATTAAACTAAGAGCGTCGGCACCGGCTTCTTCGGCGGCCTGGGCAATGACAGTGATATCGGTGACATTCGGCGCCAGCTTCGCAATGACCGGCACGCGAGAAATCGCCTTGATCCGTTTGACCAGACGATGTGTGGCCTCGGGATCCTGGGCGACCAGCGTCTTTTTGCCCAGGTTCGGGCAGGAAAGATTCAATTCTAGCGCGACGACGTTTTTCTGCTGGTGAAATTTCTCGGTAAGTGTCGCAAATTCATCGTCGGTGTGGCCCAGGATGCTGATAATAAGCGGCACGCCGATTTTTTGCAACGGCGGTAATTTGACGCGGATAAATCCGTCAGCGCCGGGATTCTCGATGCCAATGGCGTTAAGCATCCCCGAAGGCGTTTCTACGATTCGCTGCGGCGGGTTCCCCTCGCGGGCGTGTAAGGTGACCGTTTTGGGCACGATCGCGCCGAGCTTTTTGACCTCATCAAGATCGTAATATTTCTCCGCGTGGCCAAAGGTGCCCGAAGCCACCGTGACGGGGTTCTTGAACTGCGCACTGCCGATTTTGACTGTGAGGTTCATTTAAAGAATGCCAATTTTATTCCCAGAAGGATCAAAAACACCCCGAACGTTCGCTTGAGAGCAGCATCGGGGATCCCCTGGACCAGGTGCGCGCCCAAAAGCGCACCGACGACAAATCCGGTCGCGACAAAAAGGGCGATCTCTATCTTTAAATTGCCGGCCGCGTGGTATCGTAACGCCGCCAGCAAAAAAACGGGAACTGTCAAAACGGCAATAATGGTCCCCTGCGCCTGATGCTGCGTCAACCCGGCCCAGAAAACCAGAAGCGGCACCATGATCGCCCCGCCTCCCAAACCCAAGGCGCCCCCCACCAACCCGCCGACGAGTCCGATCAAGATGTAGGTTAGAAGCATAAATAACTCCTTTTAGTGGCACAGTGGTAATATTATCACTTTACCACTATTCAAAAATTACCTCTTTCAAATCAAATGTTGGCCCGTCGTAACAGACCGTCTTGAATCCTTTGATCGTACGGATCGAACACCCCAAGCACGCGCCTAACGCGCAGGCCATGACCTCTTCGCACGCGGCCTGACCACGCAATTGATGACGCTTGGCAAAATGCTGCACCGCGGACATCATCGGATTCGGCCCGCAGGTATAAATAAATGTCGTCTTGGGATCAAGATTGATTTTCGAAAAGAGCTTATCCACCCGCCCGCGCGTGCCCACACTGCCGTCATCTGTGGCTATATACGTCGCACAGCCGTTTTTCTTGAATTCCTTCATATTAAAAACATGTCCCTTGGTGCGGCCGCCGTAGAGAAGAACCAATCCCAAATCCTTTTTCTTTTTTAAAACATCCGAGAGAATCAGAAACGGTGCCACACCGATCCCGCCGGCGATCATCACAACTTGTTTGGTGCCGGAAGGCGGCATTGCAAACGGCTGGCCCACCGGCCCCAGGATATCGATCGGGTCGCCCTTTTTCTTCAACGAAAGGATCTTTGTCCCTGGCCCGACGACCTCGTAAAAGATCTCCACGTATTTTTGGGCACGGTACACGCTAAAGGGCCGGCGGAAAAACGGTTCCAGCCCGTCGTGCGCGCGGATATGGACGAATTGGCCGGGTTGAATTTTGCGGACGATCAAAGGGGCGTCAAAACACAGGCGAAAAAATCGCGGACAAAGCTTTTCACTGGAAACAACTTTGTAAATATTTTGCAGTTTAGCCATACTTGTACGTGGCCCAAAGGCCGAAAGATAAAACAATGATCGCTAGTAGAAAGGTCGACAATATCCTGAGGATATCCGCCGCGCCGAAAACCAGCGTCTCTTGCAACGCCTCGAGGATGACCGCCAAAAGCGGCCAGCCCAGCAATCCCCACTTTTCCTTGGTACAGAATGCTTCATCCATTTTAAAGATCTGCCTGGGACTGGTCTTCAAAGCAGTTTTCAGCGACGGTAAAAGCCGCGGCGCTCTTTGACAATAAGCGGTAAAGTCATTAGGGAATAACTGGGCGAGGTGCTTTTCTTCCTTGAGGATCTGGACGATAAACCGCAGGTAAAAGAACACAGCAAAGATCGGCCAGCTCCACCAGGGCCAGACGATCAAGGCAAACCCCGCACCGATCAAAAAACTTCCCAGGTACATCGGATTGCGCGTCAAGATGTACGGCCCGGTCTCCACCAGCCGGTCGCCCTCGCGGGAATGCGCCTTCTTGTGCCCGCGCGCACTCATGCGCAACAGCACGCCTTTAAGAATAACGACCATCCCCAAAAAATCCAGGACATTGTCCGCGCCGGGACTGATGAAATAAATGTGCCGGTTAAGATACAAGAATCCGGTAAAAAGGATCACCAGCGATAATAACGAAACATCTATTTGAACGCGCTTTTTCATTCTTCGGATATCTCCCGGATCAACTTCCTGATCTCGGTCTCGGCTTGTTTTAAATTCTTTGCCTTGATCATTCCCTTGCGGTTCCAGCCGCCCAGATCGATCACCGGCTTCTTGTAAACAAGGCCGTAGGAGATCTCGCAGGACGTCCCATGGCTTCCGGCCAGGGCCACGATAATATCCGCGCAACAGGCGACCATCGCGTTACGGGCGTAGCCAATACTTGTAGGAAGAGCAATCTCAATATACTCATTGGCGTCCGCCTTGCTGGTTCCCGGCAAAAGCCCGATTGTGGTACCTCCGGCCTGCTGACAACCCTTTGCAGCCGCCTCCATAGTCCCATCTAAGCCGCCGCAAACTAGAATAGCACCCACCTTAGCCACTATTTTGCCAATATCATGGGCTAACTGCTCCACTCTAGGCTCTGAATCATGCCCACCGATAACCGAAATAATAACTCTCTGTTTTTTTGACATAACGATATATACTGCAATATATTACGATACTTGATAGGTGACCCTACCACCATAGATCGTTGCGGCAACCGCACCCTTTAATTTCCGCCCGATGAACGGTGAATTCTTTGACTTGGAAACAATGTCTTCCTTGCGTACTTCCCACACCTTTTCGGGGTCAATAATCGTGATGTCGGCATCCGCACCTTCCTTAATGATCCCCTTACTGGCCAACCCCACGATCCGTGCCGGCGCCGCGGACATTCGATCCGCCATTTGCGTCCAGGACAAAACCTTTTTCTCAACCAACTCCGTGATCGTCAGGCCGACCGCGGTCTCCAGCCCGATCATCCCGTAAGGCGCGTGGTCGTAATCCTTTTCTTTCTCTTCGGCCGTGTGCGGGGCGTGGTCGGTGACGATACAATCGATCGTCCCATCCTTGAGGCCTTCCTTAATGGCTTCCACATCTTCTTTCGTTCGCAGCGGAGGATTCACTTTCGTATTGGTATCAAATGTTTTGACCGCTTCATCCGTTAATGTGAAGTGATGCGGGCACGCCTCGGCGGTGACCGCAATGCCCTGGCTCTTGGCGAAGCGGATCAATTCAACGGAACGCTTAAGACTCATGTGCGCCATATGGATCCTTGCCTTCAGATAAAGCGCCAGCTCGATATCGCGGCCCACCACGATCGTTTCCGAGATGCCAGGGTCGCCCTTGAGCCCCAACATCGTCGAGACATCGCCTTCATTCATCACACCTTTGTTCCACAGCGCCGGATCCTGGCAATGCTCGATCAGGAACAATCCCGTCATCTTGGAATATTCCATGGCCAGGCGCATCAGGCGGTTGTTGGCGACCGTTTTGCCGTCATCGGAAAGCGCCAGGCATCCGGCCTGTTTGAGCTCGAACATATCCGTGAGCTCTTCTCCGTTTTGTCCCCGGGTGATCGCGCCAACGGGAATGACATTGACCAACCCGACCCGCTTGGCTTCTTTTAAAATGGCTTCCACGATCATCGCGTTGTCGATGACCGGCGTTGTATTAGGCATACACAAAACGGTCGTGAATCCGCCTTTGGCCGCCGCTTTGGAACCGGTTTCGATCGTTTCCTTATCTTCCCGACCGGGCTCACGCAAATGGATATGCATATCGATCAGTCCCGGAAAAACCAGTTTGCCCTTGGCATCGATCGTCTTGGCAGCGTCAGACGAGATATTCTTCCCGATCTTGACGATCGACCCCTTATCGATCAAAATGTCCTGCGGCTCTTTGTGCATCTTGTCCGCGTTGACGATCATTGCATTCTTAATCAGCAAAGACATCTATTTCTCCTCTTCTTACTTGTTACCTCTTAGTTCTTACTCTTCTATCTTGGACTTCCCTTTTCCCAGTAACAAATATAAAACCGCCATGCGCACGGCAACACCATTGGTCACCTGGTCTAAAATGACCGAATATTCTCCGTCGGCAACCTCCGCCGAAAGTTCCACCCCGCGGTTGGTGGGGCCCGGGTGCATGATCACGATATCTTTCTTGGCCTGCTTGAGTCTTTGGGCATTGACACCAAATTTCTTTGCATATTCCCGGATCGACGGCAGGAACTGGTTCTCCTGGCGTTCTTTCTGCAGACGCAACAACATCAGCACGTCGCTTTCGCGGATCAATTCGTCGATATCGTTGGTGACCTTGACATCTAGTTTCTCGATACCCACCGGCATCAGCGTCGATGGCCCGCAGACCGTTACCCGCGCGCCGAGCTTGTTGAACCCCCAGATATTGGAGCGCGCCACGCGCGAATGCAGGATATCACCGACGATCCCCACCTTCAGTCCGTCGATCTTGCCAAGTTTTTCTTTGATCGTAAACAGATCCAACAGCGCCTGGGTCGGATGCGCGCGGCAACCGTCGCCGGCATTGATGACCGCGGCCTTTAAATGTTGTGCCAAAACGTTGGGTACGCCCGAAGATGGATGCCGCACCACGATGGCGTCGATATTCATCGCCTCAAGATTGCGGGCCGTATCCAGAATGGTTTCACCTTTGGAAAGCGAGCTGCTGCCGGAAGAAATATTGATGGTATCCGCCGAAAGGCGTTTGGCGGCGAGCTCAAAAGACGTGCGGGTTCTCGTCGAGTTCTCAAAAAATAGCATCACGACCGTCTTGCCGCGCAGCGCCGGAACTTTCTTGACATCGCGCGCGGAAACTTCTTTAAAGGACTTAGCCGTTTCCAGGACCAGCTCGATCTCTGCGCGGCTTAGATCCTGGACGTCCAAAAGGTCATGTTTGGTCCATTCACTCATGTTCCTTGCTGCCTCGTTCTTTCACGATAACTTCATCGGTCTTGTTGTCCACTTCTTCTAAAATGACTTTCACGTTCTGGTCCAGGGAGGTGGGGATGTTTTTCCCGACGTAATCCGCACGCACCGGCAGTTCCCGATGCCCGCGGTCGATCAAAACGGCCAGCTGAATGCTCGCCGGCCGGCCAAAATCGATGAGCGCGTCCAAAGCCGCCCGAATGGTTCTTCCCGTAAAAAGGACATCGTCGACCAGGACGACCTTTTTGTCCGCGATATCAAAATTGATGGAAGTTTCCCTCACGACCGGCTGCGTGTCAATGAGCGTCAGGTCATCACGATAAAGGGTGATATCCAGAATTCCAACGGGAATCTCCGCTCCTTCAATTTGCTTGATGCATTCTTTAAGCCGCTCGGCCAATACCGCGCCGCGGGTACGGATACCGACGATGCACAGGTCTTCCGTGCCCTTGTTCTTTTCAAGGATCTCGTGGGCGACGCGCAAGATCGCCCGGCGGATGGCTTCTTTATCGAGGATCTTCGAGATATTGGTCATATCCTGTCTGTTTTTGGACACAAAAAAAACTCGCCCTCTGTGAGATAAGAGGCGAGTTTGGCCTTTGCAGTGAATTGTGGCTCTTCATATTCTTCCCTTACCGGCCTCGCTGGACCGAATTAAAGGTTTGATAACTGCTTAAGTTGGTGAAAATATAACACCAACACCCGATCTTGTCAAGGAAAGATTTGCCCCCACTGATTCGCAAGCGAATCAAAACGTGGGGGTTGTTATCCGCCTCCGACATTTATTTAGAAGAGGCGGATAACAAGGAAGCGCTTTCATAAATTCCCAACAAGTTATTGTCTCACCCTCACTTATGACATATACTTTTAATATAGATATTACTCCATTTTCACGAAAACTCTTTCCGGACACGCGTAATCGATGAAAAAAATCGCCCTTCTGATCTTTTTCGTGATCCTCTGCGGCCAAGCCCACGCCGGACAAATCCAATTCAGCACCATTTATCCCGCCCCATATGGCATCTATGATCGTCTGCGCCTCGTGCCGCGGCCAGCCCTTGGTGAGCCCTGCGATCCGGGATCATTTTATGTCAATGAGGCCACCGATCTGATCGCATTCTGCGATGCCAGCGGTCATTGGGGCCCCCTTGGAACCGGGTTTTGGAGCAGAACTGGTCATAGTTTGTATCCTACAGCATACGCCACTGATCTCATTGGTATCGGCACAACCACCCCTTCTGAATTTGAACTCCGGCTAACCATCGTTAATGACGGAGGGATTATCGCCAAAGGAACTTTTGGCGGGGGAGATTCTCTCGCGACCACTGGCGCGGGAACGCGACTTATTTGGTATCCCCGTAGAGCGGCATTCCGGGCGGGAGGCGTCGATGGTAATCAATGGGACGATACAGTCTTGAATCCAAACATTGGTAATTATTCATTTGCCACGGGATACAACACCTTGGCCAAAGGAAACTATTCAGTTGCTTTAGGCAACAACTCCTCCGCCACCGCGGATAACGCCATCGCGATAGGATCAAATGCTCACGCATACCAAACCTCCGCCGTTGCCATAGGAGGCTACAACGCCACTGCCTCTGGGCTCAATTCCACGTCCATCGGTGGAGTCTCTGCCTGGGCGGAGGGAGATTATAGCACCGCTTTGGGGTACGGCACGACAGCCCATGCATTTGCCTCCATGGCGGTAGGCAGAAATACCGACCGTTCCGGGAATTCGTCCAGCTGGGTGGGCACTGATCCTTTGTTTGCCGTCGGCAACGGGTCCGATGATTATCTGTTCCCCGCAAACGCGTTTACGGTTCTTAAAAATGGCACTGTTGGCATTGGAACTGCGGCACCGAATTTAAGACTTACGCTGGATAAAGGCGTGGGGCCATGTGTTCTACCCGCGGATCCATGTCCCGATGGCGGCATCCTCGCGATAGGAACATTCGGAAGCGGGGCAACGGTCGGTACTGCCGGAGATTTAAGTGCCGGCACATATTTAATCTGGTACCCCCGAAAAGCGGCGTTCCGTGCCGGCGGCACGGATAATTTGGTCTGGGATGATACCGTGGCCAATCCCAATATCGGCAATTATTCCGTCGGCATTGGGCTAAACCCTTGGGCAAAAGGTATTGCTTCCGTGGCGATGGGACACAACGCCATAGCCAAAGGCGACTATTCCGTTGCCATGGGAGACGGCGCCAACACCCTTACTGGCGGCGGAGGCACCGGTGCCGTGGCTTTAGGCTATCAAACTACCGCCGCCGAGGCAAGTTCTACCGCCCTTGGAGACTCCACCGAGGCCAGAGGTACCTATTCCCTGGCAATAAACAACAGGACTAAAGTCGACCGAACCCACGACGCCAGAGATTTAGATGGCAGCAGCACGCAGATAGGTGGTGCGGCGATGGGATATCAAACTACCGCCACCTCTTATTTTTCTACCGTGATAGGACGATACAATGTGATTCCTTCGTCACATCAAAATACCTGGTCGGCTGCGGACCCTATTTTTGTCATCGGCAACGGTAATGGCATTGTCGGCGACCCTAAAGAGTTTTCCAATGCTTGGACGGTAAAGAAAAACGGCGACACCACTATCAGTGGCGTCACGACGGCCAGCGGCGGCCTGATTATCAACACTGTTACAAGTCACCCAGGGTCACCGGCCAACGGCCAGATAATACTGTGCACGGATATAAACAATGGGATAGCATGCGATGGAATTCCATAAAAATCAGGATGTGCACGGACACCGGCAATGGAACGCCGTGCGATGGAATTTGATATGAACACAAAGACACAAAGCCACAAGGACACAAGAGCACAAGAGCACATGAGCACAGGCACGCCACGTGTGCACGTGTGCACGTGTGCTCTTGTGCTCACGACACTTCTAGTGAGTGTCGCTTGGGCTGGCTCCACCAATCTGGGCACATATTATCCCGCTCCTTTTGGAAGCTACGACCGCCTGCGATTAGTGCCGCTGGCGGACCGCTCCGGCGAGGATTGCGATCCGGGAACGCTTTATGTCAACCAAACGAGCGGTCAATTGCAGATCTGTAATGCCAGCCGCAATTGGGATACTTTCAGTGATCCGTTCTGGGCCCAAAGCTTAAACAATAATCCTGGGTCGGATGATTATTTATATCCCACAAGCATCAATGACAAAGTCGCTATTGGAACTGGGACAACCGCGGAATTCCGGCTCAATCTTGGTAATGACACCGGTAAAGACGGCGGGATTATCGCCAAGGGTACTTATGGTTCTGGAATTCCGTTCACGTCTACCCAGGAAGATGCGCGTTTCCTTTGGTACCCGCGCAACGCCGCGTTCCATACGGAATACGTCAACTGGATCAACGCAAACTCAACAATAGGGAATTATTCATTCGCCACCGGATACGGGACAACGGCCAGCGGAAATTATTCCATTGCCATAGGCCGTGAAATGGCAGCCAGCGGAGATAACTCAACCGCGATAGCTTTCTATGATTCAACCGTCTCCGGGCCCTATGCAACGATCATCGGAAAAGATGTGATAGCGACAGCTGCTAACTCAACAGCGTTGGGCCATGGAACATTGGCCAGCGGGCAATATGCAACGGCCATGGGTGATGGAACGGAAGCCAGGGCATTCGCTTCGCTGGTTGCAGGACAGAACAACGTTATTTCCGGGACAACGAACAGCTGGGTCCTCACCGATCCTTTGTTTGCCATCGGCAACGGCGCAAGCAGCGCGGCGCGTTCCAACGCTTTTACTGTTTTAAAAGACAGCAGAGTCGGCATTAATGTACCCAACCCAACCTCAACTGGACTAAACCCTAACATGGAATTTAAACTGACCATCGATAAAGGCGTGGCGGCGGGGACGGCGGACGGCGGGATATTTGCCGTCGGCACCTATAACCCTGCGAATGTAGCTTTAACAACCCTCGCTGACTACGTCATCAACCCGCCAACCAGCAATAAATTCTCGCGACTTATCTGGTATCCCAAAAAGGCAGCATTCCGGGCAGGAGAACTCGATAACGATTCCAGCCGCTGGAATGACGCCAATATTGGCAGCTATTCCGTGGCTATGGGTCAAATGCCTGAAGCCAAGGGCGACTACGCCGTTTCTCTGGGATATTGGACACAGGCTACTGGAACTAACTCCATCGCGATGAGCAAAGACACTCAAGCCACCGGAAATACCGCCATCGCCATTGGTGAACAAACAACGGCCAGCGGGAACCAATCCGTTGCCATGGGCAACCATACCACAGCCAGCAACCATGCCGCTATGGCGATGGGCCTCCGTACGACCGCCAGCGGCGATTCAGCGACTGCCATGGGATATTACACGACCGCCCGGGCCTATGCCTCTTTGGCCATCGGACAATGCAACGTGGTTGCAGGCACAGAAAGTCAGGTGGGCTGGACTGTTACTGACCCTGTTTTTATCATCGGCAACGGGACATGGGCAGGTGGTGCGTGTACGTCTACCAGCAATGCCGTGACTGTTTTAAAAAACGGTGGCACAACAGTCAGCGGTATTCTCGATGCCAGCAAAGGACTGATTATAGAAAACCAAACTCAAGCGTTAGGAAATGCGGAGAGTAACGGTCATTTTTGGCTATGCACGGATTGTCCGTAACGCTCGGATTGACAATTTCCGGATACCCGGTTAACCGGATAACCGGAAACATGAAAGATAAACATGATACATAACTTTCAAAAATTTCAACATTTGTTCTTCATCGCTGGCCTCCTCGCATTAATGACGGCGCCAGCCCAAGCTCAAACCAGCTCCGCCCAACTCGGCACCTACTACTCCGTTCCATTCGGCAACTACGACCGTCTGCGATTGGTCCCGCGGGCAGCTCTCACTGGTGCCTGTGTTCCAGGGACAATGTATGTCAACCAGACCGCCGGTAATACGCTGGAGTTCTGCAAGGCCGATGGCACCTGGGGGCCAATTACTGGCGGATTCTGGGATAAAACCGGAAACTCTTTGTATCCCATTGATATCGATGATAAAGTGGCTATCGGGACAAATACCGCAGAATTCCGGCTGACCGTTGGTGATGCCGACGGTGGCATCATCACCAGGGGAGTTTTTGGATCAGGGGATACCCTCACGACGACCGGCGCTGGGACACGGCTTATCTGGTATCCCAAAAGATCCGCCTTCCGAGCGGGACGGGTCGACGGCAACCAGTGGGACGATACGGTTGCTACTCCGAATGTCGGCGACTATTCATTCGCCGCAGGATACGGGACAACGGCCAGCGGAGGCGTTTCGACCGCGTTGGGTGACCATGCCACAGCCGATGGAGATCCTGCGGCAGCCATGGGCAAAAATGCGCGGGCCGGGGGAGGCATGTCCGTAGCTATCGGAGAAAATACCGAAGTCACCGCCGATGGACAAGGTTCCGTTGCTTTCGGTTTCGGGACAAAAGCCAGTGGATCGCATGCAACAGCCATGGGATGGGGCACGACCGCCCAGGCGCAAACTTCCCTGGCCATAGGACGCTGGAATATTTTTTGGGGCGATACATACAATCCACTTGCCACCGATCCTTATTTTGTCATCGGCAATGGCTCAGGCTCCGGGGCGCGCTCTAATGCGTTCACTGTTTTGAAAAACGGCCAAGTCGGCATTAACGTGCCTAACCCCACGACATCTCCATTGAATTTTAAACTGACATTAGATCAAGGGGCGACACTCCCCGATGGCGGCATCCTCGCTATGGGTACATACAATGGAGGGACGGCCCTCACAACCACTGGTGCTGGGACACGGCTCATCTGGTATCCGCGCCGGGCCGCGTTCCGGGCGGGATATGTTGATGGCGTCCAATGGAATGATGTGAACATCGGCAATGATTCTATGGCTTTTGGGTATAATAATACGGCCAGGGCCAGTTCCGTCGTCATGGGATCAAGCAATACTGCCAGCGTCAGTCACGCCATTGCCATAGGGATCTCGAATATCGCCAGCGCGTCGAGCGCAATAGCCATGGGGCAAAATGTCACCGCCTCCGCACAAGACGCCACGGCTTTTGGTGATCACACCACCGCGAGCAGCCTGGCTTCCACGGCTATGGGCAGTTATTCAACCGCCAGCGGCAATTACGCGACGGCCATAGGTTTTTATGCGACCGCGCAGGCCTACGCTTCTCTGGTTCTGGGCCGATACAACGTTATTGCCGGAACGACAAATAACTGGGTTCAAAGTCCCGTTGCCGAGCCTGTTTTTGTTATCGGCAACGGCACAAGTTCAGTGGCACGGTCTAATGCGTTGACGGTTTTAAAAAACGGCGACACAGCCATCGGCGGTGTCTTGGATACCACCACAGGACTGATTGTAGAAATGCGCACGACCGATCCGGTAGCACCCGCGAACGGCCGGGTATGGCTGTGCACGGATGCCGGCGACGCGTTGCCGTGTAATGGGATTTGATATGAACACAAAGTCACAAAGTCACAAGGGCACAAGAGCACAAGGGCACAAGAGCATACGCACGCCACGTGTGCATATGTGCACGTGTGCCATTGCCACCGCCTGCTTCTTCGCCATTCTAACCGCACCGGGGGCTTCCCTCGCCGCGCCGGGGGATTTGATCACTTCCTTTGATTCAGATGGCATTTTGACCGAAAATCCGAGCGGCAGTTCTGATCAAATCTATGACATGGCCGTTGACGTAACCGGCATTTATCTGTCAGGAGCATACACCTCTGCCGGCAATTCCGATGAGTGGCGCATTGAAAAACGCGACCCGACCAGCGGCGCTTTGATTGCCGCCTTTGATGGTGACGGTATTATCACTCACTCCCCCCCTTTAAGCGGAAGCTCTGACATAGCGTATGACATAACCATCGACAGTAACTATCTTTACGTGGCCGGGGGAGATTTCTCACCCGGCAATCTGCAATGGCGCATTGAAAAACGAAAGTTAAGTGACGGCGCGTTGTGTACAGCCGCTGCCTGCGGCACGGCATTTGATGGGGATGGCATAATCAATAATGATAATCCTACCACTGGTCTCGATGGGCCATTCGACATTGCCGTTGGTGGTAACTACCTCTATATCGTTGGGTATGATAATAATGGCAACTGTCCCGGCTCTTGTAATGACCAATGGCGCATTGAAAAACGAAGGTCAGATAGCGGCGCGCTGTGTACAGCCGCTGCCTGCGGCACGCAATTCGGTACGAATGGCGTGGTCACGAACAATCCGACCAATAACAATGAAAACCCCAACGCAGTGGCGGTTGATGTCACTGGAAATTATATTTATATCGCGGGCTTCGAAGCTACTTCGGGACAGGGACTTCGTATCGAAAAGCGAAGATCAGATACCGGCGCGTTGTGTACAGCCGCTGCCTGCGGCACGGCATTTGATACGGATGGTATTGTCCAATTGAATGACCCGCTCGCTCTGATCACGTACAGCGCGACGGGCATAGCCGTTGACGCGCAATATATGTACGTCATAGGCTGGTCAGCTGATGCTTTTTCCCTCAACTGGATTGTGCAAAAAAGAAACCTGGGCGATGGCGCCCTGGTAACACCCGCATCAAGCGCTAGCCTTACGACGGGCCCGAGCAGCATTGTCATTGATTCTACTGCTATGTACATAGCGGGAACAGCAAATAATAATTGGCGCATTGAAAAACGCGACCTTAGCGACCTTAGCCTGATTGCCGGCTTCACGGATGGCGGTGGGCCGGGGGGAGTCGCTCTTTCCAATCCGAGCGGCTCTCCTGAGGGCGCCAAGACCATTGCTCTTGATACCAGCGGGATTTATGTGGCGGGGTATGATCATGCCCTCGGTAATGACCAATGGCGCATTGAAAAACGCCAGGCGACCGGGGCCGGCGCCCGCGGCGGGACTTATGTGGATTGCGGGGTGCGTATTAATACCGGCGGCGCGGCAGTGGCCCTGGGCTGTGAGCCTGTAGGAACGCTCACTTCACAGCTGCGCATCTACAAAACTGGCGCGCCGGGCGCGTGGCGCGGCGTTGGCCTTGTCCCCGCCAACGACCCCAACGGCTCCAAACTGCGCATCCAGACCCCCTCCGGCGTCAGAGCCCTCCGCGAGTACTAAATCAGTGATACTAAATCAGTGACAGGGACTAATTTTCGACAATTTGACAAAAACAAAAAAATTGTTATAATTAAAGCCGCTTTTAGACAACCAATTAAATCCTCCCCCTCCAGTTTTTTCTTGTCGATTCCCCCCGGAAAGGAACGTTATGCCACGCAACGCCCGCGTTGTGATCCCGGGGTATCTCTACCATATTACCCAACGGGGTAACTACAAACAAAATATCTTTGAAGAGGACCAGGATTACGTCATTTATCTTAAACTTATCCAGGAATACAGCAAAAAATATGGCGTTGCGATGTACGCCTATTGTTTGATGGATAACCATGTGCACTTCATCGCAAAGCCAAGACAGGAAGAATCGTTGGCGCGAACATTTTGCGTTGCCCATCAAAGATACTCGCACTACTTTAATAAAAAAAGAGGGATCCGGGGACATCTCTGGCAAGAACGATTTTATTCCTGCATATTGCATGGAAGCCACCTAAAGCATGCCATCCGATATGTTGAAAATAATCCTGTAAGAGCGCGTCTTGTCGTTCATCCCTGGGACTATCATTGGTCCAGCGCAAAGGCCCATCTTGGTCTGGTCTATAAAATCATTGAATTATCCGACATACGGGAATATATCGATTTTTCTTCTTGGAAGGAATATCTACTGGAGAAGGAGAGCGATGAGGAACTAAAGCAAATCCGGAAAATGACCCTAAAAAATTCTGCTTTAGGACCTGTTGAGTTTATAGAAAAAATTGAAAAGCTGCTCAAAAGAGAAATACTATCTAATCCGCGCGGGCGGCCCCGGGAAAATTAGTCCCTGTCACTGATTTAACAAAAGCACGAATTCGCCGCGGGGTTTGTGTGCGCTGAAGTACTGCTGTAATTCATTTGCTGAAGCTTCTTTGACCTCTTCAAACTTCTTGGTCAATTCACGGGCACACACAACGGACGGATTTCCCAGAACCTCCTCAATATCCTTTAAAGTCCTTGTCAGGCGATACGGCGATTCGTAAAAAATGACCGTCCGCTCCTCATTTTTGAACTGTTCGAGTTTTTTGCGCCGTGCAGCGGATTTGACCGGCAGGAACCCTTCGAAGATAAAATTGTGGCATGGCAGGCCCGAAGCGGTCAACGCCGCGATCAGCGCCGTCGGGCCCGGCACGACCGTGATCGGAATGTCATTTCCCTTCGCCAGCTGTATCAGGTGATAGCCGGGGTCACTGATGCCCGGTGTGCCGGCGTCGGTGACCAGGGCAATGTCCTTCCCCTCCTTCAATAACTTCAAAAGATATTCCCCTTTTTTAAACTGATTATGCTCGAAATAACTCGTTAAAGGCGTGTCAATCTGATAGTGCTTGGTGAGAATCTGCGTGTGGCGGGTATCTTCGGCGGCGATGAGATCAACACTTTTAAGCGTTTCGACCGCGCGAAAAGTGATATCCTTAAGATTGCCGATGGGGGTGGAGACTATATAGAGCATAAATTATAGTGGTAAAAGTGGTAGAGTGGCAAGGTGGTAAAAAAAAATTAATTTAAAGCCGAGAGTCTTGAATTTACCTACCACTACGCCGCTATATATACTGCTATATCACTTTACCACTTTTATCACTATATCTCTCTTATTCAACTGTTACCGACTTCGCGAGGTTGCGCGGCTGGTCAACATCACAGCCGAGCTTCACCGCGATGTAATAGGCCAACAGTTGCAAGGGAATGGCCACCAGAAGCGGCGTTAAAAGCTCGTGTGTTTTCGGGACGTAGATCGTCTGATGGGCGTGATGAGCGATCGCTTTGTCACCTTCGGTAGCGATGGCGATGATATTTCCCTGGCGTGCGCGGATCTCCTGCATGTTAGAAACCATCTTCTCATAGATCGGCGACTGCGGAGCGACACACACGACCGCTCGGTATTCGTCGATCAAAGCGATGGGCCCGTGTTTCATTTCCCCAGCGGCATAGCCTTCAGCCGGGATATAAGAAATTTCTTTGAGCTTCAAGGCTCCTTCCAGCGCCGAAGGATAATTGATATTCCTGCCTAAAAATAAAAAACACCCGAAATGCGAATTAGCTTTGGCAATGTCCGCGACCGCATTTTTATTCTTCAGGATTTTCTCATAAAGCGCGGGAATATTCCTCAATTGCTTGATCAATAAATGTCTGTCGCGGGGAGATACAGCGTGCTTGAGTGAAGAAAATTTCAGGGCGATCAAATAAAGCATGCACAACTGTGCGGTGTACGCCTTGGTGGAAGCGACCCCGATCTCCGGGCCGGCATAGGTGTACAAAACGCCGTCGGATTCACGCGCCAGGGAAGAACCCAGGACGTTACAGATCGAAATAACCTTCGCGCCCTTCGTTTTAGCCTCGCGCACAGCGGCGAGCGTGTCCGCGGTCTCTCCAGACTGGCTGATCGCCATGACCAAAGTTTTCTTGCCGATGATCGGTTGACGGTAACGGAACTCACTGGAGACATCCACGCTCACGCGTACACCGGAGAGCGATTCGATGATATATTTCCCAACGAGACCGGCATGGTAGGCCGTACCGCAGGCGACGATCACGATCTGGTCAATGGCCTTGAGCTGCCGGTCATTGAGGCCCAATCCGTCCAGATAAAGCGTTTCACCTTTGAGGCGTTTTTGAAGCATCTGCCGCAACACTTCCGGCTGCTCGTGGATCTCCTTGAGCATAAAATGCGCGTAGCCCTGTTTTTGCACCGCGTCGATTCTGAAGGTCACGGTGTCGACTTTCGGTTTGACCGACGTGCCGGCGAAGGTAAAAATATTGACTTTGTCTTTTCGCAGGATCGCCAGCTGGCCATCTTTAAGATAAATGATCTTGCGGGTATGTTCCAAAATAGCGGGCGCGTCAGAGGCGATGAAATTTTCGTTCTTGCCCAGACCAATGATCAAAGGCGACCCGACACGAGCAGCGATCAACATGTCCGGATGGTCCACTGAAATGATCCCCAGTGCGAAGGCCCCGCGCAATCTTTTAATGGTTTTGCGCACGGCTAAGAGCAGATCTCCCCGGTAATTTTCTTCGATCAGATGGGAAACGACCTCGGTATCGGTCTCGGAAACAAATTTGTGGCCTTTGCGCTGCAGTTCTTTTTTAAGCTCTTCAAAATTCTCAACGATCCCATTATGAACGACCAGGATCTTACCCGTGCAATCCGCGTGAGGATGCGCGTTGACTTTATTAGGTACGCCGTGGGTGGCCCAACGGGTGTGGGAGATACCGATGGAACTTGCCGGAATGGGGTGTGATTCCAGAAGGGCCTGGAGGTCTTTGATCTTGCCGCGGGTCTTGTACAGGAGCATTTTGCCGTCAGCGTTGGTGATGACGCCTATCCCGCTTGAATCGTAGCCGCGGTATTCAAGCTTCTTGAGGCCGTCTAAGAGTACCGGCGAGGCCTGCTTTTCTCCGATGTAACCGACGATCCCGCACATTTTGATTATTATAGAGCCGTAGCGCCGGGAAGTTTAACTTTTGCTCTTGCCGGCTTTGGGTCGGACGTTAATATACGTGGAAGCTTTTCGGTAATGATCTTTTTTGTGGGTAAAATATACTTCTCCATCGCAAGCGGCTACCAGACTGGTGCGGCCGATGATATTGATGCCGGGCTTCCAGCGGTGCCCCTGGCGCGTGAGGATCGTGCCCGATGTGACCGCTTGGCCGCCGGAGACCTTCAAACCCCGCGTTTCCGTATAAAACTTGTTTGTTATACCGCCTTTTCGTGCCATGATATCAAACTCCTTCTATCCCTGTTATCCCTCACCCTCCTGCGTCGGAAGGTTCAAAATATACTATGTTTTATCGAAATAAGCAAATACTTTCAAAGGGCCCCTATTTCTTTCCCTTCAAGGCTTCCGCGATCGCCGCATTCCAGCTGGCCACGTCTCGCGCGTTGGTCTTGTGGCCGTTGATGTAAAACGTGGGCGTTCCGTGCACCTGCACCTGATCACCCAGGTCAATGTCATCTTGGATGTACTTCTCCCACTGGGCGTCCTTGTCCCGGAAATCCTTCCAGAACTTATCGACGTTAAGGCCGATGTCCTTGGCGATCTTCCCGAAGAGCTCTTCGCCCAAATTCTGATTGTTCTCCAAAATGGTATTGGCCATTTCGGCGTATTTACCCTGTTCCCCGGCGGCTAAAGCGGCCTTGGCGGCAGGTTTGGCCAGCGGGTGAAAAGAAAGCGGATAATTTTTGATCATATAATTGGCCTTGCCGGGATTGGCTTTGATGGCCTCGATCATCGGGGCATGGAAGCGCGCGCAAAACGGACACTGGAAATCGGTGAACGCGACAATGGTGACCGGCGCGTTCTTCGCTCCGATGATCGGCGTATGCGTGACGGGGATCTGGTAAACGGTCGTAAAATCTTCCGGTGGCGGGCCCGGGGGAAGTGCTGGAGCGGCGCCCCTGGCTTGCTGGAGAGTCGTTAACTTGGCCTCTAGCGTGGCCACCCGCTGTTCCAGCGCCTGATATTTTTGCATGAACTGCACCGACGGCCCAACTTCCAATGCAGACTTTTGGCTGCTGGTCAGATTCTGCTCTATGCGCCGCTGAGTATTGAGAATTTGCCGCTGCTGTTTCGCTAATTGATGCAACAGCGGGTCCTTAGCCTGCCTGGAAGCAATGCCGACTCCGACCACAACCGCTAGGGCCCCAACAACAGCAAGTGTAAAAATACGATTTTCCATATCCTTCCTCCTTTGATTTTTAAAAATAACTTTATCAGGATAACATGTTTTGCCTGAAATTTCTATAAAAGATTCCCGATCAAAATTTCCAATAAACTACAAGGAAACTCCCCCGTATCTGGAAACGATCCTTTTTATATATCCCCAGCGGTCGTTGCATCCAAAGACCCCGATGACCAGCGTGTTCCCATGGTCGTTAAGCGTCCCCACGAAACACGTGCCCGCGGCCCGGGTGTATCCCGTCTTGCCATAGATCTCTTTTTTCCAGCCGGAGAAAAGGATCTTGTTATGACTTTTCAGCACGATCTCACGGCCATCCCGGGAATAGATCGTCTTATATTTTCGTTTGATCGCCTCACGGAAAAAACTGTGCTTGAGAGCTTTTACAAAAATAAGATACATATCGTACGCCGTCGTGTATTGGCTGCGCTCTTTCGTCGGCAATCCGTTGGAATTAGCAAATTTGGTATTGCGCGCGCCCAATTGCAGGGCGCGTTGGTTCATCATCCCTACGAATTTTTCTTCCGAACCGGCCACCGCCTCCGCCAGAACCACGCTGGCATCGTTGGCCGATTTAAGAAGAAGAGCGTAGAGCAGGTCCGCAACCCGGTATTGTTCTCCGGGAACCAAATTCAGCTTCGTCGGCTGGACATTCGTCACCGCGGAGCCAACGGTCACGTACTGATCAAGGGAGAGCCGCTCGAGCACGATCAACGCCGTCATGATCTTGACGGTGCTCGCCGGAAGGACTTTCCGTTCCACATCTTTACCAAAAAGCCTTTTGCCTTTGGTGCTATTGGAGAGGATCGCGCTCTTGCAGGTCATGGCGGGCTTCTTCTTCGCTTTTTTGGCATCAGCCGGATAAGGACAAACGGCCGATACCACGAGGACAAAACACAAGACCAGCGCCGTCTTTCTAAAAAGATTCATTCCTGCTTTTTCCCGGTTTCGTAAACCAACTCGATCGCGCGCGCGACGGCCGGGGTAGGCAGAACGCTCTGCCCGTCGGATTTGCACACACGCCATATTTTCCCTTTTTTCATCACCGTGACCCAGACATGCTGGGTCAGTTCTTCTTCGGAGGCGACCACATGGACCATCGCTTTCTGCTTTAAGGGATCAAAAAGTATTTCTTTAAAAATGACCGAGATCGCTCCGGTCTGGTCCTGGAAATAGAATCTCTTTGGATCAAATTTTTTCAACTGGTAAGCCTGCAATGGCGTATCCTCCCGGACGGGCACCGCAATGGATCCCGTCTTGGTGAAGTTAAGTTCATAAAATTCCCTCTGGCCTTCTTTTTGCCACTTGCGCTCAAACTTGGTGTCGTAACGCGCCGCAACGCTGTTGGCAGCGACCTCAAAACCGCTGCCCTCGATCTCTCCTAATATCCATTCCCGGTAAGGCAAAAAATCGGTAACGATCTTGACCTTGCCCTTGCGCTTTAAACGGCTGTTGAGAAGCTGCAAAAAGGCGTTAGAAAAAAGACGATGTTTGATGTGCCCCTTTTTCGGCCAGGGACAGGGAAAAAGGCAATAAATACCATCGATGGTTTCGGGAAGAAACAGCCGCTCGAAGGCCACCCGCGCGTCGATTTTCAGCAGACGGATATTTTTCAATCCATCCTGCTGACGTTCCGCCGTGATCCTCGTCAACGTTTTACAAATCCTCTCCCAATTGAGCTCAATACCGACGTGATCGCGGCGCGGATGGGCTAAGGCGCTGCGGATGAGAAACTCCCCGAGGCCGGAACCGATCTCCACTTCAAGGGGGGCACAACGGCCAAACTGTTCCTGCCAGGAAACAGGCCGCTGGATTCTGTGATAGGGAATAATCGGGCTAAACAAGAGTAAAGATCTTTACTTCGCAGTTGTCTGGTTCTTGAGCTTATTTAGAAAATCCCAACCTTTGCCGATCAAAATGTCTTTTTCAAAGACCAAAGGTGTCAATTCGTCGCTGGAGATGATCCCGTCCGCTCTCTGGATGTGCGTGAAATAATAAAACACATCATACGTTTTGTCCGCCGCGCGCAACAATTCCTTGTGGTAAGGATTGTTCACCGCCACGGGATGATAGGCGCTCGAAGTGATATCCGGCCGCTCGTAGCCAATGGTCGTCTTTTCTCCTATCGTCGCGGCCACCTCTTTGGACGTCATCCCCACACGCACGCTATTGATGCGGGTCAGGCGGGAATCCTTGGAAGGCTGGGACAAACCGGTTTCTTTACCCCCCAAAACGGGCGGCTCATTAATCGTCTCAAACGTGCATCCACCCACGAAAAAACAGCACAACAAAAAAACAATTTTTTTCATCTTCACGTCCCTTTTTTGCTCTAACTCAAGACGGGGTTATTGTATCGTAAAACAAAACGTGAAACAAGCCAAAAGGTGAATTTCCCCAAAAATTTTCTTTCCAATTAAAGCAACTCTGATATGATGAATTCTATGTTCGAACAGATCGTATTAGGAACGATCCAGGGGGTCGCGGAATGGCTTCCAGTGAGTTCCACCAGCCTTTTGATCCTGGCCATGCAGAATTTATTCCACCACCAGGACGGATTCCAGGTCATGACCCAGCACACCATGTTCCTTCATCTGGGGACGTTCCTGGCGGCGATCATTTATTTCCGCAAAGATGTCGGCCATCTGGTCATAGCGCTTTTTCAATACCGCTCGCAACCCAAGGAAACCCAGAACCTCACCGTTTTTCTGATCGTCGCGACGGTCTTGAGCGGGACGATCGGGCTTATCCTGCGCCAGCTGATCACGCAGTGGACCGACCAATTTTCCGCAACAGCGAAACCGATCACCCTGATCATCGGTATTTTCCTTTTGATAACAGCCTGGGGACAATTGAAGATCAAAGACCTTAAGGGACACAAAACGCTCAAAGACCTAAGCGTTAAAGACGGGATCATTTTGGGGGTCGCCCAAGGGTGCGCGGCCATCCCCGGGCTCTCACGTTCGGGGCTGACCGTTGCGACACTGCTTTTTCGGAATTTCGACCGGGGCTACGCCCTCAAGATCAGCTTCCTGATGAGCTTACCGATCGTGCTGGGGGCGAATATTCTGCTCAATTTGCGCGCCGCGGCCTGGACGCCGCTGGCGCTCATCGGGGTTTTCGTCTCATTTACCGTCGGGCTGGCCAGCATCCACATTCTGCTGCGCCTGGCCCAAAAGATCAACTTCGGCTACTTCGTCCTAGTCTTCGGCGTACTGACGATACTCTCCGCATTGATTTAACGTATCTCGTATCTCGTAAAAAAAATTTACGAGATACAAGATATGAACGGCGAGATACGAATTGCTTATTTCAATTTCTCTTGTATCTGATACAAAATCCCCTGCGCCACTTCGGGCTGCGGGATAAGATACTTGCGCGCCGCGATAACGATCTCCGTTTTACCCTGATCCGACTTTGCGATCTTGGCGGTCAGATTATGACCGTTGAGGTCGGCCTTGATCACGCCCTCAGTCTGGCTCGCGCTGGTAATCGTTCCATTTTTCCGTAGAACATCAAGAGTCACCTGGTAAGCCTGGTCAAAAGAAACGCTGAATTCAGCCCGGGCGCTGTCTTTGCTCAATAACGTCCCCGCGATACCGGCAGGCAGAAATCCGGCGCCCAAAATTGTCGCGACCCCGTAGATCTTCGCGCCCTTGATGGCCGTGGGCTTCATCGCCTCCACCAGGATCAAAGCGACAAGCTGCTGCGCACTGTTGATATCTTTATACATTTTGTCTTTTAAATTCACGTCAAAGACCTGGACCAGCGGTTCTTTCCCTTGCGTGTAATCCTTGAAGATGACCCGGTTGACATTCAAACGCAGCACATCGATCTTAAGAGAAAACGGCTTGGATGACTTCTCCGGCTTGGCCGCCGGCGCGGCTTCCTTTTTCTCGACGACCTTAAGGGCATCGACGTTCAAAACCCCGTCCGGATTCTTGACGACGACCATTTCATTCAAATCCAGAATGACCAACGGGAAATGTAATTTTCCAGCCAGCAACGCCGGCAGATCATAATCCACGCCGACCTGCGTGACATCCAGCATGCTTCCTTTTGGAAACCCTTTAGGATTGTCGATCTTAAAGGCCTTAACGCGCACGGACTGGCGCAAGATCCCGAAAGAAAAACCTCCCACCCGCACACTCGTCCCCAAAACCCGGGAAGCACCGATTTGCACGGCCGCCTTGATGACCTGGTCCTTGACGATACCCAGGCCGATAAGAACCGCCAGAATGATAACAAAAATTTTGACAAATTTATTGTTCATAAAGCAAGGCTCCTTTCTTGATTTTCCCCAAAGAACATATGGCAAAAAAATTAGCTCACACAGATGAAATGCCGTTTTAAAAACGCATGGCCGGAACCCGATTTTAAATATTTCTCAAATTCTTCTGCCAAGTCTTTGTCTTCAAATGTAATAAATGTTTCAATTCGCCATGGAGCATACCGCTTGGCATAGCCGGAATTGGCACTATTATGTTCCAGAACTATTCTGCTTCGCTCAATGGTTTATTCCTGCGAAGCTCCCGCATGAAAATGCGGGAGCGAAGCAGAATAGCCCCAACCGGATTTGAACCGGTGTTTTCTGCCTGAGAAGCAGACGTCCTGGACCAGGCTAGACGATGGGGCCAATTATTCGATTTAATATTTAACAGCCGGATGGTTATATAGTATACTTTTTACGACGCAAAAAATCTGTGTGTCAATATACCATATTACACGAGGCGGTCAATCATTTTCCTGAAGCCGCCGGCAAGGAATAACGAAGGTGTCGACCTACATCGGTATTGGATTTAGCCGTCGTCTCGATAGCCAGCAGGCCGCGCGCGAAGCGGCCCTGCAGGCCAAAACAGGCTTACGCACCGCCGATGCCGCTTGCGCGCTGCTTTTATGTACCGGTCACTATGACCCCCACAAGATCGTCCCTGTTGTTAATGAAGCGCTGCGCAACCCCAAGCTGATCGGTTGTTCTACGGCGGGTATTATCCTCGCTGATTCCATCGAAACGCGCGGGGTAGCCGTTTTGGCGATCGCCTCCGATGAAATGAAGTTCGGCGGCGGTTTCGTCGAGCGCATCGACACCATGAACCCTTCAGACATCGGAGCGGAACTCGCAAGGCGCTGCCTCAATGATTTCGGCGCGCATGGCCGCCAGGTCTTTATCTTTTTTGTTGACAGCCGTTTAAAAAATGTCTCCCCGCTCCTTAAAAGTATCCAGGGGACATTGGGGGACATCTTTCCTGTCGTGGGGGCGGGGAGCTGCAACCGCATCCAGGGCAAAAATACTTTTAAGATCTACCGCAACCGGGTACTGACCAACGCTGTCAGCGGAGTGATCATGGGAGGACACATGACCGTTGGCGTGGGAAGCCAGCATGGCTGGCGGCCGCTGGGAAAACCGCGCGCTATTACCGGCGCGACCGACAATGTCATCGAATCCATCGAGGGCAGGCCAGCCTACAACATTTATGAACAATATTTTGAACAAGAAGCCGCGCAATTGCGTGGCCGTCAATCGGGACAAATGGCCATTCTTTATCCACTGGGCATCTATATTGAAGAAAGCCGGAATTATCTGCTGCGAAATGCCGTTGACATCCGTTCCGATGGGAGTATTGTATGTCAAGGAGACATCCCGCAGGGAACGCGGGTCCACCTGATGATCGGCAACAAGGAATCGTGCAAGCAGGCCGCCCGCACCGCCGCGGAAGAGGCCCACCAGAACCTGCTGGGCAAAGAACCAAAACTTATTATCATATTTGAATCGATGTCCCGCCTGAAACTGCTGGGCAGGATGGCGTTCCAGGAGATCGTCAAGATCAAAGAGGTCTTCGGCGCGCGAGTTCCCATCATTGGTATGTATACAAACGGAGAGATCTCTCCCATGCAGTCAACGGAAAGGTTCAAAAGAGCACACCTGCAAAACGAAAGCATCACGGTACTGGCGATCAGCTAAAAACAAAAATGGATATCACCACGCTATTGCTTATTACGGCTATTTTCGGTCTGGGGGCACTAACTTTTCTATTGGTACACAAAAATGGACAGGCGCGCGGGCTTCAGGCGGACCTGCAGGATATGACCCGGACTTTTAACGACCTTGATGAGCAGGCCAAACTGATCGTCCGCACCGACCTGGAATTAAACAAGGCCCAGGAAGAGCTCGACAAACGTCTTAACGGGCTCGACGCCTTGCAGAAAACCTCGCGGCTGATCAGCACCACTCTCGATGAGAACGAGATCTTCAAGCGCCTCGATCAGTCCCTGATCGTTGATCTAGGTTTCGAGAAGAATCTCATCTGTATTTACGACAAGAACCAGACCTTGCAATGCCGTCTCAACGTCGGATTTTCTCCCGAAGACGTCCAATTCGTTGCTGTCAGTCTGGAAAAAGAAAAAAGCCTCACCCAGGCTTTAAAAGAAGGCCGCGCGTTCACCTCCGCCGCCTCTTCCTCCCGCAGGGAGTCTATCGGCAAACAGGATAAAGAATCCATCATCCGGATCTTCGACGTGGAACATTTTGTCCTGACCCCCATCCTGACCCAAAACAATATCTCCGGGATCCTTTTTGTGGGAAACAGTTCCCATGCAGCCGCGATCACCGAAGGTGACGAGGAGCTCGTTTCGGTCTTGGCCAACCAGATCGGGCAGGCGCTGGAGAACGCACGGCTCTTCGAGCAGGCCTACGGCGCCAGCCAGGTGTTGGAATCAAAAGTGCAGGAGCGCACCAAACAGCTGGCATTGGCGCTCGAAGAGGTCAAAGAGATCAACAAGATGAAATCAGAATTTATCTCCGCGGTCTCTCACGAACTGCGCACGCCACTGACCTCCATCAAAGGATACGCCTCATTGCTCATCACGGGCAAGCTGGGCGCCGTCCCTGAAGCGGTCAAGGAGCGCTTGGAAAAGATCAACGCCCACTCGGATAATCTGGTAAAGATGATCAACAATCTTCTGGATATCGCGCGCATCGAATCCGGCCGGGTGGAAATGAAAATGGAAAAATGCGATATCGCCGCGATCATCGAGACCGTGCATGACCTCCTTACGCCGCAGATGAAGGAGAAAAATCTGCAATGGAAAACCGACATCAGCGCGGGTGTCCCGGAATTGATCCTGGACAAACACCAGGTGGAAAGGATTTTCATCAATTTAGTCGGCAACGCCATCAAATTCACGCCGGAGAACGGGACGATCACTACCCGCGTCCGCCACGATCCTCACGAGGCCACCATCGAAGTCTCCGACACCGGCATCGGCGTCTCCAAGGCAGACCTTAACAAACTCTTCGATGAATTTTACCGGGTGGATAACCAGATCAACCAAAACGTCAAAGGGACCGGACTGGGGCTGTCGTTGGTCAAAAAGATCGTCATCGCCCATCAAGGGAAGATCTGGGTGACCAGCGAATTAAACCGCGGGACAACATTTCACTTCACGCTTCCTTTTAAACCCGCGCCGCTGGTAACGGCATAAAACAGGCAGACGACTATGCGCAAAATGAGGATTCTAACGGTCGATGATGATCCTGACATCCTGGATGTCCTGAATCTCACGCTTTGTGACCATTACCAGGTCTTTCAGGCCAGCGACGGGAAAGCCGGGCTGGAACTCGTCCTGCAGAAAATGCCGGACCTCGTGATCTGCGACTACATGATGCCGGTGATGAACGGCCGGGAACTCTGCAAGACGCTTAAAAAAGACATTCTGCTGCGACATATCCCGGTCATTATGCTGACCGGCAAAGGCGAGGTGCAGGACCGCATCAGCGGCATTGAGGCCGGCGCCGATGATTATATGATCAAACCCTTCGATCCGGACGAGCTTCTGGTGCGCATCAAAAGCATCTTGAAACGCACCGTCACCTCGCTGGACGCCAATCCTCTCTCGCATTTGCCCGGCAATACCTCCATCATGGAAGAATTGCAAGCCTGCATCGATTCCAAAAAAGTATTCGCCGTGGGCTACGCCGACCTGGACAAGTTCAAGGCCTATAACGACAAATACGGTTTTGAAAAAGGCGACGAGGTCATCAAGGAACTCGCGCGCATACTGATCAAAGTGGTTCGTGAACAGGGCGGGCAAAACAGTTTTATCGGCCATATCGGCGGGGACGATATGGTCTTTATCGTCGCTGACGCGGTGGCGGATAAGGTCTGCGAGGAAATCATTAAAGAGTTCGATACAAAAGTGCCTTCTTTTTATCCGCCGGAAGACCGCAAGCAGGGATATATCATCAGCAAAGACCGCCAGGGACATGAGCAAAAATTCGGTCTATTGGCCATTTCCATCGGTGTCGTCAGCAACGCCCACCAACCCATCACCCACGTGGCACAGATCAGTGAGATCGGCGCGGAACTGAAAAAATACGCGAAGAGTTTTGAGAAGAGCGTTTACGTGCGGGACAAACGCCTGCGAACTTAAGGCGGGCAACCAATTATATCACCTCCAACTCCATCACAATCCGGAGGGCATTTATCAAGATATTCGAAGGGGCCACAACAATACCCATCCCCGCAAGGGTTGGGGTCACCCAATATTCCAATTGCGGCACGGTTAAAATAGGTATTTGATGAAGTTTGCAGCTTCGGTAAAGAAGTCTTAAGGGCGATGAGAACAAGCGCCACAACGACCCCCAGCAACAGCATGTATTCGATAGCTGTCTGTCCTTTTCGACATAAACGCAAATCCGTCATGAGCGCTCTCCCAGCCCTTTTAGATATTTGACAACATCTTTCGGTTTGTCCGATCCAAAAAAATAACTCGCTGTCGCCAAAATATTCGCCCCCGCCTTGACCGCCTCAGGCGCGGTCGTCTCATTGATGCCGCCGTCGACCTCGATATCGCCGCTGAATTTCCGGCGCAGATTCTCGATCCTTGGAATGGCCGCAGGCATGAACTTTTGCCGCGCGAACCCGGGATTGACCGACATGATCATAACACCGTCGAGATCACCGAACAGCGCATCGACACATAAAGGCGTGCCGGGATTAATGACCATAAAGGCCCTTTTGCCTTTCTCTTTGATGCGCAAGATGTCTTTTCTGGCCTTGGCCGCGTCGATGGAATCGACTTCTTTGGGGAATTGCCCGAGCTCGCGGCATTGGCGCCGTAATTGCCCGTAACACTCCGCCTGGATGGAAATGATATCCGCCCCGGCGTCGGCGAAAGAATCGATATACATACCCGGGTGCTCGATCATCAGATGCGCTTCGATGGGGAGTTTGGTGACGGCGCGCACCGCCTGGACGATGATCTGCCCGACAGTAATGTTAGGGACGAAATGGCCGTCCATGACATCGACGTGCAACATGTCCACACCGGCGTCCTCGCAGCGCTTGATCTCATCACCTAATTTGGTGAAATCGGCGCAAAGGATGCTGGCGTTGATCTTGATCTCTTTGGGCATAATTTAATAAAGCTGATGAAGTTTTTGTGTTATGTTTTATGTGTTATGTATCATAAAACATGACACATGAAACATAACACAAGACTTATTTATTTTGAGCGAAGGAGAGTGCGCGGGAGAGGACTTGAACCTCCACGGGTTGCCCCATACGCCCCTCAAACGTACGTGTCTACCATTTCACCACCCGCGCGTTATTTTAAAACGTGAAGCGTCGCTCGTGAAGCGTGAAACGACGAGATACGCTTCACGAGATACGTTTCACGTCTAATGATGCTTTCACAAATTCTCTAAATAACGGATGCGCCCGGTCGGGCTTGGATTTAAATTCCGGATGAAACTGGCACGCCACGAACCACGGGTGGCTCGACAATTCGATGATCTCCACCAGGTCCTGGCTCGTGTTGACCCCCGTGAACAGCATGCCGACTTTCTCAAACTGCTTTCGATAATCGTTGTTGAATTCATACCGGTGGCGGTGACGCTCCGTGATATTTTCCTTTTTATAAGCGTGGAAACTTTTAGAATCTTTCAACAGTTTACAGGGATACGACCCCAAACGCATCGAGGCGCCCAAATTCCGTATATGTCTTTGCTCTTGCAGCAGGGAAATGACCGGATGAGCGGTCTCCTTGTTGAATTCTGTCGAATTGGCCTCTTTTAGGCTGCAAACGTTTCGTGCAAATTCGATGCAGGCCACTTGCATCCCCAGGCAAATACCAAAGAACGGGATATTTTTCTCACGCGCGTACTGCACGGCGCGGATCTTTCCTTCGATGCCGCGGTCGCCGAACCCGCCGGGGATAAGGACTCCTTGGGCACCTTTTAGCAACCGTTCAACAGTGTTACTTTTCACGTCCTCGGAATCGATCTTGACGATATGCACGCGCGCGTTGTTGGCGATCCCGCCGTGAACCAAGGCCTCGTAAATAGATTTGTACGCGTCCTGTAAGGCGATATATTTCCCGACAACGCACACCGTCACTTCCTTCTGCGGATTACGCAAACGGTTGATGACCAAGTTTTCCCAATCTTTCAGATCTCTCTCTTCGCTTTTAAGATGCAATTTTTTCAGTATCAGATCATCCAAATTTCCTTTACGAAACGACATCGGGACTTCATAGATATATTTGACATCCGGCGCTTCGATGACCGCATCGCGGTCCACGTTGCAGAAGAGCGCGATCTTATCGCGCTCTTCCTTGCTGATATGTTTTTCCGTGCGGCAAAGCAATATATCCGGCGCGATGCCGATTTCCCGCAAACGTCCGACGCTGTGCTGGGTCGGTTTTGTTTTTTGTTCGCCCGCCGATTTGATATAAGGCAGTAACGTCACGTGGATATCCAGCGCGTAGGATTCGCCCAATTCCCAGCGCATCTGACGAATAGCTTCCAGAAAGGGGAGACTTTCGATGTCCCCACCCGTCCCGCCGATCTCCACGATGGTCACATCGACGTCTTTTTCCTTGGAAACTTTCTTGATGCAGCGCTTGATCTCATCGGTGATATGCGGGATGATCTGTACCGTTTTCCCCAGATAATCGCCCCGGCGCTCTTTGGTGATGACCGTATGGTATACCTTGCCGGTCGTGATATTGCAATCCTTGGTGATGTGGGCGTTGGTAAAGCGCTCGTAATGCCCCAGATCCAGATCCGTTTCCGCGCCATCATCGGTCACGTAAACTTCGCCGTGCTGGTAAGGGTTCATTGTGCCTGGATCGACGTTAAGGTAGGGGTCGCACTTGATGATCGTCGTGTTCAAGCCCCTTGCCTCCAGCAGCTTTCCGATGGAAGCCGCCGCAATGCCCTTGCCCAGACTTGAAACAACCCCGCCGGTTATAAAAATGAATTTGCTCATCTTTTCACTATCCCTTCCAAAAGATATTTACTTTTGTTCTTCGGGATCGCCACCGGATACTGTCCCGAAAAACAGGCGTGGCAGAAATCTTTAGAGTTTTTCACAACGGATAACATCCCTTCAAGGCTCAAATATTCCAGTGAATCGACTTGCAAAAATTCGCCGATCTCTTTGACGGATTTGTTGGAAGCGATCAGTTCCTTTTTACTCGGAAAATCGATCCCGTAAAAACACGGCGACTTGATCGGCGGACAACTGATCCTAAGATGGATCTCTTTAGCGCCCGCGCTACGTAACTCCTGAACACGGCTGCGGGCCGTTGTCCCACGCACGATGGAATCCTCCACGACGATGATCCGTTTCCCGTTAAGGACGCTTCGAATTGGGTTTAATTTGACCCGCACGCGAAAATCCCGCAAAAACTGCGTGGGCTGGATGAACGTCCGGCCGATATAGTGGTTGCGGATGATCCCCACTTCCAAAGGAAGTCCTAGTTGGTTCGAATACCCTATGGCAGCGTAATTACCTGAATCGGGGATCGCCATGACAAAGTCCGCATCCGCCGGATGCTCCTTGGCCAGCTGCGCGCCCAATGCCTTGCGGATATTGTACACGCTATCATTAAAAATTTCACTATCCGGACGGGCGAAATAGATATATTCAAAAATACAGTGCGCCCGCTTCGCGCTCTTGCTATTGGGAAGAAAAACGGATTCTACTGTTTTACCCTTGATGAAAACGATCTCACCGGGTTCAATCTCCCGGACAAATTTAGCGTGGATCAGATCCAGCGCACAGGTTTCACTGGCTAGAATGTAGCTGTCATCGATCTGTCCCAGGCACAACGGGCGGAACCCCTGCGGGTCGCGCGCGCCGACGATGGTGTCCTCCACCAGAAAGACCAGGGAAAACGCTCCTTGCAATTGTGCCAGAACGTCCAGAAACCATTTTTTCATGTCGCCGTTACGGCTGCGGGCCAAAAGATGCACAATGATCTCCGAATCGATCGTGGTCTGAAAAATGGCCCCTTCCTCTTCCAGCTTTTTATACAAAGTCTCGGTATTCGTCAGATTCCCGTTATGGGCCACAGCGATTCCTTTATTTTTATGCGTGGCCAGAAAAGGCTGGGCGTTCTTGACATTGCTGGAACCCGTCGTCGAATAACGGCAATGGCCGATGGCCGACTGCCCTTTAAGTTCCCGCATAGACCGTTCGTCAAAAGCGTCCGCGACCAGGCCGGAATTCTTGACGAGGTGGACGTTGCGGCCGTCATACGTGGAAATGCCGGCAGCTTCCTCGCCCCGGTGCTGCAGGGCGTAGAGACCTAAAAAGGCGATCTGTGCCGCTTCCTTATGATTGGAGACGCCTATGATACCGCACATGACACATACCCCCCAACGCTGTAATATTCCTGAAGTGATTGCACCGATAATTCCTTGTTCTTACAGGTCTCCATTCCATTCACGGCTTCCCGCGCGCCCTGGATCGTCGTGATGCAGGGAATATTGTGCAGGATCGCCGCCGCGCGGATCGAGCGCATGTCGTACTGGCTATCTTCACCCGAGGGCGTATTCACAACAAGGGCGATCTCGTTTTTCTTGATCAAGGTCATCAGATTCAATCCTTCCCCTTGTCCCTGGTCGTACCGCCCGACTTCCTGTACCTTGATGCCGTGGGTGCGCAGCGTCCTCGACGTGCCGCGGGTGGAAACAAGCGAAAATCCCAAGCGTTCCAGTCGCTTTGCTACCGACACGATCTCGCGCTTGTCTTCATCACGCACGCTTAAGAAAATTTTGCCTTCCGTCGGCAGCTTCTGGTTGGCGCTGATCTGCGATTTGGCGAAAGCTTCCCCGATCGTGGCACCAATCCCCATCACCTCACCGGTCGATTTCATCTCCGGGCCCAAAACAATATCTACTCCGGAAAACCGCGAAAAGGGTAACACGGATTCCTTGACCGAAACATGCTTTAACTGTTCAATAAGTTTATACGAAAGACGGTATTTCGACAAGGGTTCACCAACCATGACCTGGGCCGCGATCTTGGCCAGCGGAATTCCCGTTGCTTTGCTCACGAAGGGGACCGTGCGCGACGCACGCGGGTTGACCTCAAGGACGTAAATATGCCGTCCCTTGATGGCGAACTGGATGTTCATAAGACCGACGACGTTAAGGGCCTTGGCAAGCTTGCAGGCGATTTCCTTGATCTGTGCGATGAGGGCTTCGCCGATGGTTGTCGGCGGCAAGACACAGGCAGAATCTCCGGAATGGATACCGGCGTTTTCGATATGCTCCATGATCCCCGCTACAAAAGTTTCTTTGCCGTCCGAAACCGCGTCCACATCTAATTCAATAGCATCATCTATAAATTTGTCAATTAAAATCGGGTGACCGCCGGAGACTTCCTTGGCCTCGTCGATGAATTTCAACAGGGATTCTTCGTCATAAACGATCTTCATCGCGCGCCCGCCCAGAACGTACGAAGGCCGCGCCAGGACAGGATAGCCGATCTGGCGGGCGATCCTGACCGCCTCCTCAACACCGTGAACCGAACCGTTGGCCGGCTGTGTCAGCTTCAAGGATTGGATCAACCCGGAAAATTTCTCGCGATTTTCCGCCAATTCGATAGAGGCGACGCTGGTACCAATAATGGGCACGCCCGCCTCATGCAAACGCTGGGCAAGATTTAACGGTGTCTGGCCGCCGAACTGCACAATGACGCCGTCGGGCTTTTCCACGTCCACAATGTTCATCACGTCCTCAAAGGTCAAAGGCTCAAAATACAACCGGTCGGAAATGTCGTAATCGGTGGAAACCGTCTCCGGATTGGAATTGACCATGATCGTTTCGTACCCCAAAGATTTCAAGGCAAAAGACGCGTGCACACAACAATAATCGAACTCGATCCCCTGGCCGATGCGGTTGGGCCCGCCGCCCAAGATCATGATCCGTTTCTTTTTGGCCGCGCCGGAGAGCTTCTGGATCTGCAGGATGGCCTCATCCTCGCTCTCATAGGTCGAGTAAAAGTACGGTGTGTACGCCTCGAACTCCGCCGCGCACGTGTCGACCAGCTTGAAGGTCGCCACAATGCCTTCTTTCTTGCGCAAGGCACGCACTTGTGTTTCAGAAATATTCAAGATCTTGCCTAACTGCGGGTCGCTAAAGCCATATTCTTTGGCCTTACGCAACAATTCAACGGAAAGAGTCCCTTGTTTTTTGACCGCGGCCATCAATTCCTTTTCAAAATCCCAGATCTGCGCGATGTGCGCGATGAACCACACGTCGATCTTGCTCAAGCGCGCGATCTCTTCGATCGTCCACCCCTTTTGCAGAGCATATTTAATATAAAATATCCGCGAGGCATTGGGCTCTTCTAAACGCTGACGGACCTTTTCATCAGGGATATTTGTGTAATCCAGCTTGTTATCCAATCCCGTGTGGCCGATCTCCAGGCCACGCAGCGCCTTTTGCAGGGCTTCCTTGAACGTGCGGCCGATGGCCATCGTTTCACCGACGGATTTCATCTGCACACCTAAAATGTCTTTAGCTTCGGGAAATTTTTCGAATGTGAACCGGGGAGCCTTGACCACGCAATAATCGATCGTCGGCTCGAAAGAAGCCGGCGTCTCACGGGTGATGTCGTTTTGAATTTCATCTAATGAATACCCGACAGCCAATTTCGCCGCAAATTTGGCAATGGGGAAACCCGTGGCCTTGCTCGCTAAAGCGGAACTGCGCGAAACGCGCGGGTTCATCTCGATGACGACCATCCGCCCGTCGGTCGGGTTGACCGCGAACTGAATGTTGGACCCACCGGTTTCCACCCCAATCTCGCGGATAATGGCGATCGACGCGTCACGCATGTTCTGATATTCGCGGTCTGTCAACGTTTGCGCTGGCGCGACCGTAATGCTATCGCCGGTATGTACACCCATTGGATCTAAATTCTCAATTGAACAGATAATGACCACATTATCTTTGTTGTCACGCATCACTTCCAGCTCATACTCCTTCCAACCTTCAATAGATTCTTCGATCAAAACCTCATGGATCATACTGCTCTCTAAACCTAAAGACGCGATGCGTTCTAATTCTTCCATATCGCGGACGATCCCGCCGCCGGTGCCGCCCAGCGTGAAACTCGGACGCACGATCACAGGGAATCCGATCTTTTGCGCCACATCACGCGCTTCTTCGAGGTTGTGCGCGAAACCGCTGCGCGGGACATCAAGGCCGATCTTGAGGATCGCCTCTTTGAAACACTCCCGGTCTTCAGCTTTTTTAATGACTTCGTAATCGGCCCCGAGCATCTTGACGTTATATTTTTGTAAAACACCGCTTTCGTAAAGTTTCATGGCCAGATTCAGCGCCGTCTGCCCGCCGAGCGTGGGCAGGATCGCGTCCGGACGCTCTTTTTCAATGATCTTTTCGACAAATTCCGGTGTGAGCGGCTCGATATAGGTATGATCGGAAAATTCAGGATCGGTCATGATCGTGGCCGGATTGGAATTCACCAGGATGACGCGGTAACCCTCCTCGCGCAGGGCCTTGCAGGCCTGGGTTCCGGAGGAATCGAATTCGCCGGCCT
>ORMF011085118.1_pt1 | contig 55141 bp, 34 predicted proteins | sample 1779871 | NCBI WGS metagenome assembly ORMF01 (sample SAMEA104232316, study PRJEB22302) | groundwater metagenome | biome: forest; feature: aquifer; material: groundwater | place: USA | collected 2011-08-07 | depth 5.4 m | reverse complement strand
GGGCGCCGAGACCGTCAAGGAGTTCAACGTCGTCACCAGCGGCTACAGCGCCGAGTACGGCAAGCACACCGGCGGGGTATTCAACGCCGTGACGAAATCCGGAACCAACAGCATCCACGGCTCCGCGTTCGAGTTCCTGCGCAACGCCAAGCTGGATGCCCGCAACTTCTTCGACGGCCGCGTGACTCCTCCCTACAAGCGAAACCAGTTTGGAGGCTCGCTGGGCGGGCCGATCAAGAAGGACCGCACGTTTTATTTCGGCAGCTATGAAGGCTTGCGGGAAAGACTGGGCACCACGGAGCGGTTTAACGTACCCAGCATCAGTCTCCGGAACGGATTCCTTCCGGGACAGGCGCAGCCGGTCACGATCAATCCCAAAGTGAAACCTTTTCTCGATTCTTACTCGATACCCAACGGCACGGATTTCGGGAATGGCACCGGACAGTACGTCCGCTCCGCCGGGTACCCTACCAACGAGAACTTTTTCACAATCCGAGCCGATCATCGCATATCGGATAAGGATTCCATTTTCGGCCGCTACACCATGGACAAAGCCGACAAGCGCACCACCACGAATTTCAACACGAATACGCTGAACACCTCGAAAGACCAGTACGTGGCGCTGGGGGAGACGCGCCTGTTTTCGGCTCAAGTGATCAACGTATTCCTGGCGGCATTCAACCGTTCCGTGCTTGCCCAGGCTCCATTCCCGCTCCCCGAATTCACTTCCTCCGTGAAATCGTTCACGGACCGCGAAGGGCCGATTGGAAATATCGTTGTTACCGGTCTTTCCACCTGGGGAGCTCAAAGCACCACCCCGTCGAAGGCTCTCTCGAATACATTCCAGTTCAAGGACGACGTTTTCTATACCAAAGGAATTCACTCGTTCAAGTTCGGTTTCAACGCCGAAAGGTTCCAATACCTGCGCAACACGTTTTTTAATGGCGGGGGACAATTCAACTTCTCGTCTCTGGGCGCGTTTCTGGCGGGAACCGTGAACCGCTTCACAGGGATGCCCCGCGGGAGCGACCCTTCCGTTTACCCCAGACAATCGCTCTTCGGGCTGTATGCCCAGGACGACGTCCGCATCTCTTCCAAACTGACCCTCAATCTGGGCCTGCGCTACGAGTTCATCACCGTCCCGAATATTTTGCACGGCCGGATCTCGAACCTGCCGACTTACCTGACTCCGGGACAAACGGAGGCCAACCTGATCCTGGGCAATCCGATGTTCTTGAACCCGTCGCTTAAAAATTTTGCCCCCCGAATCGGATTTGCCTGGGACCCGACCGGGACCGGCAAAACCTCCGTCCGCGGCGGAGTCGGCATCTTCTACGATCAAGTGCTGGCGGGACCCTTCCTGTTCTCGTATGTTTCGACGCCGCCGTTCTTTCGCAACGCCGACATTTTCGCGACCTCCAGTCCCAGCTTCCCCGATGCCTGGTATGTCCAGCAAAACCTTCTGGTCGGGCAGTCGCAGATCGAGCCGTTCCAATATAAGGCGAACCAGCCCACCATTTACAAATACAGCCTGGACCTCCAGCAGGCGGTCTTTACGAACACCAGCCTGGAGGCCGGATTCACCGGCACGCGGGGGGTTCATCTGTTTCGCGCGATCCTCACCAATATGCCGATCGCGCAGCAGTTGAATGGCAGGCTGTTTATTCCGAGTACTGCGCCGTTGACCCTCCCGGCGTTTGGAAGGGTCCGGCCCAAGCAGAGCGATGTCACCAGCGACTATTACGGACTGCGGCTGGGGGTCAATCAGCGCATGACCCGCGGCTTGCTGCTCCGCGCCTCTTACACCTTCTCCAAATCGATCGATGACGGCACCAATTTCGCGGGCAGCCTCGATTTCGGCAATCAGATCGGCCAGGCGCGTTACCTGGCGATCAAAGACAGGGGCCTTTCCGCCTTCGATATCCGGCACGCATTGACCGTCAACAGCACCTACGATCTGCCCGGCGCTCACCTTGCCGGCGCAGCGGGAAAGCTGTTGGGAGGATGGCAGATGAGTGGGATTCTCAACGTGCAGAGCGGCACTCCGTTTGATGCCACCAGCGGCGTCGAGCCTGCCTGGATGAGCTCCGGCTTCGTGGGTGACTTTCCCGACCGCGTCGCCGGCGTGCCGATCCAATACAACACGCGCAATCCCGATCGCTATTTCAGCGCCTCCGCCTTCTCCATTCCGGGGGCTCCAGCATCGGCGCCGAACACTGCGAATCCGGGTTTCGTCGGGAACGCAGGCCGCAGCTCACTGATCGGCCCTGGCATCGCTCAATTGAATATCGTGCTGTCGAAGAAAATCCAACTGTTCGAGAAACTCAACATGCAGTTCCGGTCGGAGTTTTACAACCTGCTGAACCGGGCCAATTTTCGCCAGCCAACCGGGACCGGAGCCCAGGTGTTCGATCCTCAAACCAGAGGTATCAACCGGATCATCGGCCAGATCGTTTCCACCGGGAGTAACACTTCACGCCAGATCCAATTTGGCCTGAGGCTCGAGTTTTAGGCAAAAACGGGCCGTCCAGCGCGGACCGGCCGCACTCTTTGACCGTACAGTAAAGGCGAGGAAACATGATCCACGTATCGAGACAGATTCTCCCGGCGTTGTTTGTGGGCGTGGTTCTTTTACAAGGCGCTCGTAGCGCCTCCGCCGCCGGACTCTCCGCCGACATGGTCATCTACAACGGCAAGATCCTCACGGCGGACAACCCCGATCCGGAAAAATTCAGGACCGTCCAGGCGGCCGCCATCATTGACGGCAGATTCCTTGCCGTCGGAACCAACGAAGAGGCCCTGCAATGGGCCGGACCGGAAACCAAAAAGATCGACCTTGGCGGGAGGACGGTGCTGCCCGGACTGGTCGAGACGCACGCTCACATCTACGGCTACTCGTCGCATCTCTTTCCCAAAGGCGCCCCCCAGGTCGAAGAATCCGATCCTCCCATCACCTACACGAACAAGGCCGAGTTTCTGGCCCAGCTCCGTACCTTGGCCCTCAAGAAAAAGCCGGGGGAATGGATCGTGATGGGGCCCAGGGGAGGCATGGGGGGCGTAGTGATCGACTTGCAGAAAGGCGTCGTCACGCTCGCCGATATGGACAAAGCCGCTCCCAACAATCCCGTACACTTGCACTGGAACGTCACCGTGGAAGGTCTCGTCAATTCCAAAGTGTTGGATCAATTGCTGGCTCGTTATCCCAAGATCAAGGGCGTGCAGCGCGACGCCAAGGGCAATCCCACGGGGCGCGTCACGGGCGTGGCGAACCTGACGCTGTGGTATGAGTTCTGGCCGCAGGTCCCTCCCGAAATCATCGGGCCTCCTTACCGGGAAGAGATGCAGGAGATCGCCGCCGAGGGTCTGACCACCGTTTCCACACGTCTCCAGCCGAATCATTTGGCCGGCTATTCCTGGATATGGAATCGGAATGAGCTTCCCGTTCGCATGGCATATACCCTGGAGGCGGCCGCACGCAGCGAGACCACTCAGTCCATTGCCGCTCGCGTGATTGGCCTGCAAGGCGGCTCGGGAAAAAATATCTGGGGAGCCGGGGACGACAAGCTCTGGATGATCGGTTTCACGCCCGACAGTATCGACAGCATTGCCGGTCTCGCCGGGTCCTGCGTGCGCAAAGCCTTTCCGCGCGAGTCGCCCAACTTCCCTCTTTGGCTCTATCAGTTCTATGGCCCTAACGGAACCTGCCGCTTGCGGGAGTCGGAAAACTACAACGATATCGAAGTGTTCCGCAATGCCGCCAAATACGGCTTTCGCATCGCAGCCGTGCACGTCAGCGGTGACCGGGCCATCGATCAATATCTCGACGCGATGGAAGAGTTAAGCAAGGAGTATCCCCAAATCATCGAACAGCGATGGGGAATCGATCACTGCCAGGTCGTTCACGAGGACCAGGCGCAGCGGGCCAGGCAGTTCAAGCCCATGTTCAGTTGCGGACCTACCTTCCTCTATGGAGGAGACAAGGGTTCCGTCGGCGCCTTCGCGGTTCTCTATGGCGAGAAGGACGCCGGCGACATGGTCATTCCCTTCCGGCGCTTCCTCAACAACGGCGTCAGGGGAGTTATGGAGCTCGACTCTCATGGCTTCCATCCGTTCCTGGCATTGCAGATCGTCATCAACCGCAAGGATGTCAACGGCAAGGTCTGGGGACCGGACCAGCGTCTCACTCGGAAGGAAGCTCTCTACACCTATACGCGCTGGAGTTCCGAGTACGTCCTCAAGGAAAATCTTCTGGGCAGCATCGAGCCGAAAAAAGCCGCCGACTTCATCGTGCTGAACAAGGATTACCTGACCGTGCCGGAGGACGAAATTGGAAGAATCGACCCGTTGATGACCGTCATGGGCGGCCAGTTGACCTACACGGAACCGGAGTTCGCCACCTCGATGGGATTGCCGCAGGTGGGATACCGCGGCAGCACCAAACACTGGAAGCGCGGAGTTCCCGAGGATGCCAGGGCCGGCGGAATCACCGGCGGCGGTTAGGAATCTAGAACCTGTTGCACAACCCCTTCGGGACGCCGTAAGGGCACGACTTTAGTCGTGCCGATCGCAGGATGGTAAGCAGGGGGCTTCCGGCCCCTGAGGTGCATCCGGGACCCTCAGCGGCTGAAGCCGCTCGCTTCACCACTTGTTTGCGGCACGGTTAAAACCGTGCCCTTACAACACGTTCAAGCAGGTCATGCACCAGCTTGGACTAAAGACCTTTTTGATGTTGTCATTCTGAAGCCCGGCGCTTTTTGTCGGGCTGAAAAACCTGCTTTGCTCGTAACATTGCAATACAAACAAAAGCATTCGAAGACAAACATTCGAGAGCTAACGGGGAGGAAATCATGTCTAGAAAATCCATGATGCTGTTGGGCGCGGTTTTGTTCCTGAGCGCCTGGGGATTCGGCCAAGTCACTACGGGCACCATTTCCGGCACAATCAAGGACAACTCCGGAGCGGTGTTGCCGGCGGCCACCGTGGAAATCCGCAATCCCGATACGGGGACGTCGCGGACCGTTTCCACCGATGGCCGCGGATACTACACCGCGCCCAACCTGGGTCTGGGGCAGTATGAAATTAACGCGAGCCTTGCCGGCTTCCAGACGGGTGTGCGCAAAGGAATCACGCTCAATGTCGGTCAGAACGCGGTGGTGGACTTCACGCTCCAGGTCGGCGCCATGACGGAGAAGGTGGAAGTCGTCGCCGAAGCGCCGCTCATCGAGACCACCACAGCCACCGTCTCGGGCCTGGTGAACGAGCGCCAGGTGCAAGACTTGCCGCTCAATGCGCGCGACCTGATCCAGCTCGGCACGCTCTATGCCGGCGTTTCTCTTCCGACCACGGGCGAGCGCAGCGCCAGCAAAGGTTTCGGAACCAAGCTGACTATCTCCGGAACGCGTTACACGCAAAGCCTGTTCCAATTGGACGGCGCCGACATCAACGATGCCGCCAACTCCGCCGGCGGCGCCGCCGGCATCTTGATGGGAGCCGAAACGATCCGCGAATTCAACGTCATCACCAGCGGTTACAGCGCCGAATACGGCCGGCACACCGGCGGCGTCTTCAACGCCGTGACGAAGACCGGCACCAATGCACTGCACGGCTCGGCCTTCGAGTTCCTGCGTAATGACAAGCTCGATGCCCGCAATTTCTTCGACGTTAAAAAGAACCCGAACGATCCGCGGTTACCCCCCTACAAGCGGAATCAGTTTGGGATGTCACTGGGTGGTCCCATCGTCCGCGACCGCACCTTCTTCTTCGGCAGCTATGAAGGATTGCGGGAGCGGCTCGGCAAAACCGACAACTACCTGGTTCCGAACGCATCGGTGCGCCTGGGAATCGTGCCGGGCACAACCACTCCGATCGTGGTGGCGCCGGGAGTGCGGCCATACCTCGACTCCTACCCGGTGTCGAACGGCCAGAGTTTCACCGACGGCTCGGCGGAGTTTATCGACGCCCGCAGCTTTCCCACCAACGAAAACTTTTTCACCATCCGAGCCGATCACAAAATCTCGGACAAGGATTCTTTCTTCGGCCGGTTTACTTTTGACGATGCGGAGAACTTCCAGCGCAGCTCGATGAACGCCTATACCACCAACGATTCCCGCAATCAATACCTGGCGCTGGGCGAGACTCGCGTCTTCTCGCCGTCGGTCGTCAACCAGCTTCTCCTGGCGTATACGCGCACCATCAGCTCGCAAACCAATCCGCCCATCGAGGGAATGTCCTTCCCAACGACCAACTTCACCAAGCGGGCAATCGCGCTGGGCGGGATGACGGTTCGTCCCTTGGGCAACTGGGGCGGGGATTCCACGTTCCCCCGCACCTCCATCCTCAACATGTTTCAGTATAAAGACGACCTATTCGTTACGAAGGGATCGCATTCGCTGAAGTTCGGCTTGAATGCGCAGCGCTTCCGCTTCAAGTATGGAGCGTTGTTCAACGGCGGCGGAACGTTTGCGTTCAACTCGATTGCCGACTTCCTGCGAGGTACCGTGAACAGCTTCGCAGCCCTCACGGCCCAATCGCAAGGCGGCGCCTATCCGCAACAGGCTATTTTCGGAATGTACGCCCAAGACGATTATCGTCTGACGCCGCACCTGACCGTGAACATCGGCCTACGCTACGAGTTCATCACGGTCCCCGCGGAGAAATACGGCCGGGTGACCAATCTGCCGGACTTCAGCGCCTTCAATCAGTCCCCGGCGAATTTCATCACGGGCAATCCCACATTCCTGAATCCGAGCCTCAAGAATTTTGCTCCGCGCGTCGGTTTCGCCTGGGACCCGACCGGAAGCGGCAAGACCTCCATCCGCGCCGGAGGCGGTATTTTCCACGATCAAATCACGGCTGGTCCCTACCTCTTCGGCTTTTATTCCAGTCCGCCGTTTGTCGTGGTCGGCAACATCACAACCGCCGGAGTCGCCAGCTTCCCGGATGCGTTTACCGCGCAACAGCAACTCCTGGGGGCCCAGGCCAACATGGAAGGCTTCCAATACAAGATGAAGCAGCCCACCGTCTACAAGTACAGCTTCGACATCCAGCGCGAAGTCCTGCGGAATACCAGCGTTGACATCGGGTTTTCTTCCACCAGGGCGGTGCACTTGCTGCGCGTGCTCGCCACCAACGCGCGCGTGGCGCAGGATCGCAACGGAAGGCTGTTTATCCCATCCAATGCATCGCTGCACAGCCCGGCATTCGGCCGCCTGCGTCCCCGCTATTCCGACGGTGGCAGCTTTTACAATGCTCTTCGCTTGAGTGTGACGCACCGCTTCACCGGGGGACTGCAAATCCAGAGTTCCTACACATATTCCAAGGTGATGGACGATCTTTCCAACTGGACCGGCAGCTCCGACTGGTCCAACAGCCCCGGCCAGGCGCGCTACATGGACTTGAAGGAACGGGCCTTGGCCGCCTATGACCTTCGCAACGTCTGGACTACGAACTTCACTTACGACTTGCCGGGAAAAAATCTCGCCGGCGCCCGGAAGAAGGTTTTGGGTGGATGGCAGATCAGCGGAATTCTCTCGATTCAAAATGGCGAGCCGTTCACCGCCAGCACCGGCGTTTCTCCCAGCTTCTTCAGTAATGGCTATATTGGCGACTATCCCGATGTGATCCAAGGCACCAACGTGCGTTATGACAACAGGAACCCCAAACGCTATTACGATCCAGCCGGGGCCTTCGCGCTTCCCGCCGGATACGCTAACTTCGCTCAACTTGGCGGCGCTTTTATCGGCAACACCGGCCGGGATACCCTGGAAGCTCCCGGGATCGCCAAGCTCGATATGGTGCTCACCAAAAACACTTCCATTACGGAGCGGATCAACCTCCAGTTCCGCTCGGAGTTTTTCAATATTTTGAACCGCGCGAACTTCGGGCTTCCCGTCGGACGCATCTTCGCCAATATCAATGGCGCGGTCAGCGACACGGCGGGCCGGATCACAACAACCACCACCAGCGCCCGGCAGATTCAGTTCGGAATGCGTCTGACGTTTTGACCGGCATTTTTCTTCGAAGAGAGCTACCGCCGGCGCGACCGCCGGTGTTTTTGCGCGGACCTGTGTCCGAGGGGTTTTGTTTTGGCGGGAGAAAAGGCATGAGATATGACTACGATGCAAAATGCGAATTCGACTCCGGCTCCCGATCCGAGCCCCGCGCCGGATAGGCGCATCTCCATGAAGCGCGCGGCGCAATGCTGCTGGCTGGTTCTCGTCTGTTTATTGGCGCTCGCGACGATGGCGTGCTCGCAACTGGCTCCACCTCCCCCGCCGGCTTCCACCCAGGCAAGTCCTCAAGACAAATATCCGGAATTCTTCCGGAACGCCAAGCGGCGGGTAATCTTCGACGGCTCGGCCGCCAATCTTTCTCTCATCTCGCGCACCTTGGGCGAAGCGATGTATCGCCACATTGGGCCCGGCTTTGTGTGGGCTGTTTTCGGAGCGCGCGGACACGCCTACTACGAGGGGATGCTCGCACTGGGCGAGGGCGAGGTGGACTTCGCCATGACCACTCCCGCACCGACCGGCAAGATGGCAATGGAGGGAACGGGTTACTTCCAGAAAGCCTACCCCAACCTGAGGGCCATCGCCGTCTACCCGCAAAACGATTGGATCACTTGCGCAGTCTCGTCGAAGCTCGGTATCAACAGCTTTGAAGACATCAAAACCAAGAAGGCTCCCTTGAAGATCGCGACCGGCCTCATCGGAGAACACGACGGCGTGGGCTTTCTGGTCGAGCAGATGCTCGCGGCTTATGGAATCACCGCGAAGGATCTGGAATCATGGGGAGGAAAATTCATCGAAGCCAGGGTGTCGGGCGTGGCCGTTGACAAGGCAATCTCCGGCGAGGCTGATATGGCGTGTCACGAGGCTTGGAAATCGTTTTATCAACTTACCGCGAAAGTATCCGTCAAAATCCTTCCCGTCAGCGAAGAGGTTCTGAAGCAGCTTCAGCAGAAATATGGGTACCAGCGTAACACGATCAAGAAAGGTCTTTTTGCGCCGAACGTTCCGGACCGGGATACGCTGGCGGTCGATTATTCCGACTGGCCGTTACTCACCCGAAGCGAAGTGCCGGACGATCTGGCCTACTTGATTACGCAAACCGCCATCGAGGATCGCAAGGACGTGGAGGCTTTCTATACCGCGGTTCCGGAGAAAGATCGCGGAATGGATCTGCCACTGAAGCCGGAAATCATGTGGAAAAACGTCGGCGTCCCCCTGCATCCCGGCGCGGAGAAATACTACCGGGAAAAGGGACTGATGAAGTAACGGGCTAGAGCATATTCAGAGTTGCTGTATAGCGATTCTCTTCAGCCCCGGAGGGGCGGTAGATCGTAGCCCCCGGCGTAAGCCGTGGGATTGCCGGGAATAAGTCGCCCAAGCCCCGGAGGGGCGACAGATCGTTTGGGCATTGGAATCTGCCGCCGTCTCTATATACCAACCCTGAGAATGGCTTAGCATCACACGGCGGGCCTTTCACCGCGCCGGCGTCTTGGTCATTTCGCGTGCAATCACGAGTTGCAGGATCTGGCTGGTGCCTTCGTAGAGACGCAGAAGTCTCGCGTCGCGGTAAAGACGCTCGACCGGGTATTCGCGGATGTAGCCATATCCGCCGTGCATTTGCAGCACGCGGTCGGCGATGCGGCCCAGCGCCTCGGTGGCGAAATATTTGCAGCAGGCCGACTCCTTGGTGATCGCGCGTCCGGCATCCTTATCGCGCGCGGCCTGTTCCACCATGGCGCGGGCCGCCAGCGCTTCGGCCTCGCAGTCGGCGAGCATTCCCTGGATCAACTGAAACTGTGCGATGGGCCGTCCGAACTGCCGCCGCTCGGTGGTGTAGCGCACTCCCTCGTCGATGAGCCGTCGCGACATCCCGACCGCTACCGCGGCCATGTGCAGACGCGCATGATCCAGCGTCTTCATCGCCGTCTTGAAACCAACTCCTTCTTTCGTGCCCACCAACGCGGACGCCGGAATTCGGCAGTCTTCAAAGATCACATCGGAGGTATGCGAGCCGCGAAATCCCATCTTGATATTGGGAGGCCCCACTGACAGACCCGGCGTCGAGCGCTCTACGAGGAACGCCGAGATTCCCCCGGCCCCGGCTTCCTTCGGGGCCGTTCGCGCAAAGACGGTATAGAGGCCGGCCTCGGGAGCGTTGGTGATGAATCGTTTGACGCCATTGAGGACGTAGCAGTCGCCGTCACGCACGGCGGTGGTGGAAATAGCCGCGGCGTCCGATCCGGCATCCGGCTCGGTGAGGCAAAACGAGGCGATAATCTCGCCGCTCGCGATCCTGGGCAAGTATCGCCGCTTCTGCTCTTCCGTCCCGTCGATCAGGATGCCGAGCGAGCCGATGCCATTGTTCGATCCCACACACGACCGGAACACGGGCGAGGCGTAGCAAAGCTCGAACACGATGCGAACTTCCTCGTACATCGAAAAACCCAAGCCGCCGTAGCTCTCCGGTATCGACATGCCGAACAACCCGAGAGACCTCATCGTCGCGATCAGGCGGTCCGGAACGCGATCCTCCTCTTCGACCTGCGCCTCGGCGGGAATCAGCTCGGCGCGCACAAATCGCCGGACTTGTTCCGCAAATTGCTCCAGAACTTCGCTATCGCCCTGCATGCGACCCGGCCCGTCCGCCGCCCCTCGATCCCGCTGGTTCATATATCGCAGTCTCCTCAAGAACTGCAATTATAGGCGGAAACCGCCGCATTCGCTCTCAACTCTTTTTCACGATTACGTAAGAAATGTCGTCTCCCGGCCTGCCAAAACTCGCAATGGCTTCCCGGATCTCGCGGCCAATTCCGCGGGCGGGAAGGTGCTTGACGGATTGCAACATCTGTTCCAGCTTGGGGAAAAAATATTCCTTCTTCTCATTTCTGAAGTCGGAGAGGCCGTCGGTGTAGACGACCATGATGTCGCCGCTTCCCATGAGATTGATCTCGTTGATGAGGTATTTCTTCTTGTAGCCAAGCGGATTGCCTTTGATCGCCCGCTTGTCAATATGATATTCCGGCGGCTGTGTTCCGAGCGGCGGAAAGGTGGCAAAGCGGTCCGGACTGATGTCCACGATCCGGTTGAACTCGTTCGAAAAAACGATGGGAGACGGATGCGCGGCGGAGAGAAACTGGAACCGGCCTTCCTCCGACACCTCGCCATAAATCATGGTGATGAATTTGCTGACGGAGGTGGAGTTGTAGAGGCTGATATTCAGGGTCTCGAACAACTTTTCCGTAATCGTGCCGTAGTGATCCAATTCATATGGAACACACGCCAGAAAGGAATCGTGGAGCCGGCCGGCCAACGCCGCGTCGGTCAGACTATGTCCGGATACATCGGCGACGAGAATTCCAGCTTTCTTGCTGGTCAGCAGAAGCCGTTTCTTCACGGACTCTTTTCCCGCCTCCTGGGCCTGCTTGATTCTGGCGTCGAGATCGTATCGTTTGTTGAAGTCGATGAAAATAATGTGGTCACCGCCCAGGGAGCCATTGAGCTGGATCGACTCTCCGAAAATGTCGATACCATTGACTTGTGGAATCTGACTCGCCTGTGGGAGCAAGGGGGCATTGATCTCCAGCAGGTTTTTGATCTCCGCCCTGGCCTGTTTCAATTCCTTTTCCAACTGAACCAGCGCCGTGAGCGGATCTAGTTCCATCTGGGCTTGAGTTCTGTCTATTGTTTCCATTGTCGTATCCCCTAGAAATTCTTGTTGCTGTATTGCCAGATCGAAGAAGGGCTTGCCCTGCACCCGGCAACCGCTTGTTGCAGACACGCCGCCCTTCTAAGACATCCGAAGGATTTCAAATGCCGGCAACCGTGGGTCGGGAGAACTGAATCAATCCCGAATGGTCGCGGGCGGAACCTCAATGGCTTGCTATGCGGCGGCAATTCCCAAAGCGACCCAACCGGTCGGACGGGAGGCAAGCAATTGAGTGGAACGGCTCAGTCAGACTCGCGCCGCCACTATCACTTTTATTGTAACACGGCGCCAAACTATCCTCCAAAATTGTGCTTGCGCAATGCCGCGAGTTACCATGTAATGTGATTGCAAACCGAGAGGGCGGGAGATCCAAAGAAAAGTGACTGCGCCGATTGATCCCAAATTCATTTTCGCCAAGCGAACCTCGCGGTGGCGTTTCGCCGGACGGATTCTTGCTCTGGCAATCGCGTTGTGGGGTGTTGCGCCTCTCTGTGGCCTGCACGCTGCGCAGTTGGGATTCGGCCGGACGGCTCGCATCCCCATTTCGGAATTCTCGCGCATGATTCGGGAGTTCTCCGAACACGGTGGCGACTTTCCCACCGACAACCTCACATCGAACGAAAGAAATTACCTCCAAGTCGTGGGGAAGCTCAAAGAGATGGGGATTTCCGGCGGGGCTTATATCGGAGTCGGCCCGGAGCAGAATTTTAGTTATATTGCGAAAATCCGTCCCCGCATCGCTTTCATCGTGGACATTCGCCACCAGGCCATCGTCCAGCATCTCCTGTATAAGGCCATTTTTCATCGGGCGGAAAACCGCGCTCAATTTCTGTCGCTGCTGTTCAGCAAGCCGGTTCCGGCAACCCGCTCCGTTACGGCCGGCCCATTCGAGAAACTGCTGGACTATATCAGCGAAGCTCCCACCTCACGCGAGGCGTATCTGGAGAATTTGAAAGCCATCCGCCAAACCATCGAAGAAGATTTTCAATACCCTCTTACCGCCGAAGATGCAAAGGGGCTGGAGCACATCTACAACTTCTTTTGGGAGGACAATCTCACGGTTGGATTTCGCTTTGGAAAAGGCGGGAAAATACCCGGCCAGTGGGGATTTCCCGAGTTGCGAGACCTGCTCCTGGCAACGGACCTGAACGGAAAGCAGGGGAATTTTCTGGCCCGGGAGGACGATTACAAGTTCGTGCGAAAACTCCAGGAGCAAAATCGGGTGATTCCCATCGAAGGAGACTTTGCCGGCACGAAAGCGCTAGCGGCAGTGGCGAGCTATCTGCGGAAAAACGGCTATACCGTCAGCGCGTTCTATACCTCCAACGTGGAGGAATATCTTTACGAGAATAAAGTGTACGGACGATTCGAGGAAAATGTCGCCAAGCTGCCCGTCTCCGATCGAAGCGTCTTCATCCGGGCGGTTCGAGCGGCCTGGGCCCCTCACACGTTCTGGTCGGCCACTGACCACATCACGCCGTTCCTGCAAAAAATTCCGGTATTCCTCGAGGATTTTAAGGCTGGACTCCTGCCCGACTACTGGAGTCTGGTGACCACTCACTACATCGCAGCCACCGAATCGCACCGCCAATATTTACCCTTGCCCGCGCCCCAACCAATATTACGGCCAGCCGCCCCTTAGCCGCTTCCGTAACACGATTGAAGGCAGAGTGTGGAAACTTCGACCGCGATGCCAGGCGCGTGCGCATCAACCGGCCTCGCGGCTGTCATGGTTACTTCAAGACAACCAGCGCATCGACGGCCTTGACGCCTTTCCCTTCGGGCAAAACCAAAACCGGATTGATGTCGAGTTCGCTCAGATCGTCCTGGAAATCCTGTGCCAGACGGCCCGCAGCCATGATGACCCGCGCGAGAGCGGCGATATCCCGCCTCGTGTCGCCGCGGTAGCCGGTGAGGAGCGGATAAGCCTTGGTTCCCTGAATCATCGCCACGGCTTCTTCTTCGTCAAACGGAACCACGCGCAGCGCGAAGTCGCGGATCAGCTCCACGAAGATGCCGCCCATGCCGAACGTGACGGCCGGGCCGAAGCGGGGGTCTTGTTTGAAGCCCACGATGACCTGCACGCCGTCCGTGATCATTTCTTCTACAAGCACTCCGTCGAGCTTGGCCTTGGGGTTATAGGCTTTGGCCTTGGCCTTGATGTCATCAAACGCTTTGGCCGCATCCTTGGCGTTTTTCACTCCCAGCCGGACGCCGCCGGCTTCGGTCTTGTGTGTAATGTCGGCGGATACAATCTTCATCACCACGGGAAAGCCCATCGCCGCCGCAGCTTTTGCGGCTGCCGCGGCGTTCTTCACAACCTTCCGCTGCGGCACGGAGATTCCATATAGCTCCAGGATGGCCTTGCCTTCTCCTTCCGTCAGCGCCTTACGTCTTTCTTTGCGGGCCTGTCGAATGATCTCGCGGGTTTTCTCGATCCGTTCCCGATCCGCCACTGCTCCCAGCTTTGGCTTCGCCGGTTCGCTCTTCCCTGTTCCCTGTTTACCGCGCAGATATCGCTCCCGGCGCTGTACGTACTTCACAAGAGCACCCAGCGATAGAATCCCTCGCGACGGATCGGGAAACACCGGTATCTTATTTTCTCTGAGAACGGAGAGAGCCACAGCGGGCGGTGCGATCCAATTCAGCATCACCATCTTCCCGGAATTGGCCGCCGCCTCGACGATGATCTTCGCCAGCTCGGCTCCGGTATGTAGCTGCAAGCCAAGGAAGATGACCAGGCTGTCCACGTTCGGGTCGGCCAGGATGATCTCCATCGGACGCTTCAAGAGGTTCGGCGTGGCCACCAACTCCGCGGTGACGTCCACGGGATTACCGATCGTGGCGAAAGCCGGAAGGACTTTGCGCAATTCCTCCAGCGTTTCCGGACTCAGATCGGCTACTTTCAACTCCGCATCCTCGCAGCGGTCGCACATCAGGATCCCGGCGCCCCCCGAGATCGTCATCATCGCCGTTCTCGGACCCTTCGGATAGTGCGGTGCGGTGCTAATGTTGGCGAGATCGAAGAGATCCTCCACGTCGTGCGCCCGCAGGACGCCGCATTGTTCGAACACCGCATCGTAGACTTTGTCCGACCCCGCCAGCGCTCCCGTATGCGACGTCGCCGCCTTGGCTCCCGTCTCCGACGCTCCCACTTTCAGAATGATCAGTGGCTTGGCCGCCTCCAGCGCTTCGATGGCGCAAGCCTGGAAGGCCGCGCCGTCCCGCGCATCTTCCATATAGCCCATGATGGCCTTGGTGCTCTCCTGCTTGAGAAAATAGGTGACGTAGTCGGGAAACCCGAGCACCGCTTCGTTCCCCGTGCTCACCCAGTAATTGAAGCCCACGCCGGCATCCTGCGCCGCCGCAAACATATAAGTCCCGAGCGCCCCGCTTTGGGCCACAAAGCTCACCGATCCCTCCAGCAGCGACCCACGGTCCATGGCCGTATTGAACGTGCCCATGGATTTTTCGCGCACGCTCACCAATCCCGCGCAGTTGGGACCGCTCAGAGCCACTCCGCCATCGACGGCCGCTTGGCGCATCTCCTCTTGCAGCCGCTTTCCCTCCGCGCCCATTTCTCCAAAGCCGGCCGTAAAGACCGTCACCGACTTCACTCCCTTGGCTGCACACTCCTTAATCGCCGCGACCGCCGCTGCCGCGGGCAGCGAAACCACGGCCAGGTCGATCTCATCGGGAACGGCCGATACGCTGGGGTAGCACTTCAACCCGGCGATCTCGTCGTTGTTCGGATTGATGGGATAAATCTTGCCGGGGTAGCCGTACTCTTTCAGAAACCGCAGCGGCCGTCCGGCGAGCTTGGTGGGATTGCTCGAAACGCCGATCAATGCAATCGATCGCGGTTTAAACATGGCATCCAGGTCGAATTTCTTATCATTTTTTAGGGCCACAGTCGCTTTCCTCCTGCCGGTATGATTACAGAATTTTCCACGTCCTGTCGTTCACTCCGGTTCCCTCAACGCTCGCGTCGCGAGCATTGACTGAGAACGGGCGGAACCCAATTTTCAAGCATGGACGAAAACCCTTTTCAAGTCCAGCGGGATGAGAACCGCGATGGTTCGCCGCCTAATCCGCGCTTGACTCACCCCGGCTGGAGTCCTATAGTTAATTAGAAGTCGGGTCAACAATCCAATCGGAATAGGTAGAAGGAGGGCGCAATGGGCCTTCGGGATGTGTATGCTCGTTTGGGGTCGCTTCTTGGCTTGCTTCTCGTATCGGCCACCTTGGTTTCGGCACAAAGTCCCACGGCGGTGATCCGCGGCAGCGTGCGGGATCAGAGCGGCGCGGTGCTGCCCGGCGCGGCCATTAAGGTTACCAACCAGGAAAAGGGACATGTCCGGGAAGGCACGACCGATTCCGGCGGAACCTACCGCGTTCCCGCCCTCGAGATCGGCTCCTATTCCGTGCAGGCGAGTCTCTCGGGATTCCGCACTGCCGTCGTATCCGGTGTCGTGCTGACGGTGGGCAGCGAGGTGGCGGTGGATCTCTCGCTCGAGGTCGGTCAAGTGGCCGAGAGCGTCACGGTGGCCGCCGATGTTGCCATGGTCCAAACCACCAGCGCTGAACTTTCCGGCCTGGTCGGCGACAAGGAAATCCGCGACCTGCCGTTGAACGGCAGGAGCTATGAGGCTCTGGCCTTTCTACAGCCGGGTGTGACGCAGTTCACGAGCGCCAGCGGCGGCACCACGGCGCGCGTGGCCAATGGCGCGGGCGCCAAGGTTTCCGTCTCTGGAGCGCCGGCCGATTACAACTCATTTCTGCTGGACGGCACCGACATACACGACCATGCGGGGTTCACACCAGGCAGTGTGGCCCGCAACAACCTGGGAGTGGATTCGATTTTGGAGTTCCGTGTCTTCACGCAAAACTATGCCGCCCAATATGGACGTACCGCGGGCGGCGTGATCAGCGCCGTCACGCGCAGCGGGGGCAACGAGTGGCACGGAAGTCTTTTTGAGTTTTTCCGGAACAATGTTCTGGATGCGCGTCAGTTCTTCGATCAAGGCAGCAGCAAGCCGTTCCGCCGGAATCAGTTTGGCGCCACGGCCGGCGGGCCGATTAAGCGCGACCGCACGTTCTTCTTCGTGAACTGGGAAGCTCTGCGCGAGCGGCTCGCGACCACCACTTCCAACACCGTGCCGAGTCTGGATGCCCGGCGAGGAATTCTTCCCAATCAAGTCGTTACGGTCTCTCCTTTGATCAAGCCTTACCTCGACCTGTGGCCGCTACCGAATGGCCGCGACAATGGAGACGGAACCGCTGAGTTCTTGTGGGTCAACTCCCAACCCACGCGCGAGGATTTTGGCTCCGTCCGCATTGATCACCAGTTTTCCGAGAAGCACTATCTGTTCGGGCGTCTTTCAGTGGACGACACGGAACTGCTGCCTCCCGGAAACCTGCCTCCGTTCCAGGCGTCCACCACGAACAGAAACACGTTCACGGCGTTGGAGCTGAAGAGTATTCTTTCTCCTCAGTTGCTGAACGTAGCTCGCGTCGCTTTCAACCGGACCAATCCGAACCTTCAGGATGCCTACGATCCTCCGAATGATGCCGACCTGACTTTCTATCCTGGGCGCAAATGGGCGATTACCAGCCAGGTGAGCAGCGGCGGCGGTGGCAACGGCGGCGCCCTCTCCCAATTCGGACATATTGGTTCTGCGCCCCAGATATTCATTCAGAATATCTTCCAGTATTCGGATGACGTGGACTTGCACCACGGGCGCCATGCGTTTCGCACCGGTGTCAACGCCGAGCGGGTTCAGAACAACAATGTTCAGGCGTCGCAGGACGGCACCATGGCTTTCGGGTCCATCGCCGACCTGATACAAGCCCGGCCCTTGCAGTATACGGCTCGCACTGTGGACTCCAGCATCAATATGGCCGTTCGCCAGTGGTTGATCGGGTATTATTTCCAAGACGACATCCGGTTCAGTGACCGGCTCACGGTAAATTTGGGTTTGCGGCACGAATTCACCACCATCCCCACCGAAGTTCATGGCCAGCAAGCCAACGTTTTGGATTGGACGCGCGATACGGCCGCGACCTTCGGAACCGTGTGGACGAAAAATCCCTCTCTGAAGGTGTTTGAGCCGCGCTTCGGCTTTGCCGCCACGCCATTCGGCGAAAAGCGGCCTGTGATACGCGGCGGCTTCGGCATCTATCACAATCAGATTATGGGCCGGCTATACAACAACTACGCCCGGTCCGCGTTCCAGAAGAACGCTGTCATCAACAACCCGGTGTTTCCGAGGCCTGGGTTGGAGAGAGTCGGTTCGGGTAGTCTGGCCTTCAGCACGTGGGATCCGACCCCCAAGACCCCGACCGTATACCAGTACAATTTCACGATGGAACAATCCCTGGTGGCCGGCACGATCTTGACCGTTGCTTATGTGGGCACCCACGGCTTCCACTGGATCCGCGACACCTCGCCTAACATTCGCGTCCCCAGTTTCACTTCTGACGGCCGGCCGTTTTACACCGGAGGCAGTCGCCGGAACCCGGCGTTCGGCAACATCCGCATGCTGGTCACCGACTCGGTTTCCAATTACAACGGACTGCAAGTGCAAATAGCCAAGCGGTTCTCGCAGCGTTTCCAGTTCCAGACCAGCTACACGTGGTCCAAGGCAACCACGGATTCAACGGCCTGGGGCAATGCACACACCACGAATACCGCGCCAATCGCGCTGATGTGGTTTGACCGCCACGCCGACAAGAGCGTTTCCAGTCTGCACCAGGGGCAGGTTTTGGCGATCAACTCGACATACCGCCTGCCTGGGACTTCACTTTCCGGCCCGGCAGCATGGCTGCTGAAAGGCTGGGAGATGAGTGGGATTTTCAAAGCCGCCAGCGGCACCCCGGTCAACGTCGAGATTGGTTCCAATCGGTCGGGGGACCAAAATTCGGATGCCCCCGACCGGCCCAATCTGTTACCCGGAAGAAAACCCAATCCTACCAGCGGAACCACCTCAGGCTGCAGTGGTATTCCAGCCGGACAGAAATTGAGCACGCCAGACCGGTGGTTTGATCCCTGTGCCTTTGGTTTCCCGGCAGCCAATTTCTACGGCAACGTGGGACGCAATACGATCTCCGGTCCCGGTGTTTTTACCTTGGATTTCAGCCTCGCCAAGAACTTCCATCTGACTGAACGCCATGTCGTGGCGTTCCGGGGCGAGTTCTTCAACATCACAAACCACTCCAACTTTGGTGTACCGCAGCACGCCGTTTTTACGTCCACCGGAGGTTACAGCGGCAACGCCGGACTCGTCCGCGACATGGCCACAGCGTCTCGGCAGATCCAGTTCAGCTTGCGGTATTCATTCTGAAGGGAGCGAGGCAGCTTTCTCGTTCCAGACGTAGCCACGGCACGTATTTTGTGCCGTGGGTTCGTTCTCGTAGGTGAACGTAACCGTTTTCGGCCACCACTTTTCTATATGCGTGTGATAAAATCTCTACGGAAAGCGAGGTGATGCCCGTGACCAAGCTAACAACTTGGCTTGTGACACCATCCCGCCGCCAGTTGTGCAGGTACCGGACGGGATAACCAGCCGCGCTAGGGTACGGCTTCTGGTATCTTGCCACAGGGACTAGCTAGACTGTGCACCTTGCTTTGCACCATGGTTCGAATCATGGCGTGGGTCGTGCCCACGTAAAACAATAGCGCAAACATATGTGAGCAAGGCTAATTGGCAAACCTGGTCGTAGGGAAGCTCTGGCAGTCTTCCCGTGCACGGGGAGATTAGGAGCGCAGCCCGGCGTCAATGGGCCGAAACTGGCGACCACAAGTTGCTGTGCAGTAGGCCCTCAAACTGCTTCTTAATTTTTGGCAAAATAAAACTCACGCATTACCTCAAATCGGAGATTCTGGACTAGAGGAGGATAGTTCTATGAAATTACAGCGACTCCTCTGGATTATTGTACTCCTCTGTCCGCTCGTTGGTTGTACTGCCCAGGGTGCCGGTCGTTTCGCTCAGGCACTTGCAATTGGGCTAGCTGCTGGTGCTGCTGCTCCGATTAGTCCACCCAAGTTGATGATCTTTGGAGGAACCAGTCATAAAGACTATCTAGGCTGCTTGAACTGCACCGAGAGCGCTACCGATTCCATTTTCAATCGCTATGGGGAGTACGGCAGCCCTTACCAATCGAACAGCATTTGGAACCATTACGGCGACTACGGAAGCAGATACTCCGATTACAGTGTATGCAACAAATACTCCCAGGACCCTCCGGTCATTGTTGATCAAGAAGGCGCTTACTACGGCAGGTTGACGTTGAACGAATACCATTCAGAGCTTGGAATCGGTAGGAACTATTTTGACTTTCTCATGGCTGTCTGTCACTGAGCGGAATCGCTTCACGGGGGCTTTGGCAAATTGGCCGGACGCTACCCACGCGGCCGGCGCATCGGGCAGCATGTCCCATCCAGATTAATTCTGTCGAAACGCCGGAATGCTGCCGAGGAGGAAGAAAATGCCGACGGCGAGAAAACCGCTAATCGTGGCCCCGCTATTTAATGCGCCTAACAAGGATTGTTTCCTCTTCATCTTCCACTTTCATGCGGCAGCCTGATGACGTCTGATAGATCGTCACATCAGGACGGTAAGAGTAGGAGTACATATAATCGTACTCAGATTGTTCCCATATCTGCCCATTATCAAGTTTGAAAATTGTTTCACCCTCCCAGCCCTCGAAGTCCCCGGAAATCGTGGACTCAATGGCTGGAGCGCAATTTGATCCAGTCGTCCTTCCAGGGGGACTGTTAGATGTTTGTTGATTCGCGCCTTGAGCCGTCGAGATTAACCGGACTGTGTAACTAACGAGCCACCGGTTGAGCGCCTCACGTTGTTGGGAACTCAGCAGGTACATCCCCGTCTCTTGCAATTCCTGAGCACTCATTACCTGCTCAATCTTCAGCAGTGAGCCTTGCGCGGCCACCGGGCCTTCAGTTGATACTAGCGAGGCTATCACATATCCCTCTCGCTTATCGATTGTTTGAATTTTTACGCGCCCAGACTCTTTCTCGCCGAGCACAATTATGTTCTCTCCGCAACCGACACTTCCGCGCTGCTCAATTCCTTGCACCGTTGTGAAGAGCCGCGCTTCGTGGAATGGACCCCAACACTGGATATGGACATCCCCCGCGATACACGCAGTAGAAAAGACAATGATGCAGGGCAGAGTCGAGAGAATTTTCATCATATCCTCCCATCTTTCGGCTGTCGTATTGCTCCAAACTTTATAGGACTTTGGCTTGTACGGCAAGGGGTTTCCATCCGCACAAAGTGTGCGGATGGCGGGTGGTCACGGCAAATTCCCTGTTCCAATTTGCCGTGGGTCCGTAAACTCTGCCCAAACGCCCACGGAAAGAAAAGCGATCACCGTGCCCATCCCTGCGATCGAAACTGCCCTAAAAATTCGCCGCTTTGAACACCGTCTTTCCGCCCACCACGGTCAGCAGCGTCTTGATGGTGTGGACTTGGTCGGCGGGGATGGCAAAGTAGTCCTTGTCGATCACGATGAAATCGCCCATCTTCCCGGGCTCCAACGAGCCGATTTGTTTCTCTCGCATCAGCAGCTCCGAACTCCAAATGGTGGCCGCCTTCATCATCTGTTCTTTATTGAGCGCCTGCGCTTTGTCGTAGGTGATTCCCTCGCTCGGCATATAGCGGGTCAGGAAGAACTCCATCACGGCCCAGATGCTGCCGCGCCATTGCTCGGGGCTCTCCATGCTTTTCCACTCCGGGCCAATATCGGTCAGGTGGGCGTCGGTGTTGAACACCACATGCACGTTCGCATCCACCAGGCTCTTCGCCGGAGCCATCCAACTGATGAACTTCTCGCCGTAAGTCTTCAGGAACGCGCCGCCCTTGATATCTCCCTGAACCTGGTAGCCGTTGAAGCTCGGCATGATGTTGTATTTTCCAAACTTCGCAACCTGATCGGGACGGATGATCGGATTGTGCTCGGTTCCGATCCGCAGTTGCCGGATCTCATCCACCGTCATTTGCCCGTCGGCGACCGCCTTGTCCAGCATGCGGAACAGGGCGTCGTAAGTGCCGTCGCTATAGCCGTGCAGGAAGCCCATCCGCAGCCCGCGATCCATGATCTCTTTCTCGGTTTTGTATCCTTCCAACTTGTCGTAGTCGATGGGAGTGGCACAGTCGGGAAAAATCTCCCAGGGCTTGTCGGGCTTCCGCGCGCTCTCCGGAGGCCGCTCCGCCTTGGTGCAGGTCAGGCCGCCCTCCCAAGCTTCGTTGGCGGTCCCTGCCATCCAGATGAAGTCGCTGCCGACTCCCCGGAAATCCGGTATTTCATGTGTCAGCACCTTTTGCACGAACAGCGCGACCTGATCCCTCGTTGTGCCCGCCAGCTTCTCGTATTTTCCGATGGTATTCGAACCCGAGCTCACAAAGTATCCCCACCGCGTGGGAAGCTCGCCTTTGTCATAGAGCAGCCGCAATACTTTCGCGCTCTCCACCGATCGGTCATAGCGGTCTCCAAACGTCCCGATTCCCTGCGCCGCGATGCATTCCAGAAGCTCCCGCTTCATGATCGCCATCGCCACGTCCGTGTGTCCGCGCAGCAGGATGTCCCACATGAGTTGCGGCGCCTCCATCAGCCCCTGCGTCTGCTCGTTCCCCACGATCTTGATCCATTCCTGCGCGGCCCTGGTATTGTGAACGTTGTCTCCCATCCCGCTACCAATAAACACAATCAACGGATTCTGCGGCGCCAGCGTATTCAGAAACTCCCGGTTGAGTGGCGCTGCCGTTCCTCCACCTCCCGCACGCGCACGCGGCAGCAGCGGCACACGAAGCTTCTCCCACGACTCCAGCGTGTTTCCCGGCTCTCCAAACAAATAGATAACGATCCATTTGCCGGGACCCAACTCCTTGGCTCGCTGATAGACGGTCTGCTCCAGGCGTTTCAGCACGGTGACTGTATCGTTGCCCCTCACAAGCGTCGAGGCCAGCTCGGGCATGTTGAACTCCTTCGCCATGTCCGGGCCCTTGGCGCCCAACCAATGAAGTACGCCCCACAGATTGGGATGCGTGTGGCTGTCCACCAAGGCGGGGAGCACGGTTCGCCCCTTGGCGTCGATGATCTGCGTCGAGGGACCGGCCAGAAACCGCATCTGGTCGTTCGTCCCCAGCGCCAGTATCCGGCTGTTCTTCACGGCCATCGCCTGCACTTGGCTCGAGCTGCCGTCCATGGTATGAATCGCCCCGTTTACGACCACGACATCGGGATAGGCTTTGAGAAGATCGAGCTTCCTCGCCAGGTCCGAGGCGCTTTGCCCAAACGCCGCCGACGCCATTAAAATAAGAACGCTCATCAACCGCACGCCCGTTCGCAGAACGCTGTTTTGCATGTTCACAAACTCCTTTTGATGACGCATACGCTGATCCGAAAATTTAAGTGGGATATTAACACAAACGAATCCCGCACTGAAGCGGCCCGGCACTGGCAGCGAGTGCGGATATTCGGAGGACCCTCCCGGCATTACAACTAGACGCTATTGCATAACCTCTTCAGAACCCCGAAAGGGCACGACTTCAGTCGTGCCGAAAAAGCAGCGGAAAGGGATGGGCTTTAGCCCCTGAGGTGCGCCATTGGCCCTCAGCGGCTGAAGTCGTAATTACAGAGGCATGCGTTCGGCACGGTTAAAACCGTGCCCTTACAAAAGTTTAAAACTGGTTGTGCAATACCTTCTAACAACAGGACGCCCCGGCCTAGAACTCCATCTTCTCCATCAACGAATTCAGCTCGGTCTCCAGGGTGATTTTCTTCTTCTGCTGCTCGGCGAGATGGTCGCGCAACGTAGCAAGCTGCACCTCTTGACCGGCAAGCTGGCGGGAGTAGACTTGCACCTGCTGTTCCTGCCCGCTCACGCGGTTCAGGCTGTTGATGTTCTGGCGCAGCCGCTCCTGATCCTGAAACAGATTCTTGATCTGCTCGTCGGTGCGGCGAACTTCTCCGTCGGCGGCTGCGATCAAGCGCTTGCGATCGAGAATTTGCTGGAGCTGCGCGCGCGTCGTATCGCTCAGGTTCTTGTTCTGGACGTAGCTCGCTAATAGATCCGGAGTCAGATTGGTAATCGCGATGGTGGTGTCGTAAACGCGTTCTTCCGTCACCGGTAATTTTTCCATGGCGCCCGCCGCGAGCTTCACTTCAAAGCGGTAAGCGTTTGCGGTGGTCTCGATGGGCTTTTGATCCGTCACCTTGAATTGCGCGCGCACGGGATGCTCGATATATAGCGTCTTCGCCTTCTGGTCGACGTTGCGAATCGTGTAAGTTTTCGTCTCGACGGCGGCGGTTTTCGTCGTCATCACACCGCGGCGCAAATGAACCTCGCGAACGATGTCGCCTTTCGAGTCGAGCTGCGTCGTGACGCGCGTTCCCAGGTCCACGCCGTAGCTGATCAGCCGCTTGTCCCCTGTTTTCAGGGTCTCCATCAACGCCTCGCCCGCATAGGCGTTGTCGTCATAAACGGTGATCGGCCCTCCATCGAGCGTCTTGCCAGTGGAGTTGGTGATCTCAGCCGAGTTCAGCGGGTTGACGGTGGACGGGTTCGAATACACCAGAAGCTTCCGCGCCGTGAGCTTGTCTTGCAGGAACGGCAGCATGGCGGATTCGTTCTTGCGGATGGTGACGGCATTGCCAAAGCGGTATTCAAACAGCTCGCCGAGTTCCTGCGAGGCGGCCTGCGCGACAACCGTGCTGGCGACGTTTTGCCTGAGCTCTCCGATATCCTTTTCCATTGCCGTCATCGGCGCCGGAGCATTAGCCAAGGCTCCCGCTACTCCGGCGCGCAGTCCGCGCAAATTGACCGGAGCCTCGGCCTTCTTCGCCTCATCAATAGCCCCTTGATATACCACCGGCGCAGTCGCGCGATCTTCGGGCAGCTCCGCCGTGAGACGCGTGATATAGCGCGGCTCGTAGAGACGGCTGATAAAGGAGATGGGTCTCCCGGACACCAGCGACAACTGCACATCGCTCCAATCCTCGCCGGTTGTGTTGTCCACGATGGCCCAACCCTCGAGCGTCGGCTCGCCGCTTGTTCCCCAAATCAGCCGGTAGCTCGACTTCCACACCGGCATCGGCACCATGTATTCGGCGAGGATCTGGCGCGACTGGCTGCCGGTCGAATCGATGTACACGCTGCGCTTTTCCTTCGACCGCGCTCCGACCAGGTTGGCCAGGTATTCTTTGAATTGAGTCTGCAAGGTGGGATCGAGCAGACGGATGCTGGTGGCGGTGGCCAGGTCGAAATTGCGCATGTCGCCCGTGTCGAGCAGCAGCGAGAGCTGTTCCATTTCCGGCTTGTTATCGGCCCGAGGAACCAATCGGCCGCTCAGGATCGCACCTCGCACCGTCTCCGTCCCGAACTTGAGTTCGATGACGGCGCCCTTTAACTGGTCGAGCACGGCGCTGAGCGGCTGGCCGGGCGTCAGCCGGAAGGGATACGCGGAGAGCTTTTTTTCCAGAGGGTCGCTTGAGTCGTAGCGCAGTCCGGAGATCTTGCCGCCGCCCTTTTCGACGATCGTCAGCGACTTCAGCACGTCGTCCATTTCGGAGGCGCTGAAATCGAGCCGCGCCGACTCGCCCGACGCAAGCTGCCCGGCGCGCTGGAAGTAGCCGACCCCGTGCTTGTAAAGAATCACAACGCGGACCGGGAGATCGGCCGCGTTCAGCGCCGACGCGCATAGCAATAGACTGAGTGCAAGTAGTTGTTTCATGGCTTTGGGATGTTTCATGGCTTTGAGGAAATGATACGCCCCTTGCAGGAACGATTCAAACATAAGATGAACGGAAGTGGTACGGGCGTTGCCCTGGATGTCGTTTACTGCCGCGACGACTTGTGCCATGATATCGCCATGCCGAAGGCTTCCCAAGCCAAAGGGTTTAATCTCAAGGTCAAGTTCTATCGGGAAAAGGATGGCCGATGGCTTGCCGACATTCCCGAGTTGCCCGGCGCCACGGCATACGGACGAACCAGGCAGAAGGCTATGCGTGCAGCGGAGGATTTGGCGTTGCGATTGATTGCAGATCGTGGTTCCGGCTGGCCCGATGTTCTGTTTGCCTGCCACGAACGGGTAACTCTCGGGCCTGTGGCCCGGAAGGTGATGGCGGAAAAATCTGGGTTGAAACCCAAAGACCTTCGCTCGCAAAAGAAATTGGAATGAAACCCGCCGGAGTACAATTGGAAGTCGGTCCCGCGGCGCAGTGGTAGGCCGCAACAGGACGCCGGCTCACCTTACGATTTTTTCTGAAAACGCCGGAGGATATCCTCAATTTGCGTCTGATGCCGCCGTTCGTGATTGGCCATCACGCCGAGCAACTGGCCCACGTTGTTGGCGCCGAGAGCCGGGTGCTTCAAAACAAGCAAAGTGAAATCCAAATCCGAGTTGGATTCCAGAATCGAGGCGGTCCGACGAATGGAGGATTCCAAAGCATGTTTCAGTTCGCTCGCGGCCTTCCCCTTGACTGGTGTGATGCTGTCGGCGGCCTGGAAGGGAATAATCTGGTATTGCATGAGCATGCTATGAATCTTGCGCGGCATCATCATGGTGAACAGCGTGAACGGAACATCGAACATTGGAAGAATCTGTTTTGGTATCAAGGGCGGCGCCGTGTTGATATCGGAAAACGTTCGCTTAAGCACCGTCCTTTCCCCATTCCGCTGCAACTCAATCAACTCACCAATATTGGCTTGGTGCGTTGCCTCGACCAGAACCAAATGATCGAGGACCTCGCCCGCCGACCATTTCCGCTCGCTGGGCGGCCAGTCCAACTGCCCTTGGGAAAGCGGCGTCATCATCTCAATCGTCCGGCGGCGAACCGACCGGAAATCTTCGAGGGCGGCCTCAATTGTATGCCAGTTCACATGACGGCCGGTGTCTTCCATCTTCTGAATCCTTTCGTACTTGTATGGGCAATTTCGCTTGCTGCACGCAGTCCGTTCCAAGCGCAATAGGCGATGTAGCCGCGAATGGGCCCAATGGACTTCTCACAATTATACTCAAGCCTTACCCAACTTTTTCACTTTTTCCGTTCCCCGGTATTTCCGTGGTTCATCCGGCACGGGAAAGAGGTATCCTAGCCGAAGGCTCGGAAACTGAATTTAGGGCGCGATGGATTTTGTCGGCTAATTTTGCGCCTTAGACGAATCTGAAAAACCGGCCGGGGCTTCGGTGAAGCACGACCTAAAAAGGGGAGTCTTATGAAAAAAGCTGTCTGGACGATCGGAATGACGGTGGCGATTTTGGCCATAGTGATTCATTTGCACGGCGAGGGAACCAGCGCCGAGGATAGAATGTTGCAACTGCTTTCGCCAGACCGTCCTTATCAGGCAGTTCCCGCAGACGTGTTTGGGCAACTCGGTTGGGACCTTCCCGATGGCGGCTCTTCGGTGAAGGCACTGGCCAACGCCGCGCCGGGCGGCGCCTTTGATCCGCGGCAACTGGAGAAAATTCCCTCGAACAAGCTCGGTTATCGCGCCAAGTGGCAGGAGGAGAAATACAAGGTGTATGGATTGGATTGGGAGATCGGCGGCTTGCAGCTCACTCCCAATCAGCCGGTAGCGGGACTGCCAACCCTTGTGATCGTCCACGGCGGCTCCGCCAACTGGTACGAGTTTTACGTGGACCTCTTCAATAACGCAGGGCTGGGACAATATCTGGCCCAAAAAGTCCCGGTGATGCTGATTACCATCCCTGGCAATTTCAAGTTTGGAGGCTGGACCGAGCATTCCTTCGACAAGAGAGTCCCAGCCTATCTGCTTCACACCGAGATCTCCGAGAAAGAGGGCAAAATTCGGAATTCCGTTTTTACCTTCCGCGTGGTTGTTGAAGGAGTACGCCGGTTAATTGAGAAGAACACCACTGGGCCGGTAGTCGTGATCGGGCACTCGACGGGCGGCGAGATTCCGTATCTATTGGAAGGCACCAGCTTGAAGCCTCGATTGAATGGGATGTTTCTTGGATGGGGCAGCGGCGGACCGGCGGGTCTCGACAAGAAGATGCGGACCGAAGAGGGCGTCCCGCCGCAGAGCACGCGGAGCCTCCTGCGTTACTCGGATGTCGCCAACCTGCGTGGGCGCTGGCCCGACGGCGACCACGACGAGACATACGTGAAGAGCAAGTATATTGGGCCGCTCAATCCTTGCAAGGGAAGCGATGCCGCCGAGGTGGCCCGCTGCTGGTTCCGCCAGGAAGAGAGACGCCGCCCGCAGTTCAAGCAGGAACTTCAGGACGCCGAGCACACGGCGGGCGTAGACGCCGCGCGCGACAGCATCGAAAAAGGCATCCGGGCAGCGCTCGCGGACAACGAGTACGGTGTCAAACCGGACGAGGTCGTCGCCGACCTGTTCAGCACAAATAATTCGCCGGTCACCGGCTACAAAAAGATGCTATGGATGGCCGGGCGGCTCGACAACGGCCATTGGAACGATAAAGACCCGGATCGGGCGGGAGACCTGAGAGTCGCCAACCAGTTCCGGAAACTGAACCCGCAAGCCACCATTCGAGTCGCATTCTTCGACCTGCCAATGACTCATTACGGGCACATCGAAAAACCCCGGCAACTCGCCGGTGCGATGGTAGCCGCGCTGAAGTGGCTGGTTCAGTAGTATACTTACAAAGTAGTGAAATGTAATGGATAGTAATGGAGGCAAATTTCATGCCGCGGACCAGCATTCAAATGACGGTCAGCCTGCCGCCGGACCTCTACCGGCAGGCGATGCGAACGGCCAAACAGGAGTTTCGGACAAAGTCAGAGTTGGTGCGCGAGGCGCTGAGAAGCTATGTGAGCCGCCGGGAACGCGACGATGATCGCTGGGTCATGAAGATTATCGATGAAGCGCTAGCCGAGAAAGCCAAGAAGCCGATGAGTGTCGAGGAGATGCTCGCTGAGGACGACCGCCTTGTCCGCTATGGCGCAGAGCGAGCTAAGAGACTGGGCATCAAACCCAAGGACATAAACCGCATCATCCATGAGTACCGCAGAAGCCAGAAGCCTTAGGGTGGTCCTGGACACAAACGTTTACGTCTCAGCCTTTACCCAACCGCAGAGCCGGCTCTTTGGGATCTGGCGAGCAGCTCTACGCCGCCGTTACACATTGTTAACTTCTCCAGACCTCGTAAATGAAATTTCCCGAGTACTCCGGTCACGATTCGAGTGGAATGATCCCCTCATCACTCGCCGGATGAAACTGCTCACCCACGTCGCCGAGGTCATTGCTCCAAAAATTACTCTGCACGAAATCCAAAATGACGAGGCGGATAACCGTATCTTGGAATGCGCGGTTGCCGGCAAGGCTGATTTGATTATCTCCGGTGACCAGCATTTAACACACTTAAAGGTCTTCCAGCAAATTGCGATAGTCCGCCCCGTCGATTTTTGTCGAACGTTAGGGATATGACTGTCATCATCCCCTCACCGCGCCAGTGGATCGGGCCTCAACTGGAAGCGCACGACTTTGCTGGTGGTTCCCTTGCCGCCTTCGGCGTGGACCGGGGTTCGGGTGCCGTAGGTCGCCCATAGCCCTTTGCCCTTCCAGCCAGCCTTCGGATCGTCGATCCGGCCATCCACGCCTTTGGCGTAGAACCCCATCGGATAGGGCACGCGCAGCACGACAAACTTTCCATTCACCAACGCCAGCAGCGCATCGTTTCCGTTTCCGGTGGCGATGGGAATGTTTTTGCCCAAGCCGAACGTGTCGAACTGATCGACCCAGTCATAGTAAGGAGCCTCGGCGCTGCCGGACTCCGCGACGCCCTGGAACTGCGGTCCGGGCAACGGATAGAGCGTCCAGCCTTCGGGACAATGCTGGCCCGTGGCGGTCGGTCCGTTGAGGACTTTGCACTTGCGGCGGTCGAAGCTGGCAAAGTGGCCGCTCGCGATCACGGTCCAGACGACACCGTTGCGATCGATGTCCAGCCCGCGCGGCGAGAAACCCTGCACGGGTGCATTGGGATTGTTCCATGGCACTTCGTAAATCTCCGCGAGAGCCGTCTCGGGCGGGTTTGTCCCTGGGTTCAGCCGGACGACCGAACCGGGAAAGCCCAACGACGAACCCCAGACGGAGCCGTCCGCCGGGCTCGGGATGACTCCGTAGAAGCCGGCAATGATCCGCTTATCTTTCTTGGGATCAATCGGCTGGTCGGCCTCCACATATTCGTCCCGCTTGCCGTTGCCATTGGTGTCGAGGATCAGCGCCGTCCAGCCTTGCGACTTCGCCTCGTCGCCGGTCTCGTCGTACATCTTCGTGTTCAGCCACCCTACCGCCTGACCGTTGGCGCCGCCGGTCGAGGTCCAGAGCGTGTTGTTGGAGTCCTCGGCAAAATTCAAATGCTGCGTGCCGAAACACGTGGCAATCAACTTGAACTCCTTGGTTTTTGGATCGTAGACGGAAAGATGGCGTCCACCGCCCGTGGGCAGCGGGAGCAACTTCGCCGAAGGATGGCTGGAGCCTTCCTTGCAGAACGCCGGGTTGTCCGGCCCGCTGATTCGAGAGGTGAGCCAGACGCGGCCCTTCTGATCGAACATCGGATTATGGACGTTGACGTGGCTGTTCCAGATGATTTCATCTTTCCAGTAAGGCGAAGGCTGAAGCAGCTTTTCCGTTGTTGCCGAAGTTGGCGTGTTCGGATCGCGGTAGGGAACCTTTACCTGGCTGGCCGTGTTGTGAACCGGGTCCAGGACGGGCAGGTAATCCGAGCTAAGCTCCATCGACCCGTAAAGCGGGCCGTTGGCGTTGACCGAGGGATTCCGCTTGTCGGTGGCGACCACATCGTGAAGATAGCCTTTGGGGTCGGCCCAGTCCCAGACGGTGACGACGACGTTGCGCTCGATACCTTGCGGACGGGGCGGCGTGGGCGGCACTTCGCCGGCCTTGATGCGGTCGGTCCAGTCGGCGAACATCGCCACGGCCCGCTGCCGGCCCATTTGGGTGAGGCCGTTGACCATATTGCCGCCGGCCTGTCCCGACTGGATGCGCCGATCCCAGGCAACCGTCGTGAGATCGAAGTGCCCCAGGCTCTCGGGGATCTCCCGCGTCGCCTTGTCGCCGATTTGATGGCAGGTGAAACAGGTATCGGTTTTCACCGCGCGCAGCCACTGGCCCTGGCTCTTTATGTTCTCGGAAATGCCGTTGCCTTTAGCCCCCGTGCCGGGAAACTCGCTCTTGTCCGGCATATGAAGCAGAGAGTACCAATAGATGGCCGGGTAGTATTCCGCCGCCGCGCGCGCGTTTGGCGCTACGACCGCGGTCAGGTTGAGAGTCTTGCCGGGAGCGGCCTGAACCTTGGGTGAGTCCACCAGCCCGTAGCCGCGCACCCAGACGTCGTATTTCGCTTTGGGAAGGTCGGGCAGCAGGTAGCGTCCGCGGTCGTCGGTGACCACGACCTTGACGAACTTGGTGGGCAGCTCGGTGGTTTCCGCGATCACCCAGACGCCCGCTTCCGGCCCCTTGGCGCTGGTGACAGCTCCGCTAATGTTGCCGTTCCCTGCGCCGCCCGCTTGCGCGGCTAGTGGCCGAGCACTGATCGCCGCAATCAATGCGGCCACGAACAATGCGATTCCAGCCACAATAATTTCCTTAGACAACACTTTCTTCGTCATGATGTCTGACCTCCTCCCGCAGCCGCATGGCGGCCGCAATACGCGCAATCGGCTCAACACAGCGAGTTGGCTCTATCGGTACCTATTCCAGTGTGGAATTCCCGCCGGAATGTCCAATGGTAAAACGGCGCAACCATATTGTAAATCATAAAACAAAGATCGAAAATGCATTTTTCTGTGGCATGAAAATGAAAGTGGGAGTCGTCGGCGGGACTCCGCTCTTCAGCTCCGGAGGAGCGACAGATACTAGCCCATGGCGTGAGCCATGGGTTTACCGCACAGGAGGCGATAAGCCCCGGAGGGGCGACAGAAAATCAAGAGGCAATCTGTCGCCCCTATGGGGCTTGGTCCATTTTGGGGTCACCCGTCCCACGGCTCACGCCGTGGGCTAGTATCTGCCGCCCCATACGGGGCTGAAAGATTCTGGCTCCGATGACTCCCACTTATAATTGCACCCTTATTCCCGGGCCATGAAAATCCTTGGCAACTTCGATCCAGTTCATCGTATCCTATGAAGGATTCGGGGTGTGTCCAGCGCAGCATCACCTGCGGCATCACTCAACGATTCGAACGGTCCGGAATGGAGGCTCTTTGTGCGTGTACGATTTGGAATGCTCGTCCTATCGCTGATTCTAATTTCCGCGGGACTTCACGGAGGATACGACCCCGCTGTAGGAACCTGGAAACTCAACCTGGAACGATCAAAGTTTAGCCCCGGCTACCCGGTTCCGAAGAGTCAAACATGCCAGATTGAAGCCTCCGGCGACGACGGCTTAAAATTCACCGCTGACACCGTGGAGGCCAACGGAAAGACGACACACGCCGAGTACACGGCAAAATTGGATGGCGCCGACTATCCCGTCAAAGGGGACCCCAATCGCGATGCCGTCGCGTTGAAGCGCAACAAGCCGTTCCTCACCGACGGCGTCAGCAAAAAGGCCGGGACAGCCACCGGCACGTTTACAATCATGATCTGGGCTAACGGCCTGCGCATGACGATCACGTCAAAAGAAACGCGGGACGGCAAGACTTTAGAGAATATTGCCGTCTATACCAAGATTGTTCAATAGACGGATTTTTCCGGAGCGAACGGACTCGTACATTTGGAAGGATGTGGTAACGGGACAGGCAAGAATGCCTGCCCCCACTCGTGCTTACTGGCCGGATCGGTCCGCCACAGGGCCGTTATAGGGAGCCGCTCCTAATTTGACCAGCAGGTCCGCCGCCTTTTTGTGGGAGCGGGGATTGCGGAACGTATAGTCGAAGTCGAGGTTGGGAAGCTGACGGAAAACCAACTGGCCGGGGTCGCCCAATGCGATTGTCAGCGGAGTTTCGCCGTACATATCCTTCGCTTCGAGATTGGCGCCATTTTCCGCCAGGAATTTGATCACTTCGGTCTCACCCCATAGAGCGGCGCCGTGCAGAGCGGTCCGACCGCCGGGGCCGATTGCATTGACGTCGTCGCCCAATCGCACCGCCAGCTTGACGGCTTCCAGAGTTTTTTGCTGCAGCTCCTCCGAAATGTCCTCGCCTCCGCCACCGCCGCCAGCGGCTCCCGCGCCACCGCGTTCATTGCGCTCGCATCCCACACCTGCTGCCGCGAGCAGAGGCGTAAGGCCCTCCACGGTTGACATCTTAGGATCGGCCTTGCCTTCCACCAGGACTCGCATCATGCCGTAATCGCCGGCTGCGGCGGCCAGCAATAACGGGGTCGCGCCGGTCATGCCGACTTGGGGCAGATCGTTTCCCCGGTTGCGGGCGAAGCGGTGAATGTTATAAGGCAGGAAATCCTTCGCCATTCTGGCATTGGGGTCGGCTCCATGCACCAGGAGCGATTTTACCAGCTCCGGCATGTTGGGATGCTCCCAAAAGCGGTCGTTATCGGCGGGCCTGCCGTAGAGAGTTTTGATTCCTTCCTGCAGCGCCCAGTGCAGAGCCGTGAGACCGTAAGCGTCCTTCGCGTTCGGGTCCGCGCCCTTCTCGATCAACAAGAGCGCCACTTTCTCCTGGCCGTTGACCGCGGCAACGACCAATGCGGTGCCATCTTCCGGCGTCGAATCGTTTACGTTCGCTCCCGCCGCGAGCAGAATCCTAGCGGAGTCCGCATCGCCCGACTGAGCGGCGAACATCAGCGGCGTAAAGCCGCCCTTGGTCTTGGGAACATGCGCACTCACGCTGTAAGTCACTGGAAAGGTCGGCGTGAAAAGAGGCAGCGTAGCCGACTTGGCGTGGACATCGGCTCCATGATCGACCAGCGCCTGCGTGACGTCGGGATGCTTTTGCGCCGCCGCCCACATCAGAGCGGTCTGGCCCCGCTCGGACTCCTTGGCGTTGGCGTTAGCGCCGCCTGCCAGCAGAGATTTCACGCCTTCCAAGCTGCCCGTGCGCGCGCAAGTCATGAGCGGCGTCTCCCCGGTCACTTGGGCGAGATTCGGTTTCGCGCCGACCTTTAGCAGTTTCTCGACGAGTGAGTCGTTTCGATTGGCGCAGGCCAGCGAGAGCGCCGTGACGCCATAGTCGTTCGCCGCATTGACGTTGGCGCCCGAGTGCAGCAGCAGTTCCGCCGTTTCCAGATCGTTGCGTTCGACCGCCCATTGGAGCGCTGTCGCGCCATCGCCCTGAGTTGCGTTCACATCGACGTGCTCCTTCAGCAGCGTTCGCACTGCTTCCTTATCTTGGTTCTTGACCGCGACCAATAGCCGCAGATCGCTCGTGGCAGCAACGGCCAAGCTGGCGACCGACAGCAACGACAGTATCCACCAGACTCGCAACCCTACGACTCTGACGCCCATGCTCCTCACTCCTCTCCTTATTCGCCACCCGCCCCTATATCGAAAGCCCATCCAACTTCCCGGTAGCGTCGCTGTACTTGCTGTCCAGGTAGCCTTCCACGGGAATTCCGGCCATATCCAGCACTGTCAGAAGCACGTTCGAAAACGGCAGACTGTTATACCGGATATGCCGCCCGCCCTTGATTTTCCCGGTTGCCCCGCCCGCCAGCAGCGTAGGCACGTCGTTATGCGTATGCGCCATGCCGTCGCTCAGGCCGCTGCCGTAGACGATCGCGGCATGGTCGAGCAGCGATCCGTCGCCATCGGGCGTGGAGCGCAATTTCTCCAGGTAATACGCAAACAGCCGCGAGTGAAACGCGTCGATCTTCTTGCAATTCTCGATCAATTCCGGAATCCCGGAGTGGTGCGACGAAGCGTGGTGTCCGTCCTTGATTCCCAGCTCGCGATAATCCCCCTCGCCCTGTTCCATGCCCCACATGAACGTGATGACACGCGTCAGGTCGCCCTGCATTGCGAGCACCTGCAAATCGAACAGCAACTTGGAATGATCGGAAAACAGCGCCGGGATGCCCGCCGGCCGATTCATCGACGGCAGCTCGCGCGAGGCCTGTTCTTCGGCCACCTGGATGCGCCGCTCGATGTCGCGGATGGCGTCGAGATACTCGTTCAGTTTCCCGCGGTCGCCCGCTCCCAGGTCTCCCGAGAGCCGCGCCACTCCCTCGGTCACCGAGTCGAGAATGCTGCGGCTTTGTTTGACTTGCCGCAACCGCTCGGCCGGGTCCGTGCTCTCGCTTCCGCCTAGCAGGCGTTCGAACACCTTGCGCGGATTGTCTTCCATCGGAAGCGGCTGCGTGCCGCTGCGCCAGGAGACCGTCTTGGTGTACGCGTCGCTATAGGCGCCGTCGGCCTTGCCCAACACGTCGGCCGACTCCATCGAGAGTTCCAGCGAACCCAGTTGCGTGTGTTGCGCAAATACCTTCGCCGCCACCTGATCCACCGAAATTCCCAGCGCCTTGCTCGGCTTCGGATGGATGCCCGTCAGGAACGAAGCGCACGGCCGCGCGTGGTTCCCTCCCGGTTCGTTGCCCACCGGATCGGCGGCCTTGATGTTCAGTCCGCTCAGCACCAGGAAGCGGTCGCGAAACGCCCCGAGCGGCTCCAGCGTCGGTGTCAGCTCGTAGCCCGCGCCCGCCGCCTCGGGAATCCAGTTCTTCATGATTCTTCCGTTGGCATTGTAAAAGAACACCATGCGCAAGGCCCCTTTGGAACCCGTGTCCATCGAAGACGCGAACGCCGGAATCATTCCATCCAACAGCGGCAGCGCAATCGTCGCTCCCACTCCCCGCAGAAACGTGCGTCGCGGAATCGCCTTCTTGAAATTCATCATGATTGTCCTCCCGACCTCCTCATCTGAAACGGTGTACTTTTCACAATCCCCAAAATCAGCGACGACCACCGGTATTCGCCGGCCCCCGCTTCCCGAATAATCTTGCGCACCGAAGGCTCATCGTAATAATCCGCCTCGCGCCCCAGCGCATAGGTCAGCAGCTTTTCCGTCACCGTCGTGACAAACTGTTCCGGATGGCTCAGCACCACTTTGCGCAGCTCCGCCGGCCCGTTGAATTTAGTTCCGTCGAGCAGCGTCGCCGAAGTGTCGAGCGGTTTCCTGCCGTCGGTGGTTCGCCACTTGCCGACCGCGTCGAAGCTGTCAAGCGCGAATCCGATGGGGTCCATGCGTGCGTGGCAGCCCGCGCAGACGGCGTTCGCGCGATGCTGCTCCATGCGCTGCCGCATCGTCATTTCTTCCACGCCCCCGCCTTTTTCCTTCAGCGGCGGCACGTCGGGCGGAGGAGGAGGCGGCGGTGTTCCCAATAAATTTTCGAGCACCCATTTGCCCCGCAGCACCGGAGACGTCCGGTTGGCGCGCGAAGTAACCGTCAGGATGCTTCCCTGCCCCAGTAATCCCCGGCGATTGTCGTCGGTCAGCGCGACACGCCGGAAGTTGCTGCCATAAATATTCGGAATCCCATAATGCTGCGCCAGCCGCTCGTTGACGAACGTATAGCTCGCGTTCAGCAAATCCAGGACGCTCCGGTTCTCGCGCAGATTGCTCTCGAAGAACAGCTCCGTCTCCTGCTGAAATCCCCGACGCAGCTCCTCGTCGAAATCGGGAAATTCTTTCGGGTCCGGCCTCACCTGCCGCATATTGCGCAGGTACAGCCACTGCCCCGCAAAATTCGTCACCAGCGACTTCGACCGCTCGTCGGCGAGCATTCGCCGCACCTGCTGTTCGAGCACCTTCGGGTCCTGGAGCTTGCCGCGCTCAGCCAAATCCAGAAGCGTGTCGTCCGGAATGCTGCTCCAGAGGAAGAACGACAACCGCGAAGCCAGATCCACGTCGCCGATGCGATAAGCCGTATTCGCGGCCATCCCGCTCTGCGGCGCCGGATCGCGTTCCACTCGGAACAGAAACTCCGGCCCGGCCAGGATTCTTCGCATCGCCATCTCGATCCCCGCGTCGAAACTTCCCGTATTGTTGTCGAGGTCCCGCCCTGCCTTGTAAAGGTTCAGCAGAGCCTGAAGGTCTTTGTCGGTCACCGGACGGCGGTAAGCGCGCCGCGCCAACGTCCCCAGAAGTTTCTTCGCGCAAGCTTCTTCGTTGTTATCTCCGCTGGCGCCCCCGGCCGTTAACGAAACCGTTTGCGTGCGGATTCCCGGTTGCGCGCCGCCGGGGCTGCATACAAAAATCTTGCGCCGGCTGGGCGTATCGCCCGCGCCTTTGGCGTTGTATGGGCCGGTGATGGTGACGCTGTCCACCGCCGGGTCGCCGCCCTTGTAATCGTTGAGGTCGATCTCCATTGAGCGCGGCGCAACTTCCAGAATTCCCTCCGCAATGACCGCCTTCTTCACGAATGAAACGCCCACCACCCGCGTTCCCGCCTTGGCCGGGAAACGGACCTGCAGCGCCTCATCCCCGTAGTATTCATACACCGTCTGGTCCGGCTCGTCCTCGTAGACCTGCCCGTTGCGCGAATGCAGCGGACCCGTCGCTCCATGCCGCTCGCCACCCACCGAAAACAGTTTGATTCGCGCCCCATCCAGCCGCACGTCAAGCTGGTGCGGCTCGCCGAGCAGTCCCCGGATATATTCGTCGCTGTTTCGTTGCAGCCGGATTTGCAGAACGTATTCGCCGTCGAGCGGGAAGTCGTGATGGATGGCGATTCCCCCGCGCGACCCGAACGGCAGATCGTCGCTCACGCGGTCGTCTTGCACCAACCGCTCGGGCACCCTGTAAGTCTCGCCGACCGGACGGATTCCGGAATCTCCAATGGCAAGGCCGCTGATCTTCGCCGCCGCCGTCATGTACCGTTCCATCAGCACCGGCGAGACGGAAAGCAGATCGGCCAGGTTGTCGAAGCCGCGTCCCGAATCGTCGGCCGGAAGCAACGACTCGCCGTCGATATCCACCGCCAGCAGGTCGCGGATTGCGTTGGTGTATTCCACGCGGTTCAGCCGATGCACGGCGGGCCTGCCCGGATTGGGATTGGCCGCCGCCGCGCGATCCAGCGCCGTCTCCAGGTACGTGGCAAAGGAGTCGTATACAGCCTTATCCGGACGCGGCGCTCCCACCGGCGGCATCGCCGCGGTCCGCAGCTTCCGCACGACCTTCTCCCACACAGCCGCGCCCGCGCCGACGTTTTCGACGTCGGCCTTGTCGAGTTGCAGGAACGCCGTATTCAGCTTTTCGTTATGACAGGTGACGCAATAGCGGTTGAGAACCGCCCGGTATTGTGTGCCGGGCGAGGGACCGGAACTCGACGGAGCGACACTCGTTTCCTGCTGCGCCGCCGCGGAAAGATAGCTGGTTCCCACCAGCAAGATTCCGATCCAGCTCAAGACCGTTTTCCACATGGCAGTGAACCCTTCTCCGTAATCGCGCAAGGGAACTCCGGCAGCTAAAAACCGCGCCTAACTAATTGCATCTATAGCTTTCCGCCGTGATTGCATTAAATAACAAGGAGGCGGCAATTGTCAAGAAAAACAGAGGTCGCAAATTGGAACGCGGCCATCCTGGCCGCATCCTCCCAATCGCCCCCGCTCCTCCGCGCTCCCCCGAATTCGTGATAAATTGAATGTATGAAGCATCGCAACTGCGTCGCCTACGCTACTGCGGCGTTATCCATTTTATGCGCGATGGCGACCGTTGCTCACGCCGGGACACTGACATTGCCCACCGGGACTCAACTCCACGTGGTGCTGGAAACAACGCTGACAACGAAAACCACCAAGGCCGGCGATCCCTTCCGCGCCCGTATGTTTCTTTCCGTATTCGTCAACGAACGGGAGATTCTACCGGTGGGGACGACGGTCGAGGGAACTGTGGTAAGCCTTCAAGGACCAACTCGCGTGAAAGGCCGGGCCCAGATGCAATTGCGCCCCGATAAGCTCCGCCTGCCCGATGGCCGCGATATCGAATTGGGCGCGTCGCTCGAATCCGCCAACACCGACGACGGCACCAAGATCGATCCCAAGGAAGGAACCGTCAAGGCCGGCGGCAAGGACGGCATCAATAAACGCCAAGCCGCTACCGGAGCCGTGATTGGAGCCGGCGTGGGAGCCGCCGCCGCTGGAGGCACCGGCGCGGCCATTGGCGCGGGAGCCGTCGGCGCTATCGTACTAATGCGCCAAGCTCTCAAGAAAGGCAAAGACGCCGATCTCCCCGCCGGAACCGAGCTAGTCCTCGAAGTAACGCGCGCCGTTTCCTTCTCCGATATGTCAGGAGGTCCCACCCGGCACAAACTCCGAGCAGCCCCAGCGAAAACTCGACCAAATTGATTAACGATATTAGCAACGCCGGTTCAGAATCCCCGAAGGGGATCACCGTGAATCGCGTAGGTTTTAACCTACGGACAACGGACCCCCCCGAGCCAATTCAACCCCGAAGGGGTTGACCAGATCGCCCGATTGTCAGGCCCCTTTACAGAAATGGGAGAAATACGTTAGCAACGCCCGCAAGGGGTTATGGGCAGTTTCCGCCACTCCCTACTCCTCGCTGCGCCCCAACTTCTTCGCAATATCCGCCACCACCACCTTGCCATGGAAGCGACCGTTCTCGATGAAGATCTCGTGGGAGTCCAGCCCCGCGATAATCACTCCCGCAAGGTATAATCCCGGCACATTGCTCTCCAAGGTTTTCGGATCGCAATCGGGACGCAGCCGATTGGACTCCAGCCTCACGCCCGCGCTTTGCAGGAATTCGCCATCGGGCCGATACCCGATGAGCGCAAACACAAAATCGTTGGGAAGAATCTCGACACCTATGCCGCCCGCATTCGCCCCGGACGGAGAGACCACGATCGAATCCGGCCGAATCTCCCGGACCTCGGTCTCGAGCAGCGCTTTGATTTCGCCGTGTTTGATGCGGTTCTCGATATCCGGCCGCACCCAATACTTGATCCGGTGCGACAGCGCCGCCTCGCGGTGGATCAGCGTGACGCGCGCTCCGTTGCGATAAAGATCGAGCGCGGTTTCCGCCGCCGAGTTGGCCCCTCCGATAACCGCCACGTCGCAGTTGAAGTAGGGATGCGCCTCCGTATAGTAGTGGGAAACCTTGGGCAGATCCTCGCCCGGCACGCCGAGCAGATTCGGAATGTCGTAATAGCCCGTGGCCAGGATCACCTTCTTCGCGCGGTAACATCCTGGTCCCGAGTGCGCCGTGCTTGTGAAAATTTCGAATCTGCCGTCCGAGCCGGAAATTTTCTCCACGAGCTCGTACTGGTGTATCTCCAGTTGAAACCGCTGCGCCGCCAGCCGGTAATACTTCAGTGCTTCCTGCCGCGTCGGTTTCTCGCGCTGCGACACCATCGGAATGTCGCCGATCTCCAGCAGCTCCGGCGTAGTGAAGAACACCATGTTCACCGGATAATGAAGAATGGAATTCACCACGCATCCCTTTTCCAGCACCAGGTGCGAGAGCCCGTGCCGCTTCGCCTCGATGGCGCAAGCCAGCCCCGTCGGCCCGCCTCCAACAATGATTACGTCGTAGGAATTCATGGTTCACTCGATACGAACAATCATCATATCGGTCGGAGCATAGTCTGTAAAGTGAGCGTATGTTAATGGCGTGCAATTAGAAGTGGGAGTCAGTTACCTCAAATGAAAAGCAGATCCCTCGTCGAAGACTCCTCGGGATGACATCGTCCTTTAAATTTCAGGACGATATCATCCTGACGACCAACGGGAGGAAGGATCCGCTTCTTCTGTCGGGGGTAACTCCCACTTCTAATTGCACCCGGCGCGAGTTGCTTCCCGTCAATCATCTAAGCAACTCCGAAGCGGACAACTCACACGCGGCGCCGAGAAAGAAAGGCCCAGCACGGCTTGCACCGTGCCGGGCTCAGGACCAAGTTGCCGGCGTTTTCAATCCGACTAAGGCGTAGTTGGCGCCCAAGTTACCGCAGTTGCCGCAGTAGCGGCGCTGGCGTTGGCGCTCTTGAATACACCTCCATTGGACGAGCCGGCGTAGACATTTGCCGGCGCGGAGTCAATCGCCAGGGAAGTGATGGACGGCGTGGTGGGCGGAGTTGTCGCCGTGGCAGGGACCGGCGCGTTCGCCGGCGTGCTCGCCAGCGAGACACCGGTGTTGATCAGGCTCCAGTTCGCGCCGCCATCCGTGCTGCGGAAGATACCGCCTTGGGTTCCAGCGTAAACCGTGGTGGGAGTTCCCGCCGGGACGGCCAGGGACTGAACCGTCAGGTTCGAAAGGCCGAAGCTCACCGAGGTGAAACTCGAGGCCGCAGTGGCACTCTTGAAAACGCCTCCGGTCGCCGTCGTTCCAGTTGTACCGATGGTACCAGCATAGATGTTGCCGGCCCCATCGGCGGCTAGGGACAGTGTATTCAAAGTCGTAAGGCCCGTGCTGAAGGCAGTCCAAGTCGTTCCAGCACCGCCGGCGCAAGTGGCACACTCGAAGACGCCGCTGGGGGTACCCGCGAAGACGTTACCCGCCGCATCCACGGCTAAAGCCTGGATGTTCAGGACTGCCAGACCGCTATTGAAGCTGGACCAAGTGACGCCGCCAGTTAGCTTAAGCACTCCCGTCGTGGAGGAGCCAGCCCAGAGGTTGCCCGCCCCATCCACTGCGAGGGCTTGGATGGAAATAGGCGCAGCGGCGGTGGGAGTGCCGGCAGGAAATGCTGAGAACTGGGCCCACGTAACGCCCGCATCGGTGCTCTTGAATACGCCCAGGGTCTTGGTGCCGGCATACAAGAGCGTACGAGGAGCGGCGGGACCGACAGTTACTACAGCTTGCACGAACGGATCAGTGGGCTGCGTGGTAGCTGCCGTCCAGGTTGTGCCGAGGTTGGTGGTTTTGAAAACTCCGGCTCCCAAAACTCCCGCATAGGCCGTTCCGGTCGTAGTCGGATCCACAGCGATGGCCGCGGCATAGCCGGCGCCCATGCCGACGTTGGAGGCAGCCCACGCCACCGTGCCCGGGAGAACAGCGGTCGCGTTGCCGCTCTTGAAGACGCCGCCACCCTGCGTACCGGCAAAGACGGTAGCGGGAGTGCCCGCATCCACCAGGAGCGATTGCACAATGGTGTTCCCCAAACCGGTATTGACCGCCGACCAGACCGCAACCGCGGTGCCAGTCGCGGCTGCGATGGATGCCCTGAAGATCCCTCCGCTGGCCCCGTTGGTACCGGCATAAACGAAACCACCGCCAACCGCCAACGCTGTTACGTTTAGCTGCGTCAGAGAGCTAGGAGATGAGTCGAACAAAGTGAAACCAGCGGTCCCGGTGGCGCTTTTGTAGACTCCCGTGGCCGTACCCACATAGATGGCGGTGTTCGGCACATCGATAGCCATGGCTTGGACAGCCAAGGTCGGCAGGTTGGTCGTAAAGGCAGCCCAACTCGCAAAGCCAGTCGGACTCTTGAAAACTCCGCTGCTGGTCGCGGCAAAAATGTTCCCCCCCGCGCCATCCTGAGCTAACTGCGTGACGACCAGATTTAACAAGGTTACCGGATTGCCGTTGAACGGGGACCAAGTTGGCGCGCCGGCTCCGAGGCTGGCGTTGAACACGCCGCCGCCGTTGGTTCCAGCGAAGATGGTTGTCCCGGAAACGACCATAGAAAGCACGTCGGTAGTGGTGAGGCCAAAGTTAACCGGCAGCCAACTGGCGGCCCCAGTGGCGGTCTGGAATACGCCGGTAGATGTTGCCGCGTAAAGGTTGCTATTCGTCACATCCACGGCCAGAGCCCGAACTGCCACGTCTGGCAGACTGGTAGCGCCGGCACCGTTGAAAGCGGCCCACGTTCCGCCGCCGTTGGTGCTCTTGAAGACGCCGCCAGCCGTTGCCGCGTACATCACCGCAGCCGCGCCAGTGCCGGATTGGATCACGAATCCCGGCCCTGTATACAACGTCGTCAGCACCGCGGTGGTCGGTGGCACGACCGCCGGAATATTTCCGCCGTCCGGCCCGCCGCCACTCTGCGAAACCACGGCGGCCGCTGTGAGTGCAGTCGTAGCGGGGTTCGCCCAAGCGGCTCCTCCGGTAGTGGTTTGAAAGACACCGCCGGTCGATGCCGCGTATAGTGTCGCGCTGCCCGAGCACGTCAAGGAACCTGCCGTCGGAGTGCAGGCCAGAGCCAGAACCGCGGCAGCCGGCAGAACCTGCGGGCCCCAGGTTAGACCTCCGTCCGTGCTCTTATAGACTCCGACGCTCGTCGCCGCAAAGATGTTGAGAGTTGGATTCACCACCACCGCGGAAACCAAGACGCCAGAGAAGAGTTGCGTCCAGTTTCCGCCGGAATCGGGACTCTTGAAGATCCCATCGGCGGTAGCGGCATAGATCGTCCCGGCAATGCCAGGATCGAGAGCCACACCGAAGACGGTCAGGTTCGTCAGGTTTGTGTTGGGACAGGTCCAGGAAGCGGTTCCGATAGACGTTCTGCACACGCCGCCACTCGCCGTAGCCGCGTATAGGAAGCTGCTGTCCAGGGCCATGGAGTTGACCGCCGCGCCTGTGAGGCCCGCGTTAAACGCCGTCCAGGTTGCTCCGCCAGTGCTGCTCAAGTAGACTCCGGCGCCGTTGGTGCCGACATAAACGTTGCCGGACACATCCACCAGCAGGGATCGAATATCCAGGGTGGGCAGTGGGCCGGCGGTGCCCTGGCCGCTGGCGGCGAACCAGTTCGCTCCTCCATTGGTGGTCTTGAAGACACCGGCTGCGGTGCCGGCATACAGCGTGGCTACGCTCGACGGACTGATCGCCAAAGCGCGCACACTGAGAGCTCCACTGATCCTTGCAAGCCCCGTGTTGACCGCAGTCCAGGTGACTCCGGCATTGACGCTCTTGAAAACCCCCGCGGCATCCGATCCCGCATAGATCGCCGGAGTCGTTGGATCGACGGCGACCACATGGATGAAAGCCGAAGTCAAGGCCGAGATATTGGCAGTCCATGTCTGGGCGGCATTCACGCTCTTGAATACTCCACCGCCGAAGGTTCCCGCAAAGATAGTGGCCTTGGCGACCGGATCGATGGCCAATGAGGGAACGAACAGATTCGTCAATCCGAAGTTATTGGCTGCCCAATTGGCGGCTGCCGTAGCGCTCTTGAAGACCCCTCCGCCACTGGTTCCGGCATAGATATTACCCGCTCCATCCGCCGCCAGCGCCAGAACCGGGAAAGCCGAAGTGAGGCCGTTGCCCGCAGGATTAATGAACGCAGTCCAGCTAGCGGCGCTGGTGGAACTCTTAAACACTCCCGTGGCTGTTCCGGCATACACGCTGCTGGTGGAGACATCCACGACTAGCGCTTGGATGACGAGCCCGGTCGTGGGACCAGCGGCGTTGAAATCGGCCCAGGACGCAGTCGTGGTCCCGCTCTGGAATATCCCGCCGCCACTGGTTCCGGCGTAAAGCTTACCGTTCGTCGCATCCAGAGCGAGGGAAAGAACGATTCTGATTGTCAGGCCGGCGGAATTGAACGGAGACCAGCTCGCACCGGCGGACGTGGTCTTGAATACGCCGCCACCATTGGTCGCGGCATAGACGTTGCCCGCCGCATCCACGACCAAAGCACGAACGTCCAAACTGCTCAGGCCGAAGTTGACCGTGGCCCAGGCCCCGCCGCCAGTGCTCTTGAAGACACCGCCGCCCTGCGTCGCCGCGTAGACGGGGGCCGCGCCGCCGATGGTAGCCATCCCTTGCACAATATAATTGGTGAGCCCCGTATTGAAGGGGTTCCAGGTAGTGCCGCCGTCCGTGCTTTTGAATACACCGCCTCCATTGGTTCCGGCATAGATCACGGCGGTAGCGCCTGTAGTTGTGGGGTCAATAGCGATCACCTGGACATTGGCGCCCGCCGTTCCGTTCGGCGTCGGAGTCACTACTGTCACCGTGGAGGTGGTGGTGAAAGTGAACGTGCCCGTATTATTTGCCGCATTGACGTCGGTACTGGTTGTCGTGGCGTTTCCCGTAACAAGCAGGGAAGTGTTGATCGCGGTCGAAGCCGCGACGGTAGCCGTTACTTGCATCGATTGAATGGTTCCGGCGGTGATTGTGTTTAATGCCGCACCCACGTTTTGGCCGGTGGCCGCACAGGACCCCACGGAGGACGTGCAGGACACAAATGTCATGCCGGCCGGCAAGACGGCGGTCACGCTGACGTTCGCCGCATCGGCAGTTCCAAAGTTCTGGACGGTGACGCCGATGGTGACGTTTGAACCTGGGTTCACCGGGTTGGGAGTGCCCGACACAGAAACGCCGAGATCAACCCCGCTGGTGGTGGTAACTCCGCCGCCGCCGCCGGTTATTGGAAGGGTCGAGGGAATGGGATTAATCGTTGAACTCACCGTAGCTTGATTGTTATTGGTGTTGGATTCGGTGCTGCTGGAAGTAACAGTGACTTGATTGCTGACGGAGGTCGCGCTCGTGACGCTGCCCGCGGTCGCAGTAATCAATATGACGGCGCTCGAACCGGCCGGGATCACTCCCAGCAAAGCCTTCGCAACCTGGCCACTGCTAATCGTACAGCTTCCCATGGTGGACGTACAAGATAGACCGGCAGCCAAAGCCGGCACGCTGTCGGAGACCACAACATCTTGCGCAGCAGATCCACCGGAGTTCACCAGCGTAATGATGTACGCCATTTGTTCACCGCTCGTAACCGGGTTCGGAACGACGGTCATCGATGCGACCAGGTCGGGAGCGGCCGAGGCCGCTGGCGGATTAATCGTCACAGATTGAGAACTGCTGTTATTGTTGGCGTTGGATTCGACGCTGGAGGTGGAAACAACGGCCGCATTGGTGACGGATGTCGTACTGGTAGCGGAGGGAACGGTCACGGTAATTATGAAGACCGCGCTGGCTCCCGGAGCGATCGTTCCAAGCGATGCCGTCACAACGTTAAAGCTGGTGGAACAGGAGCCCGACGTCGAGGCGCAGGAGATAAACGAAAGAGTGGACGAGAAAGTATCCCTGACGATTACGTTGGCCGCCGCCGCGGTTCCCAGGTTCTGGGCCGTGACGATATAACTCAGGGTCCCACCGCTCGAAACCGGATTGGGAGTCGCGAACTGGCTCACGGTGACGTCGGCCAGAGCCGGAGGCGGAGGCCCGTTAACGGCAATCGTCACGGAGTTAGAGGAGGCGCCGCCGATGGTGACCACCACGGGCACGGCGCTGCCACCGAAAACATTCGACGGCACCCGGGCATTGATCTGGTAAAGCCCGGCAGCACCGGGGGCCAGCCCGGAAAAGGAGACGGGAGCCGAAACACCTCCGATGGTCACTTCAGGAGTAGTCAGAGTGGTGGAGGACGTGCCGACGGGAGCGGCTCCGTTCTGGGGCTGGTCGTTCACCGGTCCTAGACCCTCCGCAAAAATCGAAATCGACTCGCCTATCTCCACCGGACGGGAGCCGACGAAGGCGCCCGCCGGCGCGGCCACCGAGCCCGTACCCGCGATCAAAATCGCGCCTTGACCAAACGCCAGCGAAAACAACGCGGGTGAAAAGGCCGCGCTCGACACCGAGACGGTATTGGAAACGACACCATTCACGATTACTTGAACGGATACCGTTCTCCCGGCAGGCGTCTCCCAGGGGATTTGCCCGTTGACTTGACTGGGGGAGACGAAGATCAATGGAGCGGCTACGCCATTGATCAGCACCTGAGTTCCGCCCAGAGTCGTTGGCAGCGGCAGTGTCGAGGCCGAGGCCGTGGTGTTTGCGAGATTGGACCCGCCGATCGCAAAGAGGGAGCCGGGAGTAACGGTGGCGGTGTAATTGGCTGCATTCACGACGCCGCCGGTATTGATTTGAGGAGTCTGCGCAGACAACCCCGCCGCTCCCAATGTAAGAGAAATTACAAGCAGTACAATGCGTTTCATTGCGAATCCTCCGGGTCTGAAACCGTCCTTAGACCGGCATATTCTGAAAATTTGGTGAGCCGAACTTCAATCTTCTCATACTTCTTCGGCAGTATAGTCATTCTTCAACGTATGATGTCAAGGTATATTACCGCGATTTAACGCGCTTCTCGCAATTTTGTACCTTTATTCTACCTTGAGCCGCCCAGATTCGACTCCGAATTGGGAGGGTTTTTCGGCCACCCCATCCAAGCACAGATCTGCTGTCGCTCGTGCTACGATGATCTGGCATGAAGCTACAACCCCAAATCCGCTGCCGAAGTTTCGTTTTGACCGGCGGACGCAGTACCCGAATTGGTACAGACAAGGCGCTTCTGCCGTTTGGCGACGGGACACTGGCGCTTTGGATGGCGAAGATTGTAAAGGGCGTATCGCAAGACGTCACACTGATCGGGAGCCGCGAGAAATATTTTTCGCTCGGCCTCCCCGTAGAAGAAGACGTATTCCCGGGCAGGGGTCCGCTCGGTGGAATTCACGCAGCGCTGGTCCATTCCCGGCAGGCGCCCAGCCTGGTTGTGGGATGCGACCTGCCCTATCTGTCAAAGGAGTTTCTGGGATTTCTCGTCGAACTGGCGCACAGCAGCGGAGCCGATGTGGTCGTCCCGGAATCGCCCGGCTTGGGGTTGGAGCCGCTTTGCGCCGTCTATGCGCCGTCTTGCTTGGCGCCGATGGAAGATGCATTGCAGCGAGGCGAGTCGAAAGTCCAGGTCCTGCTCGCCCGGCTCCGGTTGCGCGTGGTGAAGCACGAGGAATGGCTGCCCTACGATCCACAAGGCAGGCTATTCTGTAATCTGAATACGCTCGCAGAGTACGAGGAGGCGCGGGCCAGCCTCGGGCCAGGAATCAAGAGCGTCCGCGGCTGAGCGGTGCGCCGCGGAAAACCGTTGAAGGAGAAGTATGGCTGGAATCATCGGCGCCATTATGGGAGCCATCTCGGCCCACCATTACATCGAATTCCAGAACGTCTCGAAGTCCTTTGGCGACCACAAAGTCCTCGACGGAATCAGCTTCCACGTGGATCACGGCGAAACCCTGGTGGTGCTGGGACGCAGCGGCGTCGGCAAATCGGTTACGCTCGGCCACATCATGGGATTTTTGAAGCCCGATTCGGGACGGGTGTGGGTGGCGGGCGAAGACATTACCGACTACAACGAAGCCCAGCTCCAGCACCTCCGCACCCGCGTGACGATGGTCTTCCAGTCGGGCGCGCTGTTTGACTCCCTGACGATTTTTGAGAATGTCGCTTTCCCGCTGCGCGAGCGCAAGGACTACAACGAAGAAAATATCGAGGAGGTGGTTCTGGGACTGCTGGACATGCTGGAGATCCGCGAGTTCTCCGACTTGTTTCCCTCGCAGCTAAGCACCGGAATGAAGCGGGCCGCGGCGATCGCACGCGCTCTGGCCGCGCGCCCCGAAGCGATCCTCTACGACGAGCCCACCACCATGGTCGATCCCCTGATGTCGCAGCACATCGCCGAGCTGATCGAGCGGCTCAAGGCGCAACTGAGGCTGACTTCCGTCGTCGTGACGCACGATACCAAGCTCGCCAAGCGCGTGGCCGACCGCTTGATTTTTTTAGAGAATGGCCGCCTGGCTTTTTTTGGCACCGTCGCGGGACTCGCCGACTGTCCCGACGAACAGGTCCGCGAGTTCTTCCGGGAGGACGAACTTTCTCTCGTTCCGGGATCCCCGTAACACCTTCGTCGCCCGCGCGGCGCGTCGCAGCCGGCCGCCTACCGCCCGCTCTTCGCTTTCTTCTTCTGTTTCCCTTTCGTCTTCTTCCAGATCAGATCTTTCAACTCCACCTGATCGGGATTCACCAGCTCTTTCACCCGTTCCGTATTGACTCCCGCCACGATGATGTCCCCGATCTCGCTATGGGAGTCGTCATAGATCCGCAGGGCTTTCATTCCTTGGGTCTGTTTCTCGTTATCGTCGGTCGGGTTGACGTAGTGCACCGAGTGGCTCCGATAGCGGTGCACCAGGTACAAATGGATCAGCGTCATCAGCCGTTTCTTCCGGAAGCTCTCGCGAAACGTATTCTGGTCGCGCACCGACAGAATGTTTTTCCCCCGCAAGTCCTGGATCGACGCAAACACCACATCGGCGATTTTGCCGTTCGCCTCGTCGAGCACGTTCAACTCCAGCAGGTCCGATCCGCCCTTATGCGGCCGCAGCTCCACGCGCAGCGCCTCGCCGACCTTGTAGTGATCCGCCCACAACTCGATCCACGATTCCAACAACCGCGGCGGGACCTCCGTCTGCACCAGGTGCTGAGCCTGCGTCGAACCCTTACCCATGGCCTTAGTCGTGGCGGTCCGCCCCGAGGTCGCCATCAGCGCCGCGTCCGCGCGCGGCCCCCCGACGTATGTTTGTGGCGTCTTATACGGCGAATTCATCAGCCGGAATTTCCGTTGCAGCCGCGCCAGCGCCAGCATTCCATCTTCCTGCAAGGCGATCGAGAACTCCTCGGCCGCCAGACCGTCGATCTGGTGCCCGCCGTACGTGATGAAGCAGAACACGAACCCCAGCTTTCCCAGTTCTTTCGGGAACGCCGCCATCTCGTCCTCGCTCATTCCCGTGGTATCCCAATTAAACGACGGCGACAAGTTGTACGCCAGCATCTTCTCCGGATATGCCCGGTGGATCGCCTCGGCAAACTCCCGCGCGTCGTCGAGATGCGCCGTGGCCGTTTCCATCCACAGCAGGTCCGCGAACGGAGCGGCCGCGAGTGACTTCGCGATGGCGTATTCCATCCCGCCCTTCACCTGGTAATATCCCTCCGGCGTCCGCGAAAGCTCGCAATCCCAAGTTGCGTCGATGCCCATCGACCTCGCCTTCGCCTGCGCATCGTGGAACGACGCCGTTTTCGCAAACTCGATCCACTGCTCCGTCGTCAGTTCGTGCTGCCTTCCTTCCTCGGTCTGAAATTTCATCTCGGCCGCCACGGCTTCTCCATAGGTTTTGAGTCCCGACTTCGCTTCCCACATTTTGACGAACGCGGTCGCCGCACGGTCCAGAGGCTTTGTGACGCCCCGTTCCTTTCCCTCCAGCAGCCCCTGGATGTTTTCGTCGATCACCGCCATCAACCCCACGTCCTCAAACCATTCGTAGGCTTCGCGATACTCAAACGGAGAAATCTTATAGAGCAGGTGCCCGTTCACATCCTGGATTCCCTTGTCATGAAACCGTTTTAGGATCGCCAGATAGCAGTTCTTATATCCCGGCAGGTAGGTTTTCGTGGCGCCTAATATAAAAGGATGATCGCGCTCGTCGCCCCGTCCATCGAGCAGCGTCGCCGCCTCCGCGTCGGTCCGCGCCACGATGATTCCCGGCACCTTCATCACGTCGAGCTGAAACCTCGCCGCATTCAGCCTCTTGATCTGCTCGTCGACCGGCACCAAAACCTTTCCGCCCTGATGCCCGCATTTTTTCGTCCCCGGTTTCTGATCCTCAATGTGGTATCCCGCGACGCCCGATTCCACAAACCGCCGGATCAGGTTCCGTACATGCGGATCGCCTCCGTGCCCCGTGTCCGCATCCGCAATGATCCAGGGCCGGTAGTCGTAGACTCGCGACGACTGCCGCTCCTTCTCCGTCATCGTAGAGCGCAGAAACTTCTGATTCTTGTCCGCCGCGAGCAGCGCCCGGATCAGCGACGACGCCTCGTCCGGCACCTGGCTCAGGGGATAACTCGCGAGATCGGGCCCAGGGTCCTCCGTTACCGATCCTTTCGCCGAGGTCGCCCAGCCCCCCAAATAAATCCCCTCGATCCCCGACCGCTTCAACATCACCGCCTGTCCCGGCGAATAGGGCCCAAAGGTGGTAATCTGCTCGCCCTTCGAAAACAACTCCCGCAACCGGTCGTAAAACTCCTCCGCCGCTTTTCGAGCAATCGGATAATCGTTCTCAATCGTCCCCCGCTGTTGCACCACCTGCGGCGCCGAGTAAAGCCGCGTGATCTCCCGGAATCGCGGTTTCCCAAACCACGACTTCATCTCCCGAACTTCCCGATCGAACATAGCCTCCTCGCCCTCCGCCGCCGATGCCCCAAGCCTGCGAGAAATCGATTGTATTTTCCCTTTGCTCCCGCCGACGCTCCCGCGGTCCCCTTTGACGCGGCTCCCGTTCCTGCCGTTCCCTCGGACGCCGCCGCCGATTGCCCCGCCCTCTTTAACCCGCGCGTCATTGACCTTTGAAGATTGCATATAAAGTACGTTTACCCCTTTACCATCCTACCAGCTTGTTGAAAACTCTTTTAGGCCCCTTTTTGAAAATTGTCTCATACTCAACATGGCGTCGGCCTGGGAGCTCGACATCACCCCTTTTAGGGACGGTTGACAATGTGGCACAAGATGTGTCACATTGTTCTCATGCCTACGGTAAACATTCGACAACTCCGCGAAACGCGGCGATTGAAAGCGTGGCTGCGGGCGGGTGAAACGGTAGAACTGCGGGAGCGAGACCGGGTGATCGCCCAAATTGTTCCGGAGGTTCTGCCTCCGGTGCACCGCGAGCTACCAGACTTCGCGGCTCTGCGCCGGGAGATTCTTGGTAACCGCATCCTTCCGGGAGCGGATCTCCTCATTGAGGAGCGCGGGCGCTTTTGAACATCTACGCAGATACGAGCTTTTTTGTTTCGCTTTACCTCACCGACCTGCACTCGATCGAGGCCGAACGCCGGTTGACGCCGGAATCGCGGCTGTGGCTGACGCCGTTGCATGTCGCCGAGTGGACTCACGCCATCGAACAGCACGTCTTTCGTAAAATGATCTCCCGGCGCGAAGCCGACCGCCTCGAACAGCGCTTTCAGCAGCACCGCGACAGCCGGCTGTGGATCGAAGTTGCTCTTCCGGAAAAGGCCTTTGAGCATTGCACCCAACTGGCCCGGCGGCACGGATCAAGGCTGGGTGTTCGGACCCTCGACACGCTTCATGTAGCTGCGGCGCTCCAGTTGAAAGCGGAGCGCTTTGGGACCTTTGACGACCGGCGGAAAAAACTCGCCCGCGCCGAAGGCCTCAAGACGGTTTGACCGCGTACCCGCCAAATCGAAAGCAACGGAGAATCTATGAAGAGAACAAAAGCGAAGCGCTCAGCGTGGCTACCAGATTCCAAAGCAGCATTCATGCTTGGCTCTACAAAGCGGTGTGCGCCGCTGGCCGCACTGTCGCGTTCCAGATCTTCGCACAGTTGCGGCCCTCCGACTTTGCTGCGTATAAAGCCTGATCGGCATGATCCAAGGATTGTTCCACACTGAGGTCGGAGTCGAGCGGTGCGACGCCGAAGGACGCTGTCACACCGATGAGCATTTCTTTGTAATGTACAGGCATGTTTGCCAGGCCCTCACGAATATGGGTTACTGTGCCCAAGGCCACTTCCGAGGTTGCGTTTTGTATTGTGAGGACAAATTCCTCTCCTCCATACCGAAATATCTTGTCGTACGGACGAAGATGCTGCGTGACGTACCGGGCGCAGGCGATCAGAACGGAGTCGCCTGCCTGATGTCCGTACGTATCGTTGACCGCCTTGAAATGGTCCAGATCCATCATCACCAAGCTGCACGGCATGACCTTGCGCTTGACCATGCTGTGTAGCTCACGCAGGGTCGTGAGGAGGAGAGTGCGTCCGTTGACCCCAGTGAGGGGATCGATATGCGACAGCAGATCGTCCAGTTCACGCTTCAGCGTGGCGGCTTCCAGTCGCAGACTCTTTACGGCACTGTTGAATAGCTCGTAGTCTTGTACTCCCGTCGGAATACCCTCAGCAGTTGTGAGCAGGAGACGAGTAGCCAACTGGTGCATGCGACGGTGTTCGGATTCTATCGCTGCGTACGACGCGTGTTCACTGAGCAACCGCTGACCTTCACCGTAGAGCCACTGGCCAAAGCGGCACTGGCGAAAAGATTCCTCATGAACATCGTGCTGATCGTACGGTAGTCGACACATCAGAGTCGTGATGAGCGCTTCGTACCATCGATCATGGTTGTAAATAGCTTGGTCTACATTCGAAATCATGGCTTGGAGTTCGGTGGGAGTACGCGTGAACATGGCGGCGGCCCAGACAAGTGCTCCCCGAGACCTCACGAGTCGACAAACAGCGGGGCTGGCTGAGCGATCTCCAATTCCCCTCCAGGCCTAATCCAAGGCCTAGAAGACTAGACTTGAGCAACTCACCGTGCTGCGAAACTAAGGGGCGCCAGGAGCCGTGAACCAACGAGTGCGACCTGCCGCTTAGAAGATAGCATATCATTACTCTCGTGGGCCTAAATCCGCCAATCAGCTCGCCCGTTATGCGAGGTCAAAACGGAAGAAGGCCAAGAAGTCCACGCGCTGATTCCACCTTCCATTCCCCATGTACGATAAATGGATTTGTGAAATAGAGAAGCAGGTGGCCACGGCACGCCTTTTGTGCCGTGGGTTCGTTCCGCTTATGACCGCGACACACCCACGACGGGGAGGCCATGGGCCTCGGCGCCGACCGCGAGCGCGGCATCGTGAGTTGCCATCACGAGATTCACGCCGGTCATTTCCCTCCAGAGGAGGGCCGTGGCGAGGTGGATCGCGTCGAGGGTTCCGAGTTCGGTGGGCATTGGTTGTGCGGCCCGGTCGAGGACGACCGCATCGATGTCTATCAGTTCGAGCGAGGCGATCAACGCCAGAATCGTTGCCCGGCGCTTCGCGACTTCACTGTCGGCGAGGTTGACGCGCAGCCGCAGACGATCCAAGGTGCGCAGGCTTTCCGTCGTCACCAGGGCGCTCGAGACGCCCTGCCGAATCTGCCGCCATTCGGGGAGCCCGTCCGGCTGCCCGAGCGCCACGCGGAGTAACACCGACGCATCTACATAGGCAATCACCGATACCCCTGGCGTTCTTCGAGAAGTAGCTGGACCACATCCACGTTTAGCTTCGCCGGTTTTGGAAGAGGGACCCGATTGAGTGGCGCGGTCCCAGGCGCCGGCTTGCGGACGCGCAGCGCCAAACGCACGGGAACCGGCACGGGAATCGGAATGATCTGGGCGATCGGCGTCTCGCGGTCGAGCACCGAGACGGTCTCGCCGCGACGCACCGCGCGGAGGTATTCGCTGAGCCGCGCCTTCAGTTCTGCGATCCGGACTTGCTTCATGACCACATCATAACCAGAAATAGTCATCAGCGCAACAGTGATAAAAAGGGTCAGCCTGCCCGACCGTCTAACGCTCCTCAAACGCCGGAAAAACTCCCTACCCAAAAGCGATCCGGCCCCCACTCCCCCTACCCCAAAAACTCATACGCCGGCAGCGTCAAAAACTGGACGAATTCCTTGCTCGTCATCAACTCCAAAAAGATCCTCCCCGCCCGCTCATATTGCCCCGCATTGTAACGAGCCTCGCCGAACTCGGCGCGCATCTTCCCCATCTCCTCTTTCCACAGCGCGCTCGCCAGCTCGACGGTAACCTTTCTTCCATCGTCCATGGCCGCGCCGTGCCGTATCCATTGCCACACCTGCGCCCGCGAGATCTCCGCCGTCGCCGCATCCTCCATCAGGTTGTAGAGCGGCACGCACCCCGACCCGCGCAGCCACGCCTCCAGATACTGCACTCCCACGCTCAGATTCGTTCGCAGCCCGCCCTCCGTGATCGTTCCCTCGGGAACTTGCAACAGATCGGCCGCCGTCACGTGTACGTCTTCGCGCAACCGTCCGACCTGGTTCGCCTCCGGCATCGCTGCATCAAACGCATCGCGCGCGATTGCGACCAGCCCCGGATGCGCCACCCACGTCCCGTCGTGACCGTCGCCGGCCTCGCGCTGCTTGTCGGCTACAACTTTTTCAATCGCCCGAGCGTTGGCCTCCGGATCGTTCTTGATCGGAATCTGCGCCGCCATGCCACCGATGGCGTGCGCCATCCGCCGATGACAGGTCTGTATGGCCAGCAGCGAATAGCTTCGCAGAAAATGCGTCGTCATCGTCACCTGCGCCCGATCCGGCAGAACGAATTGCGGATATTTGTTGAACTTTTTTATGAAGCTGAAAATGTAGTCCCACCGCCCGCAGTTCAACCCCGCCGAGTGCTCCCGCAGCTCGTAGAGAATCTCGTCCATCTCAAAGGCTCCCAGGATCGTCTCGATCAACACGGTTGCCTTGATCGCCCCGCGCCGGACGCCCAGATCTTCCTCGGCCATCACGAACACGTCGTTCCAAAGCCGCGCCTCGCGATGGCTCTCCATCTTCGGCAGATAAAAATAAGGCCCCGACCCTTTCGCCAGGAGATTCTTCGCATTGTGAAAAAAGAACAGGCCGAAATCGAACAACCCTCCCGGAACCGCCTTCCCATCCACGCGCACATGTTTCTCCACCAGGTGCCATCCCCGCGGACGCACCAGCAGCGTCGCCGTTTCTTTCTTTAACGCGTAGGAAACCCCTTCCGGGCTGAAGTACTGAATCGTCCCATTCACCGCGTCCCTAACATTGATTTGTCCCTGGATGGTCGCCTCCCACACCGGCGAGTGCGAGTCCTCGAAATCGGCCATGTAGCACTTGGCCCCCGAGTTCAGCGCATTGATCACCATCTTGCGGTCGGT